>Ga0137409_10000663_pt1 | contig 37771 bp, 35 predicted proteins | sample CZODoug1_16funga_FD_122059 | JGI IMG/M metagenome (GOLD analysis project Ga0137409, IMG submission 122059) | Vadose zone soil fungal communities from Angelo Coast Range Reserve, California, USA - CZODoug1_16fungal (Hybrid Assembly) | ecosystem: Environmental > Terrestrial > Soil > Vadose zone... | reverse complement strand
CACCGCCTGCTCGATGACATGGCCCTTCATCGCCTTCTCGACATCGGCCTTGCGCGGTTTCTTCAAATTCGGAAGAACGGTATCGAGCGCGTAAAGCTTGTGGAAATAGCGATGGCGCCCGATCGGTGGACACGGGCCGCCGTAGCCGGTGCGCTGAAAATCGCTAATGCCTTCCAGCGTTCCTTCGGGCAGCTCGTTTGGCGAGACGCCTTGCGGCAGGCCCGTCGCCGAGCGCGGGATGTTGTAGAGCACCCAGTGGACCCAGGTCATCTTCGGCGCGGCCGGATCGGGCGCGTCGGGGTCATCGACGATAAGCACCAGGCCCTTTGCGTTTTCCGGAACGCCGCTCCACGCGAGCGGCGGAGAGACGTCCTTTCCCTGGCAGGTATGGAGCCTTGGAATATTGCCTTCATGCTCGAAGGCGGATGATGTCAGCTTGAGCGTCATGAATTGTTCCTCCTTGGCATGGACACTCTGAGTGGCTGCTGCGGATAAAAAGAGCACGGCAAACGCAATCCACGGCAAACCGCGCCGCATCAGCGGCCCCGGCAGCTCATTTGCCGCGTGCACGCCCGAAACCACGGTCACATCACTTGATCCCGCCCAACCACACCAGCACATCGCCCTTCTCTTTCGCCGTGCATTCGCGCTTGAATACCAGCGTGCAATTCACCCGCAGGAAGTCTTCCACAGTCCGTGGGTCGGTGCTCGCTAAGGTAGAACGGGTAAAAGTCCTTGAACGTGCCGTAGCGGTTTCCCATGGCAGCACCTGTAACCGGGTGACCCTAAAAAGTATAGTCCTTCTCCGTGTTCCTCTGTGGCCGGCACGTCACGGTTTGTAATCGCGCCATTCCCGCGCGCATTTCTTGTGCCCTTCGCGTTGAATACGCTTGAAGTTGACTTCCGGCCGGCGGCGGGCTTGACGATGTCATTGTCCCGGTGCCTAATTTCCTGTCATGTCGCAGAATTTCTATCAGATCGGCGTACGCAAGCTTCGCATCTGGCCGGATCAGCAGGCGCTGCATCCGCTTGATGAGCCGTCGATTCGGGTTACCCGCTTTACCGACATCGATCATTACCACCCCGCGCTCAAGCGCCGTGTTCTCGAGTTGCGCGAAGACCCGCAATTCCGTGATTACTACTTCCACGGCGGCTGCGGATGGAAAGTCCGATGGGTCGACCGCTGGGCCCGGCCCGAAACCGAACTCATTCATTCCCGGGCGATCGCTTTGTTCAAGCAGGCATACGGGACCGCCGCCTCGGTAGTCGACGACAGTTGGGCAAGCCTTTACGAGAAAGGCGATTACTGCATGCCTCACAGCCATCATCGGTCGATCGCCAGCGTCTTGTACGTACTCGATCCCGGAGACCAAGATCCGTCCGACCGTACCGGTGGCAAATTCTGCTTCGCTGACCCTCGCATCGCAGTCTGCTGTCAGGTGGAACCCGGGCGAATGACTCAGTTGCTGACCCCGACGCTGCAAGAAGGCTCGATGATGGTGTTTCCCAGCGAATGGGTGCATCTTGTGACGCCGTACGCCGGAACCCGACTGCGGATCACTTTGTCCTGGAATTTACATACCCGCTTGCTCCCCGGCAGGCCTGAGGATTCTTTCAAGTAAAACGGATGACGGGTAACTTGAAGAAACCACTCCAGCTTGCCTTTACTTTCGCCTTTGTTTCCTCCCTTTTTTCGTTGCGCCTTTTGTGTCGATGCTCTCGACATCAGCCTTCACCTGGCCGATCCTGTACAACCGCGAGCATGACAATTATCTACTTCGCGTCACCCCATACCACACTTCAGGACGGGTACTTCCGGTGCAATTCCGCCACCTGTTCGGGAGACAGAACCTTGAGCCGACTGCCTCGCAACATCAGATACAGTTTCGCCGTTTCCTCCAGCTCCTCCGCAGCATAAACCGCTGCCTCGAGGTCCTTGCCGGCCACCACCGGGCCGTGGTTGGCGAGCAGGATCGCGTGATGCTTGCCGGCGACTTCGCGCACCGCATTGGCGAGTGAAATGTCGCCCGGCGGATAATAAGGCAACAGCGCGAGGTTCCCGATCTTCATCACGTAATACGCTGTAATCGGCGGAATCGGTTGTTGCGGATCGGCGTCGGAGAGGCAGGACACCGCCACCGAATGAGTGGAATGCAGGTGCACGATGGCACCGGCGGACGCCCGCCGCTCGTACACCGAAAGATGCAGAAAGGCTTCCTTGGTCGGCTTGCCACCGGATATAAGATTGCCCTTCGCGTCGACTTTGGAAAGGGTTGCCGGATCGAGCCGTCCCAGGCAGGAGTTGGTCGGCGTCATCAGCCAGCCGTCGTCCACCCGGGCGCTGATGTTGCCGGAACTTCCGGGCGTGAGCCCGCGATCGAACATGGACTTGCCGAGTATGCAGATCTCTTCCCTGAGTTTCATTTCGTTCATGTCTATTTTCTGTCTAAGAACCCACTCTCACCGCAAAGTCGCAAAGGACGCGAAGGAAAGTCCAGGACAAAAAAGAAAAATCGAGAATGGCGCAAAAATCATTGATATTTGCAGACAGGCTGAGTGGTGCTCATAGATTGCCAATTACCCTCAATTGGTTTCCTCTGCGTCCTTTGCGTCTTTGCGGTGAAGGTTGCCCGAGTCACGGTTGGACCTTGAATGCTTTGGTGAAGAAATCCGGAGTGCCGAAGTTCCCGGACTTCAACGCCAGCGCCAACGGTGGTTCGCCGATAGAAAACGTCCAGGGCACCCCGGGGTCGATCTCCGGGCCGATTGCGAGACCCTCGACGCCGAGCGCACCGACCACCGCGCCGGAGGTCTCGCCACCCGCAACCACCAGCCGTCGCACGCCACCCGCCACCAGCCCCCTGGCGATCTTGCCCAGGGTTTCTTCCACCAACGCGCCGGCATGCTCGCGGCCCAGGCGCTCCTGTACCACCTTCACCTGCTCCGGAGTGGCGGTCGAATAGATCAGGACCGGCTTTCCGGAGAGCCGGCTCGCGGCCCAGTTGAGCGCTTCCTGCGCGAGATCGCGGCCGGAAGCAATCGCCACGGGATCGAGTTCGAAGAACTCGTGATCTTGCTTCATCAGTGCGACCTGCCCCTGGGTCGCGACCGAGCAGGATCCCGCCAGCACGGCGGTGGGGCCGGTGACATTCGGCAACTGGGAGTGCTGCCCGCTTTTCATCAGGCCCTTGCGCACGAAGTTCGCGGGCAGGCCCATCGCCATTCCGGAGCCGCCGGTGACCAGCTTCAGATCGGTGCAGGCCTCGCCCAGCGTTACCAGATGATCGTCGGTGATCGAATCGAGGATCGCATGGCGGATTCCCTGCTTGCGGAGCTTTTCGAAGGCGTCGCGGATTGCCTCGACTCCGTTCACGATGGTCGCGTACGGCACCAATCCAACATTGTGCCTGGTCTGCCGCTGCAGCACTCGGACCAGCGAAGGATCGGTCATCGGGGTGAGCGGATGGTGACGCATCCCGGATTCGGATAGCAGTTCGTCGCCAACGAACAGATACCCCTTATAGACGGTGCGCTTATTGGTCGGAAACGCCGGGTTGAACACGGTGAAGTCCGCGCCGATTGCATCGAGCATCGCGTCGGCGACCGGGCCGATGTTGCCCCGGTCGGTGGAATCGAAGGTCGAACAGTATTTGAAGTAGAACTGCTTCGCGCCCTGTTGCCGTAACCAGTCGAGCGCAGCGAGCGACATGGTGACCGCCTCGTTGGCAGGATTGCTGCGCGACTTGAGCGCCACGATAATGCAGTCTGCAGCGGGCACTTTCAGCCCCGGACGCGGCACGCCCAGCAGTTGCACGGTGCGCATGTGGGCCTTGACCAGCGTGTTGGCGAGATCAGTTGCGCCGGTGAAGTCGTCAGCGACGCAGCCGAGCAGGATGCTCATGGCGCGTCTCCCGGGGAAATGAATTCGAGCACGAGGACTTCCTCCCTGATATGTGTTGGTATTTGAGCATAATGGTACCGAAACCCGGCATCGAAAGTCCGGAGTCTTCGCACCCATGACCGAAGTTATCGGAATAGACCACATCTATATCTCCGCGAGCGACCTCGACCGTTCCGAGGCGTTCTATGACAAGGCAATGGCCGCCCTCGGCTTCAGGAAGAACACGTTCACTATCGGTGGCGACCCGCACGTTCAATACTTCAACCGGCACTTCGGTTTCGTGCTGCGGCCGGCCAGAAGCCGGATTCCTCATGACTCGTATGCGCCGGGACTCCATCACTTCTGTCTACGCGTAGAAGGGAAAGAAGAGGTGGAAGACGCAGCGGCGAGATTGCGGGCTGCGGGTATCGATGCGTCGGAACCGAAGCTCTACCCGGAATACGCGTCGGATTACTACGCGACCTTTTTCAACGACCCGGATGGCTTGCGGCTGGAAGTGACCAACTATCGCGCCGAACGCCGCCGCCGTCACGACGAGTGGGCCACGAGGGGCCAGGGATAGAGCAGGAGCGAGGGACGAGGGGCTAGGGAAAACTCTTGGCCTGAAACTTTAACCCCCTGCTCTTCCCCTAGCCCCTAGTCCCTGATCATCCCTAACCCCTAGTCCCTGGTCTATCCCTAACCCCTGCCTTCATGGCTTCGCTTTCCAGTGCGGGGGATAGGTCTTGTCGAAGTACGGCAGCGCTTCGATGCGCTTCATCCATGCGCCGAGCTTCGGCCCGATCGCGCTCCGCACATCGAGATCCGGCTTCTTCTTCTCCATGCGCAGACACAACGCGATCATCGGATAAAGGGTGATGTCCGCAGCGGAAAGTTCACCGGCCAGATAATCACCGGACAGGTATCCCTCGAAAATTCCGAGTTCTCTTTCCAGGGCCGTGCGGGCGGAAGCGATCTCACCGGCATTCCATTTGTCCTGGGGCGTGAACAGTACCTGGTCGACCAGGCGCTCCAGCGCATGGGCGCAATACTCGTCCGCTTCACGCACCAGGCGCCGGATCACCGCGCGCTGTTTGGTATTGCCGGGAATGAGCTGCTTTCTGGAAGCGTATTGCTCGTCGAGGTATTCCACGATTGCGGCCGATTCATACAGGGCCAGGTCGCCATCGGTGATGGCCGGTACCTTTTGGCGCGGGTTTATCTTCAGGAACTCTGGCTTCTTGAGGTCGCCCGCCGAGAACGAGATCGTCTTCAATTCGTAGCCAATCGCCTTGTGTTCGAGTGCAAGCCAGACCCGCCAAGCATAAGGCGAGCCGGAACCATAGTAGAAGGTCAGTGCCATTGACGACTCCGTGATTGGTGACTGGTGACAAGTCTACTGGGATCATGTCTCCGCGGGCCATCGTTGTGCCCGACGGGTAGAATTTTATTTTTTCGCACCCGCCTATTCTGCATCCGCATGGACCCGATCGTCATTCAGGCAATGACCAAATGGCCCAACGTACCGGCGGTCTACGGCTGGCTCCAACTCGACCGGCGCGGCAAGTGGCTGATCAAGGGTGAGCGCATCGCCAACCCCGGCGTCGTGGCCTTTATCGGCCGCAATTACGCCGCCGACGAACAGGGGCGCTGGTTCTTCCAGAACGGACCCCAGCGCGTGTTCGTGACACTGGAATATGCGCCTTTCGTGATTGCCACCGCCAGCGCCGACGCCAAGTCGCTGATTGCGCATACGGGACAGGAAGTGGAGCGGGTTACCGGAGCGTGGCTGGACGAAACAGGCTCGCTGTTGTTGCGCTGGAGCGGCGGGCCGGGACTGGTCAGCGATCGCGACCTGGCGGGCATCATGGCCTTGTTCACTGACGTTCACGGTAAGCCGGTCGGCGAGGGCACGCTGACAAGGGCTTTCGATGCCGAAGCCCGACGTCACGCGACCGGTCTGTACTTCGACTATGCCGCCAACCGCGTGCCGGTAGGACGCATTCAGGCCGGCGAGGTACCGCAAAAATTCGGCTTCGATCCGGATCCCCGGCCGAAGAAAGGACAACCAGAGTGCTGAATGCAGCGTACTGAGGGCTGCGAAGAAGCGGGATGCTTCGCACTTAAGGTGGCCAGGCTATTCCAGCCTTTTCTCAGCACGCCGCACCCAGTACTCGGCACGGGATTCAGCCCTTAATTCGCTTCGCGGGGAAGGACTCCTCGACGTTATCGCGGAAATAGCTGACGATCGACGGTGCACTCATCAGCCGCCGGTGCACTTCTGGCGAGACCCCGGTGTACTGATTGATGCGGCCGTCGTTGAACTCCACCTCCAGCACGCGGCCGCGCTCGTCGTACCCGATCGTCCGGATTGAGCTCGAATTCACTTTTTTTCTTTCCATGGGTTCACTCCGACTAACACTAAGCCCATCCGGAATTAAGATATGTGAAAGTGTTCGTTTGTGGAATATATAGGGCGCCGCTAGACTCACTTGCTAAGTTTCGAACGCTTACCGGAGACCATCATGGCTGCATTACGACTGGGAGACATTGCCCCCGATTTCACGCAGGAGTCCAGCATGGGACCGATCCAATTTCACAAGTGGATCGGCAACAACTGGGCCGTCCTGTTCTCCCACCCGAAGGATTTTACCCCGGTGTGCACCACCGAACTCGGCTACACGGCCAAGCTGAAGGCGGAATTCCACAAGCGCGGCGTCAAGGCAATTGCTGTGAGCGTTGACCCGGTGGAGTCCCATATCAAGTGGATCGACGACATCAACGACACGCAGAAAACCAAGGTCAACTTCCCGATCCTGGCGGACGCGGACCGGAAGGTGTCCAACCTCTATGACATGATCCACCCGAATGCCAGCGATACATTCACCGTGCGCTCGGTTTTCATCATCGACCCGACCAAGAAGGTGCGCGCGACAATCACCTACCCGGCAAGCACCGGGAGGAATTTCGACGAGATCCTGCGGGTAATCGATTCGCTGCAACTCACCGACCGGTACAGCGTCGCCACCCCGGTGAACTGGAAGGACGGCGACGAGGTGGTAATCGTGCCGTCGTTGCAGGATCCGGAAGTAATCAAGGAGAAGTTCCCGAAAGGCTACAAGGCGCTGCGTCCCTACCTGCGCATGACGCCGCAACCCAATCGCTGATCGAGCAGTCAGCTGAGGCCTGGGGGCTGTCTTGGAGACCAGCCCCTTTTTTACCTAGAAAATATAGACGGTCAGGAGCAACAAGCCGTAACCAGCCATCAGAATGTAAACGTCGATCTGGTTCAACATCTGCAAAACCGGGCCGAGGTAAGGTATGCCGCCAAGCGGCACGAAAAAACCGATCACTCCGACAATAAACAGCAGCAGGCAGATGAAGCCTGCGTTTCTGCTTGGTGCTTTCATCGTTATTTTCCTCCTCTTCAGCGGCCGCCCTACAACCGCCGCGGACTGAAATCAAAGAGGCAGCAGATTCGATCCGCCGCCTCGTCCCATGAATTCCCCGACTGGGTTCGCTTCGTCCCGACGGTTCCCGGGTGCCCTTTCCGGGCCAACGCCCGCCGGGATTTTTACTTGATCTTTGAAGTGCTTAGCGTTTCACTTTCAGTAGGAAAAAAACCACCCTCTCGTCCCGCAACGGGACAAGAAGATTTGCGTTAGGAACTTACCCGCCTCCCGTCTCTTGATCGGCGGAGGTTTGCTTAAAGCTCCAACTCGACCGCGCCCGTGCGGGCCCGGTTATGTTTACTGCAAGTCCAAAGCTCGCGGCTCAGTGTCTGGTATCCATCGCGGATGCAGACTGCCCGCGAGCATCTGGGAAGCTTAGTTAGGCCGGTTACCCGCTACCGGAAACGGCCAAGCCGCCGGTGCAGAAACTGGCTTCGGCACGGCCGGAGCTGCCATGGCAGCTGGCTTGGCCGCAGGCTTCTTGCCCGCTTTCTTCTTCGCTTTCTTTTTCGCGGGCTTCTTGGCCTTCTTCTTCGCAGGCTTTCTGGCCTTCTTCGCCTTCTTTTTGGCCGGCTTCTTGGCCTTTTTCTTCGCCGCTTTCTTTTTCTTGCCGGAACGGCGCTTCGCCTTTTTTGCCGGCTTTTTCGCCATCTTCTTGGCTGCAGGACGCTTCTTGGCGGCCTTCTTCTTGCCCGTGGACTTCTTCTTGCCGGATTTCTTCGCTGCTTTTCTCTTCGCTGCCATTTCTGATCTCCTAATGAAAGTTAAACAAAGGGCACTACCAGCACTTCGAAGAAAAATCTTCTCGGTGCCAACCGCCAATGCCCGCCCGCGCGCCAAATCGGTCGCTTGATCGGTCATTGGACAGTTCTGTTGGCCGCGGACGAAGACGTGCCGTGTCCGCAGCGCGATTCGTGAGAGGGGGGGCGGCCAGAAAGGGAATAACACCCGCATCGGCCAATTGCCGGAAATGAAGCGGAAAGGAAACCTTCGACTGGGGGCTCATTGCTCCCAGCCTGGCGGCTTGCTCTTTGGAGAGGCACCGCGCGTTTCGTGATTGATCAGTGAACTGCTTGTCCGGTTTACCCATTCAGCCCTAACAAGTGCGCTGCCGGGCCGTTGAATCGACCGGCGGCAGCACGGGTGTCACAGAAAACTTTCCGGCCCATGCATCAATCCCAGTTCAGAGCCCCGCCGGTCTGATACTCGATCACACGGGTCTCGAAGAAGTTCTTTTCCTTCTTGAGATCGACCATCTCCGACATCCACGGGAACGGATTGGTCGCACCCGGGAACAGCGGATCGAGGCCGATCTGTTGCGCGCGGCGGTTGGCCACGAAGCGCAGGTACTCCTTGAACATCGGCGCGTTCAGGCCCAGAACGCCGCGTGGCATGGTGTCCTCGGCGTAGCGGTACTCGAGTTCCACGCCCCTCTGGATCAGGCCGCGGATTTCCTCGCGGAACTCCGGGGTCCACAGGTTTGGATTCTCCATCTTGATCTGGTTGATCAGGTCGATGCCGAAATTGCAGTGCATGGACTCGTCGCGCAGGATGTACTGGTATTGTTCGGCGGCACCGGTCATCTTGTTCTGGCGCCCCAGCGCCAGGATCTGGGCAAAGCCGACGTAGAAGAACAACCCCTCCATGATGCAGGCGAACACGATCAAGCTCTTCAGGAGCTGCTGGTCGGCCGCCGGGGTGCCGGTCTTGAATTCCGGATCGGTCAACGTTTCGATGAACGGGATCAGGAACTCGTCCTTGTCCCGAATGCTGGAGACTTCGTGGTAGGCGTTGAAGATCTCGCCCTCGTCCAGACCCAGGCTCTCGACGATGTACTGATAGGCGTGGGTGTGGATCGCCTCTTCGAAAGCCTGGCGCAGCAGGTACTGCCGGCACTCCGGGGCGGTGATGTGCCGGTAGGTGCCGAGCACGATGTTATTGGCCGCCAGGCTATCGGCGGTCACGAAGAAACCGAGGTTGCGCTTGACCACCAGGCGTTCGTCTTCGGTCAGGCCGTTCGGATCCTTCCAGGTGGCGATGTCCCGGCTCATGTTGATTTCCTGGGGCATCCAGTGGTTGGCGCAGCCGGACAGGTATTTGTCCCAGGCCCACTTGTACTTGAACGGGACGAGCTGGTTGACGTCGGCCTTGCCGTTGATGACAAGTTTGTCTTCAACACGCACGCGACGGAACGCAACGTCCGCGGACGGACCGGATTCGGCAACGCGTGCCGGCGGAGCATTGCCCGCCGGGATGTTGACAACGACGCGCTGCAAACCAGCGCCGCCGGTGCTCGGAATGTGATTCTCGAATTGCAGCATGCTTGGTTCCTTTATAAATGTTATCGGTGGAATGTCAAATACTTCTTTAAATATTCGGCCGCAATGCGACCCCTTTTTATCCTTCGATCGCGATGAAGACGAATTCCGATCGGCTCATCGCTCAAAAATAGTCCCGGCCTCTGAATTGCGGCTTCGTCGCCACCGCGAACCGCGTGATTTCGTTGCGGCTGCGCAGCAACCAGAACGTCGGACGGCGGCGTACGGCGAACCGCAGGCGGAAGGCCGGCCTCACTGGCAGGCCTCGCATTCGGGGTTATCTATGGAACAAAACTTTGCTTCCTCGTCCGCCGACGCGGCGGTCGAACCCGCACCCATGACGCCACCATCCGTGGGTACGGCGTTCAACTGGCCGCCACGGGCGGTGGATTTTTCCGCCGAGGTCGCACCCAGCGTGCGCAGGTAATAAGTGGTCTTGAGCCCCCGCTTCCAGGCCAGCTTGTAGATGTCGTCCAGCTTCTTGCCGGAGGCGCCCGCCATATAGATATTGAGCGATTGCGCCTGGTCGATCCACTTCTGCCGGCGCGCGCCCGCCTCGACGATCCATGCCGAGTCCACTTCGAACGCGGTGGCGTAGAGGTTGCGGACCTCTTGGGGAACGCGGTCGATCTTGGCCAGGCTGCCGTCAAAGTACTTGAGGTCGGCGATCATGACCTCGTCCCATATGTTGAGCTTCTTGAGGTCCCGGACCAGGTACTCGCTGGTGACCGTGAACTCGCCGGACAGGTTCGACTTCACGTACAGGTTCTGATAGGTCGGCTCGATCGAGGCCGATACGCCGACGATATTGGCGATGGTTGCGGTCGGCGCGATCGCCAGGCAGTTGGAATTACGCATGCCGAACTGCTTGATACGCGCGCGCAACGGCTCCCAGCTCATACGCGAAGAGCTATCCACCTCGACGTAGCCGCCGCGCTCCTCAGCCAGTAACTTGAGCGAGTCCTGCGGCAGGATGCCCCTGGACCACAGCGACCCTTCATAAGTGGAATAGCGCCCGCGCTCCTCGGCCAGCTCGGTTGAGGCCCAATAGGCGTAGAAGGCCACCGCCTCCATCGAACGGTCGGCGAAGTCCAGCGCTTCCTTCGAAGCGTAAGGCACGCGCATCTCGAGCAGGCAGTCCTGAAAACCCATGATGCCCAGACCGACCGGGCGATGCTTGAAGTTGGCGTTACGCGCCTTGTTGACCGCGTAGTAGTTGACATCGATCACATTGTCGAGCATGCGCATCGCGGTGGATACCGTCTGCTTGAGCTTGTCGTGATCGAGCTTGCCCTCCTTCATGTGCGCGACCAGGTTGATCGAACCCAGGTTGCAGACCGCGATCTCGCTATCCGAAGTGTTGAGCGTGATTTCGGTGCAAAGGTTGGAACTGTGCACCATGCCGACGTGGCTTTGTGGGCTGCGGATGTTGCAGGGATCCTTGAAGGTGATCCAGGGATGCCCGGTCTCGAACAGCATGGTCAGCATCTTGCGCCACAGCGTCAAAGCCGGGATGCGCTTGAAGAGCCTGAGTTCGCCGGTCTGGGTCTTGCGCTCGTATTCGGTATAGGCCTTCTCGAACTCTTTGCCGACCTTGTCGTGCAGGTCGGGCACATCTGCGGGCGAGAACAGCGTCCACTCGCCAGCTTCCATGACCCGCTTCATGAACAGGTCCGGAATCCAGTTGGCGGTGTTCATGTCGTGGGTGCGGCGGCGGTCATCTCCGGTGTTCTTGCGCAGCTCGAGGAACTCCTCGATATCCAGGTGCCAGCTTTCCAGGTACGAGCACACCGCCCCTTTGCGCTTGCCACCCTGGTTTACCGCGACTGCGGTGTCGTTTACAACCTTGAGGAAAGGCACGACTCCCTGCGACTTGCCGTTGGTTCCCTTGATATGGGAGCCCAGCGCCCGAACCGGAGTCCAGTCGTTTCCCAGGCCGCCGGCAAACTTCGAAAGCAACGCGTTTTCTTTTATGGCGTCGTAAATGCCTTCCAGGTTGTCCGATACCGTGGTCAGGTAGCAGCTGGAAAGCTGCGAGCGGTGCGTGCCGGAGTTGAACAGCGTAGGCGTCGAGGACATGAAGTCGAAGCGCGACAGTACGTTGTAGAACTCGATGGCGCGGGCCTCGCGCTCGACTTCGTTGATGGCAAGACCCATCGCCACGCGCATAAAAAAGGCCTGGGGAAGCTCAATGCGTTGACCGTGCACGTGCAGGAAGTAGCGGTCATAGAGCGTTTGCAGGCCCAAGTAACCGAATTTCAAATCGTGGTTGGCATCCAGCGCCGCGCCCAGCGAGCGCAGGTCGAAACGCCCGAGCCGCTCGTCCAGCAATCCCGCGTCGATCCCCCGTTTGATGAACCCGGGGAAGTATTCGGCGTAGCGGGAATGCATTTGCCCCTGGGTGACTTCTTCGCCCAGGACCTCGTAGCGGACACTATTAAGTAAGAGGCGCGCGGTGACGTAGCTGTATGCCGGGTCTTTCTCGATCAGCGACCGGGCGGCAAGGATGGCGCATTTGCGCACCTCGTCCATCGGCACGCCGTCGTACAGGTCCTTGAGCGTCATCTGCAGGATCACAGCGGGACCGACCGCGCGGCCGAGGCCTTCGCAGGAATCCTTGATCAGACCGGTCAGCCGCTCCATGTTCAGCGGATGGGTCTGGCCGTGTTCGATGACGCTGATCGCGTGCGCCGTGGCCGCCGCCTGCGTCTCGCGGTTCCTGGCGCGCTCGCGCGCTCGCGCTTCGCGATACAGCACATAGGCACGGGCCACCTCGTGCTCGCCCGACCGCATCAGAGAGAGTTCGACCTGATCCTGGATGTCTTCGATGTGAAAGGTGCCGCCGTTCGGCTGGCGGCGGACCAGCGCGTTCACCACAGTCTCGGTAAGCTTCTCGACCAGCTCGCGAACACGGGCCGAAGCAGCACCCTGACCGCCGTTGACGGCCAGGAAAGCCTTGGTCACGGCAACCGAAATCTTGCCCGGCTCGAAGCCGACGACGGCGCCGTTGCGGCGGATGACTTTGTACTGGGCGTAGCGCTGTGGATCCCGGTCGGCCGCGCCATCTTCAGTGGAGTAATTGCCTACCGGAGTGGCCGCCGTCAGGTTGGTGGCAAGTTGCATTTTTTCTCCCTCGAATATTTTTGTCGCCTGGAAGCAACAACCGGATGTGCGCTTGTCTGAAACCGCCGTTCGTCTGAAACCACTATATGTTGTGCCCCGGCTATACCGACGTGACTAATTCTAGTAGCACCACACCCACTGTCAAGAATTTTTTACATTTGAAAAACAAAATGCTCGGTCGCGCAGTTGAAGTGCACGCGAAGTGACGAAACGCGGCAGCGACGCGGCGCTGCGACGCCTGTTCGGCTTCAGATCTGCCGCGCCGCGGGAAGAGAAGTCGGACGTTGCGCCGCGCGCCAGAAACTGGCAGCGGTTTCGACGGTGCAGAAGTGGATATCCACGGGGTCCGCGATGTCGTTGGAATAGCCGCCGGCCATCGCCACGGCCACCGGAACCGAGGCCGCCCGGCACAGTTCGAATACCTTGCGGTCACGCGCCTGCAGACCCTCTTTGGTCAACGAAAGCCGTCCGAGCCGGTCGCCCACGTACGGATCGGCGCCGGCAAGATAAATCGCCAGGTCCGGCTGCGCCGCGGCAAGCGCATGGCAGATGCCCTGTTCCAGTGCGTCGAGGTAGTCGGCATCGCCGACGCCATCCGGCATTTCGATGTCCAGGTCGCTCGCCTCTTTGCGGAACGGGAAATTCTTCGCGGCGTGGATCGAGAAGGTAAAAATGGTTGGCTCGTCGGCCAGGATCGAGGCGGTGCCGTTACCTCGGTGCAGGTCGCAGTCGAGGATCGCGACCCGCCGGGCGCAGCCTTCGGCTTGCATCGACAATGCCGCAATGGCGGAATCATTGAACACGCAATAGCCCTCGCCATGGTCGCGAAAGGCATGGCGAGCGCGCAGAAGCGAGTACTTCGCCATCGGAAATTGGTGTCCCGCCGGCAGCGGCAGCACGTAGTGGTCGGTGTAGAAGATTTTCACGGCGTGAATGGGTGAAGGCGTGAAAAGTGAAGGGTAAAAAGCATGGCCAGAACAGGATGGCCCTTACGCATTCACTCTTCACTCATTCACTCGCCTTTTATCAGTGAGCGGAAGCGGGCCCAGTCGAAATGCGGTCCGGGGTCGGTCTTGCGACCGGGCGGGGTGGCGATGTCGGAATGCCCCACGCAGTCCCGGATCGGGTAGGCGCGTTGGAGCGCCCGGGTCAGTTCCGCCAGTACCGCGTACTGGGAATCGGCGAACGGTTGGTCGTCAGCGCCTTCGAGCTCGACGCCGACCGAGAAGTCGTTGCAGAGGGTGCGGCCGCGCCACGCGGACTGCCCGGCATGCCAGGCGCGCCGGATACACGGGACGAACTGGATCAGCTCGCCATCTCGGCGTATCAGGAAGTGACTGGAAACCTTGAGGCCCTGAATCTCGCGGTAGTACGGATGGGCACGCGGGTCGAGGTGGTTGGTGAACAGTTCGACGATGCCGGGGCCGCCGAACTCGCCCGGCGGCAGGCTGATGTTGTGAATGACCAGGAGCTCGACGTTCGCGCCTCCCGGCCGGTCATCGCAGTTCGGTGAAGGCACGTAAGCCGCCGCGGAAAGCAGACCGGAAGTGCCGAGCTTCCAGGAATCCACCCACTTCCCCCCGCCCGCCGCCGGCCTCACTAGTTCAGACCAAGCCGTTCCATTCTGTAGCGCATGGAGCGGAAGGTGATACCGAGGAGCTTGGCCGCGGCAGTGCGGTTGTATCGGGTTTTCTCCAGCGCCTCGAGGATGGCTTCCTTCTCCACGCGGTCGAGATAGTCCTGCAATGGAGCCTTGCTGTCACCGCCGGTGGCCACGACCTGCTCGGGCAGGTCGTGCGGGGTGAGTTGCAGGTCCCCGGCGGTGATCCTGGCGTCGCTGCATAGCGCCATCGCGCGTTCCAGCACGTTTTCCAGTTCGCGCACGTTGCCGGGGAAGTCGTAGCGCTCGAGTTCCGCCAAAGCCTCGCTGACTACGTCCGGCTTTTTTGTCCCGGCATTACGGGCCAGCTTATCCAGCAACGCGCTCACGAACTGCGGGATGTCCTCGCGCATCTCCCGCAGCGCCGGCATGCGCAATTCGATGACGTTGAGCCGGTAATAAAGGTCGTGCCGGAACTTGCCCGCCTCGACACATTCGCCGAGTTTCTGGTGGGTGGCACTGATGATGCGCACGTCCACCGGCTCTTCCTGGGTGGAGCCCACCTTGCGTACCTTCTTCTCCTGTATCGCGCGCAGGAGTTTCACCTGCATCGCCAGCGGCAGGTCCGCCACCTCGTCGAGAAACAGGGTGCCGGTGTTGGCAGCCTGGAAAAAACCGTCGCGGTCGGCGTCCGCGCCGGTGAACGCGCCCTTGCGGTAGCCGAAGAACTCGGACTCCATCAGGTTCTCGGGGATTGCGCCGCAATTGACGGGCATGAAGGGCTGGCTGCGGCGCGCGCTTTTTTCGTGGATGAGCCGCGCCGCAAGCTCCTTGCCGCTGCCGGATTCGCCGCTGATGTGCACCGGCGCCTCGCTGCGCGCCAGCTTCTCGATCAACTCGCGCACCTGCTGGATCGCGCCCGACTCGCCGAGAAGCGCATGCCCGGTCGCGGCCTTGGCTGCGGTGGCCTGCGGCAACGACAGCGCGGATTTCACCAGCGTGCGCAATTGCTCGAGCGACACCGGCTTGGCCAGGTAATCGAAGGCGCCGGCCTTGAGCGCCGCGACTGCGTTCTCGGTATTGCCGTGGGCGGTAATCACCGCGACCGGGAGGTCGGAAAGATTGTCGGAGATGAACTGCACCAACTGCAGGCCCTCGCCGTCGGGAAGCCGCATGTCGGTGAGGCAAAGGTCGTAATTGCCGGACTGGACCTTCTCGATCGCCATCTTTACGGTGGTGGCACGGTCGACATCCAGGCCCATGCGCAGCAGGGTAAGCTCGATGAGCTCGAGGATGTCTTCCTCGTCGTCGACGATGAGCACTGAGCGCGAGTTGGCGCCCGCCGTTTGCTCCTTGCGTTTCACGCTCATGTTCCTCTACAGATCAGGGTGAACTCCGCGCCGACCGGTCGATCCACGTATTCGAGCGTGGCGCCATTGGCTTCACATATCTCACGGGCAATGTAGAGCCCAAGACCGGTGCCGCTGGAGGCCGTGGTGAAGAATGGCTCGAACAGATGCCCGCGCAACGCCTCCGCCACTCCGGTTCCGTCATCTATGACACTCAACTCTATCGTACTCTGTCGCGGACCCGGCCGCACGCGCAACAGAATGCTGCCGGCTTGTTTCCTGCAGTATCGCAGGGCATTCCTGCACAGGTTCCACATCACCTGATTGAGGTGGCTGCGATCGAAGGCCACGGTCGGGTCTCCTTCGATGTCGATGAGAATGATGTCGCCCGGAATCTTCTCGATCTCGGAGAACTCGGAAACGAAGGTGTGCAGATACTCGCCCACCTTGAAATGTTCGCGCGTGGCCTGGTCACGCCGGTTCAGCTTGAGCACGTCCTGCACCATCCGGTCCAGCCGCTGCGTGTTGTCATGAATGATCTGCAGCATCCGGCCATGCGGTTGGCCGCGAAATCCCGACTCCTCAAGCAGCAACTCGGTAGCGTGGTTGATCGCCGACAGAGGGTTCCTGATCTCGTGGGCGATATTGGCGGTCAGCCGGCCCAGCGACGCCAGCTTCAACTGCTGCGCCTGCTGCTGGATGCGCGAGAGGTCCTCCAGGAAGATCACTACGCCCACGTTGCGGCTGATGCCCACCGGCACGAATCGGGCAGCGGTCGGCTTGTGGGTCAGCGCGGTGCGCAGCGGCTCGAAGTTTGTCTTCGGATCGCGGCGCCACTGTTCCAGCCGCGCAGCCAGTGTAGGCGCATAGTCCCTCAGCAGCACCTCGCGGGGACTTCGGCGCAACGGTCCCAGTATGGCTTCTGCTTGGCCGTTGATCTGGCGAATGGCACCATGCTCGTCCACCACCAGCAGCCCGTCCTGCATGTCCTGGATCACCAGCTGATTCACCTGCGCCATGTTGGCAAGATCCACCTCGCGCTGTGCCGCAATCGCCTCGATCACCACGGCGCGCTTGGCAAGCGAGTGCGCAAGCCAGCCGGTGGCAAAGAATCCGATGCACAACAGGCCAGCCTGCGCGAACTGGGAAGTCGATCCGTTCTGGAACACCACTTGATAGGTGTGCTCGGCAAGCACGGCAATCGTCGCCAGAGCCGCGAAAAACAGCGTCAGGCGCCCGCGGCTGATCAGGCCGACAGCGGCCAGCGACGCGAGCAACAGCAGGCCCAGGCCGCTGCCGATCCCGCCGCTCGCGTACATGAGCAGAACGGTAAAGAGAATGTCCCCGCAGATTTGCACCGTGAGCTGCACGGTGAAATACGGTTTGCGCGGAATAACTGACGCAAAAGACAACAGGCTGAAGACGATGTAACCGATGTTCGCGTACAGGAAGGTCCTGCGGCTGAAGGAGCCGAAGGGAATGTTGTCGCCGAACGTCATCACCGCCGCCATCAGCGTGATTGCGACGGCAAGGCGATAGACATTGAAATAGAAGAGCGAGCGCCAGAACGCGTCGCCATACTGGCGGCGCTCGACCGATGAAATCTGGGGAAAGGACAGGACGCTGCTCATCGGCGCGGGCACGCGCAGGTCAGCGGCCGCGTTCCCGATCGGCCAATTGGAGATGTTCCTTGCTGCAATAGATCTGGCCGCGGGAGGTGACGGCTTCGCTCTTCGGCAGGTGCACGCCGCAGATCAGGCAGCGCACCATGTCCTCCCCGTGCTTTGCCGCGGCCGCGGGCGGCGGAGCCGCCTCGGCGCGCCCGCGATAGCTGCGGAGGAACAGGTACACCACGATGAAGACGGCGATGACTAGGAGAAACTTGGCCACGCGGGCTCCGAAGTGGGGTGATGTGGAATGGTCGGGGTGAGAGGATTCGAACCTCCGACTCCTGCGTCCCGAACGCAGTACTCTACCAGGCTGAGCTACACCCCGACGGTGAGCCTCGTTAACGCTTCAGTAATTGCGGGTCACCGCAAAGGCCGCCAATTCTAGCAAACAATCCTTGTATTTAGAATGCGGCAGGCCGGCAATGGCTGTGCGCGCCTGCCGCGCCGAGTCTTCCGCCTGCCGGCGCGTGTACTCGAGCGCGCCCGTTTCCTGCATCGCCCGCATTACCGGCCCGAAATCGCTCAGCCCGCCCTCGACCAGGGCCTTGCGGATGAGCGCGCTCTGCGCGGCGCCGCTGTTGCGCATGGCGCGAATGAGCGGCAGCGTTGCCTTGCCCTCGGACAGGTCATCGCCCAGATTCTTTCCGGTCTGCGCAAGATCGCCCGAATAATCGAGAATGTCGTCCACCAGCTGAAATGCAGTGCCCAGGTGCATTCCATACTCCGCCAGTGCATCCTCCTGCGCGCGCGGAACGCCGGCGAGAATACCGCCCAGGCGGCCGGCGGCCTCGAACAGCTTGGCGGTCTTCGAGCGGATCACGCGCAGATAATCCGTCTCGGTGACGTCGGCGTTGTGAACGTGCAGCAACTGCATCACCTCGCCCTCGGCGATAGTATTGGTGGCATCGGCGAGCACTTCCATCACACGCATGCTCTGCGCTTGCACCATCATTTGAAAGGCGCGCGAGTAAAGAAAATCGCCGACCAACACGGCGGCAGCGTCGCCGAACGCGGAATTAGCGGTGGCGCGTCCGCGTCGCATCTGCGAGTCGTCGACTACGTCGTCGTGAAGCAGCGTGGCGGTATGGATGAACTCGACCACCGCGGCCAATTGAAGGTGGTGACTGCCGGTGTATCCGCAGGCGCCCGCCGCGAGGATGACCAGGGCGGGACGCAGTCGCTTGCCCCCGCCGCCGATAATGTAATCCGCGACCTGGCGCACCAGAACGACTTCGGAATCGAGTCGTTTGCGGATGACCTCGTCCACCGCCCGCAGGTCTGCGGCAATGAGATCGTTTATGAGGTGGGGTGTCACGTGGCCGGCCTGGGAACTGCGAAATCAAAAGTGCGCGATGGTAGGAAGCGCAGAGCTACGGTGTCAAGAATCCAATCATCCCTGTCTAGAGAGTGCGCCCGGGCCGGTGATCCGTGTGTCCGGCCATCCTTCCATCGGCTTTACTAAGCCTTTCTTTTTATGTAGTATGCGCGGCTTTCCTCAATAGCGTATCGAGGGCTCCATCATGTATGCGGTCATAAAAACCGGGGGCAAGCAGTACCGTGTCTCTTCCGGCGAAAAAATCAAGGTAGAACAGATACCTGCAGACGTGGGCAGCCAGATTAGCCTGGATCAGGTTTTGATGGTCGCCGACGGCGACAAAGTCTCGATCGGGGCGCCGCTGGTAGCCGGCGCAACAGTGCTGGCGACGGTTGTTGCGCACGGCCGCGCCGACAAAGTGCATATCTTCAAGATGCGCCGCCGCAAGCACTATCGAAAGCACGGCGGTCATCGGCAGAATTACACCGAGATCCAGATCGACAAGATCTCGGGCTGAGGAGCAGAGAATATGGCACACAAAAAAGCTGGCGGCAGCTCGCGCAACGGTCGCGATTCCCAATCCAAGCGCCTGGGCGTGAAGCGCTATGGCGGCGAGGTCATCCTGGCAGGCAGCATCATCGTGCGTCAGCGCGGAACCCAGGTTCACGCCGGAGAAAATGTCGGCATGGGCAAGGATCACACCCTGTTTGCCAAGATCGACGGCAAAGTGACCTTCGCGGTGAAGGGCCCGGTCAAGAGGAAAGTCGTCAGCGTCACGCCGGCGTAAGGTTTCCCGCTTTCAGCAAGAAGCCCTATCGGACCCGGTAGGGCTTTTGTTTTTTGAATGACCGATTTACCACAGAGACACAGAGGCACGGAGAGAAGCGAAAGAATGGTTTTTCCAATGCAAGGAGCGGGCTGCGATCGCCGGCCATCCTCCGGAAGCCGATCTGTCGATGTTTCACGGGCGTATTTGCGTTTTTTGCACTTCTCTGTGTCTCTGTGGTGATACTGAACTTCCATGAAATTCGTAGACGAAGCCACCATCGAAGTCCACGCCGGCAAGGGCGGGGATGGCATCGCCTCGTTCAGGCGCGAGAAATTCATTCCACGCGGCGGGCCGGACGGTGGTGACGGCGGCCGCGGCGGCAGCATCCACGCCGTGGCCGATCGCAACATCAACACCTTGGTGGAGTACCGCTACGCACGCATCCACCGTGCCCGCAACGGAGGGAAAGGCCAGGGTTCGGATTGCTACGGCAAGGCGGCCGACGACATCACACTGCAGGTGCCGGTGGGCACCGTAATCAGCGACCTCGCCAGCGGCGAAGTAATCGCTGACCTGTCCGCCGACGGACAGGCTGCCGTGCTCGTCAAGGGCGGCCAGGGAGGGCTCGGCAACATCCATTTCAAATCGAGCACCAACCGCGCGCCGCGCCAATGCACGCCGGGAGAGCCGGGCGAAAACCGAACCCTCAAGCTCGAACTCAAGGTGCTCGCCGACGTCGGGTTGCTGGGTCTGCCCAACGCAGGCAAGTCCACTTTTATCCGCTCGGTTTCGGCCGCGCGTCCCAAGGTCGCCGACTATCCGTTCACGACACTGCACCCGAATCTGGGCGTGGTACGCGTGGACGACAATCGCAGCTTCGTGGTCGCCGACATCCCCGGACTGATCGAGGGCGCGGCCGAAGGCGCCGGGCTCGGCCATCAATTCTTGCGCCACTTGCAGCGCACGCGCCTGTTGCTTCACCTGGTGGATCTGGCGCCGCTCGACGATGGCGCCGATCCGGTGCACGGCGCGCGCGCAATCGTCGAAGAACTGCGCAAGTACGACGAGTCGCTCTATCGCAAGCCGCGCTGGCTGGTGCTCAACAAGGCGGACCTGATCGCGCCTGAAGACCGCGAGGAAAAAGTCCGGGCTTTCCTGTCCGAATACGCGCGCGCCGTCGCTGCGCCCGAAAAAAGCTTTATCATCTCGGCGCTCACCGGAGAAGGTTGCCGCGCGCTGACCTACGCAATCATGGAACATCTTGAGCACCATGCCCGCGTTGAGCCGGCCGAAGCCGCGGACGACGCCGAATAGTCTCACCCGGATTGCAAGAAGGGATCTCATGAAATCCGTCGCCGCCGAAGCAAGACGCCTGGTCGTCAAGGTGGGTAGCAGCCTGGTCACCAATGAAGGTCAGGGGCTGGACCACGCCGCGCTGGCGCGTTGGGCGGAGCAGATCGCGGAGCTAAGGCATCGCAAGAAACAGGTTGTGCTGGTTTCCAGCGGCGCGGTCGCCGAAGGCATGAAACGCCTGGGATGGAAGCGCCGCCCGCATGCCCTGCACGAACAGCAGGCCGCCGCTGCGGTTGGGCAGATGGGGCTGGTCGAAGCCTACGAGTCGTGCTTCCGCAAGCACGGTATGCACACCGCACAGGTCCTGCTCACTCACGAGGATCTGTCCCACCGCAAGCGCTATCTTAATGCGCGCTCGACGCTGCGAACATTGCTGGGGCTCAACGTCATTCCGATCATCAACGAGAACGATACCGTCGCTACCGACGAGATCCGTTTCGGCGACAACGACACCCTGGCCGCGCTGGTGACCAATCTCATCGAAGCCGATGCCCTGGTGATCCTCACCGACCAGGCCGGCCTGTACACCAAGGATCCGCGCCGCTACAAGGACGCGGAATTGATCAGCGAAGCTAGGGCGGACGATCCCGAATTGGAAAAAATGGCGGGCGGCGTGGGCAGCCATCTCGGCAGCGGCGGCATGCTCACCAAGGTGCTTGCCGCGCGGCGCGCGGCCCGCAGCGGCGCCGCCACCATCATCGCTTCGGGACGGGAGCCGGATGTTCTGGTGCGGCTCGCCGGAGGCGAAGCCATCGGTACCCAATTGATCGCCGAGACCATGACGCTCGCCGCCCGCAAGCAGTGGCTGGCCGACCATCTGCAGGTACGCGGCAAGCTCAAGCTCGACGACGGCGCGGTGCGGGCGCTGAAGGTGGACGGCAAGAGCCTGCTGCCGATCGGCGTATACGAACTGACTGGCGAATTCGAGCGCGGGGAGGTGGTGAGCTGCCTCGATTCGCAGGGGAGGGAAATCGCCCGCGGGCTGGTGAACTACGGCTCGGCGGAAACCCGCCGCATCCTCAAGGCTCCCAGCCACGAAATCGAGGCACGGTTGGGCTACGTCGACGAACCCGAGTTGATCCACCGAGATAACTTAGTCCTGCTCTGAATTCCTCAGAGCAGGAATCAGTTACGGCGGACACTAATGCGGCTGTGCCGCGTTACGTGGAAGCCACAATCTGTGCTGCTCTAGCAGCACACGATTGCAGTGGAGGCTAACCTGATCGCAGGTGGCGGGCAGGTTAAGCTCGCAGAGTGTGCCGGAACTACAACCTCGCCTTGCTGCAAAAGTAGGTCTACCGCTCCTTCAGATCAAAGTTGTTCAGCGGATCGCCTTTGAGCCTGGCAATCAGGTCTTTCGCGTTTCGACCCCTGACGCCCTCGCCGTCGCACAGATAGTCAGCCCATAGCGAGTAGCGGAAACTGGCTGCGGTGCGGTCAACATCCTGCCACTTGGGTTCGCGAGCGTTCGTCCATGCTCCGTTGCGCGTGCCGTACGCGTACACTTTGTAGGCCGACGTCTTGCAGCGCATAGCTTCGTAGCTGACATTGGCGACCCCGGAAGGTGATTTGATGACCGCGGTGTAGCGCACCACCCAGTCCGATCCCAGCGATACGGAATTGCGATCGATGTAGAACCGGTTCTTCGAATTCCCCCTCGGCCGGAATTCGATCAGTGCCGCGTCGTCCGGATAGGCGGGAATGTTCAACGCGTCTTCCTTGAATTCCTTCACCTCGGGCACCCCGCCGATGTCCTCGGGCATGCCGCGCTGCCGGGCCAACGCTCCATCGCCTTCGTACAACGCCAACGCGAGCAAAAAGACAGCCGCAGCCAGCCGGAATGAACCACTACGATGTGATCGTTTGTGCGTCATGCGCCTTCATCTCTGTATATGTGCTCGCGGGTGAGCGGATAGGGCACCGAGCCGTCGGCAGGCGGTTTGGTCCCGAGAATCTGGAAGATCGAGATCCAGCCGCGGTCGAACGCATGCGCCGAACCCGCCATGTAGATGCGCCAGGTGCGGAAGCGTTTTTCGCCCACGATCCTGCGCGCTTCTTCCTGGCGCGCCTCCAGTTTGCTAACCCAGTGCCAAAGCGTCTTCGCATAATGCGGACGCAGGCACTCCGTGTCCCAGGCTTCCAGTCCCTGCTTCGACATTTCGCCCAGGACCCGGGAGATATGCACCAGCTCGCCGCCGGGAAATACGTATTCCTCGACGAAATCGCCGATGCCGCTGCCCAGCGCAGCGTCTTCAAGCGAATTTGTAGTGATGCCGTGGTTCATGACCATCCCGCCCGGCTTGAGCAGCCGGTAAATCTTGCCGAAATACGCCGGCAGATTGCGTTTGCCGACGTGCTCGAACATGCCGACGCTCGCGATCTTGTCGTAAGGCTGGTCTTCCGGCACATCGCGGTAGTCCATCAGCCGCACTTCGCAGCGGCCTTCGAGTCCCAGCGCACCGATGCGCTCTGTGACATACGCATGCTGCTCATGCGAGAGCGTGATGCCAAGCGCCTTCACGCCGTAATGCCGGGTCGCCCACAGGATCAGTCCGCCCCAGCCGCAGCCGATGTCGAGGAAACGTTCGCCGGGCTTCAGATCGAGCTTGCGGCAGATGTGCTCGAGTTTTTGCTCCTGTGCAAGATCGAGCGAATCATCGGGTTTCCTGAAATAGGCGCAGGAATAGACCCGATTCCTGTCGAGCCAGAGACCGTAGAACTCGTTGCCCACGTCGTAGTGGTGCTGGATCGCCTTGCGGTCGGCGGGACGGGTATGTCGCCACCACTTCCAGATGTCCGAGCGCCGGCGGTAGGCCCCCGCGTCGCCGGCCACCAGTTGCTCGCCGATGTGCACCGACTTGCGAATGTCGCCTTCCAGATCGAGATCGCCCTCCACATAGCTCCGGGCGATCTTGCCCAGACTGGGATTGATCAGCGACACCAGCGCCTGCGGTGAACGCACGGTCAGGCGCAGTTCCGGGCTGTCGCCGGACTGGATGATCCTGCCATTCCAGAGCGTGAGGCTCAACGGCAGGTGGAGGCGTCTCAGGCGGTCCTCAAGCATGCCGATCATGGGCGCTACCAGCATGGCATTCCTCGAAGCAGTCGATTCAAAAAAACGGCAGCCGGAAAGGCTGCCGCTATTGTACTTGCTGGCTAGTGTCCTGTTGCCGAACTTAAAAAACAAGGTCGTTGAGCAACGAGCTCCTCACCCCGGCGGCAACGGCGTCAACCGATGCCCTGTAGTTGGGATGGTCCACGCCGACGGAAAGGCCGGCGCCATCCTTCAACGCCCGCTTCATCGGCGGCGCAAGTTCGAAGCGCAGGAAATGTACCGACGAAGTCTTTTCCTCGTTTTCCCGCTCCAGGTCTTCGTCGGCAATCGCGTACACCCGCGGATGACCTGCGATCCCGATCCAGACGCGGTCTTCGATTCCGATCAATCTCGCCAGCGCGAGCTTGCGCTCCTCGACGTTGGGGTACTCGATCAGCATGGTGGCCTTCCAGTTGCTGCCGTCGGGGACCAGCGGGTTGTAGGCATCGAGCTCGTCGCGAATACCCTCCTCCTCGAATATGCGCTCGACCCGCAACATCTCCTGGATCTGGTAGCGCATGGTGAGTTCGTCCTCGAACACCAGCGTGACGTGCTCGCCCGGTCGAACCGTCCGGTTCTTCTTGTGGGCCAGTACTTTGGCGCGGAATTCCTTGCGCGCCTTCGCGTACTGTTCGAGCGACATCAGGCTTTCGGCGGTAATGACAGCCATCTCTGATCTCTTGCTGGTCTCTGCCGGCAACATTCCGGCCTTCACAACCCGTAGGCGATGCGGATCAAAGTCAGGGGGTGGCTTTTCTCCGCGTTGCCCCTGTCCAATCCGCTGTCGGCGATGCCTTGCTTGATGTGGCGGCCGGCGATGGCGCAATCCGAGCTGACGTAATCCGGCTCGGTGGCCGCCATCTGGCGGAACACCGGTTTGCCGATCTTCATAGATTCGTCGAAGTACTCCTTCTTCACGCCCCAGGTGCCGTCGTGTCCGGCGCAGCGCTCGACGGTGTTGACCTGGGTCTGCGGCACAAGCCCGAACATCTCGCGCGTCTTCTGCCCCATGTTCTGCACCCGCAGGTGACACGGAACGTGATACGACACCTTGCCCAGCGGCTTCTTGAAGTCGGTCTTCAGCAGACCATCCTTGTGCCGCAGAACCAGGTATTCGAAGGGATCGAACATGGCCTCCTGCACCGCCTTTACGTCGGCATCGTCCGGGAACATGAGCGGCAATTCCTGTTTGAACATCAGGGTGCAGGACGGCACCGCGGCAAGGATGGCGTAGCCCTGTTTGGCGAGCCTCGCCAGCACCGGTATGTTGGTTTCCTTCAGCTTCTGCACGGTGTCGAGATCACCCAGCTCGAGCTTGGGCATTCCGCAACAGGCTTCCTTCTCGACGATTATGGCCGGCACTTCGTTGTGGAAGAGGATGCTGAGCAGATCGTGGCCGATGCCGGGCTCGTTGTAATTCACGTAACAGGTCGCGAAGATCGCCACCTTGCCCGGGGTATTCTTGCCGCCCCTGACCGGGAACGAGGAATCGGGTTTCGCATGGCTGCGAAATCGGGCACTGCTGTACTCGGGCAGCACGCGATCCTTGTGCACCCCCAGCACCGACCCCATGAGCTTGCGCGCGGCCTTGGCCTTGTTGACCGCGTTGACGACCTGAACCACCACCGGGATCGAGGCGAGCTTGCCGACGGCGTCCGTACTGGTAAGCAGCTTATCGCGAAACCGGGTCTCGCCCTTTTTGAACTTCACCGACTTGGCGCGCAGCATCAGGTGCGGGAAATCCACGTTCCAGGGGTGCGGCGGCACGTACGGGCACTTGGTCATGTAGCACATGTCGCACAGGTAACACTTGTCCACGACCTTCCACAGATCCGGCTTCGCCACCGCGTCGAGCTCGCCGGTCTTGCCTTCGTCGATGAGGTCGAAAAGCGTCGGAAACGTGGTGCACAGGTTCACACAACGGCGGCACCCGTGACAGATGTCGAAGACGCGGTGCATTTCATCGAACACCTTGTCTTCGTCGTAGAAGTCCGTCGACTTCCAGGCGATGGGATGTCTGGTGGGCGCTTCCAGGCTGCCTTCGCGAACGGTCATGAATACAAGGATGAGGGATGAAGGATGAAGGATGAAGGAAGAAACGAGGAAAAAGACGAAGGCTTACCTTCCGCCCTCCGCCTTCATCCTTCCGCCTTGCCTCTTCAGTCTGCCAGCGTGTCCAGGGCCTTCTGGAAACGGTTGGCGTGCGAGCGCTCCGCCTTGGCAAGGGTTTCGAACCAGTCGGCTATCTCGTCGAAGCCTTCGTCGCGGGCACCCTTGGCCATACCGGGGTACATGTCGGTGTACTCATGGGTCTCGCCGGCAATCGCGGCTTTCAGGTTATCGCGCGACTTGCCGATCGGCAGCCCGGTCGCCGGGTCGCCCACGGCTTCGAGGTACTCGAGATGCCCATGCGCGTGACCGGTTTCACCCTCGGCGGTGGAGCGGAAAACCGCCGCGACATCGTTCTGGCCTTCCACGTCGGCTTTCGCTGCGAAATAGAGATAACGGCGGTTTGCCTGGGATTCGCCGGCAAACGCGTCTTTCAAATTCTTCTCGGTCTTGGAACCCTTCAGTGCTTTCATCTTGGCCTCCGTACAGTGATTCGATTCGGCTGCGGTTGAAGAACCGGCACCAGTAACCCCGGCTCCGGCACAGGAATTAGACTAAATCTAATCTGTAAACCGAGTGTAGAGACTGAGCTTCCACAAGTCAACCCGAGCCAGTGCGGGATTACCGGGTGCCCGGATATCCCATTGGCAAATCATGATTTAGTTTTTCGTTTCGGCCTGTAGTGCCGCGCTCACCCGGGTGATGAACCCGTCCAATTTTGCGATGTCCAGCCACCGCGTGACGACCACCAGATCGTCCTCCGGCGCAATCCAGATCATGTTGCCCCCGGAGCCCAGGGCAAAGAAACTCGACTCGGGAGCACCGGGGAAAATCCCTCGCCTGTTCCGGGACAACCACCACAGGTAGCCGTAGTGCGGGGCGATCGCGGTAGGCTGAGTCGCCAAGTCCACCCAGCGTTCGGACAGGATACGTTTGCCATTCCACTCCCCCCGACGCAGTAGCAGGTAACCGAAGCGGGCGTGGTCGCGGGTGCTGGCCCAAAACCCTCCGCCCCAATGGCTGCCTCCGCTCACTGACTGCACGCGCCGGCCGCCGATGTCGACATAGGAATTGCGGTAACCGTGCCAGACCCAGGTATCCGAAGCACCGATCGGATCCATCACTTTTTCCTTGAGCACTTCCGGCAGCGGCCGCTGGTACACGCGCAGCAATGCCAGCGCCAGCCGGTTCACGCGCACGTCGTTGTACTCCCAGAACGTGCCGGGTGCCTGCAACCTGCGGTCATAACCCCTGCGGCGGTCCGCCACGTCCGGCTTGTCCCAGAGCGTGCCTTCCCATTCGCTGGTCTGATTGAGCAGCATGTGCCAGGTAACCTTGCGGTTGCGGCTGTCGTCGAAGCCGCCGTCCTGCACGTAGTCGGCGACGCGATCGTTCACATCGGTGATCAGTCCGGCATCGACTGCCAGCCCGGCGACTGTTGACAGATAGCTCTTCGCCACGCTGAAGCTCATGTCCACGCGGTCGATATCGCCCCACTGAGCCACCAGGTAACCATGGCGCACGATCATGCCGGCAGGGCCGCCGCGTTCCTTGGTCTCGCCGAGGATCGCCGGGTAGGGTTCGTTGGCCACGTCCTTCTGAATCTGCTTGAAGACGTCGCGCTCCCACGGCGCCTCGTTTTGCTGAGCGTACCGGATCGCCCCGTCCAGGGCCGCGGGATCGAACCCTGCCGCCGCAGGCGCGCGGCGCTCCCATTGCCCTCCCGGGAAATAGGCCGGATCGCCGATAGCGGGCAGTGCCATCGCAACGAATGCCCCCGCGATCACAACCCGCGGAAGCGCACCCAGGACCGGGCCCCCGGCAGCTGATTGCATCATTTTTCACACCTCCCTTTTCGATGATCCGCGCAGACGACCCACCGGAGATCACACGTCAACTATGGAACTCGCAGCCGAAACCGTTTAGTCTTACCGCAGTTTGCCGGCCCCTGCGGCCGTCCATAAACCTCAACCGGGCCTCATGCTAACAAGAACCAATATCGGTCTCACGATCGAACAGGACGAGCTCAAAGGCTTTTCGCGGACGATAGCCGAAATCGAATGGCTGCTGCTCGCTCTGGTCCTGGTATACCTGCTGGCCGGCGCAACGCAGGACGAGGGCGGCATCGCGCTGAACATGGCGCTGTTTTTCTTCGCCGCGTTCATCCTCGGGCTGCATTACGTCCAGTTCTACAAGGAGGAGTCGCGGCTCAAGTTGCTGTTCGAGACCTGGGTGATGATCGTCTTCATAACCTGGGTGGTCCTCTACACTGGCAGTATCCACAGCCCGCTGCTCAATCTCTACCTGTTGCCGATCATTGCCAGCGCGCTGATTTTCGGCAAGCTGGTGACCGCCATAGAAGTCGCCGCGATCATCGGCTGCTTCATGTTCTTTGCCTACGATCCCGGGTCCAAGACGCTGCTCTCGCTGCGCTACTGGGGCGAGATCCTGGCGATGTCCACGCCGGTGATCCTGGTGGCCTACATCACCACCATGCTTGCGGCCGACATCCGTTACGCGGTGGACAAGATCAAGCAGGTGTCGGACACCGACGAACTCACCGGCCTGTACAACATGCGCGCCTTCTCGGCGATGCTGCAGCGATCCTTCAAGCAGGCGGTGCGCTATGGGCACGCGCTTGCGGTGGTGATGATCGACTCGGACAATCTCAAGCAGGTCAACGACGCGCATGGCCACGAAGCCGGCAACCGGCTGCTTCAGCATCTGGTGCGCTGCGTTCGCGAACAGTTGCGCGGGTCGGACGTCATGGCGCGCTTCGGTGGCGACGAATTCATCCTGCTGCTGCCGGAGACCAACAACAAGGGTGCGCTGGAAATGTCCGAACGTATTCGCAAGGCGGTCGAGTTGTCGCGATTCAGCGTGCGCGACGGCGACACCAACGTGACGGTCAGTCTGGGGGTATCGAGCTACCCAGAGGACGGCGGCAATCTCGACGTGATCCTGGAAAAGGCCGACAAGGCCATGTATCGCGCCAAGCAGAAAGGCCGCAACCGCGTGGTGTCCTATCTGGAAGACAGCACGGCAGCCTGACGGCGTCCCGGCCGGAAGTACGCAGTATCGTCGTAGAACCCCTCCCGCTCGTTCCCGCTCCACCAGCCCGGCACGCCCAGCACCGGCAGCGGAGACAATTCTCTGCCGTGGCGAAACCGTTCACGGTCCCAGATATGCATCGCCAGCAGGCGATCTAGCTCCGCCAGTTGCGCCGCTTGAGCCAATTCAAGGAACGCGCCGGGCACCTGCAGCAGCACGGCTTTTCCGGTCAGCCCGACAAATGGTTGCATGGCCTTGGAGAAGAGCGCATGGCCGAACACACGGAAGCGCATTCGTGCCTCGACTTCGTCGCGTCGGTGCCAGAACAATTCCTTCCAGCGAAAGTCGCGCACCAGGTCGAGCAGCTCCGCATCGGTGGAAACGACCGCCACGCCGTCCTCGTCGAACAGGGTGAGCGCATCGCGCTGCGGCGGGCGGTTGCCCCCGCCCGCGGCAGCCATGGACTCGTAATGGCGGGCATTGATCACGGCCTTGGTGGTCGGAAACGTCATCCATACCAGCGCATTGAACAAGTCGTGCCAGTCGAAGGCCCTCACCTGCACCTCGCCCCTGAGATAGGCGCGCGCCTCGAACGCGGCTTCGAATGATTTCGGCTTCGGCGCCTGGGCGACGAAGCGCACCCGCATGCCCTGCGCGTTGACGACGCGCCGGCCACGGTCTTCCGCAAGCGCGTTGAGCAGGTCGAGATCCGGCCAGCCGATCGCCGGCAGGCCGGCGGCCACCGGGCGCAGCGGCACGAACATCTCGCTGCGGTTCAACCAGTCGGTATTCCAGAAGTCGGCCATGCAGCTGAAAAGAGGTGATCGGTTAACATTACCGTTCCAGTATATCCACGCCCGCTGCAAATATGACTGAACGCGTTGACTGCGCGGTAATCGGCGCCGGGATCGTCGGGCTTGCCGTTGCACGCGAACTCGCGCTCAACGGGCGCGAAGTGATCGTTATCGAAGCCGCCGATGCGATCGGCACGCACACCAGCTCGCGCAACTCCGAGGTGATTCACGCCGGGTTGTATTACGGCAAAGGCTCGTTCAAGGCGCGTTTCTGCACCGCCGGTAAACAACTGCTCTACGCCTATTGCGGCGAGCGCGGCGTGCCGCACAGGAGCATCGGCAAGATCGTGATTGCGGCGAGCGACGACGAGATCGAGGCCCTCAAGGGTTACGTTGTCAAAGCCGAAGCCAACGGCGTCACCGATCTGCGCTGGCTGTCGCGCGCGCAGTTGCGCGAACTGGAGCCGGACGTCGATTGCGTTGCCGGATTTCTTTCACCGTCCACGGGAATCGTGGACAGCCATGCGCTGATGCTGGCCTACCAGGGCGACGCCCAGAATCACGGCGCGGCCGTGGTGTTCAAGAGTCCGGTCCGGTCCGGTGAAGTCGGCGATGACGGCATCGTACTTGATGTCGGCGGCGACGAGCCGATGACCATCGCTTGCAGCGCGGTGGTGAACTCGGCCGGCCTGTTTGCCCAAGACGTCGCGCGATCGATCCGCGGCATTTCCGCGCAAAGCATTCCGCCGCAGTATTTCGCCAAGGCACATTACTACACGCTGTCGGGTAAGCCGCCGTTCAGACGCCTGGTGTATCCGGTCGCGACCAGCGCCCACCTGGGCGTGCACGTCACCGTGGATCTCGCCGGGCAGGTGCGCTTCGGTCCGGACGTCAGCTGGGTAGATAAAGTGGACTACAGTTTCGACCACTCGCGCGAACCGCTGTTCTACCGCGCCATCCGCAAGTATTACCCGGGGTTGAAGGACGGCCAGTTGCAACCCGGTTACACCGGCATCCGCCCCAAGGTCTCGGGTGAAGGGGCACCCGCTGCCGACTTCGTGATCCAGGGGCCGAAAGAGCACGGCATTCCCGGGCTGGTGAATCTGTACGGCATCGAATCGCCGGGGCTCACCGCTTCGATGGCGATCGCGCAGCACGTGCGCACGCTGCTGCAGGACTAAACTACGAGGAAAACCCGACACCGAAGGAAAAACATGGGTGCAAAGGATCAGACCGAACCCATCGAAAAAGCCGGAGTCGATGAACTGCGCGCGCTGCAGCTAAAGCGGCTGCGCCGGAGCCTGCAGCACGCGTATGAGAAGGTACCGCACTACCGCAAGGCCTTCGACACTGCCGGCGTTCGCCCCGGCGATCTGAAGGATCTGGCGGACCTGGAGAGGTTTCCGTTCACCACCAAGGCGGATCTGCGCGCCAACTACCCTTTCGGGATGTTCGCCGTGCCCATGGACGACATCGTGCGCGTTCACGCCTCCAGCGGCACGACGGGCAAGCCCACTGTCGTCGGCTACACAAAAGAAGACGTCGATACCTGGGCGACGGTGATGGCGCGCTCGCTGCGGGCCGCAGGCGGCAAATCCAGCGACATCGTCCACGTCGCCTACGGCTACGGCCTGTTCACCGGCGGGCTGGGCGCGCACTACGGCGCCGAGGCGCTGGGCGCCACCGTGATCCCGGTGAGCGGCGGCATGACCGAGCGCCAGGTGCAGTTGATGCGCGACTTCAAGCCCGGCATCCTGATGTGCACGCCGTCCTACGCGCTGGTGATCGCGGACGAGTTCGTGCGTCAGGGCCTGGACCCGGCGCAATGCACTGCGCGCGTGGGCATCTTCGGGGCCGAACCGTGGACCGAGAGCATGCGCGCCGAAATCGAAAAACGTCTCGGGCTGGCCGCGCTCGACCACTACGGGCTTTCCGAGGTGATCGGCCCGGGAGTAGCCGCGGAGCATATCGAGACCAGGGATGGGCTCACCGTCTGGGAGGACCACTTCTACCCAGAGGTCATCGATGCGCAGACCGGTGCGGTGCTGCGCGATGGACAAACCGGTGAACTCGTCCTCACTTCGCTTACCAAGATCGGCATGCCGGTGATCCGTTTCCGCACCCGCGACCTGACCCGGCTGCTGCCCGGCACCGCGCGCAGCATGCGCCGGATGGCGCGCGTCACCGGGCGCAGCGACGACATGCTGATCATCCGCGGCGTCAATGTTTTTCCCTCGCAAATCGAGGAACTGCTTTTGAAGCAGGTTGAGTTCGCGCCTCACTATGTGCTGGAAGTGCGTCGCGAAGGGCACCTCGACGATCTGGACGTTCTGGTCGAACGCCGGGCCGGGGCCGTGGCACCTTTGTCGGTTGCGACAATCACCGCCATCGAGCAGGATATGGAGCGGCAGATCAAGGGCTACATCGGGGTGACCACCCGGGTACGCGTTGTCGAACCGGGTACGGTCCAGCGCTCTCAGGGCAAGGCGGTGCGCGTCATCGACAAGCGGCCGAAGAGTTGAAAGTCCAGGAGCATTGAAAGGGGCAGGATTTGGCGGCACCAGTCACGCAAGTACCCGCTCAGGAATCCGAGAGCCTGCAGCGCGCCGGCATCGGCAACGCTGCGGTCGCGGCGTGGCACGCCGCGGCACCGCGCGACACCGGTGATTTCGCCGGCGACTGCGCCCGTTACTCGCGATTCTGGGAGTCGAGTACCGCCTTGCTTGCGCGCCTGCCCGCAAAGGCGGCGCGCGACGCACGGCAGGCGGAGGCAGCCGAGCGGATCAAACAAGTGGCGCGCGAGGCGCGCACCCGATTCCTGCGCACTCACGTCGAGGTGGTCTACGACCGGCTCACGCACAACCGGTCGCGCTTCATCCGGGTCGAGCAACTCGTTTATGACGCCGCGGCGCTGGTGCCGGGGCTGACGCCCACGCGCGCGCAGGTCACGGCCGAATCTGCCTGCCTTCAGCGCGACAAGGACGGGCTGGAGATCGACCACGGGATCTTCGTCTCTGCCGCGCTGGCAAATCCTGGCATCGGAAGCCACCTCTGCCACGCGATGCTGCTCCCCCACGCCGGGACGGCCGAGCGGCTGGCCGAGCTGGAAAAGAAAGGGCGAGTGAATCTTGGTGCGGCCGAAGTCTTCCGTAAGGGCCGCGCCTCGCACGTGATCGGGAAGAATCCCCGCCATCTGAACGCCGAAGACGCGACCACACTCGACGCCGCCGAGATCGCGGTCGATCTGGCGATCCTCGATCCACACACGCAGATTGGCGTGCTGCGCGGCGACTACGTGCACGGCGGCAAGTACCAGGGAAAGCGCGTGCTCGGCAGCGGCATCAACCTGACCCATCTTTACTACGGGAAGGTGCCGTTCATCTGGTATCTGCAACGCGATCTGGGGATCGTGAACAAGCTCTATCGCGGCCTGGCCCACCCCGGGATGATGCCGGACGACGTCAACGGGCAGACCATCGAGATGCCCTGGATCGCGGCGGTCGAGGGATTCGCCATCGGCGGGCATTGCCAGTACCTGCTGACCATGGACTACGTGCTGGCCGCGCGGGACGCGTTCATGAGCCTGCCGGCACGCAAGGAGGGCATCATTCCCGGCGCTGCCAACCTGCGGCTGCCGCGTTTCACCGGCGACCGCATCGCGCGGCAGGCGATCTTGTACGAGCGCCGGCTCGACTGCGACAGTCCAGAGGGCCGGCTGATCTGCGACGAAGTGGTTGCACCGGCGGACATGGACAGCGCGATCGAACGCGTGGTCCAAAATCTCACCAGTTCCGGCGTGGTAAGCGCCGCGTCGAACCGGCGCGCCTTCCGCGTTGCCCAGGAACCGTTCGACCTGTTCCGCAATTATTTCGCCGTGTACGCACTCGAACAGGCCTATTGCCACTTCAGTCCCGCGCTGATTTCCAACCTCGAGCAGCACTGGAACGCGAAAAACCGCAAGCTGGACTCAAAATAGAATCCTTGCCACAGAGAACACAGAGGAAAGGCGAGAAAAAGTATTGTCAAAGTGCAAATGCAGGACAAAGTCCGCGTTTCCTTGCCCATGGTCTTGCCCGTCGCACCAACCGAATCTTGCACTTCTTGTGTTCTTCTCTGTGTCCTCTGTGTCCTCTGTGGCTAAGCGCTTTCAAGCCGCCTTGGCGTGGCGGATCGCCTGCCACACCTTTTCGGAGGTGGCGGGCATTTCGATATGCTTCACGCCCAGCGGGCGCAGTGCGTCGATCAACGCATTCATCACGGTGGGCGTGCCGCCGACGGTGCCGAGCTCACCGACACCCTTTGCGCCGAGCGGGTTGATCTTGCACGGGGTGGACTCGTCGGTGAAAGTGGCGAAGCTGGGCAAATCGTCTGCACGCGGCAGGCAGTAATCGAGCAGCGAACCGGTGATGAGCTGCCCGGACTCGGTGTCGTAACGCGTGTTCTCCAGCAGCGCCTGTCCGACCGCCTGCGCAATTCCGCCATGCACCTGGCCGGCAACGATCAGGGGATTGATCACCCGCCCGACGTCGTCCACGGTGGTATAGCGCACGATCTCGGTCACGCCGGTCTCCGGATCGACTTCGACTTCGCAGACATGGCAACTGTTCGGCCACGACGGACCGCCCACCTTCTGCAGCGTCTTGATGGCGATGCGCTTCTCGGGCTGCTTTGCGGCCAGTTCGAACAGGCCGATGCCGACATCGGTGCCAGCCACCTTGAAGCGGCCGTCGTCGTACGTGATATCGGATGCCGCCGCTTCGAGCGCATCCGCGGCGAGCTCCTTGCCTTTCTCGACGGTGTCCTTTGAAGCGGTGAACATCGCCGAGCCGCCGATGTAAAGCGAGCGGCTTCCCATGCTGCCTATCCCCTGCGCGATGTCGCTGTCGCCCTGGACGATGACGATCCGGTCCGGGTCGACGTCGAGCGTCTCGGAAATGATCTGCACGTAGCTGGTTTCGATGCCCTGTCCCATCGCCTGCATCGCGGTATAGACCATGATCCGCCCGTCGGCCTCCACGTGCAGGTCCACCGTTTCCTCGTGCACGACTCCGGTCCACTCCAGAAAGGTGGAAAGAGCACGGCCGCGCAGCCTGCCGCGCTTGCGCGAGTCTTCACGGCGTTTTTCGTAGCCCTTCCAGTCGGCATGCTCGAGGATGCGGTCGAGCATGTGCGGAAAGTTGCCGCTGTCGAACTTTTCGCCCATCGGCGTCGTGTAGGGCATGGCGCCGGGCTGAATGAAATTGCGCCGGCGCAGTTCCGCCGGATCGATTTTCATTTCCGCCGCCGCCTGGTCCATCAGCCGCTCGATGAGATAGATTGCCTCCGGCCGTCCCGCGCCGCGGTACGCGCCGACGAGATTGGTATTGGTCAGCACTGCCGTGCCGCGCAGGTCGAGCGCTGGGACGTGATAGACACCGGTGATCACTTTCGGTCCAACCGCCACGACGATGACCGCGCCCGGACCACTGGCATGCGCCCCGATGTTGCCGACGATCTCCACGCGCAAGCCGAGGATCTTGCCGTCGGCGTCGAAGGCCAGTTCCGCACGGTTGATCTGGTCGCGCCCGTGATTGCCGGCGAGAAACTCCTCGCTGCGGCTGGCACGCCAGTGCACCGGCCGGCCGAGTTTGCGCGCCGCCCAGGCACACACCACGTCTTCGGGATAGAGCTGGGTCTTCATGCCGAAACCACCACCGACGTCACCGACGCGAACCCGCACCTTGCCCATCGGCATTTTGAGGCAGGACTCCGCCAGCGTCTTCTGCAACCCGGCGGGGTTCTGGCAACTGGTCCGCAGCGTGACGCGGCCGGTCCCGGCATCGAATTCCGCGATGCTGCCGCGCGGCTCCATGCTCACCGGCACCAGCCGCTGGTTGTAGAGCGCAAGCCTGGTGATGTGTTTGGCCTTGCTAAAGGCGGCGTCGCATGCGTCTTTCTTACCGAACCGGGTCTGCGCGGCGATGTTGCCCGGCGCATCCGGCCACAGTTGCGGCGCACCCGGCGCGGTAGCAGCCTCGATCGTCACGACCGCCGGCAACTCTTCGTACTCGACCAGCACTTGCTCCGCGGCGTCCTCCGCCTGCGAACGGCTTTGCGCGACGACCGCGGTAACCGGCTCGCCGACGAAACGTGCCGCATCCACGGCAAGCACGTGGTGCGGCGGGCCGCACATCGGCTTGCCGTCGGCGCGTTTCAGCCCCTCTCCGTCCGGCAGCGCACCGATGCCATCGGCCTTGAGGTCCGCTCCCGTCAGCACGGCCACCACGCCGGGCATGGCCCGCGCGGCCTGCGTGTCGATGGAAACGATGCGGGCGTGCGCGTGAGGTGAACGCACGAACGCCACAAAAACTTCGCCGGGAAGCGACAGGTCGTCAATGTACTGACCCGCGCCGTAAAGCAGCCGCTGGTCTTCGCGCCGCACCATTGCCTGGCCGATACCGTACTTTGCCATTCGCCTGATCCTTTTCTTATGCGTTGCCCGTCCGAAGAACGACCCCGCTTGCCGAATTCTAAGCCACCCGGGCCAACCTTGTTCGGACGAGGCCGAATCTAATCCAGTTGATCCCGCGCCGCCCCTTGACTAGCATGGGAGGCCTTCGAGGGCCAACCACAGAGGAAGCCTCATGCTCGTCAAAATAAAGATGGCGGTGAACGGCAAGCCCGTCGCCGCAGAACTGGAACCGCGGGTTCTGCTGGTCGACTTCATCCGCGATACCTTGCGCCTCACGGGCACGCACATCGGCTGCGACACCGCGCAATGCGGCGCCTGTACCATACACATGAACGGCAACGCGGTGAAGTGCTGCAACATGCTTGCCGTGCAGGCTGACGGCGCCGATATCGTCACCATCGAGGGTATAGCGCGTCCCGACGGCACCATGCACCCGATGCAGGCGGCGTTCCGCGACCATCACGGATTGCAATGCGGCTACTGCACGCCTGGGATGGTGATGAGCGCCATCGATCTGGTCAGACGCCACCCGCACCCTAGCGAGGCCCAGGTCCGCGCCGAACTGGACGGCAACCTGTGCCGTTGCACCGGCTATCACGGCATCGTCAAGGCGGTGCTGGCCGGCGCCGCTGCCAAGTCCTGAGCAAACAAGGAACCCATCATGTACAAATTCAATTACCACAAGGCTTCCAGCGTCGCGGATGCGGCGGCCAGGGTCGCCGCCGCGAGCGACGCCAAGCTGCTGGCCGGCGGACAGACCCTCATCGCCGCACTGAAACTGCGCCTGGCTTCACCTTCGGACGTCGTCGATCTGCGTGGCATCGCCGAATTGCGCGGTATCAGGAAGGACGGCGGCGCCATCAGCATCGGCGCCATGACGACACACGCCGAGGTGGCATCCTCGAAGGACGTGCTGCGAGGCGTCCCGGCGCTCGCGACACTCGCCGCGAGCATCGGAGATCGCATGGTGCGCAACATGGGCACACTGGGCGGGTCGGTCGCGAACAACGACCCGGCAGCGGACTATCCTGCGGGGGTTCTCGGCCTGGGTGCAACCATCCGTACCAACAAACGCAACATCGCTGCCGACGATTTCTTCACCGGCATGTACGGGACGGCGTTGCAGCCGGGTGAGATCATCACTTCGATCTCTTTCCCGCTGGCAAAGCGCGCGGGATACGCAAAGTTCAAGAACCCGGCATCGCGCTACGCGATCGTCGGCGTGTTCGTGGCGGAAACGGCAAACGGCGTGCGCGTAGCGGTCACTGGCGCGGGGCCGTGCGTGTTTCGCGTTGCGCCAATGGAAAAGGCGCTTGCGGCGAAGTTCGCGGCGGATGCTGTGGCGAATATTCACCTTCCGTCGAAGGACCTCAACACCGACATCCACGCCAGCGCGGAATACCGCGCGCACCTTGTCACCGTCATGGCAAAGCGCGCCGTCGA
>Ga0137409_10000662_pt1 | contig 37793 bp, 30 predicted proteins | sample CZODoug1_16funga_FD_122059 | JGI IMG/M metagenome (GOLD analysis project Ga0137409, IMG submission 122059) | Vadose zone soil fungal communities from Angelo Coast Range Reserve, California, USA - CZODoug1_16fungal (Hybrid Assembly) | ecosystem: Environmental > Terrestrial > Soil > Vadose zone... | reverse complement strand
TGACGATGCGGGCGAAGCGATTCGAGAGGACGGCCACATAGTCGGCGACAAAGCCGCGCGAGGTCTCCTCCGGTCGCGTCGGGGCGCGCGTCTGTGGATTGGTCAAGAGCTCGACGATCAGCCCCACGGTCGCAAGTGCGAACAGGGCGCCGAGCACGACGAAGACATTGCGCCACCCGAGCCATTCGCCGAGCACGCCGCCCGCCGCCTGACCGAAAAGCTGGCCCAAGATATAGCCTGAGATGTAGCGGCCGAGCACCGTTTGGCGGCGCTCGTAGGGCGTGACGTCGCCCACATAGGCCATCGACAGCGGAATGACCCAGCCCGCCGCTGCGCCCGCTAGAAAGCGGGCGACCGCAAGCTCGGGCAATGAGTTGGCAAACCCGCAGAGCACCACCAGGATCGACGATGCCAGCGACATGACGGTGATGGCGAGGTACTTGCCGACGCGGTCGCCGACCGGGCCGATCAGAAGCTGGATGGAGCCATGAGCGATCACATAGGTGGTCACGACCATCGCGGCGGCGCCCACGGTGGTACCGAAATCGGCGGCGATCTGCGGCAGGAGCGAGTCGGTCACCCTCACCTGGGCCTGGCTCGCAAAGCCCGCCACTGCCAGCAGGATGATCGAGCGGGTCGGGGTCTTGCGGGTGTCGGGCGGGGCTGGGGCAATCACGAGGGGCAAGTGCTCGGTTGCGACGGAGGCGGGAAGGCGCGACGGGGCGTTGACAGGAGGGAACGTGAACGGCTTCTTAGCGTGCGACAACCCGAAATCGAAACGCAATGATCGATAAGACCTACCAGCCTGCCGATGTTGAAGGCCGCATCTACGCCTCCTGGGAGGCGGCGGGCGCATTCCGCGCCGGCCGGCCCGAGCGCATGGCGGCCGCGCCCTACGCCATCGTGATCCCGCCGCCCAACGTCACCGGCTCGCTCCATATGGGGCATGCTCTCAACAACACGTTGCAGGACATTCTGTGCCGGTTGGAACGCATGCGCGGGCGCGATGTGCTCTGGCAGCCGGGCACGGATCACGCTGGCATCGCCACCCAGATGGTGGTGGAGCGCCAGATGATGGAGCGGCAGGAGCCGGGCCGGCGGGCGATCGGGCGCGAAAAGTTCCTGGAGAAGGTGTGGGCCTGGAAGGCGGAGTCGGGCGGCACCATCATCAAGCAGCTCAAGCGGCTCGGCGCCTCCTGCGACTGGTCGCGCGAGCGCTTCACCATGGACGAGGGGCTGTCGCGCGCCGTCCTCAAGGTGTTCGTGGAGCTCTATCGCGCGGGGCTGATCTACCGCGACAAGCGGCTGGTCAACTGGGACCCCAAGCTTTTGACCGCCATCTCCGACCTCGAGGTGCAGCAAGTCGAGACGAAGGGGCACCTCTGGCACTTCCGCTATCCGATTGAGGGCCTGCCCGACACGTTCATCACGGTTGCGACCACGCGGCCGGAGACCATGCTGGGCGACACAGCGGTCGCGGTCCATCCCGACGATCCACGCTACCGCAAGCTGGTCGGCAGGCTCGCGATCCTGCCACTGGTCGGTCGCCGCATTCCGATCGTCGCTGACGAATATTCCGATCCCGAGAAGGGCACCGGCGCAGTCAAGATCACGCCGGCACATGACTTCAACGATTTCGAGGTCGGGCGGCGGCACAATCTAGCGCTGATCAACGTGCTCGATCGCGAAGCCAATCTCAATCTCGAGAACAACGACGCGTTTTTCGAGGGCCTCGATCCGCTGTCGCCGGAGCTCGTCGAGACGCTGGCGCTGCACGGGATCGATCGGTTCGTGGCGCGCAAGCAGGTCGTTGCGCGCATGGAGGCGCTCGGTCTGCTCGCCAAGATCGAGCCGCACGCCAACATGGTGCCGCATGGCGATCGCTCGGGCGTGGTGATTGAGCCCTACTTGACCGATCAATGGTACGTCGACGCAAAGACCATGGCGCAGCCGGCGATCGCGGGGGTGCGTGAGGGGCGCACTGCGTTCGTGCCCAGGCACTGGGACGCGACCTTCTTCAATTGGATGGAGAACATCGAACCGTGGTGCATCTCGCGCCAGCTCTGGTGGGGCCACCAGATTCCGGCCTGGTACGGCTGGGAGATCGACGGCGGCTCGCTTTCAATTGCCAAGATGAAGTTCTTTGTCGCCGAAAGCGAAGCGGAGGCGCTGAAGCAGGCGCGCGATTACTACAAGCGCGAGGTTGAGCTGGTCGGCTCGCTCGACGACAGCCTCGGGCGCGTCGGTCTGGGCGGCAACGCCTTGCCCGAAAAAGTCCCGGTCTGGCGCGACGAGGATGTGCTCGACACCTGGTTCTCGTCCGCGCTCTGGCCATTCTCGACGCTCGGCTGGCCCGACCAGACGCCCGAGCTCAAGCGCTACTACCCGACCAATGTGCTGGTGACCGGGTTCGACATCATCTTCTTCTGGGTCGCTCGCATGATGATGTCCGGGCTGCACTTCATGAAGGAGGTGCCGTTCCATACCGTCTACATCCACGCGCTGGTGCGCGACGAGCGCGGCGCCAAGATGTCGAAGTCGAAGGGCAATGTCGTCGATCCGCTGGACCTGATCGATGAATACGGCGCCGACGCGCTGCGCTTCACGCTCGCCGCCATGGCGGCGCAAGGCCGCGACATCAAGCTTTCGACCCAGCGCATCGAGGGCTATCGCAACTTCGCGACCAAGATCTGGAACGCGGCGCGCTTTGCCGAGATGAACAATTGCGTGACCGTGCCGACGTTCGATCCGGCCTCCGCCAAGGAGACGCTCAACCGCTGGATCGCGCACGAATTACAGAAGGCCTGCCGCGAGGTCACCGAGGCGCTTGACGCGTTCCGTTTCAACGAGGCGGCTGAGACGGCCTACCGGTTCGTCTGGAACATCTACTGCGACTGGTACCTGGAGCTCGCCAAGCCGATCCTGACGGGCGGGGCGCCTGGCGCGATTGCGGAGACGCAGGCGATGACGGCCTGGGTGCGCGACGAGATTCTGAAGCTGTTGCATCCGTTCATGCCCTTCATCACCGAGGAGCTGTGGCGCGTCACCGCCGAGGAGGGGCCAAAGCGCGGCTCGCTGCTTGCGCTCGCGTCGTGGCCAACGCACACGGCCCTTGCTGCCGAGGACGCGGAAGCCGAGATCGGCTGGGTGATCGATCTCGTGAGCGCGGTGCGTTCGTTGCGTGCGGAGATGAACATCACCATGGCGACCGAGGTGCCGCTGGTGCTGGTCGGCGTTTCTCCCGAGACGGAGGTCCGCGCCGGGCGCTGGGCCGACGTGATCAAGCGGCTGTCGCGGCTGTCGCGGCTGTCGATGGCGTCGTCGGCGCCGGCTGGCGCGGTGCAGCTCGTCGTGCGCGGCGAGGTGGCGGCGCTGCCGCTCGTCGGCGTGATCGACTTCGCGGCCGAGGAAGCGCGGCTCAAGAAGGAGCTGGCACGGGCGGAGAGCGATATCGCGCGCGTCGACGCCAAGCTCGCCAATCAAGGCTTCATGCGCAACGCCGCGGAGGAGGTGATCGAAGCCGAGCGCGAGAAGCGCGAGGAGGCCGAAGGCCGGCGCAAGAAGCTCGAGGAGGCCCTGGCGCGGCTGCGCGGCGCGGCCGATCTCGCACCGTCGTCGTGACTAGTTAGACGGCTAGCTGAAGGTACGGCAGGCTTCAGCGTTAGGCGGCAGTAGGTCATGGCAAACCTTGACTTCTATGCCTTGGGCGATGACCTACGAAGCTTGTTTCGGTTCCTTTATGCCGAGACTGATGTTGTGGTCTATGAGCTGGCGTCGGAGTTTGATTGCGACGCACGAAAATTCGAATCGCTCGCAGAGTTAGAAGCCGTGTTCAACCTCGATGGCCACGAAGCAAGCTACTTGCAGCTTTGGTCACCCGCTGTCATGGTCAGCCCGGTTATTCGGCGCATCGCGCTCAAGTTGCCCGGACACTCGTTTCGCTACGCCGTGGAGGGCGCCGGACTCATTCAGCTTTATCTCGATGGACGGCGCGAGGACGTCATTTGCCACACACACTACGGGCACTGGAACGAGGCGGGTGCGAGACAGCGATCCGTGCATTCGGCAGACGACTGTGACTGGCAAGCGCTCGCCAAGTTGTCAGGTCGGATACAGAGGCACATTCGGGGCAGGCTCGCGGCAGCGAAGCTCCACGCTCGTCCGGTTCTTCTTCAAGCTTTCAGCGCCGTTGAGCGAGGCCACGGATTAAAGTTCGGCGCAGATGTCCATCATGCGGGTTCACCAGACATTCATCGGGTTGCCACCTAACCGCGGTTGCGGCGGACGATCGAGCTCAACAGGTGTGCACATCGCGGCCCCGGAATGACGAGTGGAGAAAGTCTTTGGCCAACCAATCCGTCGGTGTCGTCGGCCTCGGCCTGATGGGAGAGGTGTTTTCGCGGCGCCTTATCGACGGCGGTCAAAGCGTCGTCGGCTACGACATCGATGCGGCCAAGGGCGTGCGGCTGGCCGACATGGGCGGACGAGCGGCAGCTTCGATCGCGGAGGTGGCACGCGCCAGCGATCCGATCGTGCTGGCGGTGTTCGATACGTTACAGGTCGAGGACGTGGTCGAGAACCACATTCTTCCGGCGGTGGGCGAAACCTCGCGTAAGATCGTGCTCTGCGCCAGCACCTGCGATCCCGACCGCATCGCCTCGCTCGGCGAACGCGTGATCCCGCGCGGAATACGCTTCCTTGAGACGCCTGTCTCCGGCACCAGCGAGCAAGTGCGCCGCGGCGATGGCGTTGGGCTGATCGGCGGCAACCGCGATACCGCGGCGGAAGCCGAGGCGGTGCTGGCGATCCTGTTCCCGCGCCGCTTCCATGTCGGACACATCGGCGACGGGGGGCGCACCAAGCTCGCTGTCAATCTCATCCTCGGCCTCAACCGCATGGCGCTCGCCGAGGGGTTGGTATTCGCTACACGCCTTGGACTCGATCCTGCGGCTTTTCTCCCGGTGGCGAAGGAGTCCGCCGCCTATTCGCAGATCATGGATGTGAAGGGTGCAAAGATGCTCAATGGCGACTTCACGGCGGAAGGCCGCGTGCGGCAGACGCTCAAGGACGTGCACCTGATGCTGGAGCAGGCCAAGCGTCATGGGCAGACTCTACCTATGCTCAACGTGCATTGCGACGTGCTGGAGGCCTGTGTGCGCGCGGGGGAAGCGGATCTCGACAACAGCGCCGTCATCAAGGAGATCGCGCGACGGCAAAATCCGACTCCCTAGTCTTACTGCGTCACAAAGATTCAGGCGGTTGTTATTGTGCCCTCTCCCCTCCGTGGGAGAGGGCAGCACCGAGTGCTCAACATACTCGGTTGGGTGAGGGGGCGAGCTTCCCCCTCACCCCATCCGTGTTGTTGAATCGCCGAGCTGCCCTCTCCCGCGGAGGGGTCACGGAGGGGAGAGGGCACAGCGACAGCCACCTCATGCTTGGTGACGCAGTAGTACTAGTTGGCCGGAGCCCCCATGCGAGAATTCTGGATTGCCGTCAGCTTGCTTTGGCTCGCAGGAGTGGGACTGCGGCTGACTATCCTGGCGGTACCGCCGGTCATCTCGCTCATCCAGGCTGATTTGCAGCTGTCGGGCACGGAGATCGGCATCCTCACCGGCCTGCCGATCGTGCTGTTTGGTGTAGCCGCCCTGCCGGGCTCGCTGCTGATCGCGCGCTTCGGCGCTGTGGCGATACTGGTCACAGGTCTGACGATCGCGGGCATCGCGTCGGCGATACGCGGCGCTGTGCTTGACGTGTTCGTCCTCTATGGCGCGACCATCGTGATGGGCGCGGGCATTGCCATCATGCAGCCAGCGTTGCCACCGCTGGTTCGGCAGTGGTTGCCCGCGCGAGTGAGCTTCGGCACCGCGCTCTATACCAATGGTCTCCTCGTCGGCGAGACTTTGGCGGTGATGCTGACGATCCCGGTCGTGCTCCCCTCGGCGGACGATTCCTGGCGCTGGGCGCTGGCGATTTGGGGCATGCCGCTGATCGTGATCGCGCTCTTGACCGTGCTTCTCGCACCGGCGGAGACAAATCCCCAATCGAGCAGGACGCAGGCCCCCATGAGCGGGTGGCCTGACTGGAGCAATCCGCTGATCTGGCAGATCAGCTTCGTTTTCGGCGCCATCAACAGCGTGTATTTCTGCAGCAATGCGTTTCTGCCCGGCTATCTCATCGGCGCAGGCCGAGCGGACCTGATCCCGGCCACGCTGACCGCACTCAACCTCGGCCAGCTGCCGGCTTCATTTGTGTTGCTCGGAATTGCTGGCAAGCTCGAGAATCGGGCTTGGCCGTTCATCGCCTGCGGCGCCCTGATGCTCGCTTGCATTGCCGGTATGATCAGCACTGCAAGCGCCTGGACCGTCGTATTCGCCGCCGGGCTTGGATTCCTCGGCGCTTTCGTGCTCACACTCGGGTTTGCACTCCCGGCGCTGCTCGGAGCGCAATCGGACGTGGCGCGGATGTCAGCGGCGATGTTCACGATCAGCTATAGCGAGGCTCTCCTTATCTCGGTTCTCAGCGGTGCCGCCTGGGACGTCGCCGGGAGCGCCCGCTTTGCCTTCCTGCCGATTGCGCTCAGCGCGGTGCCGCTCCTCTTCATGCCGCTGGTTATCCGGTTTCGTCGAGCGGTGGTATAGACGCCAATGCCCAATCTCAAGCTCACGCTCGCCTGCTGGGACTATGACCGCACCCGCCCGCTGATGGACGGGCGCGTGAAGCCAGACGGCATCGATCTCGACATCAACGTGTTGCGCCCGCGCCAGAGCTTCCAGCGCATGCTCGACAAGAAGGAGTTCCAGGTCTCCGAGCTGTCGCTGGCGTCCTACACTGCGCTGAAGGCGCGCGGCGACTGCCCGTTCGTGGCAGTGCCGGTCGCGCTGTCGAAGATCTTCCGTCACTCCTGCATCTACGTGCGCAAGGGCTCAGGCATCAACACGCCGCAGGACCTCAAGGGCAAGCGCGTCGGCACCTCGCAGTACAGCTCGACCGGGTTGTGCTTCATGCGCGGCTTCCTGCAGCACGACTACGGCGTTAAGTCCGAGGACATGCATTGGTTCATGGGCGGGCTCAATACGTTTGTCGAGCCGCCGCTCATTCCGCTCAACCTACCCAAGGCGATCAAGCTCGACTTTCTCTCGGCCGGCCAGACGCTCGAAAGGATGTTCGCCGCCGGCGAACTCGACGCGCTCCTGTCACTCTATATTCCGAAGCTCTTCCTCGACGGCTCGTCGACGATGTCGCGGCTGTTCCCGAATTTCAAGGAAGTCGAGCGCGATTATTATCAGCGCACCAATATCCTTCCGATCATGCACACCGTGGTGGTGCGTGAGGACGTGCATCGCGAGCACCCGTGGGTCGCCAAAAGCATGTACAAGGCGTTCAGCGAGGCCAAGGCGATTGCAGTTGACGGCCTCTACGACACCGATGCTTTGCGCGTCGCGCTTCCTTGGCTGATCGACCACGTCGAGGAGAATTGGCGCGTCTTCGGCAAGGACTTCTGGGCCTACGGCGTCGAGCCCAACCGGGCGACCTGGGAGGCGATCGGCCGCTTCGTGCACGAGCAGAGTCTCGCGCCGCGCATCGTCACGCCCGAGGAGCTGTTTTCGGTGAAGGTGGAGTGAGCCATGCTCGACCTCAACAACCGCCCCGGCGGGCCCAACCTGATCGTCACCGCCAAGACCGCCCACAAGGTGCATTTTCTGGACGCGGCGACGCTGACCTTGGCGGCGACCATCGACATGCCAGGCTCGACCCATGAGCTCGCCTTGTCGCCCGATGGCCGCCTCGCCTACGGCACGGTCTATGGCGACGGCGTATTCGCCAAGCGCGTCAATCCAGACCGGCGTATCGTGGTGATCGATCTCGCCTCGAAATCGCTCCAACGCGTCATCGACCTCGGCGCGGTCTATGCGCCGCATGGCGTGATGATGGACGAGCACGGCACGCTCTGGTCCTCGGGCGAGCTGGGCAATGCGGTGCTGTCGATCGATCCTTCGACCGACAAAGTGACGCCGATCGAGGTCGGCTCGACCGCGCATTGGGTGGCGGTCAGTCACGCAATGGCCAAGGTCTTCGTCTCTGTCAAGCAGGACTATACGGTGGTGATAGACATCGCGCGCCGCGCCGTGATCGACCGCATCACGCTGCCGCAGGTGTTCGAGGGGCTCGCGATCGCGCCCGATGGCGCCACGCTCTATTGCGCAGCGCAAGGCGCGGCCGAGCTTTACGTCATCGATGCGCGCAGCCATGCGCTCAAGCGCACGCTACCGATCGAGGGCGCCGACGGATCCAAGCGGCAGATGCGGCGCGTGCGGGTCTCGCCCGACAATCGCTATGTGGTGGTGACGTCGAACCAGGATGCCCACGCTGCGATCTATCTCGCCGACAGCATGAAGCAGATCGCCTCGTTCCCGACCAAGAAGTCGCCCATGGGCATGGGCTTTGCGCCCGGCGGCACGCATGCCTATGTGTGCTGCCATGACGACGCCGAGGTGTTCGAGTTTGAGCTCGCGACTGGGCGCGTGACGCGCACCTTCCCGACGGCGGCTGGATGCGAGTTCATTGTTGCGTATCAGTGAAGAGTAAGTAGTGAGTAGTGAGTAGTGAGTAGTGAGTTGCATCCTCTGTTCACCACTCACCACTCACTACTCACGATCTCACCAGTCACTTTCCCAAACGGCTTGCTCAAGAACCGCGATCCCTTGAGGCCGTAACGCCACGGCAGCTCGGCCGCCTTGGTGATGCCGATGCGCGGCCCGCTCACGATCTCGACATCCTTGTCACGCGACAGCAGCCGGAACGGCGGCCGGTCGAGAGCAAGCCCGTTGTGAGCGCTCGTGATCCCAAGCGCCTCGCACAGGCGCCCGGGGCCGGAGCACAACAGGCGCTTGTCGGCCACGCCACGGCGCCGTCGCATGATGGCGATGCCATGCGACGGCTCAAGGGCGCGGATCAGCACGGCGCTTGCCGAGCCCTCCTGCTCGCTGACGAAATTGAGGCACCAGTGAATGCCGTAAGAGCGATACACATAGGCAAAGCCGGGCGGCCCGAACATCACCGCATTGCGCTCGGTACGTCCGCGGAAACTGTGCGCGGCTGGATCGGTGTGATGATAGGCCTCGACCTCCACAATGATACCGCCGCTGTTGGCGAACAGCAGCGTCGCGCCAATCAGGTCAGGCGCCACTGCGTGAACGCTGCGGGCAAAAAAGCTCGGATGGAGCGGAACGGACATTGCCCTCCGTGTTTAATCGAGTCCTAGCGGAGCCAGTGGCCTTTGTGCGGGCCCATTCACCGGCTGTTGGTCGCAAGCACAATCTCCGCAAGCCGCTTGTCTTATTTTGCCTCGGTTTTGTCCGGCTTCTGACGCACGCCCGGAGTGCAAGCGTTGCAGCAACGCAACAGCTGGTAGGATGTTGCGGTGGATAAGCACCTGGGTACTGGCGCTGTTCGAATTATCAGCCATTCTGGTTGGCGCGGAAACGTGCTGTTTCCCGCGAGTTCAGGCCGAGAAACCCCGTCATGACCGCCATTCGACTGTTCACTGTGACCAACGGGCAACATCACGGAACATTTATGCCACAGGCCCATCACTGCCGCTTTTTGGCCATAGCGTTTGCTGAAATCAAGCTCGGTTAAGTAGCTAAAGGTCGCCGGTAACCCGCGATGGATGCGAAGACCAACATCAAGGCCAAGCTGCCGAGCCGTCATGTGACGGAAGGGCCTGATCGCGCGCCGCATCGCTCCTACTATTATGCCATGGGTCTGACCCGCGAGCAGATCCATCAACCGTTCGTTGGCGTTGCAACTTGCTGGAATGAAGCCGCGCCTTGCAACATTGCGTTGATGCGGCAGGCGCAGGCGGTCAAGAAAGGTGTCGCGGCAGCGAGTGGGACACCGCGGGAGTTCTGCACCATCACGGTGACTGACGGTATCGCGATGGGGCACGAGGGGATGAAGTCCTCGTTGCCGTCGCGCGAGGTCATCGCTGACTCGGTCGAGCTCACGGTGCGCGGCCACGCCTATGACGGGCTCGTCGGCCTTGCCGGCTGTGACAAGTCTCTCCCCGGCATGATGATGGCGATGTGTCGCCTCAACGTGCCGTCGATCTTCATCTACGGCGGCTCGATTCTGCCGGGTACTTTCAAGGGTCGCCCAGTCACCGTTCAGGACGTCTTCGAAGCGGTCGGCAAGTACTCGGTCGGCGACATGTCCGATGCCGACCTCGAGACGCTGGAACAGAATGCCTGCCCGTCCGCGGGCGCGTGTGGTGCGCAGTTCACCGCCAACACCATGGCGACGGTGTCGGAAGCAATCGGGCTGGCGTTGCCCTATTCGGCGGGCGCGCCTGCGCCCTACGGGATCCGCGATGCCTTCTGCATGACTGCGGGTGAACAGGTGATGGAGCTGATCCGGCGCCGGATCAGGCCGCGCGATATCGTTACGCCCAAGGCGCTTGAGAACGCCGCAGCTGTCGTGGCGGCGTCGGGCGGCTCGACCAATGCTGCGCTGCACCTGCCTGCGATCGCGCACGAGTGCGGCATCAAGTTCGATCTGTTCGATGTGGCGGAAGTCTTTAAGAAGACACCATATATCGCAGATTTGAAACCGGGCGGCCGCTATGTTGCCAAAGACTTGTTCGAAGCTGGTGGCGTCCCGCTGTTGATGAAGACGCTGCTCGACCACGGCTTCCTGCACGGCGATTGCGTGACAGTGACAGGGCGTACCGTGGCAGAGAATATGAAACGTGTGACGTGGAACAGCGACCAGGACGTGGTCCGTCCCGCCGACAATCCGCTCTTGGCCACCGGTGGTGTTGTCGGTCTCAAAGGTAATCTGGCGCCGGCCGGCGCGATCGTGAAAGTCGCCGGGATGGCGAATTTGAAGTTCACCGGGCCGGCGCGCTGCTTCGATGGCGAAGAGGCCTGCTTCGAGGCGGTGAAAAACAAGACGTATCGTGAAGGCGACGTGCTCGTCATTCGATACGAAGGACCCAGAGGCGGTCCTGGCATGCGCGAGATGCTGGCCACCACGGCGGCTCTCTACGGGCAGGGCATGGGTGGCAAGGTGGCCTTGATCACCGATGGCCGCTTCTCCGGCGCGACGCGCGGTTTCTGTGTCGGTCATGTCGGGCCTGAGGCAGCAGTTGGCGGCCCGATCGCACTCTTGCGCGACGGCGACATGATTACGTTGGACGCTGAGAATGGAATCCTCGCCGTCGCACTGTCGGCGGGCGAGCTTGAGGTGCGGGCGAAGAATTGGAAGGCCCGCGAGCTTGGATTTGGCTCTGGGTATCTCTGGAAATACGCCCAGCAGGTGGGGCCGGCGCGTGATGGCGCCGTAACGCATCCGGGCGGTGCGGCTGAGAAGGCGTGCTATGCGGACATATGATGCTGTCCTGAGCTGCGGACTGATTGCACTTGCGCTCGGCTTTTCGCCGGCAGCGAGCTTCGATGGCCTTCCGAGCGACGCCGCTCCTGGTCAAGGCACGGCGCCCTCCGCAGCGCGGCCGCCAGCCGCCGCTGTCCAGCGCGCGCCGAACGAGGCGCTGCGTTCCGGCGTGCAGGCGTTTCGCTCCGGCAAGCCGGATCAGGCGGTGACCTCGCTTGAATATGCCGCCGAGAAGGGCGTGCCGGGTGCGATGTGGAAGCTCGGCCGCATGTATGCGGACGGCGAAGGCGTTGGTCAGAACAAGCTGCGGGCGTACGAGTACTTCCTGAACCTGACCAAGGCCCACGCCTACGAGCCGCCGGACAGCCCGGAGTCGCGGTTTGTCGCCAGCGCCTTCGTTGCGCTCGGGCAGTATTACCTCGATGGCATTCCCGACACCGCAGTGAAGCCCGACGCGGCAGTTGCGATCGATCTGTTCCGCCACGCAGCGTCCTATTTCGGCGATCCGGACGCACAATATCATCTCGGCCGGCTGTATCTGCTCGGCACCGGCACAGCCAAGGACAGCGTGCAGGCTGCCCGCTGGCTGCGTCTGGCGGCCAACAAGGGGCAGCGCAGCGCGCAGGCGATGCTGGGCGGCATGCTGTTCAAAGGGCAGGGTGTGGCGCGGCAGCCCGCAATGGGCTTGGCCTGGCTGACGCTTGCCAAGGATGGCGCCAGTTCGCAGGAGGTGTGGATCACCGAGACGTATCGCAGCGCACTGGCGCAGGCGAGCATGGACGAGCGCACCCAAGCTGGCCGCTTTGCGGAAGAATTGACGCGCGCCCGTCGCGCCAGCAAGTAAGGTCAAGGTCTGCCAAGGCTGCGTGTGGCTGGCTTATGCGTGACAGGCTCTCGGTCACGCGTGCCTGCTCTCGAGCGCGGCTGCTCACAAGCGCGGCTGCTCACGAGCGCTCGATGGCAAGATCGATCACTACCGGAACATGGTCTGAGGGCTTTTCCCAGGCCCGCACGTGCCTGTCGATGGTGGCTCCGATCAGGCGGTCGGCCGCCTGCGGCGACAACAGAACGTGGTCGATCCGGATGCCATTGTTCTTTTGCCAGGCGCCGGCCTGATAATCCCAAAACGTATAGAGACCCGACTCCTCGCTGCTGGCCCGCACGGCGTCGGTCAGGCCAAGATGGCAGAGCGCCCGGTAGCGCTCGCGCGTGGCCGGCAGGAACAAGGCGTCGGTCGCCCAGGCTGATGGATTGCGGGCGTCCGCAGCGGCCGGGATCACGTTGTAGTCGCCGGCGAGAACAAGCGGCTCCTCCAGCGCGAGGCGCTCCTGGGCATAGTCGATCAGCCGGTTCATCCATTTGATCTTGTAGGAATACTTGTCCGTGTCGGGCGGATTGCCGTTGGGCAGGTAGATGGTGGCGATGCGCAACGATCCGTTCTTGGTTGAGATCACCGCCTCCATGAAGCGGGCATGGTCGTCGCTGCGGTCACCCGGCAACCCTGGAGTAACCTCGTCGAAAGGGTGCTTGGACAGTATCGCGACTCCGTTGAACGTCTTTTGTCCATGCACGGCTACGTTGTACCCGAGCGCCTCAAATGCCTCCCGCGGGAACGCCTCATCGACGCACTTTGTTTCCTGCAGACAGACGATGTCGGGCTGACGCTCGGTGAGCCAGCTCACCGCATTGTCCATGCGCTGCTTAATGGAATTGACGTTCCAGGTGGCAATTCTCATGGCGATCAAAGGGTTTGGCGGTCGAAGGAACGCGGCACCGGAACTTGGGCGAGGAACACGGCGCCAGCTTGTGGTTGGGCTCCAGCATGCCCTGACTTGGGCGCCGCAGCAAATGCCCAAAGGCCGAATCGTCCCCACCTGGGCTCGCAGTCAATCTCCTTTAAGGAAAGATTAAAGGAAAGATGCGCGGGGTCTTGGAATGTGCTAGTATCAGCAAAAATGAGCATAAAAAGAAAGTTATGACGGGGGCTGAAGAAACCAGAGGGAAGCTCCGGTGAGTGAGGCCGGGCTCAAATAAGCAATGGCGAAATGGACTCTTGGGCTGGGGGTGACCGCGGCGCTGGCGCTGGCAGCGTACGGTGCGGCTACGTATGGTTATTGGCCATTCCATGGTGCTGTGGCGCAGGCGCCGAGCCAGAAGAATGCTCCACGGGTGGTGCCCGTCGAGGTCGCGAAAGCAGAGAAGAAGAGAGTCCCGGTTCGCATTGAGCTGCTTGGTACGGTCACGCCAATGGCGAGCGTGGCGGTCAAGACTCGCATCGATAGCGAGATCACTGAAGTCCATTTCCGCGATGGCGCGACCGTGAAGCAGGGGGAACTGCTTTTCACGATGGATAACCGCGCCATCGAGGCGCAGATCCGCCAAGCCGAAGGGCAGCTGGCGCGTGACAAGGCCCAGCTCGAAGGTGCACTGCGTGATCAGCGTCGCTACAGCGACCTTGTCGAGAAGGGCGCGACACCGGTGACGAATCTCGACAATGCCAAGACGCAGGTCGGGATCTACACCGCTGCCATCAAGGCCGATGAAGGGATGATTGAAAACCTGAAGGTGCAGCTGACCTTCACCACCATCCGTGCGCAAATCACTGGTCGCATCAGTATGGCGGCCGTCAAGGTCGGCAATTTCGCGCGTCAGGCTGATCTCATTCCGCTCGCCACCATCGTCCAGTCAGCTCCGGTCTACGTCACCTTCGCCTTGCCGCAGCGTAGTCTGCCGGACCTTCGCCAGGCGCTGACCAATGAGACCGCCATGATCGAGGCAGTCGCTCCAGGCGACCCGCGGCGAGCGCAAGGTCATGTCACCATGATCGAGAACACGGTCGACGCGGTGACCGGCACGGTGCCGGTGCGGGCGACCATGTCGAACAACGATGAGATGCTCTGGCCGGGCACTCTGGTAAGTGTTCAGCTGAGCTTCCGGGAGGAAGAGTCGGTCGTGGTGCCGCCGACTGCGGTCCAGGTCAGTCAGACCGGCTCATTCGTGTTCGTCGTCACGAACGGCGTCGCTAATGTGAGGCCCGTGAAGGTGGCACGGGTCATCGACGGTCAAGCCGTGATCGAGAGCGGGCTTGAAGGCGGCGAGGTGGTCGTGACCGTGGGACATCTGCAAATCACCGAGGGGTCGCGGGTTTCCGCGCGTCAGCCGAAGGCAGGGTCCTGACATGGGCTTGTCCGAACTTTGCATCCGCCGTCCTGTGCTCACCACGCTGGTGACGACGACGTTCATCGTGTTCGGAATATTCGCTTATCGATTGCTGCCAGTGGCGGCGCTGCCGGCGGTTGATTTCCCGACGATCTCGGTGACGGCCACGTTGCCGGGCTCCAGCGCCGAGAACATGGCTGTGGCGGTTGCTGCTCCGATTGAGCGGCAGATGGCCACGATTTCGGGCATCAATTCGATCACGTCGGTGTCGACGCTTGGTCGCAGCCAGATCAATATTCTGTTCAACCTCAACCGCAATATCGACGGTGCCGCGCTCGATGTGCAGACCGCCTTGACGGTCGCGCAACGCCGCCTGCCGGTCGAGATGACCGTGCCCCCGAGCTTCCGCAAGGTGAACCCGGGCGAGTCGCCGGTCGTGTTTCTCAACGCCAGCTCAGCGACCCTGCCGCTGTCGGCGGTCGACGAATACGCCGAGGCCGTGCTGGCCCAGCAGATGTCGCAGATTCCCGGCGTCGCCCAGGTTGACGTCTATGGATCACAGAAGTTTGCCGTGCGCGTGCAGGTCGATCCGGTCGCGGCGGCCGCGCGCAACGTTTCGCTCGATGAAATCCGTCGCGTGCTGGTCGCGACCAATTCCAACTCTCCGGTTGGAACGCTCTACGGCCCACGCCAGAACATCACACTGCTGGCCACCAACGCCATGCGGCACGCCGACGAATACAAGGACGTGGTGATCGCCTGGCGCAACGGTGCTCCGGTGAAGCTGGAGGAGATCGCGACGGTCGTTGACAGCGTCGAGAACGACAAGGTCGCGAGCTGGTACAACGACAGGCGCTCGGTCACGCTGGCGGTGCAGCGCCAGCCCGGCGCCAACACGGTCGAAGTGGTCGACATGCTGCGCGAGCGGCTTCCGACCTATCGGGCGCAGGTGCCGCCTGCCATCAATCTGGATGTCCAATTCGATCGTTCGGTGTCGATCCGCGAGTCCGTCGAGGACGTGCAGGTGACGCTCGCGATCTCGCTCGGCCTCGTGGTGCTGGTCATCTTCCTGTTCCTGCGTTCGGCCTCGGCGACGATCATTCCCGCGCTGGCGGTGCCGGTCTCGCTGATCGGTACCTGCGCCGCGATGTATGCGCTCGGATTTTCCGTCAACAACATGACGATGCTGGCGCTGACGCTGTCGGTCGGCTTCGTGGTCGACGACGCCATCGTCATGCTGGAAAACATCGTGCGTCACGTGGAAGGCGGCATGCGGCCGTTCGAGGCCGCGCTCACAGGCGCGAGGGAGATCGGCTTCACCATCATCTCGATTACCTTCGCCTTGCTCGCCGTGTTCATTCCGGTGCTGTTGATGGGCGGAATCGTCGGTCGCGTTTTCCGCGAGTTTGCGGTGTCGATTGCGGTTGCCATTCTGATCTCCGGCTTCGTCTCGCTCACGCTGACACCGATGTTGTGCGCGCGCGTCCTCAAGGGTCATCGTGAGGGGGACGAGAAGAAGCAGATTCTGCTCCTGCGCATGTTCGAGGCAGGGTTCCGGGGATCGCTCAAAGCGTACGAGTGGTCGCTCGATAAAGTGCTCAGGTGGAAGGCCGTGATGCTGATGATCACGTTCGCCACGCTGGGACTCACCGCCTATCTCTACATCATCATCCCCAAGGGCCTGTTCCCCACCGAAGATACCGGATTCATCTCGGCCACGACGACGGCGGCGACCGATATCTCGATCCCCGCATTGATCGAGCTGCAGACCAAGGTGGTGGAAATCGTCCGCAAGGACGAAGCGGTCGATTACATCAGTTCGAGCGTTGGCCCGGGCGGCATCAATCCGACCATGAACAAAGGCCGGCTGTCGATTGCGCTCAAGCCCAGAGCCGAGCGCAATGAGAGTGCCACCCAGGTGATCCAGCGCCTGCGCCGGACCGCCAACGTGGTGCCGGGGATATCGGTCATTTTCCAGGCCGTGCAGAACATCCCCAAGCTCGACGGCCGCATCACCCAGGCCGAATACCAGTACACGCTGCAATCGAGTGACACCGAGGCCCTCTATCGGGCTGCGCCCGACATGACCGCCCGGCTCGCCCAGATCGAAGGGCTGCGTGACGTCAACAGCGATCTCGCGATTACCAACCCGCAGATGGGGGTTGAGATCGACCGCGAGAAGGCGGCGGTCTACGGCGTGACCATCGATGCGGTGCGCCAGGAGATGTTCAACGCCTTTGGCACCCGCCAGGTCGCCACCATCTACACACCCGCCAATGACTACTGGGTGATTCTGGAAAGCAAGCCGGAATTCCAGACCGACATTTCGGCGCTGTCGAAGATTTACGTGAAGACCGCGAGCGGCGTCTCGGTGCCGCTCGAGGCGGTGACCCGCATCGTGCCCTCCGTCGGGCCGCTGCAGGTCAACCACCAGGGCAACCAGCCGTCGGTGACGATCTCGTTCAACTTGGCGCCAGGCTTCTCGCTCGGCGGTGCCGTCGACGCGATCCGCAACGTGGAACGCGAAGCCCGCCTGCCGGCCTCGATCACGAGCGGTTTCCAGGGCACGGCCGCCGTGTTCCAGGAATCGCTCAAGGGACAAGGCATCCTGGTGCTGGCCGCCATCTTTGCCTCGTATGTGCTGCTCGGCATTCTGTACGAGAGCTTCATCCATCCGATCACGATCATTTCCGGCCTGCCGTCCGCCGGCGTCGGTGCGCTCATCACGCTGATCGCCTTCAAGATGGACCTGTCGGTGATCGCGATGATCGGCATCGTGATGCTGGTCGGAATCGTGAAGAAGAACGCGATCATGATGATCGATTTCGCGATCGAGCGGCGGCACGTCGGCATGGGCGCCGAAGCCGCAATCCGCGAGGCGGCGTTGCTGCGCTTCCGTCCGATCATGATGACGAGCTTCGCGGCCGTCTTCGGCGCGCTGCCGATCGCGCTAGCGGCCGGCGCTGGCGCGGAGTTGCGTCAGCCGCTGGGCGTCGCGGTGGTGGGTGGTCTGGTGGTCTCGCAGCTGCTGACGCTCTACATCACGCCTGTCGTGTACATCTACCTCGACAAGGTCGACCGCATGCTCAAGCGCCGGCTCGAGCCGCAGCTCGAGGAGGTCGAGGAGACGCCGCGTCCCGAGCGGCCGGCGGTGGCGGCAGAGTAGGCGGCAGCGGAGCAGGATTCTCTACGGGCGTGGCGGCTAGCCCGTATGCGCTCCGGGAGCTGTGTCGGTCAGGGACCGCTATCAGATCGAATCGATCTGCCAGACTTGCCCTGGTTGCAAGACCCGGAATTGCTCCGCTGCGATGCCGGCGCTGGCGATCGCTTGCGCGAGCGCGAGCGGCGGCGCGTCAATCGCCTCGTCGGTCAAGGGAAAGGTTCCATGATGATGCGCGAGCGCAAGCTCGGCGCCGCAGTCGCGGAACGCCTGGACGGCCTCGGACGGATTCATGTGCTGATCGCGCATGAACCAGCGCGGCTCGTAAGCCCCGATCGGCAGGATCGCGAGCCGGAACGGGCCTTGCTGCTCCTTCGCCCTGCGGAAATGATGCCCTTCGCCATAGCCTGAATCGCCGACATGAAAAATCCGTCCCGCTGGCGTGTCGATGACAAAGCCTGCCCACAAGGCCTTGTTGCGATCGGTCAGGCCGCGTGCGGACCAGTGCTGGACCGGCACGAGGCTCACGCTTGCGCCGCCCGGCAGCGGCACGCGATCGCCCCAATCGTAGGCTTCGGCGGCGATCGCCGGATCGTGGCCGCGCATGATGGCATCGTTGCCGAGCGGCGTGATCACGCGCGGCCGATGTGCTGCAGCGAGCCGCGACAGCGTCGGCAGATCGAGATGGTCGTAGTGACAGTGCGAGACCAGCACCGCGTTGATCAGTGGCAGCGCTTCAAACGCGATACCCGGATCGTTGACGCGCTGGGGGCCCGCAAAGCTCACCGGCGATACGCGCTCGGACCAAACCGGATCGAGCAAGAGATTAAGACCGGCCGTCTGCAGCAGCAGGCTCGCATGCCCGACAAAAGAAATGCGCCACGACTTGTCGTTGACCTGAGCCGGTGGCCGATCCGCATAGGGGCTGGGCGAGCGCTCGGGCCAGCTCGCTCGGGTTCCGGTCAGGCGCCAGCGAATGAGATCGATGACACTGCGCGGCTGCGCGCCCTTCGGATCAAAGAAGCGGGTGCCGTCGAAATGATCCGATACCGGGCCTTCGTAATAGCGCGCCATGGCATTGCGGCCTGTGAGCGCGAGGAGGCCAGCGGCGGAGACAGCGCCCAGCGCAGCAATGATCCGGCGGCGAGAGGCGGCCATCCGCAATCTCGTTCGAGAGAAGACCCGTGACCGCGCTCAGTCAGAGGGCAAAGCTTGTTCCACAACCACAGGAGGCTTTGGCGTTCGGATTGTTGACACGAAATGAGGCGCCGATCAGGTCGTCGACGAAGTCGATCTCGGAGCCGGCGAGAAACTGCAGAGAGACCTGGTCGACCAGCACAACCGCGTCTTCGCGACGGACGAGGGTGTCGTCGAAGGCCTGGTTGCGATCCATGTCGAACTTGTACTGAAAGCCCGAACAGCCGCCGCCCTCCACGCTGAGGCGCAGCATGGTGCCCGGCGCCTCCTGCTTGAGGATATCGCCGATCCGCTGCGCGGCCCGCGCCGAAACCGTTATGCCGTCCATAGTTATCCTGCCCGGCTGTTGCACGATTGCCAGATCGCCTCCCCGATAGTTAAGTGCGGCCAAAGCTCGGGTCAATTGGCTCGGGTCAATTGGCTTGGGTCAATTGGCGGGGGCATGAGGAAACCATGGTGGTCGAGGCGCCACGGCAGCGCGCTCCCTATGCATCCGACCCGGCGCAGAGCCGCGGCCGGCGACGGGCCGAGCCGCCAAGCCCTACCCGCAACGATTTCCGGCGTGATTGTGACCGGATCATCCATTCGGCGGCGTTCCGGCGGCTGGCCCACAAGACCCAGGTGTTCGTCTTCCACGAGGGCGATCACTACCGCACCCGCCTCACGCATACCCTTGAGGTAGCGCAGATTGCGCGCTCGCTCGCCCGCGCGCTCGGGCTCGACGAGGATCTCGCCGAGGTGGTCGCGCTTGGGCACGATCTCGGCCATCCGCCCTTCGGCCATGCCGGCGAGCGCGCGCTCGATCGCTGCCTTGCCAATGTCGGCGGCTTCGATCACAACGCGCAGACGCTGCGGACCGTGACTGCGCTCGAGCGCCGCTATGCGGCCTTCGATGGTCTCAATCTCACCTGGGAAACGCTTGAAGGGCTTCTGAAGCACAATGGTCCACTCACCGATCGCGACGGCACACCGATCGGGCGCTATCGCGAGCACGGCCTGCCGCACGCGATCAGGGAATACGAGGGCGTGCAGGAGCTCGATCTTTGGGGCTTTGCCAGTGCCGAAGCGCAGGTCGCGGCGCTTGCCGATGACATCGCCTACAACGCTCACGATATCGACGATGGCTTGCGCGCGGAGCTGTTTGCGCTTGACGATCTCGGCGAGGTGCCGCTGGCAGCCGCTCTCATCGGAGAGATCCGGCGGATGCATCCGAGGCTCGATACCGGCCGCACCGTGCACGAGCTGGTGCGCAGGGTGATTACGCGGATGATCGAGGACGTGATCGGGGAGACGGGCGCGCGCCTCGCGGCCCTGGCGCCGCGCTCGGTCGCGGACGTACGCAATGCGAAGCGGCAGGTTGGTTCCTTTTCCGCCGCAATGGCGGAGGCCGATCGCGCCATCAAGGGTTTCCTCAACCCGCGCATGTACCGGCACCCGCGCGTTATGGGCATCATGACGGATGCCGAGGGTGTCGTGTGCGACCTGTTCAACCGGTATGCGGCAAGTCCCGACGAGATGCCGGCCGAATGGGCGGGCCGTGCGGCGGTCGGCGACGCCGCCGCTCGGCTGCGCGCCATCGCGGATTTTATTGCCGGGATGACCGACAGATATGCCCTGATTGAGCACGCGCGACTATTCGAGCGCACGCCGGTGCTCCGTTAGGAGCAGTTTGGAAACTCCTTTTGCGTTAGAAAGATCGTGCGGTCGCGCGCTTTGACTTGACCCGGAATCTGGGTTACGCGGCAACGCCTCGGGGCCAAAGCAATGACCGATCAGAACATTTTCGCCACTATTCTCAATAAGGTGCGGTCCGCCAACACCGCCCTGGTCGCGGCCGGGATGTTGCCGGCCGGCATCGATCAGTCGCGCGTGGTGGTCGAGCCGCCGCGCGATGCCGACCGCGGGGATATGGCGACCAATGCCGCCATGGTGCTCGCCAAGGACGCCGGCAAGAAGCCGCGTGAGCTCGCGGACGCGATCAGCGATCGCCTGCGGGCCGATGCCCTGATCGACAAGGTCGAGGTGGCGGGCCCAGGCTTCATCAATCTGACGCTCAAGCCGGCCGCCTGGGTCGATGCGCTGCGCACCGTCCTGCGTGCGGGACGGCAATATGGGCACAGCACCGTCGGCAACGGCACAAAGGTCAATGTCGAGTACGTGTCCGCCAATCCGACCGGTCCGATGCATGTCGGCCATTGTCGTGGCGCTGTGTTTGGCGACGCGCTGGCCAATCTTTTGATCGCGGCCGGCTATGAGGTGACGCGGGAATACTACATCAACGATGCCGGCGCGCAGATCGAAGCTCTTACGCAGACCGGGTTTTTGCGCTATCGCGAGGCACTGGGCGAAAACATCGGCGAAATCCCTAATGGGCTCTATCCCGGCGACTACGTCAAGCAGGTCGGCGAGGAGCTCAAGGCCGACTACGGCGACGAGCTCCTGAAGAAGCCCGAGAGCGAGTGGAAGCCGATCGTGCGCGAGCGCGCCATCAACATCATGATGGCCGACATCCGCAATGATCTGTGGTCGCTCGGTGTTGTGCCGGATGTCTTCTTTTCAGAGTCCTCGCTGACCGAGGATGGCGACCAGGTCGCCAGCACGATCGAGTTCTTGCGTAAGCAGGGATACATTTTCGAAGGCCGCCTGCCGCCGCCCAAAGGCGCACCGGTCGAAGACTACGAGGATCGCGAGCAGACTCTGTTCCGCGCCACGGCGTTCGGCGACGATGTCGATCGCCCGCTGAAGAAGTCGGATGGCAGCTACACTTACTTCGCTTCCGACATCGCCTATCATAAGTCGAAGATCGATCGCGGCTTCGCCTCGATGATCGACGTCTGGGGCGCCGATCACGGCGGCTATGTCAAGCGCATGCAGGCGGCAGTGAAGGCCTTGAGCGGCAATGCCAAAGCCGATCTCGACGTCAAGATCGTTCAACTCGTGAAGCTCATGCGCGACGGCCAACCAGTGAAAATGTCAAAGCGCGCCGGCGAGTTCGTGACGCTACGCGAGGTCGTGGAGGAAGTCGGCCGCAACGCTGTGCGCTTCATGATGCTCTATCGCAAGAATGATGCCGTGCTTGAGTTCGATCTCGCCAAAGTGATCGAGCAATCGCGCGACAATCCGGTTTTCTACGTTCAATACGGCCATGCCCGTGGCCGGTCAGTATTCCGCAATGTGCGGGAGTTCTTGCCCGACCTGCCGGAGGAGCCGGACGCTCTGGTCCAGGCCCTGGCCAAGGCTCAGTTGGATCGACTCGAGGATGCTGGCGAGCTCTCGCTGATGCGGCGGCTTGCCCTCTATCCCCGGTTGCTGGAAGGGGCGGCACTCGCCCATGAGCCACACCGGATTGCCTTTTATTTGTATGAGCTTGCTAGCGATTTTCACGCTCAATGGAACCGCGGCAAGGACATGCCACATTTACGCTTCATTATGCAGAATGATCGAGTAATCACATTGGCGCGCCTTGCCTTGGTGCAGGGCGTTGTTACTGTTCTCGCCTCCGGGCTCGCCACGCTCGGCGTCGATGCGCCTGAGGAGATGCGTTAGGTCTCCCTCGATGCCAGTAGACCGGAAACGGGATGAGTATGGCGGACGATAAAAGGCTGCGAGCGCAACGAACGAGTGAGCCCATGCGACGCGGGGGACACCGGCCGGAGGATGGGGCGTCGGGCGATCCGCTTGCCGAATTGGCCCGGCTGATTGGGCAGTCCGATCCATTTTCTGATTATGGGCGCCGGGATGGGCGAAGTCCCCCTCCACGCGATGCGCAGCCCCAGGCCGGATCGGATTGGCGCCGGCAGGCGGCGTCCATGCCGCCCTATGACGCGCCTGAAGAAGCGCCGCGTACGCCCTCGCGGAGCGAGCCACGCTTCTCCGAGTCATACAGCAGCCGCGATCCCTATCGCGCGGCCGAGGAGCCGCAAGAGACGCGCCAAGAGACGCGTCTCGATCCGCGCTACGATTCCCGTTACGAAGAACGGCCGAGCCAGTACCGGCGCGAGCCGCAATACGAAGAAGATGCTTACGACGATCCGCGGCAGAACGATTTGCGGCAGGACGACCTGCGGCAGGACGATCGCATGTATGGGGCGCGCGATCAGCGCTCGGAGCCGGCCTATTTTGAGGACGGCGCTCCCATGGGCGCCGACGACGATGAGGCCTACGACGATCCGCCGCGCTCGCGGCGTCGCGGTGGTCTGCTCACGGCGGTGACGTTGATCGGCTGCGCTATGATCGGCACGGCCGGAGCTTATGGGTATCGCACCTACTACACCTCGCCGAATTCCAACCGGGTGCCGCCCGTTATCTCAGCCGATACCACTCCGACCAAGGTCGTGTCCGCAGCCGAGGGACCGACTGGAAAGTCCATTCAGGACCGCGTCCGCGATACGAGCGAGCGGGTCATTCCGCGTGAGGAGGAGCCGGTGGAGTTGAGGACGCCATCCTCGTCTTCGCGCGTGACGCCGCAATCCGGGTTCCCGCCTTCCTCAGGGGGGGCGAGCAACGGTGGCTCAAATGCGTTCGCGCCACAGTCCGGCAACGGCAGTGACTCCAAGCGCGTGCGCACGCTCACAATCCGGCCCGATGGCGAGCCGCCAAATCGCGAGCCCACAGGTCGCGAGCCCACAAGTCGAACGGCAAGCAACAACACTCCGCCTCCGAGCGCGACGCCGCCACGACCGGCACCGGCCCCCAAGGCTGCGCCGCGCAACACGGGACCCATTTCGCTCGACCCGCAGGAGCCAGCCGCGCCGCCAGCGCCGCGCGAGCGAACGGCGGTCGCGGCTCCGCCGGCGACGACCCAGAGCCTGCAGCCGCCGGCGCCGCGTGCACCGGCCGCTACCGAGGGGACTGCGAGCGGCTATGCGGTGCAGCTCTCGTCGCAGCGCAGTGAAGCGGAGGCGCAGGCTTCCTATCGCTCGCTGCAATCCAAGTTCCCGGATCAGCTTTCCGATCGCTCGGTGATGATCAGGCGGATCGATCTCGGCGCCAAGGGCATTTACTTCCGCGCCCTGGTCGGGCCGTTTACGTCGTCCGACGAGGCCTCTCAGTTGTGCTCGGAACTAAAGGCGGCGGGCGGGCAGTGCCTCATTCAGCGCAACTGAGGCTAGAGAAAAGTTCCCACGGCACTTGCGGCAAACTCGGCCAGGCCCTTCAAATCGAAAAGCGGCACTAGAATCATAGCGTTGGTAGTGCCCATTGGCTTCCGAAGTGCCCGTCAGGGGGCTTGACCCTCCTGCAAGGCGCCGTGTAAGCGGGCGCCAATGACGGCGAGCGCTTTCATCACCGGCGTGAGTGACTTTGCGCTGACCGCGGCGGAACGCGCATTCGTGCGCGAGGCTCGGCCGTGGGGCCTGATCCTGTTCAAGCGCAATATCGAGACCCCCGCACAGGTGGCCGCGCTGGTGGCGTCGTTTCGCGAGGCCGTGGGCGTCGAGGCGCCGGTCCTGGTCGATCAGGAAGGCGGTCGCGTGCAGCGTATCGGCCCGCCCCATTGGCCGAGCTATCCGGCCGCTGCCGTTTACGGAACGCTCTACGAGCGCGACCAGACGATGGGCCTCGCTGCTGCGCGGCTTGGCGCACGCCTTATTGCGCATGATCTGGAACGTCTCGGCATAGATATCGATTGTCTGCCCGTTGCGGATCTGCCGGTCCCCGACGCCGACCCGGTGATCGGCGATCGCGCCTATGGTGATACGCCTCTCAAGGTGGCAGCGCTGGCAAGGGCTGCTGCGGAGGGGCTTATGGCGGGCGGTGTGCTGCCGGTGCTCAAGCATCTGCCCGGCCATGGCCGGGCAGCGGCCGATAGTCACCTGAAGCTTCCGGTGGTTGATGCGTCTCGCGCCGAGCTCGATGCCGCCGATTTTGCGACCTTTCGGCTGCTCGCGGGACTGCCCTTGGGGATGACGGCGCATGTTGTGTTTTGCGCTTATGACCCTGTCAATCCGGCGACGACTTCGGTCACAATAGTGCAAGACGTGATTCGCGATTCGATCGGGTTCAAGGGACTGCTGATGAGTGATGATGTGTCGATGGGGGCGTTATCGGGCTCGCTTGCGGAGCGCACGCGTGCTGCGCTCGCGGCGGGCTGTGACATCGTCCTGCACTGCAACGGCGAGTTCGCCGAGATGGAGGCGGTAGCGGGCGTGGCTCCCGTGCTGGCAGGGGAGGCGGCTGCCCGCGCGGCTGCGGCACTGTCAGCCCGCAACGCGCCTGACGCCATCGACGAGGCCGACGCGCGATTAGCGTTGGCCGCCATGCTCGCCGAGGTGCGCGTTACAGACGCGAGGGCGTCATGACGGCTGATGGAGTCAAGGCCGAGAGTGAGTTCACGCCGGAGCTGGCCTCCGGCGAGCAGGCCCTGGTGGTCGATGTGGAAGGCTTTGAAGGGCCGCTCGACCTTCTGTTGACACTCGCGCGCCAGCAGAAGGTTGATCTCGCCAAGATCTCGATCCTGGCATTGGCCGACCAGTATCTCACTTTCATCGAGGAGGCACGGCGGCTGCGGCTCGAGCTCGCGGCGGATTATCTCGTGATGGCGGCGTGGCTTGCCTATCTCAAGTCGCGCTTGCTGCTGCCGGACGTCAACGCGCCGGAAGGGCAAAGCGCCGAGGATATGGCGAATGCGCTGGCGCTGCGCCTCAAGCGACTCGAAGCGATCAGGACTGTGGCCGAGCAGATGTTTGCGCGCCAGCAGCTTGGACGCGATATCTTTGCGCGCGGCCAGCCGGAGCCGATCGCCCATATCAAGCGCCCGGAGTGGACCGCGACGCTCTACGACCTGCTCTCGGCCTATTCGCATCAGCGTCAGAAGAATGCGCTTTCGCGAGTCAAGCTCGCCAAGCGTGCGGTCTGGTCGCTGGCGGAAGCGCGCGAGGCGCTCGTGCGGCTGATCGGACAGTCGACCGACTGGACCCGTATCGACGAGTATCTGATCAAGTACGTGGTGGAGCCTTCAACTGCCGCCACGGTGTTTGCGTCAAGCTTTGCGTCGGCGCTCGAGCTGGTGCGCGAGGGTCTGGCGGAGATCCATCAGCATCAGGCATTTGCACCGATCTATATGCGCAAGCGCACGGCCGTGGCGGCGGTCGTGAGCGAGCCCGCTCAAGGAGCGGCTATCGACAGGACGGAGGACTAAGTGCAAGAAGTACAAGGGGAGGCCATCATCATGGGCCTGGCGAAGATGCAAGTCATTGCGCCGGATGTTGATCCGGAGGACGACGCGGGGGATGTGCAGGAGCGGGCTGAGGAGCTGCGCCTGCTCGAAGCCATGCTGTTTGCCGCATCCGAGCCGCTGAGCGAGAAGGATCTCGCTGCGCGCCTGCCGCAAGGCACTGATGTCGCGGACGCGCTCAAGCGGCTGCAGCAGGACTACGCTTCACGCGGCGTCAATCTCGTGCGCGTCGGCGGCAAGTGGACGTTCCGCACCGCTGGCGATCTGTCGTGGCTATTGAGCAAGGAAACGGTCGAGACGCGCAAGCTCTCACGCGCCGCGATCGAGACGCTCGCGATCATCGCCTATCATCAGCCGGTGACGCGGACCGAGATCGAGGATATTCGCGGCGTGTCGACCTCGAAGGGCTCGATCGACGTGCTGTTGGAGACTGGCTGGATCAAGCCGCGTGGCCGCCGCAAGGTGCCCGGGCGTCCGTTGACCTTCGGCACCACCGAGGCCTTCCTGTCGCATTTCGGGCTCGACGCGGTCGGCGACCTGCCCGGCCTCGAAGAGCTCAAGGGCTCTGGCCTGCTCGATGGCCGTCTGCCGGCTGGCTTTGCCGTGCCGATGCCGTCAGACGATCCGGCGCTGCGCGAGGATGAAGACCCGCTCGAGCCGGGCGATCTCGACCTTGGCCTCGCGCCACGTCCCGAGCGCACCGAGGAGTAAGAGTTTTTCCCGTTCTTCTCGACAGACCCTGCTGGTGAGCAGGGACGTTATCCGCGGCACTCCCCATCGGGGAGAGGTGGGGTGAGGGGGGATCAATCTCTCGATAGTCTGTAACCCCTCACCCCACCCCTGTCCCTTCGGGAGAGGGAGCCGGCCGCAACCGCGGCTCCGCCGTGCCACGATTTCATTCGAGCTCAGGAATAGGTCGCGTCGCGGTTAATGCCGTTGTGACAACGGAACGGCAACGCGCACAAAGACTTACCGGCGGCGGTTCTCTGATGGAGAACCGCCTTCAGGCCGACCAGCATCTTGTCTTTTGCGCGCCTAGCGCTTAGTTTCAACGGCAACCCTGAATAGTCAGGCGGGCCCGTGTGGCCCAGCGGGTGCCCGTGCGGCCCCCACCCCCCTCATCATGGAGGATGTGCGCATGGGTTCGATGAGCGTTTGGCATTGGATCATCGTGTTGGCGGTCGGCCTTCTGCTGTTCGGCGGACGCGGCAAGATTTCCGAGCTGATGGGCGACTTCGCCAAGGGCATCAAGTCGTTCAAGAAGGGCCTCGCGGAAGACGAGAAGCCCGAAGAGCCGGCCAAGACCGAGCAGATGAAGACGATCGAGCCTGGCGCTCCGGTTGCCGGCACGGCCGCTCCGGTCGCCGGCAGCACGGCCACATCGGCGGAACAGCGCAAGGTCGGCTGATCCAAGCCGCACCCTGCGACGTTTCCCGGGCCGTTTGCGCCGGCACGCCGGCTTTGGAGTGATGCCCAATGTTCGACATTGGCTGGAGCGAGCTCCTCCTCATCGGCATCGTTGCGCTGATCGCAATCGGTCCGAAGGAGCTGCCGGGTGCGCTGCGGACGCTTGGACAGTGGATGGCCAAGGTCCGGCGCATGGCGTCGGAATTCCAGAACCAGTTCCACGAGGCGATGCGCGAAGCCGAGCTCGCCGACCTCAAGAAGGAGGTCGACGAGATGGCGACGAAGGCGCAGAGCTATGCGAACTTCGATCCGATCGATGACATCCGCAAGGACATCGAGAAGGCGGCAAGTCCGCCGCCGGATCTCGACACGTTGACGGACACCGCCGCCTCGCCGCCCCCCGCCGCAACGCCCCCCACCGCAACGCCTCCCGTCGCAACGCCTCCCGCCGCAACGGCTCCTGCGAGCCCGCCTGCCGCGACTGAGACCCCGCCAGCGGTTGCGCCCGCCGAGCCCGCGGCTCCGCAGGACACCGCTCCGGTCAACACGCCCGATGCGGGGAGGGCGGCGTGACCCACGAGGACATCGAGGCCACCAAGGCGCCCTTGATGGAGCACCTGATCGAGCTGCGCGCGCGGCTCATCAAGGCGCTCCTGGCCTTCTCGGTGATGTTCATCGGCTGCTTCTTCTTCGCCAAGCCGATCTACAATGTGCTGGTCTGGCCGTTCGTATGGGTGGCGGGGCCCGAGCAGTCGAAGTTCATCTATACGGCGCTGTTGGAATACTTCATCACCCAGCTCAAGCTTGCGATGTTCGGAGCGGCATTCCTATCGTTTCCGGTGGTGGCGTCGCAAATCTACATGTTCGTCGCGCCCGGGCTCTATCGCCACGAGCGGCAGGCGTTCCTGCCTTATCTGATCGCGACTCCGGTGTTCTTCGGGCTCGGCTCGATGGTCGTGTATTTCCTGGTGATGCCGATGCTGGTGCGCTTCTCGCTCGGCATGCAGCAGGCTCCGGGCGAAGGTAGCGCCGAGATCGCGCTTCTGCCCAAGGTCGGCGAGTATCTGTCGCTGATGATGGGGCTCGTCTTTGCCTTCGGCATCGCGTTCCAGCTGCCGGTGATCCTCACGCTGCTCGGCCGCATCGGCATCATCACCTCCCAGACGCTCAAGGAGAAGCGTCGCTATTTCATCGTCGGCGCCTTCATCATCGCGGCGGTCCTGACGCCGCCGGATGTGCTGAGCCAGCTCTCGCTCGCGATTCCGCTCATGGGCCTCTACGAGCTGTCGATCTTCTCGGTGCGGATGGTCGAGAAGAAGGCGGCGGCTGCCGCGAACGAAGCCCCGCCCGAAAGCAAGCCGACGGAGTGATGATCGGCTAAGATGATGCTCGCTCGAGTCGCTCCACTCGTCATGGCCGGGCATAGCGCGTCGAAGACGCGCGTGAAACGCGCTTATGTCCCGGCCATCCACGTCTTTGCCGCTTTGCGCTAAGAAAGACGTGGATGCCCGGCGGCGCAGACAAGCTTACGCAGTCTGCGCAAGCTTGACTGCGTGCCGGGCATGACGGAGAACTTGGAATATCCGCCATGCACGACATCAAATGGATCCGCGACAACCCCGAAGCCTTCGACCGCGCGCTCGCGCGCCGTGGTCTCAAGGGTGAGGCACCGCGCCTGAGCGAGCTCGACGAGCATCGCCGCGCCGCGATTCAGAAGGCGGAAGCCGCGCTCGCGCGCCGCAACGCGGCCTCGCGCGAGATCGGCGCGGCCAAGAAGAGCAATGAGGAAGAGACCGCGCAGAAGCTTATGGCCGAAGTGGCGCGGCTCAAGGAGGACATTCCGAAACTCGAAGCGGCCTCGAAGGAAGCCTCCGACGCTCTCGACAAGGCGCTTGCGGAAATTCCCAACCTGCCGCTCACCGAGGTGCCGGATGGCGCCGACGAGACCGGCAACGTCGAACACCATCACTTCGGGGCGAAGCGCAACTATGGCTTCGATCTCAAGCAGCATTTCGATCTGGGCGAAGACCTCGGCCAGATGGACTTTGAGACCGCGGCGAAGCTTTCCGGCGCACGCTTCGTGGTGCTCAAGAAAGGTCTCGCGCGGCTCGAGCGCGCGCTCGGCCAGTTCATGCTCGATCTGCACACCACCGAGCATGGATATACCGAGGTCGCTCCGCCGCTGTTGGTCCGTGACGACGTGATGTTTGGCACCACGCAGCTGCCGAAGTTTGTCGATGATCAGTTCCTTGCCACGCGCACAATCACACGCACTGAGCTCCTGCACGATGCACTCAAGCACGCGAGCGCCGCTGACGCAGACCAGTTCAAGCGCGGCGAAATCGATCTCGCAGCTCTGGTCGATCGAATCCTCGAGCGTGCGCCACTAAAGGAAGACTTGTGGCTCATCCCCACTGCCGAAGTCCCGCTCACCAACTTGGTGCGCGAGTCGATCGTGGATGAAGCCACGCTGCCGCTCCGGTTCACCGCCTGCACGCCCTGCTTCCGCGCGGAAGCTGGTGCCGCCGGCAAGGACACCCGCGGCATGATCCGCCAGCACCAGTTCACCAAGGTGGAGTTGGTCTCGATCACCACGCCGGACAAGAGCAAAGACGAGCACGAGCGCATGCTCTCCTGCGCCGAACAAGTCCTGCAGAAGCTTGACCTGCACTATCGCGTCGTCACGCTGTGCGCCGGCGACATGGGCTTTGCGGCGCAGAAGACCTACGACATCGAGGTCTGGCTCCCCGGCCAGAACATGTATCGCGAGATCTCCTCCTGCTCGGTGTGCGGTGACTTCCAGGCTCGCCGCATGAACGCGCGCTATCGGACGAAAGATCGCCAGGTGCGCCACGTCCATACGCTGAACGGCTCGGGTGTCGCGGTCGGCCGCGCGTTGATTGCCGTGCTGGAGACCTATCAGCAGCAGGGTGGCTCGATTGCGGTGCCCGATGTGCTGCAGAGCTATATGGGCGGCCTCAAGACCATCGAGCGCGCGTAAGGCTCCATGCGCATCCTGGTCACCAACGACGACGGCATTCACTCGGACGGGCTCGACGCCTGCGCCGAAATTGCGCGTGCGCTCTCCGACGACGTCTGGATTGTGGCGCCCGAATACGACCAGTCGGGCGTCTCGCACTCGCTTTCGCTCAACGATCCGCTGCGGCTGCGCCCGGTAGGTGAGCGTCGCTTTGCGGTCAAGGGCACGCCGACCGATTGCGTCATCATGGCCGCGCGGCACATCCTCAAGGACCATCAGCCCGACCTCGTGCTCGCGGGCGTCAATCGCGGCCGCAATGCGGGCGAGGACGTGATCTATTCCGGCACGGTCGCGGGCGCGGTCGAGGGCACGATCCTTGGCATTCCTTCGTTCGCGCTGTCGCAGTCTTATCTGTCGCGCAGCGATCAGCCCCCGCACTGGGCGACTGCGATCGGCAATGCGCCGGACATCATCCGTCGCGCGCTCGACGCCGGCATTCCGCGTGACGTGCTGATCAACATCAATTTCCCCAATTGCCCGCCCGAGCAAGTCAAGGGCATCGCGGTCGCCGCGCAGGGCCGCAATCGCCAGGAGCGTCTGCAGATCGACTCGCGTTACGACGGGCGCGGCAACGCCTACTACTGGATCGCCTATGTGCGCTTGCGCAGCGCCCCGCCGCAGACCGGCACCGACATCTCCGCGCTCGCGGACAATCGTATTGCGGTGACTCCGCTGCGCCTCGACATGACGGACGAGCCGTTCATGACCCAGCTGGCGGCACTGTTCCACAAATAGGGCTGCTCGTAGCCTGGATTGAGCGTCAGCGAAAATCCAGGCACGACCTTGCCCAGCTGTGCGGCCGTTCACGCATTTCGCTTACCCTCAATGCGGGCTACGGTGACAAAGATGGCAGGCCCCGCCACGCCGCCTATATCGATTTCAGGGACCCGCAAAGAAAAGGCACATGAAGGGAACAGGCGTGCCCAGAGAGCCGCATAGAGAAGACGGCGTCAGCCGCATGCAGTTCCTGCTCGATCTGCGCCAGCGCGGCATCAACGACGTAGTGGTGTTGCGCGCGCTCGACGACGTGCCGCGCGAGCACTTTGTTGACGGCCGCTTCGCGGATGACGCCTATGCGGACCGCGCCCTGCCGATCGCCTGCGGCCAGACCATCAGCCAGCCGTTCGTGGTGGCTTATATGACCGGACAGCTCGACGTGCGGCCGGAGCATCGGGTGCTCGAGGTCGGCACCGGCTCGGGCTATCAGGCGGCCGTACTGTCGCGGCTGGCACGTGAGGTGGTGACGGTCGAGCGTTATCGCACACTCGCAGATACGGCCCACTCTCGCCTGGCTGCGCTCGGCTACCAGAACGTTGACGTGATCGTGGGTGATGGATTTGCCGGCGTGCCTGAGCGCGCCCCGTTCGACCGGATCATCGTGACGGCGGCCGCCGAAGAGGTGCCACGTACACTCACCGAGCAACTCGCCGAAGATGGCGTCATGCTGCTACCGCTTGGGCCCCACGGCGGCACTCAGCATCTCGTCAAATTAACCAAGTCTGCAGGAAAGCTTACTCGCGAGACTTTGCTCGCGGTGCGCTTCGTGCCGCTCGTTCCCGGCCAAGCCCGTGAATTATAACGAGTTTGGCTAGATATTGTTAGGGTTGAGCAGCGCCTAAACCCTTAAAGTCTTGTTTACCTCGGGGAGCTTAACTCACCCGCTGTGTGTGGCGTGGGGTGAGTAGGCCATGATTTGGGAGTTGCTGCGCGCGCGTTTGCGCCTGGTGGTGCTGACCGCGGTCGCGGCCGGGCTCGCCGGCTGCAGCTCCGAGCGCTTCGGCGACAATCGCTACAACGACAATCGCTACTCTGCGCGGCCCGCGTCACAGCCTGAGCCGATGGGCCCAGCCGCGATGGCGCCATCGAGCCGCATCGAGCAGGCGCCACTGCCGCCGCCATCCGGTGTGAGTGGACCAGTGAGCGGGCCGGTGAGCGGACCATTATCTGTCGCGCCAGAGGCGGGCTACTCGGGTGGCGGTCGCGCCATGGGCATGGCGAGCTATCAGCCGGCACCACCAGTTCCTCCCGAGATCACCGGCTCGGCGGCACCGCGAAAGCCAGCGAGCCCTTCGAGCCCTTGGAGCTGGGAAGGCGGCACCGCGATCATTGTCGCGCCGGGCGAGACCATCGATGTCATTGCGCAGCGCCACAGCGTGCCGGCGGCCGCGCTCATGGAAGCAAACAGCCTGCCGCAGGGCGCCGCCGTGCGACCAGGCCAGCGGCTGGTCATTCCGCGCTACATGGGAGCTGCGCCTTCTTCTGCTGCACCGTCGCCGATCGCGAGCAACGCAGGGGCGCGTCCATCTCCCGCGCCCGTGGCCGCAATCACGCCGGCGCAGCCTGCGACCGTGACCGGCTCGTCGGGCCTGCACGTCGTTGCGGCCGGTGACACGCTCTACAAGATCTCGCGCACTTATGGTCGCTCGGTTGCTGATCTTGCCAAGGCCAACAATATCGAGCCGACCGCGACGCTGAAGATCGGCGATCGCATTGTCATTCCCGGGGGACAAGCTCCGCATAACGTCGCCAAGGGCAAGGCGCCGCAACCGTTGGCGGCGCCATCCGCGAAGGCGGCGGCTGCTGGCAGGGCAGCGGCGTCCGCCAAGGCTGCTGCTTCTGCCAAGGCCGCCGCCCCCAAGGCGCTGCCAGCCAAGGCCACGCCCGCTCCGAAACAGGGTGAGCAGTCTCAGCAGGCCGCTGTCGTTACGCCGAGCGACGAGACGCCTGCGCCGACGCCGATCAAGGCTGACGCCACACCTACATTTCGCTGGCCGGTCAAGGGTCGCGTCATCGCGGGCTTCGGCCCCAAGCCCAACGGTCAGCAAAACGACGGCATCAATCTCGCGGTGCCGGAAGGCACGCCGGTCAAGGCGGCCGAAGACGGCGTCGTGGCCTATGCGGGCAACGAGCTTAAAGGTTACGGCAACCTGGTGCTGATCCGTCACCCCAATGGCTACGTGACGGCCTATGCCCACGCCAAGGAGCTGCTGGTCAAACGCGGCGATCAAGTCAAGCGCGGGCAGGTGATCGCCAACTCAGGCCAGACCGGCAATGTTGATACGCCGCAACTCCATTTTGAGGTGCGCAAGGGCCCGGCGCCGATCGACCCGATGCCGTTGCTCGCCGGCGGATAAGCAAAGAGTATCGACCAAAATCCGTCACCCTGAGGCGCGACCCCGGCCTCTTGAGCCGGGGGAGCCTCGAAGGGCGACGGCCCGGGCCGATCATCCTTCGAGGCCCGCGCATGGTGGTGCGAGTTCCCAAGTCTGTCGTGTGATGCGCGGGCGCCTCAGGATGACGGAGATGGGCTGAGAGATCTTCACCGCTCCGTCAGCTTCAGGGGCTTTGGATCAGCTGACCAGGGGATTTGTATATCTCGCCATCAGCTTGACGAGGTCGGCCTGGCGCTTGGTATCGGTCTTCGCGAACAGCTGGGTCAGATGCGTCCTCACGGTGGACACCGCAATGCCCAGCGCCTCTGCGACCTCGGGCACGCCGCCGACCTCCACGATGGCCAGCAGCACGCGCAGCTCGGTCGGCGTCAGCTTGTAAAGCTTGCCGATAACCTCTTGGGGGGAAGGCGTGTCCAGTGCCGCCTTATGCACGAACACGGCGGCGGCCGCCGTATAGGTGGCGCCAGCCCGGCGGCGCGCACCTGACGTCAGCGGCAGCACGTGGGCCACATGGTGCTCGCCGTCGAGCGCCATCAAAGGAATTGCGATGCCCTTGACCCCCACCGCCGCATCGCCTCCGTTGGCCATGGCGCAGACTTCGTTCAGCCCCTGCTCAGCCCTCGCATCGTTGGGTGCGAGCTTGCCGCCCACTGCACGCAAGAGCGAACCTTGGGCCAGCATGGCGTGGCCGCTCGCATTGGCGTGGACGATCCGCGTGCTCGCATCGACCATGAACATTCCGGCGCTGATGCCGTCGACGGTGTCGGCGAGACCGTCGGCTTCTGCTGTCTTGAGATCGATCACGCGGCCGATCAACGCCGCGCGACGAATATGCGGGATGATCAGCCGCATGCGCCGGCGCATCTCCTCGTCAGCCGGTCCATGCCGCTCGTGCCGAAAAACGCCGAACAATGCGGCGCCCGTCGCTGACTTCTCGAGCACGGCGGTCACGAAGTCGGCCAGCTGCTGCGGCCGTGCCCATTCCTTATAGAAGCGGGTTTCCAGGAACTCGTCGTAGGGCATGAAATCCGCGGTGGCTATCGGTTCGCCGATTTCGGCGAGGACATGGCTGGTCGTGGAGGGATCGAGCCTCACGTATGTCTCGAAATAGAGCTGCTTGTAGTGTGGCTCGATGCTGCCGGCCTCGTAATAAAGGTTCCCGCTCTTCTTGGTCGCGTCTTTGAAGACGAGCGCCGCTGAGAAGCCATCGACGAACCGTGCGGACTCCGCGAGCACCTCTGGCCACAGCGCCGGGTCGAGTGCCGCGTCGTAGATCTCGCCGATCAGCGCGGACAGTTGCTCAGATTCTGACATGGCACCGCCCTCAAAGAGAAAGGCGGACCTTCCAGGACTGCACCATCCAAGCGGAAGTATGGCGCGAGTGCGTCATTGCACGATTGCGGTCTTTGATGAGCGATCCATTCGGGGGATGCGTGTCGCCCCGTGTGGTAGCGAGAGGCCTATTCAGCAAGAGGGCGCGTGAGGAACCTGTTCACTTGAACAGAGCGGGGCGCTCACCGCTCGACCAGCTTCACGCCGAGCCGGCCGGCGAGATCCTGCACGTATTGCCACGCCACGCGGCCGGAGCGCGCCCCGCGTGTTGTCGCCCACTCGAGCGCTTCGCGCTCCAGCTCTTCGCCGCTCAGCGGAATCCGGTAGTGGCTGACATAGCCCGTCACCATGGCGAGGTATTCGTCCTGGCTGCAGCGATGGAAGCCAAGCCAGAGTCCGAAGCGATCGGACAGCGACACTTTCTCCTCGACCGCCTCGCCAGGATTGATCGCTGTCGAGCGCTCGTTCTCCACCATGTCACGCGCCATCAGGTGACGACGGTTCGAGGTGGCGTAGAACACGACATTGTCGGGACGGCCTTCGATGCCGCCCTCAAGTACCGCCTTGAGTGACTTGTAGCTCGTGTCCTGCGCCTCGAACGAGAGGTCATCGCAGAACAGAACGAAACGGTAGGGTGCAACGCGCATCAGCGTCATCAGATCGGGCAAGCTCTCGACATCCTCACGATGGATCTCGACGAGCTTGAGCTCGCCTTTGCCGTGGCTGGCGTTGACCGCAGCATGCACGGCCTTGACCAGGGACGACTTGCCCATGCCGCGTGCGCCCCACAGGAGCGCATTGTTGGCCGGCAGCCCGCGCGCAAACCGCTCGGTGTTGTCGACCAGGAGGTCGCGGACCCGGTCGATGCCTTTGAGCAGCCCCATGTCGACCCGGCTTACCCGCGGCACCGCCACCACTCGCCGGCCGACCGGGTGCCAAGTGAAGGCCTCGGCCGCCGCAAAGTCGGGCTCGGCAGACGGAGCCGGCGCCAGGCGCTCGAGCGCATCCGCGATGCGGGCCATAAGCGCAGGGCCATCCATGACGCGATCCTTGGCACCGTCCATGGCACCGTGATGCTGCGGCGTTTTGCCTTTGGCGGGGAATCTTTGCGGGGGGCGCTTGGGCATGGCGAGACCGTTGCAGTGCACACTTACCGGGGCGACGGCAACGCTGCAAGCGGGACCCAATCAGGCGGTGGAACCACGCCGCTACGTGCCTGAACCAGCGTTGCAATTGGGCCGCTGCCCGGTATAGTCCGCGCCAACCGGCGATCGAGCGGCAATGGAAAAACGCCGGTACCTTCCGACACTTACCCCAGGGGAATGACGATGTTCGTGACGCCCGCTTATGCGCAGGCCAGCCCGCTCGGCGATAGCCTATTGTCCTCGCCGCTCGTGGTAATGATCCCCATCATCGCCCTGATGTATTTTCTGATCCTGCGGCCCCAGCAGAAGAAGATGAAGGAGCACCAGGACCTGGTGAAGAACTTGCGCCGCGGCGATACCGTGGTTACGTCCGGAGGGCTGGTCGGCAAGGTCACCAAGGTGGTCGATGAGGAGCAGATCGAGGTTGAGATTGCCGATGGGGTGCGCGTGCGCCAGGTCCGCTCGATGATTACGGGCGTGCGCGCCAAGGGCGAGCCGGTGAAGGACGATGCCAAGAGCTAACAGGGCGAGCTAACAGGGCGGCTGCCGCCCAACGTAACTCATACGGGCATTTGGGGCATCACAGGGACCGTCAGCCATGATGTACATCTCGCGCTGGAAGGCGTTGGGCATCCTGCTCACGGCGTTGTTCGTGTGCATGCTCGCCGTGCCGAATTTCTTCCCGGAAAAGACGGTGCAAGCCTGGCCGAAATGGGCGCAGCGGCACGTTGTGCTGGGCCTCGACCTGCAGGGCGGCTCGCATCTCCTGCTCGAGGTCGATACCGGCGCGGTGCGCAAGGAGAAGCTCGAGCAGCTGCGCGACGAGGTCCGCCGGGTCCTGCGCGACGCGCGCGTCGGTCTGCAGGGCGCCCCCGTGATTCGCGGCACTAGCGTCGAGGTGCGGATCCGCGAAAGCGATCTCCAGCAGGGACTGACGAAGCTGCGGGAGCTGGCGCAGCCGGTCGCCGGGCTGCTCGGCGCCACCGGTCAACGCTCTGTCGATATCGTCAGCGTGGGAGGTGGGCTGGTCCGGCTCACTCCCACCGAGCCCGCCCTCGTCGAGCGCATCCGCCAGGCGGTCGACCAGTCGATCCAGATCGTCGACCGCCGCGTCAACGAGCTCGGCACCGTCGAGCCGCTGATCCAGCGCCAGGGGGTCGACCGCATCCTGGTCCAGGTTCCCGGCCTGCAGGATCCGACCCGGTTGAAACAACTGCTCGGCAAGACCGCCAAACTTGATTTCCGCATGGTCGATACCGGGGCCTCGACGGAACAGGCCTTGCAAGGCCGCGCGCCGCCGGATGACGATCTCCTGTACAGCACGAGCGCGCCCAAGACGCCCTTTCTGGTCGAGAAGCGCGTGCTGGTGTCGGGCGGCGATCTCACCGACGCGCAGCCCGGATTCGACCAGCGCACCAGCGAGCCCATCGTCTCGTTCCGCTTCAACACCAGCGGCGCGCGCAAGTTCGCGCAGGTGACGCAGGAGAACGTCGGCAAGCCATTCGCCATTGTTTTGGACAATGAAGTGATCTCGGCGCCGGTCATCCGCGAGCCGATTCTCGGCGGTTCCGGGCAGATTTCCGGCACCTTCACGGTGCAGAGCGCGAACGATCTC
>Ga0137409_10000661_pt1 | contig 37828 bp, 46 predicted proteins | sample CZODoug1_16funga_FD_122059 | JGI IMG/M metagenome (GOLD analysis project Ga0137409, IMG submission 122059) | Vadose zone soil fungal communities from Angelo Coast Range Reserve, California, USA - CZODoug1_16fungal (Hybrid Assembly) | ecosystem: Environmental > Terrestrial > Soil > Vadose zone... | reverse complement strand
GGTCTCTGGGATGCTTGATGACATTCCCGAGACGGTTGGCCAAGTTCCCGTGATCCTTGGCTACAGCGTGCCGACAAGTTACGGTGGCACGACAGTACCGTTGTGGGAGTTCGGATCGCGGCCTGTCCATTTGCTCGGCGGATCGCCGCAGGCACAACTTAGGCTGCGCGACTACTTGAACGTGGTGAGTTTAGATGGCGGCATGGCGCAGCAGCAGGCAAACCGTTGCCGGTACTGGTCGAGGCGAAAGGGTCCGAGTGGCCATTGGGTGCAGCTGGGGACAGACCAGAAAGATGGAGCCAACCTCGAATGTTTTCGCAGGTCTCTTGAGGCGATAAGGGATAGGTGGAAGTCCGAGGGTTGGATAGCTAAAGAGAAGGGACTGCGATGACTCAGAGCGAACTGACCTACGATGGCCTGGCAACCGATCCTTTCCCGGCTGTGGAGAGCGTTCAAGGTTGCGGATGAAGGTCGTACTCCTGGGAGGCCATCCGAACAAGAAAGAGCTGGCGTCATGGATTCGCAAGGATGGTCTCCCTGTCAGTAAGTTTAACGTGTTGTGCGACAAGCTGTGTGGCGAGAGAGCGGCAGAACATCTCAAGGCTCTTGGGGAGGTTAAGGCGTGAATACTCCGGAAGTCGGGAAGTTACTCAAGGCTGGTGCAAAGCGGGATGCGATCCATGTTGCGATTGCTCCGGTCGTTGCCGCTGAGGTCCTTGTGCCAGGGATGCACGTCGGACTTAATGAAGATGGCGAGGCGACGTGCAAGTCTCTTGAACCCATCGGAATCGTGGACCCGTATCTGAAGTCGAAAGTCCAAGAAGGCCAGATGTTCTATCTGTTCCTGTACCCGAACACGGTAACCTCGCTTCGTCACGAGTGGGAGCATCCATCGTTCGATGGCAAGGCGGTAGCGGCCGACAAATCCATCTCCCGGCTGTTCGTCGAGAAAACGGCGGCGCAGTGCGGCTATACCTACGAGAGACTCATGTCCGCCTGCGAGCGGTACGCTGAGAGCGATGGTTCGGATTACGTCATGACCGGGAAAGACGAAGGATACAAGGACGCGGACTTCGGAGACGAGTTCTGGCAGCACTTCTCGGCGCTGACTGGGATAAAGGCCCCGAAGTGGAAGGGTGCGCCGTTCTCTTGTTCTTGCTGAGGAAACGACCATGACCGACCATCCGAAGGAATACGACCACGTTACCGGAGACTGGGGCAGACTCCCGGAAGAGCCGTGCCGCTACTGTCACCGGACAGGTGGGGTGCTGTTTATGGTCCAAGAGGGACCGGAAAAGCACCTGCCGCAGATCGTTCGCTGCGATTTCTGCAAGCGGAACTGAGAAGCGGAATCTTCGATGGCATGACCGGAACAAGAGCGTCCAGGCATCGTATCTATCCGAGAGAGACAAAACCTTTCCTGAGCATGGGGGAGCAGAATCATGGCAACGACAGTGAAGGACGCTCGGCGGTGCGACATGTTCGCAATCGCTCCGGAGCAGATCGCGGTAGTCGAGGACTTGCGGGGACGGTGCAGTCCGCCAACGGAAGCAGCGATTATCAGCATGGCCGAATCGCTGATGGAACACGGCCAGCAGCAGCCGTGCGTGGCTAGGAAGGTCGGCGAGAAGTTGCAGCTCGTGAGTGGGTTCACCAGGGTCGCGCCGGCGCGGCTGATCCGCACTGGCTTCTACGATTCGACAGGGGCGCACGTCTGCGATCCGGACTTCCAGGTCCGGGTGGTGCTGAAGAACGTGAACGATGAGGGAAGCTTCATCGCGAACATCGTGGAGAACCGGGAAAGGAACGCGACGAGTCCGATGGATGACGCGCACAACCAGGATAAGTTGCGGGACAGGTACGCGAAGTCGGACGCGGACATTGCGAGGCTGTACCGATACGATGGGTCAACGGTGGCGCGACTGAAGCGGTTGCTGTCTCTTCCGGCGAAGGTGCAGGAGCAGGTACACCTGGGAATGATGCCGGTGCAGGCGGCGCTGGACCTGCAAGAGTTGCCGCCGGCGAAGCAGGAGAAGGCGATTGCGGAGGCAACGAAGCCGAATGGCCGGGTGAGCGGAGCGAAGGTCAGGGAACAGGTGAGGGACCATCACCTATCGGACCACGATGAGGCGCCACCATTCAGCGACAGCACTCCGGATGACGCTATTGCCGAGCCTGCGAGAGCGGTCAAGAAGCCGCGAACGGTGAAGGAGATTAGGGAATTTTTCGAGCAAGCGATGGAAGAGGAAGGCGTCACGGATGAGGTCAAGACGGCCTGCAAGGTTGCGATCGGGTTCATCAACGGCCAGCGAACGTCAGCGAGTCTTTCCAGGGCCCTGGGGTTCACGAAGTAAGGAGGAGCGTTCATGAGTCATGCAATCGGCGAAACACTCCGCAAGCTTGCGGACATCGTGCTGAAGCAATCGCGAGGCAAGGAATTGGCAGGACCGTGGGCGATCGACATCGACCATGAAGGATGGGTGGTCGCAACCGATTTGCGTCTGATGCTATGGGTCAAGATGATCGACCAAGACTTTCCGGTCTGCAATGATCGGGAAGTTAGAGAACGCTTGTTGCTCTACTTTAACCCACCTCCTTGCGACAACCTCCAAGCGTGTCCGCTCGGCGACTTGAAGCGGTTCACGGAAGCGCCGCAGTGGACGGTTCCCTGTCCGGAGTGCGATGGCAAGAGCAAGGACAACGAGTATCTGCACTGCTCATTCTGCGATTGCGATGGGATCAGGCAGGCCGAGGTCCGTCCCGGCATCTTGTGCGGTCTGAAGATCGATCGGGAGCGGTTGGCACGCATCATCTGGCCATTCCAGGATGATGAAGAGGTCGAGGTCCAGATCGGACTGAAGGACATCCCGGGAAGGACAGACAGGACGCCATCGGTGTGGGTGCAGGGAACGACGTTCAGAGCCGTGCTGGTCGGGATGACACCGGACATGATAGACGAGCATGATCCTGAGGTGATGGCGTGGAAGAATGCGCCAGTGTTCGGTGCCGCTGCTGTATCATGATGTTGTGTCGGCTTCTAAAGCGGTCAAGCAGCGAGGTTAGTCATGGCAAAGAAGAGTCAGTCGAGCGTCACGCAGGCAGCCAAGACGCTGGGACATCGGGGAGGCATCAAGGGAGGGCCGGCGAGGACGGCAGCCCTGTCCGCATCGCGGCGCAAGGCGATTGCGGCTCAGGGCGGCAAGGCGAAGGCTGCCAAGAAGTAAACCGTTCGCGGCTGGCGAGAGCCAGTGCCGGCGCGGCGCAGTCCGGTGGTCGGCAACATTTCTCTCAACGCCGAATAGATCAGCGGAACAACAACGGTTCAGCGTCGTATCTTTCCGTGCGAACCGAAACTACGATGCTGGAGAACCGACCATGCCGAAGCTATTCAACGAGCCTGACTACCCGATGATGTGGGACGGAGAGGATGGCGATCTCCTGTACGGCGATTACGTGCGGATCGTCGCGGACTACCCGCACGGCAAGGAGTTGGCCGGCGGAGCGGCGTTGCACGGCCACTGGTGCGAGGTCGAGGAATACTACGACCGGCAGCGGTTCTACGTGCGGCGCAGCCAGGTTGCCGACCGGAAATCTTGATCGGCAGCGGAACAACGGCAATCGGACATCGTATCTAGTCATGGCGAGCGAATGAGACTCGCCGGGAAAGCTCAGGAGTGCGAGACCATGAACGAGAACACCCAGGGCGGATTCATCCCGACGCGGCCGATGGTGGCTTGCGATGCGATCCAGGCAGACCTGTTGCACGCGATGCAATGCCTGCAGCGTTTCGACGGCTGCGGCACTGCGAACGCCATCGCGGCTCTGGAGCGGGTCCAGGCCGCGATCAATGAGGCGATGGGACCGGACGATCCGTGCGACACGCTGGGCGTCATGCCGTGCATCTACTCGTAGGATTTGCCGGCTGGCGTGCGGGAATTTTTCCCGCACGCCGACCGGAACAAGGCCGCGACGACGTCGTATCTACCTTTGGCAGGGGATGGACCTTGCCGGCAACCTCCGGGGCCTAATCCGGAGAATCATGGAGTGCGAGACCATGACGCAGACCAATCGTATCGACCATCTCAATGGGACCCTCGAGCCGCGCACGAAGCGGCAACGCAAGGCGAAAGCGGAAGGCACGTCTACCCGTCCGGTGCTGAGCGTGACCAGGACCCGCAAGCCGGTAACGGTGTGGCTTGGTTGCGGGATACCCGTTCTGAGCCTCTCCCTGTCTCACCAGGGAGGGGAACTCCTAGCAGCTGAGCATTATGGCTTGGGAGTGGGATCGCTGATCCTGTGCGGCGTGGTGCTGTGCTTGAGCCTGTCCCATTTGGCTGCGGCGATCGAGGACATCACCCATAGCGCGCAGTGGCAGGCGTGGATGTTGGCGATCGCCGTTGATGCGGCTCTGGTCTGCGCCGAGTTGGTGCGGGTCGCGGGCCAGGGGGGACTGCTCCAGTGGGGGATGATGGGAGCGCTGACGGCTACCAGCGCGGCGCTCAACGTATGGGCGTTTTTTCGATCGCATCGCTAGACATTACCTATTCGGCGCTGGAATTTTTCCAACGCCGGCGGAACAACAACGGTTCAGCGTCGTATCTATTCGTGGCGAGCGAAAGAGACTCGCCAAAAACAACTGGTTAGGAGTGCGAGCGATGTACCAGATCAAGGCAGAGTGCGGGATGGACATTCAGGTGATTGGGAAGGGAGAGAGCGGCCTGTGCCGCGTGGTTGATTCGATTGGCCAGGTGCGGTTCACCGGGACGTACTCGCAGTGCGTCCAGTGGTTGGCCGACCGCGCGGTCAAGGTGATTGGGTAGGCGTACTCTCCCTGCCGCGACCGAGGAGCACACGGGGCCGGTCAATGGTGACCGGCCAGCAGTGGCAAAACCACCGTCCACGCTCGGCGCAGATGGGCGGCGCGGCAGGGAGATTTTTTGCGGAACACGGTGCCAGGGACGTCGTATCTATCTGTGGAGAGGACGCTGGGCGAGTGACCTGGCGACACGAGGCGAGGCTTTGCCTGGGGCGTTGTCCCCAAGGAGCGAATCATGATGAAGAATTGCATCGAAAACAGCAAGTGCCGGCGCGGTACTGCGGATGGCACCACCAAGAGCGGAGCCTACTGGTTCGCGTGCGATGCGATCAAGCTGAGGTGCGCTGGTGGCGATGGCATCGGGCAATCCGGGGCCGACATCACCTTCTGGCTGGAGTTGCGTCACTATCGCAGCGGGGAGTGCCGAGCGGTGATCCACCGGAACGCCTGGCACCAGAACGGGTGTTACGGCGGCGGCGGGGACTGTTACACCCAGATGCCCGCGATTCTGGTTTGCGCGACAGTCGAGGATGTGATCGTCGCGCTCAAAGCCGGCATCGACGACGGCTATGGGCGAGAGACGTGCTACTCCGATTATCATGAGGAGACCCTGACCGCTGCGCTGACCGCGCTGGGCCTGCCGGCGACCGCGCCGGCACCCGATGACATGCTGGCCTGAGTCGCACCGGCCCCGCACCAGCGTACACCCGGTCTCGCGAGCCGGGCGGGGCACTGACACACGACACCGCGGCCGAGTGCCGCACAACTAGGAGATGATGATGGAAATCAGCAAAACCAAAGGCGTCGGGTACCACACCAGCCGCCCGGCGAACATCGACCTCCTGACAGGCCGACGGTTCGACGGCTCGTCCGTTGGCAATATCCTGGCAGCCACGCTGCCCTGCCCTCTGGATTGTCGCGGGATGTACGCCCGCATCTACGGGCAGGAGGTTACGGTGGAGGTGGGTAGTGACCGAGTCTCCGGGACCCAAGCGGAGGTCGCGGAACACCTCCGGCAGACGGCTGCTTTCGGCCGGCCGTGGCAAGGGGAGACGATCCCCTGGTCTGATCGCGACCGCGAGAGGCTGCTCGATGCGGCGAGCCGCATCGAAGCGTTGAACCTCGAATTCGAGGATGAGGATCGGAGACCGACCATCCAGCGGCCGCCGCACAATGGCTACCGGGATGGGGTGCTGCGGTGAGCCCAGAGCCGTAAGCCCCGGGAACCGAAGTTCCCGGGCACTTTTCAAAACCCTAAACACTCGCCCCTATGAGGTATAGGTGCACTGCTACATTTTGAGGTTTCGTACATGTATCCTCTGACCCCAGAGGAGATTGGAGGGGCATGGGCGGAAGGCCAGCGATTGGCCCCGGACGGGTCAACCTAGGCTAACCATTCAAACCTTGCCACGCTCCCCAGCGTGGAGTAAAATCAACCTGGGGAGCGTAAGTAATATTGCCGATACGACTTAGGTCGAATAACGGCAGGGAAATCAAGCCACGGGATGCCACAAGATGCAACCAACGATGGGAGCGGAGGGCCGCGCCGAGTGGCTGCGCTCGCATTGGCATTGGGTAAGAGCGTCCCAGAGGCCGCAGGCGAAGCGAACGTAGACGTTGCGACCATCTACCGATGGCGGCGCGGAAAGCGATTCCAGGGGCACGTGGAGCGTTTGAGGGCACGTATCGATGATCAGGCAATTGGCAGGGTCGTCTCGGCGATGTGTGCAGCGGTGGACTACATCCGGAGCGTGATCGAATCGGAGGAGGAGACGACGACGAACCGGCTGAAGGCGGCGACGACGGTGCTGGAGTACAGAGTCAAGGTGAGGGACCAGTGGGAGATGAAGGCGAAGATGGAAGCGATGCAGGCGCAGATGACGCGGCTGGAAGCGTTGTACGCGCGAGCGTCAGGTGATGGGGCGCAGGCACTTACGGCGAGCGATAGCGTTGTGGTGCCATCGGTTGTGAGTGCGAGCGATGCCGAAGCGAGGGGTCCCGGAGAGCGCGAAGCGTAGGATGGCGAGGCTGCGATTGCTAGGACGGTGCATATCGTGCAGCCGTAAGATCATACACTACACATCGTTGTGCGATGAGTGCGCCAGGGCACGGACGGCGTATTACCGTGCGCGGCGCGGGTCGAAACCGTGGCAGCCTGGTAAGCCAGGGAGGCCGCCGAAGGACAGATAGGCAATTTCTTTACAACCTCGCGAAAACGAGGTTGTAAAGATTATTCTGATATAGGAGATGCAAAAACAATGGTGACTGACGGATACGGCAACGAAGTTAAGCTGGGAGATGACGTATTGGTACGGTGCAGGGTGGTTGGGATGCGTGCTGGGACCGACCCGCTGATGAGGCTACAGGTGTACGGGACGTACTGCCGGAGCGAGGTGGGGAGGAAGCGGGACGCCACGGGGATGCAATACATAATGGTGCAGGCGAGCGCGTGTGGTGTGGTGCAGGAGACGGTGGTCGCGGCGGTGCAGAAGCCGGCCGTGAAGGTGGTGTCGAGACGCAAGGCATTGAAGCGAAAGGGGAAGCGATGCAAGTCAAGCTCGGGGACGCGATCCGGATGAACGCAGGCGTCGTGGCGGAGGTGGTATCGGTGAGTCTGGGGGACCGGACGATGATCGTGCGGTACGATCACAGTGGACAGGCGAGCACTTGGCTGCCGATGGAATGCGCCCTGGAAGTGCTGCCGAAGCCGCAACCTCAAGAGGCGTAGGCGATTGGTACATTATGAGCGGCCAAGCCGGCGTGGTGGAACAATGGGGATGGGAGAGCGATCCTCCCATCCCCCTGCTTTGTTGCTAACAAACACAATGAGCCGTGGAGTTGATCCAACGGCTCATTGTGCGTTGCTCATCGGCCGTGTTCAGGCAGACGTATTGACAGTATACCGCTTGTAGGCTACCATTTCAAGCGTTGCCATGTGGCGTGTTCCTTCGTCGCAATGACGAGGCGGGTTGTGATAACAGCAGACGTTCACCCGATCCAAAACGGAAGCTGCCGTGAAGAACGGCGATGCACGAGCAACGCAACCTCGTGTGCAGGCTTGCCCTGCGTGGTAGCCAAACCACGCATAGAAGGGGGCAGAAATGGTTGGTCCAAAGGTCGCTCGCTGGGTGCGGTCAGGCGGTTGTTCGCCGCGATTAACTTGGCGGGTCCGCAAGCGCAGGAGTGCGACTCGGTTATCCGGGCTCCGGACGTTTACTCGATAACGCAATGGGCCATACGTCCCGGTCGGCTTTCACCCACGCTCTGGCGTGCAAGCTCAAAACGACCGTCAGTAAGACCGCCAGCCTCGCTGCAATAAGTACGCTGAACACCGATACCGCCTGATGCCCTGCCTTGTGGGATACGTAGCGGACGTATCCCACAAGGATCATCAGGAGAGTGAGTGAAGGGAATGGTCCCCTCGTTGGCATTGCTAGCTAGCAACGGAATTGCTAGGATGCAAGGCATGGGAAAACTCACAGACGGACTGCGGACGGCGATAGAGATGAGTGACAAGAACAGGTCGGCGATTGCGAGAGAGGCAGGCATTGAGGCCTCGGTGCTGAGCCGGTTCATGACGGGGAGCAGCATCGCTCTTGACACGGCGGACAAGATTGCGGAAGTCCTTGGGACCGGAGTTTTGCTACCGAGAGCGGTCGTGCCACGCGGTACTAGCCGGTGGATATGTCCGGTGCCGAAGTGCAACCAAAAGAATGAACCGACGGACATCAGGTGTACAAGATGCCAGGGAATGCGACAATGAGCAAGCGTCAGGAGCGGTGATGCCGAACTACCAGAAGTTCATGTCCGACCTTGGCGAGCGCATCTCTGCCGTCGATCCTGGTGGCGTAGTCGAGCGTCGGAAGTGCGTGAACGAGACGGAGCGGTTCGCTTTGCTGCTGCGGGAATGCGGACCAGCCGAGCGTGGCGGTCTGAAGCAGTACGGCGACCCGCTCCGCTACTTCACGGAGGTGTTGCACGTCGTTCCATTCCCGGCTCAGGAAGAGGTGTTGGCTGCGTGCGGCGAACCTCCGTTCCGCATTTCGGTGCAATCTGGCCAGAGTTTTGGAAAATCGTTTTTGGGGGGAGGACTGGTCAACTACCGCTACGACTGCTTTGGGGGGATCACGACGACGACGGCTCCGACGAAGCAATCGGTTGAGGACATCTTGTGGAAAGAGGTGAGGGACCAGCGGTCGCGCAACCCGATGCTTCCCTGGGACTTCATAGGTCCGGTAGCGCCGATGCTCCGGAAGTCGCAATCGTGGTGGGCGCGTGGGTTCGTGGCGGAGAGCAAGGACTCGTTCAAGGGGCGGCACGTCGAATATATGTGCTTCATCTTCGACGAGGCGGTTGCGTTGGGGGTGGAATACTTCCGCGCGACGAAGGGGATGTTCCAGCCGTTTGGCAAGCATCTCTGGCTGTCGTTCTGCAACCCAACCGACAAGACGAGTGCCTTGTACGCCGAAGTCGAGCGTGGCGGCTGGCGCGAGTTTAGCCTATCGTGCCTGGACCATCCGAACATCCTGGCTGTGCTGGACGGCAAGCCGCCGCCGATCCCGCCGGCAGTGAGTTACGGTCAGGTGGAAGAGGCGGTAGCTGAGCTGTGCGAACCCGTACTTCCCGGGGATGATTTGCAGGTGACGGACTTTGCATGGCCGATGGTCAGGGTTGGAGACGGTTGGACGGCGGACCCGCACGAAGCGGTTGTGATCGACGACGAGGCAAAAATCTGGCGTCCCGGCCCTGACATGGCCAGCGATTGGCTTGGTTTGTGGCCGGAGGACGGACCACACCAAATATGGCCGGATGCTCTTTGGAAGGCCTGTACCGAACCTGCTAACGGACCCATCCCGGCTCGGTTGGATGAACTACCGCGGATCGGGATCGACACAGCGACGACGGGGGACCACTGTGGCTTTCATTGCCGGTGGGGACTGTGGTCGATCCGGCACGAAGAGAAGCACGGGATACGTCCAACGGCCATCAAGGGTCACGCGATCGAGTTAGCGACGTGGTGCGCCGACCTGGTGAACAAGGCGATCATACTGGACGGGGGGAACCGGCCGCTGTGCGATCCGAAGACGATACCCATCATCGTTGACGACGACGGGGTAGGCCGGAGCGTGTGCGATTTTCTTCACGAAGACGGCTACACCGTGTATCCGATCAACGCGGCGACGAACGCGACGTTGGCCACTCGCTACCCGAACAAGCGGTCTGAGCTGTGGTTCCAGACCAGGGACAAGGGGTACAAGGGGCTGGTGCGGTTCGGCCGCTTGCCGAAGCGGGTGTTGGACAACCTGAAGCGGCAGTTCGTGTCGGTGCAGTGGGAATTGAATAGCGCGGGTCAGCGCGTCGTCGAAAAGAAGGAGGACACGGTCGAACGGCTAGGGAGAAGCCCCGATGGGGCTGATTCAATAAACCTCGCTTTTCACAGCATCGACTCATTGCCGCCGGTGTGGGTGCCGAGCGGAAAGGGGAACCGGAACGGGTATCCGGTGCCGGGTCATGGTGGGGACAGGACATTCAAGAGGTTGTTTGGGAGGAAGTGATGGGTGCCAAACTGACGGTCAAGGGACGGCGGAAGTTGCTGACGGGGAAGATGGCCGACGAGTACGCCGAGCCGGTCGCGTTGCAGACGGTCGTAACGCACTGTCCTGGCAAGTGGGTGTTCGTGGACGCGCAGGGAGGCAGGCTGTACTCGTGGGACGTATTGAGGAAGTGCTGGGTGAGTCCGAAGCGGAAGGTTGGCAATGCGCTCAAGGCGGCGCTGAAGGCAATGAGGGGTTGACCCGAGAGCAAGGAGATGGTGAAGACATGAGCGAGCGAGACCTGATGACGAACATCGCTGAGAAGGTTGGCAAGATGCGCGATCAGCACATCGAGATGATGGCCGCTGCGTACATCAAGGCGACGAACATCCCGCCGGAGCAAGTCGAACTGGTGATGCAAACGTCGTGTTTAGAGACGCGGTTCTTTTTCAGGGACCGTGACGATTGCGATACGATTTCCACTCTGAACGCCGAATTGCAGGCAATGCGAGAGCAGCGGCACGGCGAATCGGTGATCGTGCGGCACTTGAAGTCTCTCGGCTTGCCGTGGCCTGAGAGCGGCAAGGGGCTACTGGAGACCATCACGGCATGGTTGCCGTCCGTGAAGCCGGACACGACCGAGTCGATGCGCCGCACGATTGACCACATCAACCAGAAGACGGCAGAGATGCTTGCCGATTCATCCGTTGCTGCTCTCAAGGCCGAGAATGCCAGCCTGAAGTCGAAGCTTGCGGCATGGGAATCGATCCGAGAGCAGGTGATGGCGGGGAGTCTGCGATACCTCCAGGACGGTGGCGAGCAACCGACGCTCGCGGCTTACCATGTCCTGGCAGAGACGAACCAGCAGCAGTCGGAAGAGATTGCGGCATTGAAGGTAAAACTTGCGGCGCATGAGCAAGGCGTATTGCTGTCGATAGAGAGACAGCCAATTATGAATGCCACTGGCGAGTACGTCGGTTCACGGATGATGACAACGCGGTTTTTTGCGGAAGATCCGTATGCTGGCGATGGTATCGTGGTTGCGAACTGATGGCCAATTCCGGAACAGGCCGACCCTAACGAAGACGATGAGGAAGACGAACCAGACAACACGCCTCTGGTGCAGCACGAGTGCCGTTGTCCGAGAGAGCAGATCGTTTCTGGGCGTGGCTGCACGTGCGGAGGACGATGATGGACTGCAAGCACGAGATTTTCGAGTGCGACTGTATGGTCAACCGAATCGAGGACGTTGGCCGCTTTAGCGTGGACGTTCGGGTCAAGTGCGTCCAGTGCGGAACACCGTTCCGGTTCATCGGCTTGCCGGTTGGACTGGACCTGAACGGAGCGAGCGTTTCGATTGACGGCTGCGAGGGTCGTTTCGCAATCGCGCCGAAGGGAGAGGTCGTTACGCCTCTCGACAGCACTAAGTGCGGTGGTTTCACGGTCAGAAGGACTAAATAGGAGGAACGAATGCACTCAGCGGTCAGTCACGTCTTGAAGTTCTTTGCCTACGCGCATCTGCCTGCGAACTTGCAGGAGATTTCGCGTCCGTTCTGCGAGTTGGCCAAGCAAGTTGCGGAACGCTCTCCTGACAGTCAGGAGACCACGGTTGCGCTCCGGAAGCTTCTGGAGGCCAAGGACGCTGCCGTCCGCGCCGTCCTTCCGTAGCTTACGGTTGGATGACAGCCCTGCTCGACGGCACCGGATCGAAATGTTCCGGTGCCGTTTCATTTGGTAGGATTAGCAAGGCACTCAACCCGAGGCTGACCTTGCTGCCGAACCCAGGAATCCGCTTTGCACGACAGGCCATCCAGCCAGGCCAGGGATGGCGCAGTTCGATGGACATGCCTGCTTCTGGACCAGAGTCTGGACTGGCCATCTCGGTCCCGATTCCATTCCAGTCGATCATCCAGTCCGGCTGGCGCACGTTCATGCACGGCGGGTACGACGAGGCTCTCCAGCACTCGCAGGAAAACGCCGATGCGATGCGCAATGACCCGTTCGTGCGGCGCATCTTGCAGGAGCGGAAGTTGGGGGCACAGTCGCTAGGTTGGCGGATCGAGGTGGACAACGAGCGTGACCCGTACGAGAAGGCCATCAAGGACGGCCTGACGAAGCTGTACAAGGCTATTCCCAGGGCGACGGACAGGCGCAACGCTTTGCTGGAGGCAGTCTTCTTCGGCCGGTACGCGAGCCAAGCATCGTGGGAGTACCGGACGCTGAATCTCCCGGCGATGCCGAAGACGCTGGCCGGGATCACGTCGAGGCCGGCGGACGGCGAGACGCAGCCGATGCGTGCGCTGACGATGGCTTTGCACCGTCCATTGCACGGGGACAAGATCGGCCACGACTTCGACGGCAACCCATACGTCCTTGTCTCGGCGATGGCGGCGTTGAAGGCGGAGCGGGAGGGAGCGGAGGTCGGGGACGTTCCGGGGTATTACCCGACCATCAATGCGAAGTCGGCTGTGTACGGCTACACGACGGCAGGCGGGAAGGCGTTGTTCCTGCGGTCTCCTTCGTGGCGGCAGCGGTTTGCGATCCACCAGCACGAATGTCTGGACGAAGAGTTCTGGCAGGCCGAGAAGGCGGACGCAATCCACGGCGTCGGCATACGCTCGGTGATCTACTGGTACTGGTGGCTCAGACAGGAATTTTTGAGCAATGTCACGGACTGGTGCGCCAGGACTGGTTTAGGCGTGCGCCTCTGGTACTACGCGAGCGGGAACCAGCAAAGTTTCCAGAAGGTCAGTGCGGCGGCGAAGCAGCAGGATGACAAGGTAAACATCCTGATACCTAGGACGCAGGAGAACCCTGTAGAGGGTCTCGACTTCGTGGAGACGAGCGGGACTGGCGCGGACCTGCTCTTGAAGATCATCGAACATTTGGAAGACCATATATCAGTGTACGTGGTCGGCCAGTCCATGAGCACAGGCCAGGACAATGACAGCGGACTCGGTGGGACTGGCCGCGCCAACTATACGGAAAAGACGCAATGGAAAATTACCAAGTTCGACGCAGCGAAGCTGGGGGACACGGAGACGGAGGACACGCTTAAGCCGATGCTCCGGTGGACGTACGGGAAGCAGTTCGCTGACCTTCCGGTGAGGTTGGTGTTCAACGTGGACAACCCGGACCCGGAAGCGTACCTCGCGGCGGCGAAGACGTTCGTGGAGATGGGTGGGACGATGCGCGAAGACGATGCGCGAGCGGTTCTGGGGTTCCAGGCTCCGCACGACGGGGACAAGCTCTTGGGTGGACAGCAGCCTGGGGGACAGCCGGTGATTGGACCGGACGAGCAGCACCATCCCGGGGATGTTCAGCCGCACGAACCTCAGCAACCTCAGAACGGCCAGCCTGCGCAACAGCAGCGGTTCGCGGCCGATGAGGTGCAACGGTTACGGAATCGGGTGGACGAGATACGTAACGAGGTGCAGCGATTTGTTGCTGAAGCCAAGACGAAGCGGGAAGGGAGTCCGATGACGACATTTGAAGGCAAGGAAGGCTGGTGGCGGCAGTTGGGAGCGAAGCACGGTGGCGGTTCGCCGGTATTCATCACCAAGGGCGGAGAGATTGCGGCGGGACATCCGAGCCTCAAAGGCCGGTCCATTCAAAAAGGCCAGCTATCGTTCGGAGCGAGCGGCGGTACGATTCCCGAGGACATTCGCGTGTCGGCCAAGGAAGAGGGGATTGCCGAGAAAGACGTGAACGGCTTGGCGCATCAGATGCTCGTCCACGATCAAGAGTTCAAGAAAGACGCAGTATCGCTGATCCGGCAGGCCAAAGTCGCCGCAGAGCGTCTAGGTGTCTCTCTGAACCGAAATAACCGTGCATTCCAAGAAGGGGACTGGACGACCATCCCGAGATTTGACAAGTTAGCATCGTCGATGGCGAGAGAATTTCCGCACATACTTGGAGAGGCTCCGTATGAGGAAAGCGGAGAGGAATCAACAGCCAACCCTGCCGGGAAGCTGATTGAGTTGCTGCGTGACGGCAGTTCGCCGCCGATGACACATCAGCAAGCCTATGAGGCAGCACTTGACCATCTAAGGGAAGTGAAAGAGTCTGGCCAATACGATGTTCCGGCTTCTGAAGAGGACGCGGGAGATTTCCCATTTGGAGCGAACGCGCCGGAAGAAGAGCACAAGCCGGTCAACCGCATCCTTGAAAAGCCGCCGGAAGGCCTGCCGACCGGATCGGTAGAAACACCCAAAAGACACCCGGCGGAGGCATTTACAGAAGAATCACCTACTCCAGCGAAAGCCGAGAAAGCGACGCTGACTCCGGAGCAGAAAGAGCAGGCGAAGTCTATCGGGGACAAGCACGTTGGCATCGCTCAGGAGATGGCAAAAGCGACGTTTGGCAAGTCCGGCATCCGCGACAAGAACGTGCTGGATGACTTGACGAGCGAGGCGTATGTTGGATTGATGAAGGTGGCTCAGCGTGCGGTGGCGAAGGGTGTTCCTTCGGAGGAAATCCCCGGCTATCTCGGCAAGGGGATCAAGAACCACCTGATCGACGAATACGGGAAGTCAAAGCGTCTGAAGCGTGGCGGGGATAAGATCGTCAAGGCGTTGCAGGAAGGCGACGATGTAGCAGAGCAAGAGAAATCGGACGCGGAGACAAGCGAAGAGAACACCAAGAACGTCCGTGAAGCAATTGGCCGTCTCTCCGAAGAGCACAAATCCATTCTGACGGATCAGGTTGCCGGGATGACCAACCGGGACATCGCGGCGAAGCTTGGCATCGGGTTGGGGACGGTGAATCGTCGCTTGGCGAAGGCAAAGGAAGCCTTGAGGGAAGAGATAGAGCGGGCGCATCCGGACACGTATGAAGCGGTAATGGAGGTGGCGCGGTACATGCTCGGCGAGATTCCCGAGAGGTATAACGAAGTTGATACGTCAGGTGAGACGGGGGTCTCGCCGAATCATACCGATAGGAGAACTACTGAACCGCAACGATACGGAATTTCTGGTCCGATTCTTCCCGAGGTCTGGTCTGAGATCGTGGAGCAGTCGAAGTTGTACGGACCCAGAGCGGCGGACTTCATCCGAGCGGTGATGGAGCAGATGGCGCACACGCCTTCGCAGTGGGAAGCGATCGTGCGGGGAAGGCAGGCGTTTCTGGGAGGTGAGCGATACGAGAGGCAATCGCTTCCAGAACGCATGGAAGAGGCGAAGGCAGCCATCGGCATCATCCTGAACAAGCGGAACGCGAGAGTGGCGGTCGCGGAAGCGGCTGTACGGTTCGAGGCTGTCGACCGGAAACGCTCGGAAGTCCGCAATATTGCGGATCGTGCTGAGCGGGTCATGCGGAAGACTGCCGAGCGGCACCAGAAGGAACAAGAGGTAGCGAGGCATACGGAGATGGAGCGGCAGCGGGAAGAGTTCCTCAAGACGGTCCCCGCGCTCCTGGAGAAGATCGACTACCAGAAGAAGGCGGAACCGGAGATGGGTGCGGCAGAAATCCTCAAGGCGATCCGGGATATGCCTGCGCCGGTCGTGAACGTCCAGCCGATCGACGTGAAGGAACTGGCGAAAGCGATCAAGGAACTGCTGCCGGAGCCTGCAAAGGTGAAGGCGAAGTCGAAGTCCATGACGATAACGGGGCCGGGCGGGAAGAAGTACACGGTTGAAGTGGAGTAAAAAATGGCGATAACCAGTCCGCCGGCCGTTGCGTTCGCAAACCAGCGACGTGCAAAATGACTGAGGTAGTTATAAATAACAACGCCATGACGGAGTAAGTTATGACAGCAAACTGGTTCGCGTTGCAGGCGTCAACTCTGGAGCCAGACGCTCTTGAACCGTTCAACTTTGGGATGTTCTCGTACTCAATTCCATCAGGTACTACCAAGGCACTGGTGGCGTCATTTTCTACTCGTATCGGAATGTCCGGCAGGTTGGAAGTGAGGCATCCTCGGGAACCTCTATTTCTATCGGGGGTCACGATTGTCGGACTTCAGAGCAGTAGTGGAGCTATCACGCTCGACCCGTCGAAGCCTACATACGCAGATGCGCAAGGAATTTACTACGACAGGCTGTCCCAGCTTGCGAACGCCCAGCTCCAGTACCTCCCCCTCCTTGCTGCCAATACGATCTACGACTTGTTACCAGGTCCTTACGGCAGTATTATCACGCGAGCATGCAACTTTGATTTTACATGGTTGGCGTCTTTGTGGATGGGAACCTATGGCATCAATTTGGACAACGAGATCAACGATTCCGCATCGGTGAGGCAGGACTCGCCACTCCGATTCCCAATTAGTAAGATCACGCTTACCAATATCAAGACCGGAATATCTAAGCCAGCCGATCAACTCGGCGGCATCTGCTATGTGCTTCTGCCATCTACGTGGTCGTGCGTTACTGATCTGCTCGCGCCCTACGATTTCCGCGACGATTTCATGTTGCCTGCTCTTGATACGGCGACGTGGAATCGTACTCAATCGTCTGGAGGGAATCTTGAAATCCATGCGCCATTCGCTTGGCTGCTCTGCAAAGGCGGTACGAACACCTGGGGCAGCAATGGCATGTGTACAAATTTCAACATTCTGCGCGCAGACGGCAAGGCGCTTCTTTTCGACGTTTATCTGCCAGTCAATGCCAGCGAAAAAGCTATGATCGGATGGAGCGACGGGCTTGGTGTCAGTTACACCAATTTGGCGCACGGCCTCTATTTCAGCGGAGGTTCAGTGAACTGCTACGAGAATGGTACTTCTCGTGCCGGGGGCGGAACTGTATTGGCATCACAGAATATCTACCGCTTCCGTCTTACTTTGAGCGGACCAAGTTGCGTCTATGAGATGCAGGGCGGGTCTTTATCACCAATTGGTGGATTAACGTGGACTAATATCAGTCCAACGATCAGCAATTCTGCAACCAACATGCTATCGGTTGGATTGGCAGTGTACGCTTTTGGTTCGATCTATGTCGGCGACATTAGGGTCTATGGGTAAGACCAATGAGTATATGGCGAAGCTTAGTTGCGAGAATCCTGATAGTCGCCAGCCTCTACTTCTCGGCTCCGCGGCCGACGTTTTGGCAGCACGTTGGGATGCTCGACGACCCGACCGACGATGAGGTTGCCGAACTGATCCGTGGAGTTCCGGACCACTGCGCCAGCACGTACACGGAGTTTTACTGCAATACGAGCACTGGAGCGAACGTCAACGGCGGCAGCGATGCTGGCAGCCCGTCGATGAGCGACACGGCCGGGACTGGGGCCGTTAGCACCGTCACTCACCAGTACACATCTGTCATCACGACAGGCACCGTCACGGTTGGGCAGTTCATTTCCATCTACTCTGGGGCTGCTACAGTCGCGGCATTCACGGCTCGCGTTACGGTTGTCAGTGGCGGCAGCGGGTCAGTGTGGGTCATCACGTACAGCACGACTTCAATTGCTGGCACCGAGCCGACGACAGGATCGACCTACAAAGCCCAAGTTGGCGGCGCCTGGAAGGGACCGAATGCGGCGGAGGCGTTTCCATTTGGCTACATCACGAGCGCGGCTACGAACTCATCGACAAATCTCCCGAGGGTCAACCTAAAGAATAATGCCACGTACAGCATTACGGCCGCGATGACACACGCCAACGCATCAGTGCGCTTCGAGGGCTACTCCTCCAGTGTCGGCGACTTCGGCCGAGCAACTATTGATGGTGGCGCGTCGGGAGCGAGTTATGTGTTGCTGACTGCCAGTGGAGCACTATGCCAAATTGCATACGTCATATTCCAGAACAATGGGGCGAGCGGTAGTGCAGACGGTCTGACGTTAAGCGGTCTAGGCACCTATTGTCTTGGCGTTGTTGTGAACAGCGTCCGCGGCAATGGGTTCGCCACGAGCAGTTCGGCTGGGTCGGAACTAGACAAGTGCGAGGCGTATGCTTGCAACCAATCAAATACCGCGAGCGTCGGCGGCTTTTCGAGTGGCGGCGGCGCCGACTATTTCAAACGTAGTGTAAGCCACGATAATACAGGGAGCAACAGCGCCGGATTTATTACTGGCGTTGGTTCGGGGTCATCAGGTGTTTATGAGGACTGTATTGCTGATACGAACGGTGGCATTGGTTTCAATACCCGTTGCAGAGGAGCTTTTCGGTCGTTGAAAAATTGTGACAGCTACAACAATACTAGTGACGGTATCCGACTTACTTCAGCAACGACGGCTGCTTTGTTTGTCGTCGAGAACTGCAACCTCGTAAAGAATGGTGGCTACGGTATCAACCGAAGCGATGTAATAGTTGGGACTGTAACGATCGTGCGGAACTGTGGGTTTGGCAGTGGTACTCAGGTAAATACAAGTGGTACTTCGACCGGGCTGACTGGCAACGGTGAGGAAAATTCTATTTCCTATGCCAGTGGCGTAACACCCTGGGTTGATCCTGCGAATGGAGATTTTCGCATCAACCTTGCCGCTGCGCAGGGAGCAGGCGACGGCACGTTCACAGAGACGGCAGCGAGTTACAGCGGCACGGTCGGCTATCCCGATGTGGGGGCAGCGCAGCATCAAGAGACGAGGCCGGTTATCGTGAAGTTCGCCGGTGATGGCGGGGGGTTTGTTGGATGAGCTACCACGGCGACATACCGCTCGGCAATACGATCGACATCAAGTTTACCACGCGCCAATCGTCCGGCGCGCCGACAACACTGGCGGGCAGTCCGGTCATTTCGGCCTATATCGGCAACAGCACAATAGAGATTACCGCAGGGATTACGCTGACAGTAGACTTTGATTCGCGGACAGGTCTGAACAACGTCCGCGTTGTGGCCAGCGGCGGGAATGGCTTCACGGCCGCAACGGATGTGGAACTTGTCATCACGACGGGGACCGTCAATAGCGTATCGGTGGTCGGCGAAGTTATCGGCTCGTTCTCGATCGAGAACCGTTCCGCGTTGCGTCCGGCGACCGTTGGCCGTACACTAGTCGTCGATGCAGCCGGCCTGGCCGATGCCAATGTCGTCAAAATTGGGCCAACCGGCAGCGGCACGGTTCAGACTGCTCGCGACCTGGGTGCCAGCGTGCTACTGTCGAGCGGCATTGGCACGGGCCAGCTCGACTTCGCTTTGGGCGTGGTTAAGGCCAACGCAACACAGTGGCTCGGCGGCACGATACCCGCTGTCAACGTGACGGGCGTTCCGCTGGTGGACTCCAAGTATTTATTTGGCACCATCTTGGCGACCCCGGCTACGGCCGGCATCATGGACGTGAACGCGAAAAAAGTCAACAACGTCGCCACGACATCGGTAACCACGATCAACGCCAATCTCGGCACGACGCAGCCGGTCAACTTCACTGGTGCGGAAGCGAGCGCATTGGTGAAGGGGGACGCGATCGACTGGAACAGCGTGGCGGTCACCGGAATGCCGATGCCGACCTATACGCAGCCGACCGGCTTTTTGGCAACGACGTTCCCGACTGGCACCGTGGCGAACACGACGAACATCACGGATGGCACGATCACGACGGTGACGAACGTAAATATGGTAAACGGACTGGCATCGAACGTTGTCACGGCTGCTAGTATTGCGGCAACGGCACTAAACGGAAAGGGTGACTGGCTGCTTGCCAGCAGCTACACGGTGCCTCTCTCGGCGGCCGGAACTCGTTCGGCTCTCGGTATGGCGTCGGCGAATCTGGACGCTCAGTTTGCGGCATTGGACGCGGACATCATGACGCTGGCGAGTGCGACGGTTGCGCCGTCCTGGTATACGTCTCCGGGGACTCCGCCGACTGTATCTCAGATCGCCACGGCGGTCTGGCAGGATGCGACGGCTGGCGACTTCACGGTAGCCGGGTCGGTAGGCAAGTCCTTGTTCACGTCCGGAAATGTTCCAGGAGCGGCCAGCGGACTGCTGATAGCTGGGAGCAATGCGGCAACGGCCTTCACCAGCCTGAGTTTGAGTTCTCTCGCAGTCATCGGCGCCGTGACTCTTAATGGTGTCGTCACGGCCATAAACGTCGGCAATGACATCCGAGGTATCAAAGTTGATTCCGTCGCGGCTGGAGCGATAACGGACGCCGCCTTCACGGTGCCTGCGGACGCGGCGGGACCGGCGACAGGCATCCTCGGGATGGTGCAGCAACTCTTCCAGCGGTTCTTCGGCAAGAGCATCCGGAGCAAGACCGGGAATACAATCAAGACGTACCTCTCGGACGGGACCACGGTACGCACGACGCAGGCCACAGTGAGCAATGCAAGCCTGGATGAAGTCGATGCGGCGTCATGATTGACATCCTTGACATCTTGGAGTTGGCGCCACCGTACTCGTTCGGCGCGGCACCATCGTCTGCGGCAACGGAGGGGGCTGGAAGCCGCTACCGTCCTATCCCGAGACGCAGGCCGAGATCGGACCCTGACGACGAACTGGAAGAGATTGCAGCCGTGGCGATGGCAGTCGTCATGGCTGGATTGCTGGAATGAACCAACTTGGAATTCTCCCAGTTGAAAGGAAAATCACGTGGCTACCCTGAAAGAGCACTTGGATAAAGCGGTCGATCCGGACTGGTGGCACCTGTGCTATTCGACGGCGCGGGAACAGGGATGCGCTGAGACGCGGTCAATTGAGATGGCCGACGAGTGCGACCGGGACCGCTACAAGAAAAACGGTGCCGTCCGGTACGCGGCCAAGGATGAACCGAGAGACGATCCCGGTAAGTGGACGAAGGAGAAGCACTCGCGGATGAAAGAGTTGCAGGACATGGACGACGCAACGGAAGAACATGATACAGAACTGTCCGGACTTCACGGCGAGTTCATGGAACATCGCAAAGGGAAACGCGGTGATGCGAAGCCGAAGAAAGAACCGGAAGATTTCGAGGAATCCGAGGAAGAGGACAATCCGGAACCAAAGCCGTCCAAACCGAAGGGGAGCGGCAAGGGACCGTGGCACCATCCGCCATCAAGGACGAAGGCGGCGTCAGACCGGCTTCAGTCCTTGCACGACCGCGCGACCGACCCTGACCTGTCCTACGAAGAGATTGAAGACACGGTGAGCGGAATCGCAAAGGAGTTCGATGCGGACGGCCTGAAGGCGGTAGCGCAGGAGTTCGGCATGAAATCCGGCCTGTCGAGCAAGGGAACGATCGTGCGGCGGATCGTGGACCGGATCAGCCACCGCAAGGGACATGCGGAGCGTGGAGAAGAGATTGGTAAGATCGCGAAAGAAGGGCGGAAGAAAGCGGAGGACGACGATGCGAAGTCCTGATGTCCTAGCCGAGCAACTCTGGCGGTATGCCGAGCATGACGTATCTGGAGAACCTCGCGATGAAGCGGGGAAGTGGACGGCAAGTCCTGACGAGCTAGCTGGTAGTCTCAGAGATTCCGAAGATGATTCGGATGAAGACTCGGAACAAAAGATGCAAGACAGGATAACGACGGGAGCAACGAATGCAACGCACGAGATCATGGGACACCTCGCGGATTACGACGAGCCGATCCCGGACAATTTGCTGAACGAGATACTCTCCAGCGCCGACGTGGACAAGGCAGACCGTGCGGGAGTGATCGACCACCTGTACGACCAGGGGATGCTCCAACTCGGAGAAGACGAAGGAACCAACGTGCCGGGACCGACCATGAAGGCGGCTCAGGCTATCAAGGAGTTCCACGATGCTTCCGAAGGCGAACCAATGAACCAATTCCAGGTAACCAACACGCTCCGGAACATCGTCGGCAACGATGGTGTCGAAAGCACGATTGACGCGCTGATTGACAATGGCCTATTGACAAGTCAGGGTGAAAGCGAGAACGCCACCTATTCTTTTGTTCCGAGGCAATGACATGGCAAAACTATTCAAGCGTATTGCGGGCGCCGCCAAGAAAGTCGGCGCCCGTCTCTTTTCCCGGCTCGGCACGACGCCGACTTCTCCAGACGCATCCGAGGCCGTGCGCCTTCGCCGCGAAGAGGAAGTCTTGCGTCAGAGGCAGGTAAGAGCGGAGCGGGAAGCGGAAGCCACGGCGCGGCTGATAAAGCAACTCTCGGCATCTGGACGAAAGGCATCGTCAGGACGTGCTGCTGAAGTGGAAGCGGAGCGTATCAGGCGGCAGGTAATGGACCTGGCACGGAAGGAGCGGCAAGCACGGGAGACGGCAGAGCGGACGAAGCGGGAAGCCGACGACGTGAGGCAGCGAGCGCTGGCGTCGGAGGGAATGCGGTCTCTGCAAGAACAGACGCAGACATCCGGACGCGAAGTACAGGCGCAGCAGAGAGGCGTACGTCACCTCTCGCAGAAGGCATACGGCCGGGGAGGGTTGCCGGGATGGCAGGAGTTCATGATCGGTGAACCGTTTAGCCGGTTCTCTTCGTCGAACGTGGACACTCTCCAGTACGATGCGCAGCATCAGCACCTCTACATCCGGTACGTCAATGGCCGGTGGTACCGCTACCACGACATCAGCAGAGCGATGGCTTACGAGGGATACATCTCATACTCGAAGGGAATTTTCGTCTGGGACAGGATTCGCGTGCGCGGCAAGGGAAACGCCAAAAAGACGCAGAAGCGGTTCGACCGGGACGCTCCACCGCCGAGCGACTTGCCGCTGACCGGATCGGCACGCGATTTTGTCTTGTCCGGCGGCGGATTATAGTAATCACGTCTGTAATAGTCAATAAGAAACATAACTAACGTTTGGCACCTTACCATCATACGCCGGTTCCAGTATGTGAAAAATTCCTTGCCATTGTCTTGCGGCATTGGTAGCGTGATGGTTAGGAAATTCGTGGGGCAACTGCGGCTAAGCCGCAGCGACCTTCGTGGGGGCCTTGCAGTCGGTTGATCCCCGACTGGACAAAGCGGCATCGCTGGCCCTGTACCATTGATCCACCGGCGCCTACAGGGGGCTCGGCTTAGCAGCTGTTGCTCCCTTTTCTTTTGCGCCGACATGGACCCGCAGACAGCCACGTCCGTCATCAACTCTCCGGCCTTCACCCGAGGACCGCGAATAGAGGTTTTTACCGAACACGTCTTGAAGGATAAGAACGGCAACGTCACGCGCAAGGTTGGGCCGCAGCAACTCCAGGCTATCGCTCAGGACGCTCTCAAGCGATACCAGGCATCAGGCAACCTCGCGGCGTTCGGTCCAGGCCACACGTTCGACGACGAGTATGAGGTCGGCAAGGATGGCAGGCCAAGGTTGCTCCGCAAGTTCCCGGAGACCGACCAGCCTCCCATCTGGGGCTACCTCGACCCTAACTATCAACTTGTAAAACGCCCGGGAGACGGCCGCTACGCCTTGTACGCGAACACCTACGTACGCCGGGAGTTGGAGTATCCCGAATCCGGGGTAATGCGGCGGATCGCAGGACCGGAGGCGTTCAGCCAGTTCCCCCACCGTTCTCCGGAATACTACGCCAACCAGAACCGCATCAGTTACGTCGCTCTGCTGCGCCGGGAACCGAAGTTGGACATGGGGATTGCGGCCTACGCGAAGGCCTGTCCGGAACTGGCTCTCTACGGAAGCGACGGTGCGTCCCTGGTTGCGGCACGTGCGGAGTACGGCAGTCTGATTCGTTACGCGATAGGAGTGGACCAACTCATGGCGTTTCCCACTGCAACTCCGTCGCGATACGAACCGGAGCCCGAAATCGGAGACCCGACCAAGCCGCCGACTGACACCAATGCCGAACTCGGCGCCGAAGTGAAGCAGGACGTGGCTGGCGAGCAAGCAGCGGCAGCTGGCGCACCTCCGCCTCCGGCAGCAGAAGGACTTCCTCCTGAGCACGCGCACGCTGCGGAAGAGTACGCCAAGCACACGTTTGGGATGCACCACTCGCGTGCGAAGCACCTGATGCACCGCTACGCCGCTTCCTGCGGGATGCAGGGAGACATGATGGCGCCGATGGAAGCGCCGCCGCAACGTGACGCCATGTCCGTGCCGTCCGGAACCAACGCTGCACCTCCGGCACCTGCTTCTCCACCCGCTCCCGTACATGCGCCAATGGTTCCCCACACTCCGAAGCCTGGAGTAACCCGTATGCAAAAGAACTCCTACGAGGAGCGCATCGCCGCTCTCGAAACGAAACTCCGCGAGACCGAGGCGGCGGCACGTTACTCGAAGCGGTACGCGACGTTCGACCGGCTCCACGAGCAGGGCTACGACATCGACGTTGACGAGCACTTCAACTACGCGAAGGACTTCCCCGACGCGCAATTTGACAAGCATGTCGAGTTGCTTGCCAAGTCGGCGTCGGCGAACGGCAACGTGGCTCCCATCTCGGATGGTGCGCCGATCGACAACTGGCGTCAAGACCCGGCGAATGCTGGAGTTCCACAGCGGTACAAGCGGACGGACCCGAACCAGATGAACGAGCGTGAGTTGAACGACCGCCTCGACTACATGCGGGTCAACGGTATCGGCAACTTCGAGGATGCGTGCGAGAAGTACGACAAGGCGCAGCTCAACGGCAACGGAAAGGTACGGTAACCCATGTCGGCATCTCTCGCCAATGGCCAGCTGGCCGCGACCGCGACGAATATGGTCGTCATGACCGGAACGGCCGCGAGCGGCCAGTCGTTCGTCCCTTCCGCAGACTCGCGTGTCAATGTCGTGCTGATGAACACGTCGGCCGTGAATACGGAGACGGTCCAACTCTCGGTGAAGCTATCGAGCGGCACAGCACGGAACCTTCCGCAGATCAAACTCTTGCCGCTGTACGGCGCCATCATCACGAACCTGACCCTGGACGCGCTCGATACGCTGATCGGCACGACCACGGACGCGACGACGGTTGACTACAGGGTCTCGATCGCGACTGGGAGCGGTCCCCTGGAGATGCGCATCTCGGATACGTCCGGGAACGTCGGCAGTGTTTCTGCTTCCGTCTCGGCGTCGTTTACGACCATGACGGGTGCGATTGGCGCTTCCACGGCTGCGGCTGGTACGACGACGGCCGACGCTGGAGCACTGCCTGCCGGGACCGGGAACATCTACCCGACGACGGCAGCGGACGGAACGAAGGGTGTCCGGATCAGTGCGACAGACCAGGTGACTGGCCGCATGATCTACGTTGGCAACGGCGTATCGAATGCCATTCTCAAAATCTACGCACCATCCGGTGGCACGATCAACGGCGCTGCCGCGGATGCCGCCTACTCTACGGCGAGCGGAAAAGGCGCGTGGATCGTGTGTCTGAGCGGTTCCGGCAACACGTGGCTGGCCTTGGGATAAATCATGTACCAGTTTCCAGTATTCGGCATCACCGGCATCGCTCGCACGACAGCGGCAGCCAACACGGCTTGGCTATATCTCGTGGAACCGATGGGATCGGCCTGGACTGGCATCACGGTCCTGGACCTGACCGTAGGCGCCACGGCTCAGACGCTCTACATCATGCGGCCAACAGGCTTGACTCACCTGGCAGCCGATGCCGCTGGCGGGCAGGCAGTTATCGTGCTGAACGCCGACCCGGGGATGTACTCGGTCGTGAACTCGAAGTTCAGGACAGCCGACAACGCGATCGCTGCGAACGACTTCGTGGCGTTCCAGTACCCGGATGGCACGTTCGCTTCTGCTGTTGTGTCGAGCGTTTCCGGCCTGAATATCACGCTCACGGCGAACCTTGGAACTGGTGGTCTGAAGCAGGGGGCGCCGGTCTGGTTCTTCGGAATCCAGACGGACACGAACCCCTACGACGGCAAGGCTCACCCGCTCTACGACCTGTACGTCACGCAGACGGCAGGCGCACTCAAGATCGGCCTCGACCAAGGGTCTGCTCCGTTCGTGCAGTCCTACGGCCAGAACAATCCCTTACTGCTGTACAACGCGAACGCGACAAACGCGAGCGTGCTTCAGTACGGCGAAGTGGTCTACACGCAGCGTCCTGGACCGTACATCGGGACCATCCCGATCGCGAACCTGTAACACGCCTGACTTCAACTATGAGGGGCTACCATGCCGGTCGGAGCAAATGCAGGCGGGACGTACATTGCGGCAGGGAACGTGGCGCCTTCGCGCTTTGTGAAGGTCGATACGGTCGGCCATCCCAACGGCGGCTACGTGATCCAGTGCGTCGGATCGGATTTGCCGGTTGGCATCTCCTGCCAAGGCACACGGAATCCGCCATATGAAGGCCTGGACGACGGGTACGCCGCGATCAGCGGCGAGAACCTGCGGACGTATAGCGCGACGGAAGAGTGCCTGCTTCAGTGCGGCACGACGACGTTCACCGCAGGCCAGTACCTCAAACCGGACGCAACAGGACGCGGAGTCGCGGCCACGGCGGACGGCGATATGTACGGGGCGCTGGCGATGGAGAACGGCCCAGGCGATGGTGTGACGCTGGTACACGTCCGCGTCGTGTTCGGTGCTTGGCGCGGGGCGTAAGCGGAATTGGAACGATCTTCATTCAGTCGAGGTAGGTAAAGATGGCTGACCAATTCCGGTTCCTAGGTGGTTCTTCTGGTGGGTTCTTGCCAATTTCCACCGGACAGATCATCGGCTACATACGTTCTGCCGGAAAATTCAAGGTGCAGCGCTACATCCAAAACGTGCAAGCGCCTGCTCCGGTATTCGCCTACGCCTACATCGACCCGGACCAGCCGGTACGCATTTTTAACCGCGCAGAGTTCGTGTGGGAAGACGGCGCCGAGCGTCCGACCGGCAACTGGAACCTGACGGCCTATCAGTGGCTCACCGGCAGGACGCAGCGGCTTGATATTCCTTGGATGCTTGGCGACCAGGCTATCGAGACAACCCGGAAGAACTCCAAATGGGACCCGGCACAAGTCGAGCAAATGCAAGTCGCATCACAGATGATGACGCTGCGCACAAGCGATGTCATCTCTGCCTGTGAAACCGCATCGAGTTGGGGAGCGAACACGGCCGATGCGAATGTGGTCAACGGTGGCTTTGGCAACTGGACGCAGGCAAGCGACGATCCGGCCAGTCCGTTCTACTTGGCGATCCGCCGCACGTTCACGAACATCGTCAAAATCATCACGCTCGGTACGAACGCGACCGTCCGCTGCTCCGACATCCGTTGCGTCATTTCGCCGGGCGCCGCCACTATGATGGCGAACACGGCCGAGATTTACAACTACGTCAAGTACGGCCCCTACTCCGAGCCACGGCAGCAGGGTGAAGACGTTGACGTTGATGAAGAGTTCGGCCTGCCGAAGAAGTACGCCGGCATTGAGATCATTGTCGAGGACTCTCCCCAGGTCATAAGTCGGCCGACCTCTACGGGAACGCTGGCCACGATCACGAGCGGCAATCGCGCCTTCGTGAAGTCGGACACGTCTGCGATCTTCATGAGTCGGCCGGGCGGCATCGACGCGCCGTACGGCAGCAAGAACTTCAGCACGGTCCAACTCTACTTCTACAAGTATGAGATGAGCGCCTACCAGTTCCACGACCCAAGGAACGAACGTGAGGAAGGACATCTTGCTGAGCAGCGCTGCGTTGTCATCGCGGCGCCTGCGAGCGGATTTTTCTGCACGTCGATCATGTAAGTCAACCCTGGGGGAGCATTCGCAATGGCGCAGCGCCAGTACCCGAAGCCTGAACACTCGCCGACCGACCATCCAGAAGTGGCGATTGAGCAACCGACCGACACTGAAAAGCCACCCGTCAATGACGTGGTGATCGACAGGTCGGAGACCGCGCCGATCGTGCCGAAGCCGGTCGTCTCGGAGACGGTGAGGCACCGGCAGGGACAGCGGCCGGTCTTGTCGATCATCCACGAATTGCTGGCCGAGCTTGACAGTCACCCGGATGCGAAGGTGCTGATGGCAGCGCGTGGCGGGACTCCCCGCGTTGCTCCTGGAGTGCCGGACGCATCGCAGGGATTCGAGGACACCCCCATCAATTCCCAGTACCTCTTGGAAATCAAGATAGCGTACCGGGACACGGTGACGCGGTCGGCAGAGGCGCCGGTGACAGACGGACTGACTCCGTTCCAGAGGAAATGGGGACAGGTCATCAAGGAACCGGAGAAGCTTCCGCCTGCGCCGTCTCCGCGGCCGTTTGCATACGCTCACCTCGTCCAGCCGAAGGGGTGATGCGTGACGATGACGGTCAACAGCAATCTTGAAGCATATTGCACTGGAACGCAATTCACCGTCAAATGCGACTGGCGCACTTTCGCGGAACTGGCCAGTGATACGGACGTTCCCTTGGCTTCGTCGGCAGCGCTTGCGGCTTCGCCGGTACTGCTCTTTGCGTTGCAAGAAGCGGCCGGAGATATTGAGGCGGCAGTCACGATCGGCCAACGGTATGACCCGACTGACCTCGTATTGCTGATTACGCCTGACGGTTCCGGAAAGATCAGCAATAGCGGCGTGAAACTCATCGCCATGAACGCCGGCATCGCCGTGGTAAAGATGTTCCAGAGGCGCGGGAAAGGCGTCCCGGAAGACCTCAAGGAATTAGTCGAAGAATCCTTGAACACGCTCGCGGCACTTGAGGAGGGGACAGCGATCTTCGCCTTCCGCGAGACACAGGAAGCTGGCGTGTTGCAGACCTACGAAGAGACGCCGGTAGACGTGGCGAACCGGAACCTGCCGAGTTACATCGCCAGGCCGCTCTTCGGTCAGCGTGCGAACCAATACTGGCCGCGCTGGAATGGAGGATAGGTAGTTATGGCCAATCAGTTTTCGACGGGCGCGGTCCACGTCTTCATTGCTTCTCCGTATTACAATGCCGGCAGTCCGCTCTATTTCGGGACTACGGAGTCCATGCCGGACGACCGACGGCAGCCGGAATACGAAATGCTGATGAATGACCTGTCCGGCAGCAAGGTGCCACTCGACATGGCGTGGGAGGGAGAGTCGGCTCAGATTTCTTTGGTGATGACGCGGTGGACTGAATCGGTAGCGCAGGGGTTGGAGACCAAACCAATTCCTGGGGTGAGCGTTTCCGGCCAATGGACCTGGAACGACATGGGGGCGCTTGCGGCTTACGAAGGGAACTACCTCAGACTTTGGCTGGTCTACACGTTTGGCGCGGCGCTCGCCAACAAAGCGGCTTACGTCCAGGGTGGCGCTGGCCTTCGTGCCGGTCGTTATTACCCGCAGTGCGTTGTTTGGGCTCCCGAGACGGAAGAGACCGGCACGAAGCCGATGAAGCGACACTTTCTCTTCTTTGCCTGGCCAGCGATCGATGTCCAGAACAGGAGATTTTTGCTCTACAGTACCGATCCGGCTGCCTTTGCCGGACTAACGATTATAACGTAATGACGATGATAAATGCCGAACCCGTTCGCGACTGGTGCCGTCCACGTATTCGTGACTGTGTCTGGACGTTCTTCTCGGTCTCCCCAATACTTCGGAACCACGGAGACATTTCCGCAGGACACACGGCAGCCTGAATACGAAATGGTGATGAACGATGCCAGCGGCTCGAAAGTCCCTCTGGACATGGCCTGGGAGGGGGAGTCGGCGCAGATCAGTCTTGTGATGACGCGATGGGACGAAACTATCGCTCAGCAGATGGAGGCCAAGCCGAATGGATTTCTCCGGACGCCTGGGACATGGGAAGCTAACGATGTCGGGACGCTGATCGGAATGGAAGGGATGGCGTGGGGACTGTGGCTGCTCTACACATTCGGAGCGTCATTTGCCGACAAGGACAAGTATGTCCGAGACGGCGGGATGCAGCGGGGACGTTTCTATCCGCAGTGCATCGTCTGGGCGCCGGAGACAGAGACGATTGGGTCGCGGCCGATGAAGCGGCACTTCGTCTTTTTCGCTTGGCCGAAGATCGTCCAAGACCCAAACAGGCCGAATGATCCGAAGAAGTTTGTCCTCTACAGCACGAGCGAAGTGGACTTCCAGGGAGTATCAGAAGCATTCGTCTATTAAGGGGGAGCAACCATCGATACGAACATTTTCGACTACTCGAATGGAAGTAAGCAGGTCTACGCCGACCCGCTCTTGCTGAACATCCGCCTCAAAAGCGAGGCGCTGCCATCCGGCAAGTCGATCGACCAACTCATCGACGCCTACGAGTCGATTGACAGTGCGGCGACGGACATGGAACTGGCCGAAGCTTGCCGGTGCGCCGACATCCTGTTCCAGATCGTCGTTGCCGTGTTTGGCCTGGTACCGTTCGACCCGCAGACCGGAAGCGGCTGCACGATGGCGCACGCCTTCGGAGTGTTGAATAAGTTCAACCTCTGGTGTCAAAAAAAAAGCAGTCAGCGCGACTTGCCGCCGACCTCCACTCTGTCTTCGGCGTCCATGTCGGCGACACCGACGACTATGGGTACGTAGTCGGACTTGCTCTCAATCTCCCCAGGATTTACAGCCGCGCCGCTCTGGCCGTGGCCATCGGTACAGCCGTGGCGATGGGGACGAAGCACGTACCTTCGGCGCTCCTGGACGGCGTCTGCGATTCTGAGGAAGAGGCGAGAGAGTTGGCGTTCCGGATCAATGTTGAGCGGGACAAGGCGGTGTTCGCGGCGAAGGCGAAGAGGGGGCTTCCGGGAGTGTTGGGGGCGAGATGACAGAACCGATCGACGATGGACTGGAACATCCAGAGATTACCAGTTACGTGGAAGCGGCTGATCGCCTCACGGGTGCTACCTTTACGAAATGGGTAAAGGCGCAGCAGGCACAGAGAGAGGCGCGGTCGGAAGCGTTGCGTCAGCAGGCCGAGAGTTCGAGGTTGAGCAAGAGAGAGGCTGACAGGGTACATGGGGCGTTGTGGCATGGACCAGATACATCCGGCATTGATTTTACGCGGGATAAAGACGAGAGCGGCAGCGACAAGATAACCGTCAAGGCTGGTGAAGCAGAGATCGGCAGCGCAAAATTCTTTGCGGACGCGCTTGCGTCAAACAAGAAACAGAACATCAAGGATAAATTCGGTGTCGAAGCGAAGGGAGACATATACCGATTTCAAAGTATCGACGTTGATCCGTTGTATCAGGGACACGGCGTTGGTAAGGAACTTTACCTCCGGGCAATGAATGCTCATCCGGAGAATTGGTTTTACAACGGACAGGCCAGTGCACTGGCGCATGAATCTCTGTACAAAATGCAGCAGGAAGGACTGATCGAGCTGCACAAGTGGCAGGAAACTGCGCGTGGGCAGGACATCGGCGCCCACATCAAGAAGATCACTCCGAGGGGCCGTCAGTATCTTGAGACAATCGATGTACAGCGGCGAGCCAAGCGAGAGATTGGCAAGGCTATCAGTGGCAAGGGCGCATCTACCGCGATGTCTCCCGAAGAAAGTCTTGTTCATCTCGCAAGCATGAGAGGATTGATAACGTCTCCGTTCAGCAAGATTGGCCAGGGGATTGCCAAAGGCGCAGGCATCGCCGATCCGGTCGCGAAAACCGTCCCGAGCGTTGCGAGCCTGACGCGACCGCTCAGCGAAATATCTCCGCAAGCACAATCCCAGGGAACAGACGCCGGCGATATTCCGCTGGGTGCAGCTCCCCCGCCGTTACCTGGAGCGGCGCCGGCGTCTCAAAACCAGCCGATGGCTAGGACGACGCCATCGACGGCATTGCTGAAGTGGATCAATGCGGTCGGTAGGACTATCCGCTCTGGTTCCGGCAAGTTCGACGAACCGAAGGCGTCGTTGTCAGACGTGCAAATCCAGGAAGCCATAAATCGTCCAGCGTTGCCGATGCCGAAGCTGACCGGATCGGCGAAGAAAGAGCATATCCAGAAAGCCTGGGACACGGTATCGCGGCTTTGGCCAGAAATGGCGGCAAAGATTGAAACGATACACGGTTACTCACGGAAAGAAATGAAGGCGAGAGAGACGCCTTCGGCGGCTTTTGGACGCACCGCTTCGGGAGCGTACGGCCTCAATATACGTCCCAGGCAATTGCGCCCAGACGTGTTGTGGCATGAGCTCGTCCATGCAGAGCAAGCCGCTGATGACCGTGTTGAGTTCAAAGGTACTGGCCAAACTGGCAGTGAGGAATACCTGCGTGATCCGATAGAGCAAGAGGCACACCAGCGGCAACTGCGAGCGATTGGTCTGATCGACCGATTCGAGCAAATGCAGGCTGGTGAGGAAGCGGAGACGATAAGAGCGAAGTCGGCGAACCTTGCCGCATTGCTTGGCGGATTGCTTCGGGCTCGGGAAGACTCGCCGACTGGACAGCAAGCGATGGAACCAGGAGCGCTTGCCGAGCAAATTCAAGGCAAGCAGCAGATCGCGAGGACGGCCGCAAGAACCACGGACATCGCTGGCATCGGATCAGGCGAAGTATCCGAGACGCTGGAAGGCCAGCAGGAAACGCCTGGGACATCGGCGACGGCATCAGGACAACAGCCGACAGGACAGCTGAGTCAACCGCAAGCAGGACAGATTCCGCAGGCCGATCCGGCGCAGCAGAAACGGACAAAGATCGCGAGGCCGCCTCGGATGCCGTCCCTCAAGGAAGTATTTGGCGCGGCATTGCAGAAGGCGAAATCAATCGGTGCCAAGGCGATATTCGGCCTCAGCGGTAATGCCGCAATTGAAGCAGGAGAGCAGCACGGCGCCGGTACTGATGAAGAAAGCGAACGAGGTGAATCGCCGCAGAAGCAGCAAGGTGGCAAGACCACTCGAAAGCACGGGATAGTCGAGACGGCGCTCGGCAGTGCTAGCGAGATGATGGGCGGGCTGTTTGATGACCCACAAGGGAAAGGGCGCGACGACACGCAGGCGGCATTGCTTGAAGCGATAATGAAGTTGACGGAAGCAGTCGAGGACTTGGCCGAGTTAATGAAGAAGCACCAGGCTCCAGCCGGAGTCGATCCAAAGGATGGCAGCTTCAAGCCTGGGCTGTCTCAAGAGAACGGTTCGCCAGGAAAAGGTCCGCCGCCAATTCCTGGCGCAGAGAGAAACAACAGCAGCCATGAAATGATGATGGGTATGCTGACGGCAATTATGCGGATAGCTCGTTAATGGATGTCATCTACTACCGCGGCCTGAAGCTAGACGTGATCCAGTCTCTCGTGTGGGAGCGAGAGATGATGTTCGACCAGTCGTTCACGACCTACGAATGCACGCGCATCCGCGGTTCCGTGATCGTCAGCTACAACCCGGGAGCAAATAGCTACGAAGCAAGTGCCGACCCGGCTTTGCCACCAAGTCGGGTTGCTGGCAAGATGCCTGTCGAGACGGATAAGGCTATCCGCGCCTATCTGGAGCAGCCGCGTGGCACGCTGATTGTCGAGTCAGCCGGAGCGAGGTGGGTGCGCTCGCCGCCAACAGTCAGGACATCCTGCGATGTCCGCAACGGGCCGTTTGTCAGGGTCAACTCCATCCAGCACATTCCAGGCGAGAGACTCTGGAAGATTCACCTTGAGTTTGAGACGTATATCAACGAGATGCCGATTGGCGACTCGTTCAAGCTGGCGATGATCGTCTCGAACAGGTGGAGCGTCAGTGCCGATGTTGACTGGCAGCACTTGACCACGAGGACCTATCAGGGAGTGTGTACGTTCCGTGGCGACCTGCTCCGGTCCGTAGGCAACCCATTGCCTACCCAGCAAATCGACTGGATGCGGTCAACGTTTGCGGCATTCGGCATCCCGGCAGGCTTCCAGCGGACCCGCGTCTACGTCAGGAATCTTCCAGACGGAAACTCTTGCGAGTACACGGTTGTCGATACCGAGCAACTTTGGAACAAGCCGGCAAACTGTCCGGCAGTCCGCATTGAAGTCCAAGATTCTGCGTGGGGCTGGACTGGGAGTCTTGGGCGCGCAGTGGCAATGGCAGGAACCCCAATTGCGATGGCTGCAACCGCAACGGTAGCGGCAATACTTACGCCAGCTAACCCTGGACCAAACCTGATAGCTGCCGCAAGGTACGCCATCGAAGCTGGGGAGGCGGTAGCGTCGAATTTCCCGAAGTATTACAAGCGGTGCCACGTCCGCGTTTGGGGAAACCAGCAGCGCCCAAGGAACGAGTTGACCGTTCTGGCGCTCAATATTGTCTTTACTCGGCTGGGCGTGCGTGCCTTATGGGATACATACACGGCGGAAATCCTGATTGCAGGGGACACAAATAACTACGTCGATGTCAGTTACATGGTCAGTTGGGATTTTGGCCTGACGGCACTGGGATTGCCGGTAGCTACCGGGATCGGATTGCTCAACAACACGATTGCTACTGGTTCTGGCGGCCAGCAAGGCTTGCAGCAGTGGTCGGGTGGAATTGCCGCGCAGTCCACGACGATACCCCTGTCCAGTGGTGGTAACCTGACGCAGTCTTTCGCTACGGCGAGCGACACGATCAACCCGCCGTTCCCGAATGGTCTTGGATTGCTGCCGAACTCAGGCACGCGCGGCACGTGGCCGGGAATCATCGTCACGCAGATACTCGAAAACTTCAACGAACATCCTGCGGCAGTGCCCTAATGACACAGCAGCTAGTCGGATCGAAATACGATGCCTTTCACGCGATGCGTTGCCGCACGAGCAACAACGGCATATCGGTCATGCCAGTTGCTGGACCATCTCCGCAACCTGCTGCGGTCGTGGCACTCAACGGCGGTCTGGAGTTCGACACCATCGCGTTCTACGCCATGAAGCGTGGAGAGCCACCGACAGTCCCGCCGCCGGCTTCACTGAATCCGAACCGCATCTTCCTTGAAGGATGGCAGTCTGCTCCGTTCCCGGTTCCGGATCAGGGAACGATCATGTGCTATGCGATCGCTGGATTCTACAAGTGGGCCATCCTGACGCCGGAGGGTCTTGAGAGCGACTTCATGCTCGGACAACTACCGTTCCCAGGACTTGACCCTGACGAACGTTTTCCGTCGTCGTACTTCAATTACCAACTCATCAACCAGAACATCGCCCGGATCATCCCTGGCGGACCTCCGCCGGAGTACGACTACAGCCTGCCGACCAACCTGCGCGTCATCATCGACCGTAGCGACAACGGCAACGGATAGCTTTCAAGGCGGCAATCCGGTAAACTAAACGAAACTATTTGGAGTGTCCTGCAATGGCAATCACCTTCGCCACGGCCGCCGCAGATTTGGGAAAACTTTTCGGCAAGTTCGCCAACATCAACGGATTCTGCGGAGCGCAGGCGAACACGCCGGCTGCCGCATGGGGAGCGAACGGTCCCGTGGTCCAGTCCCAGAGCACAATGTATTCTGAAGTGCTGACGCGGCTTGAAGGTGCCGGCCTCACGTCGATGCTCCCGACCTCGCGTGCTCTCCCGGCGTTCCAGGGACTCGACAACGCTCTCTCCAGCGCAAAGCAGGCTTGTGTCCAGGACGCGCAGTCGGTCCTGCTCCTGCGGGTCAACAACGATGTGGCGCAGCAGAATCCGACCTCAATTCAGTTGGCGATGGTTGAGTGGATCAGGCAGATGCAGGTTGCCGCGGCAAGCGTGAAGCAATGCACGGTTACCAGTACGGTGGCGGCTGGCGCTAGCAACACTGGGAACGCGACCGTCTATGCCACGCTGTACGACAAGAACGGCCTATTGCTGGAATACTCCTACGCCGAGACGATGCAAATCCGCTGCACCGTTGACCAGTTCAACGGCGGTATCGCTGGTTCCGAGACACTGACCATCACTTCGCCTTCCCAGACAAGCAATACGACTTCCTTCCTCTGGCCGAGCGGTGGTGGCGGAGTAACCTACGGCAGCGGCTTGAACGGTTCTGCCACGGTCGTTGACCCGACGCAAGGGAACGGCTCCGGCAGTAACCTGATCGGTGGCGGATCGTCCACGGTCGGAGCCTTCAAGGCATGGACTGGGAGCACGCCTACAGGATGGGTGGTCTCCGTCGATGCGACGAACGTAGCGGACGGCATGACAAACAACTATTCCGGCGTGGCGCACTGCCTGAAATTCATCGGCAACACTGGCGGGACGAACCTGAATACGACCATCTACCAGAACTTCGCCAATGGCGGGGTGACTGGTGGATCAAGCATCACGCTCCAGCCGAATACGGTCTACATCTTCTACATCCAAGTCAAGGCAGACGTGGTGCCTGCGGCCGGTGCGCTCCAAGTCTCGCTCACGGATGGTTCCGGCAACGTCCTGAACAACAACGCTGGTACGGCAAACACGATCACCATCAGCATCAGCGGCCTCGGGAACACGAACTACAACGCGTTCAAGGGTGCTTTTCAGACGCCGACCATTATGCCGACCACGGCCAGAATCCAAATCAAGGCGTCGACCAAGATCACGACCAGCAGCAACGTCTTCATGGACTTCGCCGCACTGTCGGCGCCATCGCAACTCTATGCCGGTGGGCCTTATCTTTCGGTGTTCCGCGGCAGCGTTGACCTGATCCGGTGGATTTCTCCGACAATCGGCGACTACTGGACGAACGCCATTGCCAACAACTATGGCAGTAGCAGTCCTACCGTACTTTCCATACAGTGGATGTTTCAGCAGTTTTTTGGAATGGCGCAGATGGGACTGATCCTGCCGAGCGTTACGGGTGGCGCTGAGACAATTTCGAATAGCGTCATAAGTTGAGCAGAAACAACATTGACAAACCGGCGTGGAGTAAGAGATGGAAGAAAACAAGATGGAAGAGGACAAGGTGTCCATCTTTGTGGAAATTTCTAATAGCAATGGATTGCGAATCATCAAGCCTGTCGAGTGCGACAATAACCACATTGCGATTTGCAACGCGATGGATGAAGTCACCAGATTGATCCCAAAGGTATGGAAGGAGTTACAGACATGCGACCGTACCGTATCGTGATCCAGATCGCGAGCATCGACCGTGGCGCGGCCGAATCATCGGACGTCTGCCTGGGGAACGTCATGGCCGAATCGATCGACAAGCTAGCCAAGCACGCGGCCACGCTGGCGGATGCCTTTGCTCAGGCTGGCAAGGCTGCAAAGCAAGAACTCCAGCACAACGAACCCGGCGAGTAACCGATGCCGTCCGTGATTGCCACCGACATGCCAACCATCGCTCTGGCCGTGGAGCAGCAGTTGCTCACGTTCACGTCGGCTATCACGGGTATTCCGGTCTGCGGGGACATCAGCAACATCTACTGGGTAGACCAGCGTTCGGTTCCCGAACCCGTGACCACGGGGAAGCGGGACGTTTTGCTGGAGTTCATGGACGATCAGGCGGTCAACGTGGAAGGGGACGGACGGTTCGCCAAACTGCGTTCCGGAATGCGTCTTTGGCTTCGGACCTCGCTCGCCTCCGACCGCCGCGGGACTCGCAAGGACTGGTTCACCGACAACCGCACGAAGGTCAACGGACTCCTGGACGCGATGATGGGGTTCTTCCCCGTGGACGCGCAGCAGAACGCTCTGACCATCGATGGGTTCGTCATCACGCAGAACGACGCGCCATTGAGCAACCGCGACCCGTCCATCTGGGGGTACTGCATCTCAAGTTACGTGTTCCATTATCTTCCGAAGATCAACACGAGCATCTTGGCACCATCATGAAAGGGGAGCAACTGTGGGGAGTTCAAAGCCGGTCTGCGTCTGCGTCAATATCTCTCACGAAGACGGCGGCGGTTCCGTGACGAAGGAAATCCGCTGCCGGGAGAGCGAAGTATCTCAGGCGCTCACGGCGATTGC
>Ga0137409_10000660_pt1 | contig 37852 bp, 26 predicted proteins | sample CZODoug1_16funga_FD_122059 | JGI IMG/M metagenome (GOLD analysis project Ga0137409, IMG submission 122059) | Vadose zone soil fungal communities from Angelo Coast Range Reserve, California, USA - CZODoug1_16fungal (Hybrid Assembly) | ecosystem: Environmental > Terrestrial > Soil > Vadose zone... | reverse complement strand
AACAATACAAGGTACTAACGCGGGACTATGACACTGCGCAAAAGAACTATCAGGACCTGTTGGCCAAACGCGATGCGTCGGAAACTACGCAGGACGTCGAGAAGAGCCAGCTCGGGGAGCAATTCCAGCTGATCGGTCCGGCGGATCTTCCCGATGCGCCGAGCTTTCCCAAGCGCTGGCTGTTCGCGGTGGGAGGTTTGGCGGCCGGCCTGGGGCTAGGATTTGGGCTGGCGTTTCTCTTTGAAATGAAGGATGACTCCATTCGCACAGAGCCGGACGTAGAAGCGGTCTTGGAGCTTCCGACTCTGATCGCATTGCCGTGGGTCGGCACGACCGCAGTGAAAAGTGGTGGCGACGGCAATTCCACCTATTGGCGGAAGTCCAAGGACGCGGAGAAGGAAACGGTCGGGGTCTAGTGGGTCTGGGTTGAGCGGTCGTGCCCTTTGGCGATCCGGTTTGGCAGTCAGGGGTCTAGCAGGCGAGGTCTAGCGAGACATTATGTATAAAGAATTTTTCGGCCTACGGGCAAATCCATTCAACGTCAATCCGGATCCGCGTTACCTGTTCCTGACGCGGCACACGGAGGAGGCGCTGGCGTGCCTCACCTACGGCATTCAAAGTCGCAAGGGCTTTGTCCTGCTCACGGGCGAGGTGGGCACGGGCAAGACTACACTCATCAACAAACTGCTGGAATGGCTGCGGGTGCAGCAGGTGGCTACGGCCTTCATCTTCAATTCGCGGCTCAACACGACGCAGTTTCTCGATTTCATGATGGCTGATTTCGGCATCACCTGCGAATCGCGGCTCAAGAGTCAGGTGTTGTTGCGGCTCTACAACTGGTTGCTCGACCGTTATCGCGCGGGTGAAACCGCGGTGCTGATTGTCGACGAGGCGCAGAACCTTTCCGACGAGGTGCTGGAAGAGATTCGCCTGCTGACCAATCTCGAGACTTTCACCGAGAAACTGCTGCAAATCGTTCTCGTGGGACAGCCTGAACTCGAAGCGAAACTCCGGCAACCGCAGTTGCGGCAGTTGCGGCAGCGGGTTACCCTGCGCGCTAAAACGCATCCCCTGATGCTGGACGAGGCGCGCGCCTACATCAATCAAAGGCTGCAGATTGCCGGTTCCAATGGCGAAATGATTTTCGAGCCTGAATCCGTTGACTTGATCTACCGCTATTCGGGCGGAATTCCCCGTGTCGTCAACATGCTGTGCGAGCACGCACTGGTCAGCAGTTTTGTGGATCAGCACAAAACCGTCTCCCCGGGAGTGATCGAAGCCGTGGCACGCGATTTTGATCTGCACGAAAGCGGCACTCCGGACGGTGTGACGCAGGCGGTGGTGCCGGCGAATCCCGAGAAACTCGACGTGGTCGAGGCTTTGCGCACATTGGCAACCCTGGCGGATCGATTACGCCGCCCAGAGACTGAGCTTTCCAAGGAAGGAAAGATATGAGCAGAATTCATGAAGCTCTGAAGCGGGCCGAGCAGGAGCGCGGGGTCCATAGCGGTCTGGACCAGCACGTCGTCGATCAGGGCATGCCCCCCGCCATGGCGGCGCGCATGGCTGCGACCATCCTTCCCGATGCGCCGATGACGTTCGAGGCGCTGCAGGCCCGCACCGCACGCGTGCCGTGGAATCCGGACACGAAGACGATGCTGTTCTTTGGCGGAGCGGATCAGGCGCTGGGGAAAGAAGAGATGCGTACGCTGCGCTCGCGCTTGTATCAACTGCGGGAACGGAAGCCTCTCAAGAAGATTTTGATCACGAGCGCCTTGCCGAAGGAAGGAAAAAGCTTCGTGGCCGCGAATCTGGCGCAGGTGCTGGTGCAGCAGCGGGGCCGTCGGGCGTTGCTGATTGACGCTGACTTGCGAGCTCCGCGTTTGCACGAATCTTTCGGTAGCGTTCTGCAGCCGGGACTTTCCGACTACCTCTTGGGCGAACGAGATGAAATCTCCGTGGTGCAGCAGGGACCGATGGAGAATCTGTTTCTGATCCCGGGCGGTCAGCCGGTCTCGAACGCAGCCGAATTGGTGGCCAACGGAAAGCTCAAGACTCTGATGGGCCGCATGGAATCGATGTTTGACTGGATCATTGTCGATTCGCCGCCTGCGGCTCTGGTGTCCGACGCCAGTCTGCTGGCGAACTTTTGTGACGGCGTGCTTCTGGTGGTGCGGAGCAATGTGACTTCCGCGGAAGCCGCGCGGAGGGCGCGCCTCGAATTCGCGCCAGAGCAGTTGCTGGGAGTTGTGTTGAATGGAATCGAGCCAAAGGCAAGCGCTTACGCGATTTATCACTATCCCGCATACGGGCAGCAACCGGAAGTGAAAAAGGGCTAAGAACGTGATTCGCCTGTTCAATGTTTACTATCCGGTGCGCACACTGGTTCTGCTGGTGGGCGAGGCTGTGATCGTTTGGACCTCGTTTCTGCTGGCGACCATGATGCAGTACGGGCCCGATAGCTGGCTTGCGCTCAACGTCGAACACGGATATTACAAAATCCTGGCGGTCACCGCGGTCGTGGTTGTGGCTTCGTACTGGTTCGACCTGTACGACCCAGGTCAATTCGAAGAACGTGGCGAGTTGTATTTTCGCCTCCTGTTGGTTCCGGGGCTGCTCGCTTTATTGCTGGCTGTCATTGGGTATTTGTACCCGGCCCTAATGCTGGGGAAGAACGCGTACCTCATCGGCCTGGTGATTCTGACGATCTCGCTGTTTGGGTGGCGCGCGGCCTACCACTGGCTGGTGCGGCGGGACTCCTTGCAGGACAGCGTGTACGTGCTGGGTATTGGAGACCGGGCTCTTCGGCTGGTGCAAGGCCTGCGAGAGCGCGCTGACTTGGGCATGCGCGTGGTCAGTTGGACCGGGGAGATGGAAGGGCCGATCAACCGGGATACCCTGGGCGCCCACTTGCTCGACGCTGTCCGGCAGCAGAAAATCCATCACGTGATTGTCGCGCTTGCCGATAGCCGCGGAAACCTGCCGGTAAAGGAGTTGCTGCATCTTCGGCTGCAGGGCGTAAAGATCGAAGAAGCGACCTCGCTGAACGAACGCATTTCCGGAAAGATCGAAGTCGAGCATTTGTATCCGAGCTGGCTGATCTACGCTGACGGGTTCCGGTTTAGCCCCGCCTTCATGGTGCTGCGACGCGTGGTGTCGCTCACCGCCTCGTTCGTCCTGCTTCTGGCGATTCTGCCCGTCATTCCCCTGGTAATTCTGGCCATCAAACTGGATTCCAAGGGCGACCTCCTCTACAAACAGGAGCGCGTAGGCCGGGGCGGGTTGGTGTTCCATTGCTACAAATTCCGCACCATGAAGCCCAACGCGGAAGCGGATACTGGACCGACTTGGGCAGGCGATGACGATCCACGCATTACGCGCATCGGCAAGTTCTTGCGGAAATCCAGGCTGGACGAAGTTCCGCAGCTGTGGAATGTGCTCCGGGGAGACATGGCCTTCGTGGGACCGCGGCCGGAGCGGCCTGAGTTTGTGGAGTGGCTGACCAAGGAGATTCCTTACTACCCCGTACGCCACGTGGTCCGTCCCGGCATCACCGGCTGGGCTCAAGTGCGCTATCGCTATGGAAATACGGTGGAGGATGCCAAGGAGAAGCTGCAGTACGATTTGTTCTACATAAAGAACGTATCCTTGGGCCTAGATTTTCTCGTAATGTTCCAGACCATCAAGACCGTGCTGTTTGGACGGGGCGCGCGATGAAATGGGTATTTTGGTGCTCCGCGGTCCTCGTTCTCTACGCCTATCTGGGGTATCCGGTTTGGCTCTGGCTGCGCAGCCGATGGAAGGCGCGGCAGGTCGAGCGGAGCGCGCTGACGCCTTCCGTATCGATTGTGATGGTGGTTCGCGACGAAGAGACGGCGCTGCCGGGTAAATTACGGAACCTGACGGCACTCGACTACCCCACCGACCGGCTGGAGATTCTCGTGGTCAGCGATGGATCCACGGACGGAACAGATGCAATTTTGCAGGAGTGGGGCGCGCGCGGCGCGATTCACCCAGTCTTTCTGCCGGAACACAACGGAAAAGCCCGCGGATTAAATCACGCCATGCCGCTGGTGCAAGGCGAAGTTGTCGTTTTTACCGACGTCCGACAATCGATCGAGCCGCGAGCGATCCGGCTGCTGGTGGAAAACTTCGCCGACGCGAGCGTGGGGTGCGTCAGCGGGGAACTGATGCTGGGCGATCCAGAAGGTGGAGAGAGCTCCAGGGGTATGGGCTTGTATTGGCGCGTCGAAAAGAAAGTGCGCGAGCTGGAATCGCTGTCAGGGTCCACGATTGGCGCTACTGGCGCTCTCTATGCCGCCCGCAAGACCTTGCTCGTCGAATTGCCTGCAGACCTGATTTTGGATGACGTCTACTTGCCCATGAGTGTGATTCGGCAGGGATTCCGGGTCATCTTCGATCCGCGAGCCCGCGCCTGGGATCAGGCTGATCTTGGCTCGGGACGCGAGTTCTGGCGCAAAGTACGCACGCTCAGCGGGAACTACCAGCTAGTCGAAGCGGCCCCTTGGCTGGTCAGCAAAGAGAATCCCGCGCGCTGGGACTTCGTAAGCCACAAATTGCTCCGGCTCGTGGTGCCATTCGCCTTGGCAGGCCTCCTGATGAGTTCGGCATGGCTCGGCGGTCCCTTCTTTCTGAGTTGCCTGGCCGCACAGATCGGCTTCTACACACTCAGTTTGCTTGCCGCCATTCCCGCCCGGCTCGGTGTTGTTGGTCGCCTGGCGGACGCAGCGCTCACTTTTGTTTTGCTCAACACGGCGGCGTTGGTGGCATTTCGCAATTTCGCTCTCGGACGAAAAACTGCGTGGGGACGGTAGGTATCGACTCCATGGCAACGACGGCGTACAGCCCGGCGCACCAGTTCAGGAAGATCGTAGACCGCCCGACGCTCGCCTATCGCGCGCTGGTGGCGTTTACCATCCTCTACTACACCCGCCCGGAAGACTTCATCCCGGGACTGGCTCTGATCCCGCTCAGCAAGATTAGCGGAGGGATCGCCCTGATCGGACTGCTCGTCAGTCTGGGAGCCAAGGACAAACCCAAACTCCCTACCCCCGTGAAGGTTCTGATCCTGCTCTTGGGGCAGATGATTCTCGCATCGTTGTTTGGGGTGTGGATCAAAGGCGCACTCATCGATACGGTATTCGACAAGTTCTCCAAAGGTGTAATCGTTGCGATTTTGATTTCCATGATCGTGGTGTCAGTGCGGCAGCTGCGCACTCTGTTTTTCATTCAGGCCGCCTCCGTCGCAGCCGTGTCGTTTGTGTCCGTGCTCGTCAACCACGGGAAATATGACCGCTTGTACGGAATTCAGCAAGGAATTCTGAACAATCCCAACGACCTGGCAATCAACATTGCGATTAACTTCCCGCTGTGTGTGGTCTTTCTCCTATCGACGAAAGGACTCCTGAGGAAAGTGCTTTGGGGCGTTGGTCTCGTAGTCATGCTGTACGCCGTTTATGCCACCTACTCCCGCAGCGGATTGATCGCCATGGCGATGTCCGGGATGATCTGCTTCTGGGCCTACGGCATCAAGGGCAAGCGCAAGGGGGTTCTCATCGCCACTGCATTGCTGGGAGTGGCCGGGCTATGCGTCGTGGCGGGGTCGACGACGTACCGTGCCCGCGTCGAAAGCTTGTTCGCCGGAAACATCGCGAACTCGGGCGACCAGGGGTCACTGGAGAAACGCTCCGAACTGCTGAAAGAGAGCCTGCGGCAAGCCGCCAAGCATCCGTTGTTTGGCATCGGCCCAGGAAACTTTCCGCAATTTACTGAGGGCTGGCAGGTTGCGCACAACACCTACACAGAATTTGCCGCGGAGGGTGGAATCCCGGCCCTGTGCCTGTTCCTGCTGGCTCTTACGGGATCATTCCGCAACATTAGAAATCTCCGGAAGACACCCGGCTATGAAAAAGATCAAACTGTCCATTTGTACACCGACGCTCTGTGGGCGAGCTTAGCTGCCTATGTAGCCGGCGCTGCATTTTCATCCACGGAATACAATCTCTTCCCCTACTTTGTCATCGCCTATACCTGTGCGCTGTACCGCATAGGGAATAATGCGGAGTTCGGAACCTCAACGGTCGAGGTCAAGAAGACCAAGTGGAACCGTTTTCCGGAGGCTAAGGAAGAAACCGAGAAGCTGGCTTGGACGCGCTAACGAGCTCGTTAGTAATGGATTCGTGAATGAACTCATCTAAATACAATCCGGCGTCTAAACCACATTCTTTGCGGGCCTCCGCCACAGGGGTGTTCTCGTGTGCGGGATAGCGGGTCTGGTACGGCGCTCCGACGAGCAAGCCCAGGCCGACCAAGTCCACCGCATGTGCCAGACCATCGTGCATCGCGGGCCGGACGACGAGGGCATCTACGCACGCGGGCCTGTAGGCCTGGGCATGCGGCGCCTCAGCATCATCGATCTTTCCGGCGGCCACCAGCCCATTCATAACGAAGACCAGAGCGTCTGGGTCGTCTTCAACGGCGAGATCTACAACTTCCTGGAGTTGCGCAGCGAACTCGAAGCCCTAGGCCACAAGTTTTATACCCACAGCGACACCGAAATGATCGTCCATCTTTACGAGGAGATGGGCGCGGAGTGTTTTACCAAACTGCGGGGAATGTTCGCCGTCGCGCTCTACGACGAGCGAAAGAAATCGCTCCTGCTGGGCCGCGATCGGCTGGGTAAAAAGCCGCTGTACTACGCCGAGCACCAGGGCAGGCTGTATTTTGGTTCGGAAATCAAGACCATCCTGGCGGTCGCGCCGGAACTGGCGGAAGTGGACCCCGCCGGATTGCTGGAGTTTTTCTATTTCGGCTACATTCTCGATCCTCTCTCGTCCTTCAAGAAGATACGAAAACTTCCGGCCGGGCACTGGGTGGAATTCAAGAACGGCAGCCTCGGCACACCCCAGCAATATTGGGACGTCCCCGCGTACGGAACGTATCAACCTGCCAGTGAAGAACAGTGCTTGCAGCGGCTCGAAGCTGAGTTAGATGAAGCGGTTCGCATCCGTATGATCGCCGACGTGCCGCTGGGTGCTCTCCTGAGCGGTGGCGTCGATTCCTCCCTGGTGGTCGCATTGATGGCGCGGCATAGTTCGTCTCCGGTGAAAACTTTCTCCATCGGATTCAACAGCGAGCGCTTTAGCGAAGCGGAGCACGCTCGGAAGGTTGCGCAGAAATTCGCCACTGACCATCACGAATTGGTCGTAGAAGCCGATATCGAGCAAACCATCCATTACTTAACCGGCATGCTCGAAGAGCCCTTCGGCGATTCATCGATGATTCCGACCTACCACGTCTGCCGCATGGCCCGGCAGCACGTTACTGTGGCGCTCTCCGGTGACGGTGGCGACGAGCTGTTTGCAGGGTACGAACGCTATTCGGTAGGCCTGAATCGACGCGGCTTCGACCGTGTCCCGCGCTGGCTGGGCCGCGCCTATCGCGACCACGTCCACGGCTTGGTGCCTGCTGGAGCTTACGGTCGCAACCTGCTGTGGAACAGTTCTCTTCCACCAGGGGAGCGCTATCTTGACTCGCTGACGTATCTTCCCGGCCTGGACCGCGAGCGCGGGCTCTTCTCGCCAGAATTCGCGGAGGCTGCCGCAAGACTTCCGCACCCGCTAACGCAGGGAAGTGCTTGGCATGATCGCGGGCCAGCAACCGATCCCCTAAGCCGGATGCAGTATCTCGACACCAAGGCATATCTCAATGGCGACATTCTGGTGAAGGTCGACCGCATGAGCATGGCTACTTCTTTGGAAATGCGTTCGCCCCTGCTCGACCACAAGTTTGTAGAATTCGCCGCCAGTCTCACTCCCGATTGGAAGTATCGCGGAGGCAGCCGCAAATACATTCTGAAGAAACTCGCCGAGCGCGTTGGAGTTCCTCCCGAGGTCATTTACCGAAAGAAACAGGGCTTCGCTCTTCCTCTAGAAGACTGGATGAGGCAGGGACTCAAGAACGATCTGTTGGACATCCTCATGGAGCCACGCACCACCCAGCGCGGCTATTTCCGACCAGCCGCCGTGCGCCGTCTGGTCGAAGAACACACCAGTGGCCGCCGAGCGCACACCGGTGCGGTCTGGTGCTTGCTGATGTTCGAACTTTGGCATCGCAATTTCCTGGAGGCGCACGGTTACAATCCACAGCCCGAAGGGATGCCGTTTATCCGTCCCGACGAAAATGGCGTATTCTCTCGTTCCAAAGATCAAGCCGAAAGGGAGACAGTTGCTGGAGGACGGGTGTGACTTCGGGGCTTGCCAGTGCGGATGCTGACCTGACTACGGCCTCTGACGCGTCTCCCGTCGCTGGTGCGGGCTTGTTCTTGATGACCAATACCGGGGACACGGGCGGCACAGAGCGCCAGTTCGCCGTGATGGCCGAAGCCCTGAGCCAAGGACCTTTTCGACTGGAAACCGGCTGCCTGCAACGCCGGGGCAGTTTCTTCGACAACCTTCCGGAAATTCAAGAGTTTCCCCTCGGCGGCAGTTTCGCGTCGTGGCAGGCGCAGCGAAGCCGATTGGCGCTCGCACGTCATCTCCGCCGCAAAAAGATTGCTATAGCGCATTCCTTCGATTTCTACACGAACCTGATGCTGCTGCCAACGGCGCGCTTGGCGGGCATTCCCGTCGTCATTGGGAGCATGCGCCAGCTCGGAGACCGCCTGAGTCCGTCGCAAATCCGAGCGCTGGCCTGGGTGCTGCGCTGGTTCCCGGATCGCGTCGTCTGTAACTCTCGCGCGGCAGCGGCGCGATTGGTCGACCTTAGGGTGCCCGCCCGCAAGCCAATCGTAATTCCGAATGCATTGCCTGACGAATGTTTTCGAATGCCTACGCCGGCATTGCAGCGTACCGCGAACACCCTGCGAGTTGGTCTGGTCGCTCGTATGAATGAAAGGGTCAAAAATCATCCAGCTCTATTGCGCGCGGCGGCCGTTCTTCTCAAAGAGTTTCCTGAGATGGAAGTTGTCTTAGCGGGCGACGGGCAACTGCGGCCAGAACTGGAGATGCTTGCGTCCGACCTCGGCATTGCGGGCAATGTCCGTTTTCTAGGGGAGCGCCGCGATATTCCAGCCGTTCTAGCTTCTCTCGACATCGGCGTTCTCGTTTCGCTTTCGGAAAGCATGCCCAACGCGATCTTGGAAGCGATGGCAGCAGGCCTTCCCGTCGTGTCGACACGGGTCGGGGGCAGCACCGAGGTTGTGCGTCAAGGCGAGACTGGATTTCTGGTGGATTCGGGGAACGATGCCCAGTTGGTGGAAGCCTTACGGACACTATTGCAGAGCGAGTCCTTGCGCAAGCAGTTCGGAGGACAAGGCCGCGAAGTCGCACGCGCTCAATACGGAATAGGCAGTATTCGGAAGCAATACGAAGATCTTTACAGCGAAACGTTACTTGAGAAGCGCGGTATTGCAGCTGGCAATTCGCCCGTTCGCGCTGAGAGTGTCCGATGAAGGGCGCACCCAAAATTTTGCACATTGGCAACTATCCCCCACCTCTGTGTGGTTGGGCCATTCATTTGAAGTTGGTAGTCGACGAAATGCGGCGCCGCGGCTACACCTGCGAGATTCTCAAGATCAACGAAAACCGCGAAATTCCGAGCCCCGACTACGTAGACGTCCAGGGCGGCTTCGATTACCTCCGCAAGCTCTGGCGCTATGCATTCCGCGGCTATCGCCTCAGCATGCACGTGAACGGACAATCCAAGGCTGGCTACCTTCTCGCGCTCGCCGCCATGATTGTTGGACGTCTGGTTTTTCGTCCTTCCTATCTCACGTTCCACGGCGGTTTCTCTCAGATGTATTTCCCTAAACGCGACTCCTTCAAGCTGCGGAACGCTTTTTGGCTTTTGTTTACGCTGGCCGGGAAGATCACCTGCAATAGCGAGGAAATCAAACAGGAAATCGTGCGGTACGGAATTCCGGCGGAAAAGATCAGTCCGATCTCTGCCTTCTCGTCGCAATATCTGGATTTTGAGCCGCATACTTTAGACGCGCCGGTCGAACAATTCTTCCGCAGCCACGAGCCTGTGATTTGTTCCTATGTCTCGTTCCGTCCCGAGTACGAGCTGGTGACCATGCGCGAGGCAATGACCCGCTTGCGCCGGGATCACCCAAAGGCCGGATTTGTCTGGCTGGGGTTCCCGGGCAAAGAGATGCCGAAAGCGCAGGACTTCGTCGGAATCTGGCCGGCTGAAGAACGCGACAGCCTGATGCTGCTCGGGAATGTGGACCACGACACTTTCCTGACCCTGATGACACGCTCCGCCATTTTCTGGCGTACGCCGGCCTGTGACGGAGTCTCGGCCTCAGTCCTTGAAAGCCTCACCTTGGGCGTTCCGGTGGTAGCCAGCGACAATGGCCGCCGGCCCGCAGGAGTCGTCACCTACCGCGAAACCGACGCTGCCGACATGGCCGCCAAGCTTGCCTACGTAGTGGGCAACCGAGACGAGATTAAGGCGACCCTCCAGCAGAACAAGTCGGAAGACAAGGTTGGGGAGAAAGTGGATTGGCTGGTCGACAGTCCCCGCCCCGAATTACCAGACAAACCGGGAAAGCCCGTAGCCGCGAATTGACCCACAGAGCTGGCGCTATACCTGTTCCGTCAGGCTTTCCGCCATTTCGGTAGTCTCGGCTGCGAGCAGCTCGGGGCTCGCTAGGTTTCCCACCTCATAGACGCGCCGTGTATGCACCGCCCACCACAATCCCGCGCCATAAACCAGCATAGCCACCAAGATTTCGGCTGCCAGGGGAATGAGCCGATGGACCGGCAACCAATGCCGCATGGCCAGTAACACCCCGATCAACGGAGTACACAGGGCCAACGGAAGAACGTAGGCCTCTCGAAGAAACGTCCAAACCCGGACCCCGAGTAAGCGCGACAGATAGCGCGGCGTGAAATAGAGAGCGGTAAAGCTAAGCGGGACTGCGGTACCGATGGCGTCGCCCATGACGCCGCCCATGGGGCCGGTCCAGCGCACCAAGACTATGCTCAGAATCAGATTCGCAATCCCCTCGATCGACGTGATCCAAGCCAACGTCCGGTGTTTTGCCATTCCGTAAATTATGCGTGGGGTAGCATTTTGCGCCAGAATGAGCGTGGTCGGTAGCAGAATCACCAACATCACCGGATAGCTGCCCGCGACATATCGGCGGCCGACCCAAGCCTCAATGACGGATTTGCCCAAGATGACCAGAATGGCGGTGACCGGAAAGATAACCAGGGCGCAGGCCCGGTTTCCCGCGACAAAAATCTTCCGCAGTTGAGTGATGTCACCTTTGGCATCGGACTGGCTCGACATGGGCAGAAAGATTTGCGCCAGACTGCTGACCACTTCCGAGGCGTAATCCACAAGCCGGCCCCCGATCGAGAATTGCGTGATGGCCGCGGACCCCAGGAACTTTCCGATGACGACTACGTCGGTTTTGAAGCGCAGCTTGTAGGCCACCTGGATGACAAATGTGACGCCGCTGTAGTTGGCCATCTCGGAGAAAACCGAGCGGTCGATATACTTCCATCCCATTGGGAGGGGAAGGATTCGGAACACGAGAACCGCCCGCGCTACGGAACTTAGCAACGGCAAGAGAACCGTGATTAGGCCAACCGTTAGCAGACCATAGCCCCTGCGCAGAGCCATGACGGTTAGAATGGCCCGGAGCACGAGTGAAATGATGTTGGTAAAGTTCAGCAGGTAAAAGCGCTGCAGCCCCTCCAGCATTCCCGCGAAGATTCCAAGGGGGAAGCCGATCGCCACCGAGAGACCCACGATTATGAAGAGTAGCCGCGCCGTAGGCAGGAAAGCCGCGGGGATCTGAAACAGGGATCCCACGAAGTAGCTGCCGATCAGGGTCACGAGCGTCGCCGCCAATCCAATGGCGGTGTAGGTGGCGAGGCTGGTGTTGAAGAACTTAGCCAAGCCCTCCTTGTCTTCGACCGCGGTGAACTTCGAGACATAGCGAATCACCGACGAGCGAATGCCCATGTCGAAGATTCCGTAGTAGCCGGTGACGGAAAAAATCAATACCCAGATGCCGAAGGCGGCGTCGCCGAGCCGGTGCAGAATAAAGGGCGAGAGAAAGAAACCAATGATGATGTTGATTCCAAGACTGACCCAACTGGAACCAACATTCTTCAGGATTTCAAGCTTACGCATGCAGGACCCGTTACCAGACTTTCAGAGGGAATCGAAGGAGGAGGCTGCGAGAGACGATCATCGTGAAGGCTGCCACAGCGGAGCGTCCATAACTCCAGCAGCCATACCCTTGTCTGCCGCATCCGTCGAGGTTTCGTATCCCACATAACGCATTAAGGGTCCCCAGGCGGATTCAATCTGGGCAACATGCTCAGCCGGAAGGCCCGACTTCCAGCCCCCCGCCTTGGCGGCGCCGACGAACGGAACATCCTTGCGCTTGCCCTTCGTGGTCACCCACTGGTCTCCCTGCTTCTTTTCCAGATCACGCATCCGCTCTGCCGATCCCTGTTCGACGCAACGTGCCAAATGCTCGGGAGTGACATCCTTGCCGAGGAAACCGGCAACTTTCATCAGTTCTTTCCCGGTCTCCAGCAGCATGTCTTCATAGCGCAACAATAAAAAGCGTTTGGAGCCTTGCCGCGCCGCCAGCCAACTTCCCACGTTCTCCCCCCAGGAGCCGTAGTCGTTCAAGCTGCCTGCGAGAAAGCGGCTCACGAATCGGTCGAGAGCGTAGCCATCGTCAATCGCACCGCGCTTAAGGAAAAAGCGGTACTGCGAAAGCACGACATCCCTTGGGTCGCGAACCACGTAGATCACGTTTTGATAACGCGCGTCGAAATATTCATGGCTTTTGATGAGCCGCGGACGTGGCTGGTTCCTAAGATCGCGTTTCGAGCGCGAAGAAATGGAAGGCAGAAGGCGATCAATGTTGAGGAAACTAACGGTCTCCTCTGGGTTGGCAAGAGCTGCCACGAGAAACCGAGCCCAAGTACTGCCGGACTTCGGATAAGAAACAAGAAATGTGTCGTCGGGATGGACGAAGAAGTTGCGGCCGGCGATATCCCTGCCCAGAACATATTTCACGGCATAAGAAAGTTGCTGAATCATCGGTGTCGGCGCTCCTTCCTCCGCATGGTCGCGGTTTAGTTTTTGGCAGCAATTGTGATGGGATTGGCTCCGGGGAGAAGAATCGCCTGGGCGAATCGACGCTTCAAGGCTGCCAATCTGTGAACTTTTAGTTTAGCCCAGCCATCTCGCAGCGGCAACGAATTGCGAGCCAGGGATAGAGGTTGGTAACATCCTATAAGGTAAACAAAACAAGCATGTTACGGCGCCCAAGACTCAAAGAATGTCCTTCGTGGCGGCTTCAATCGCATCCACGTCGGCACCCACATCTTTCTGGTCCGTGCCTGCGTTCTTATAGCGGCTGCTGGCGTGAAGCCGGTAGTCACTCACTTGCTCCTTGTCTCCGGCCTTGAAGCCAACCTCGCTGATGTTTTTCACCAGGAAATTTTTCGCAGGCCATTTGTTACTGCCTCCGATAATCACGTTACCAGCGACCTTGAACTTCGTGAAGCAGCTGTCAAAAACGCCGGCTGGCCCCTGGACTTCGGGACGATAGGCGCAGTTTTCCGGTCCACCGTTCGTGAGGAGGATCTGCTGCTTTCCCGCGCTGAGCAGATTGTTCGTGAAGGTGAAGTTGACCATCTTTCCGTCGCGCGCACCCATCATGAAGAGAGCCCGGTTCGCTTGCCCGGTTATGTGATCGATCGCCACGTCGTGGAGGATCACCTTCGTGGAAAGAATCTCAAACATGACTCCGTGACCCTGAAATCTCTGCCCATCAAGGTTTTCCACGAGGATGTTGTGGATGCTGTAGCGCCCGCCATCCTTGGCGTAATCTCCCACATCGGACTTTACGTTCGCGATCTGGAAGCCAGCACCGACATTGCTGATCTTTGAATTGCGGATCGTAACGTCCACAACACGGCATTCGGGACAACGATTCGGTTCCTGGTTTCGCGGCGTCAGAAGAATCGCATAGCCCTCTTGAGAGAACCCGCCCCAGCAGTTTTCCAGAACGTTGTCTTCAAAGAGGACGCGCTCGGCGTTCTTGAGCTCGAAGATGTTCTTGACGATGAAAGGGTGCCCGTCGGCACTGCCGACAAACCCAGGATTGTCCCTCATCCAGGTCATGGGACGAAACATATGGTTGCGGCGGATTTCAATGTCGTGCGGCACCACGGTAGCGAAGCCGCCGCCGAACATTACTACTTCCCCTGCGGCCTCCAGGAAATTGTTCTCCAGCTTGTATGGCCCCATAGGGCTGGCGCCAATGCCACCGGCTACAGCTTGAGCATCGGTGCATGCGCCAATCTTGGCAATACAGTGGAAGTCCGTGAAATAAGAGTCCACCACCGCGACATCCGTGCTCCCGCCAAGGCCAATGCCGCGCGTCGTTTCACTTTGCGCGGTGCCGTGAATCCAATCTCGATCGAAAACGAGGTGATCGGCGGAGGATTTTCCTTCAACTGTGATGAGGTTGGAAACCGAGTCTTCCGACGCCGAGCGCGTAATCTCCAGCCCAACGAATCGGTAGTGATTCGCCCCAGGCGCGAACTCGATCGGGCCGCGGCCCTTCTTGGGGTACTCGATCTTCGCCAGAACGTTCTTCGCGGACGGGCAGGAATAGGCGGGACGCCCAGGGAGCGATGCGATCCCGGCATAGCAAGGCGTCAGCCGCGCGCCTTCGGGCGGCAACGCGGAATCCGGGGCGCTGGTACGCAGGATAATCCAGTGAGCGTCGTCGCAGTGTTTTTCCGGGAGCACGAAGTGCCCGCTAAACACTGCGCCCGCTTCCAACTTCAGCGTGTCTCCGCAGGAAGCCTGATTGAGAGCTTCCTCAAGGTTGTCGCCTGCGTGGACCATTTTCACCTTGCCGGGTGCAGGCGTATCCGCCAGAGAACTCTTCACGTGCAAACGCGGAAGTTCCGCCGGTCCATCGAAATTGCCCGCTGGGATTGGCGTTTCAGCAGTTCCCGCTACTGCCGTGAACAGGGTAAATAGCAATCCAGCCACAAGAGAGTGAAGGAAACAAATCATAGGAAACCCTTGAGACGAGACTAGCATGGGTCCATTCAGCCGAACAATTGTCCAACGTCCCGTCTGGGACGGGGCACGCAGAGTATGTGCTCGAAGAAGTAGAATCACTTCGGTTCCGCTGTCCTGCAAAAGCAAACGCCAGCCGAGAAATCAGGCTGGCGTTTCTGGTTCGTCGGGGGTAGGTTCTTAGTCCGCGCCCGCAATGGCCGCTTCGATCGCGTCTATGTCCGCTCCCATGTCTTTTCCGTCCAAAGCGGAGCTCTTGAACTGAGTTCCACTCTTGAGGTGGTAGTCGCCGCCGTTGCCGTTGTTAAAGTTCACGAATCCCACGGCGTTACCGTCTGACAATTGCATATTTCCAGTTGGCCACGAGGAAGGTGGAAACCTGCTGGGTACGCCGATCAAGGCGTTGCCGCTGAACGTGTAGTTGGCGAAGCAGGTATTCAGCACGGTTGCAGGCACCGAGTGGTTATAGGCGCAGGTCGTCGAATCCCCACCAACCGTCCAAATTGGGTATGCCCCAGTGGTCACGATGCTGTTGGAGAATACGAAGTTTGGCATCTTGGGAGAGGAGGCGTTTCCAATGTCAAACAAGCTGTGGGAGGGGAACGCCGTCACGTGCGTGATCTGCACGTCGCTCAAAAGCGGAGCACTGAGCCCCGTCGACACCTGAGCCAGTTGTCCCTGCCCCTTGTACGCGCCGTCGTTAATGTCATCCAGGACCACATCATGGATGCTGTAACGCTCTCCGGCAAACGGCGGCACGATTCCACCCGGGCTGTCGAGCGCGTTTGCAATCTGGAAACCGCCACCCAGATGGCTAAATTTGCTGTTCCGGATGGTTACGTCCGTGACCTGACAGATGGGGCAAACGTCCCCATGCTTCGTGATTTGGTTCTTCGGAGTGAGGACGATCGTGAACCCAGCTTGTGAGAATCCACCCCAAGAGTTTTCGGCAACGTTGCCGTCGAACAAAACTCTCTGCGCGTTCTTCAGTTCAAAGTGGTTCTTCACGATGAACGGGTTGCCATGATTGCCCAAGACCACATTGGGTTGCCCTGGCATCCAGGTTAAGGGCTTGAAAAAGTGGTTGTGACGGATCTCGATATCCGCCGGAGTCAGCGTGGCGTGACCGCCGCCGAATAGGACGTTCTCTGCCGCCGATTCCAGAAAGTTGTTCACAATCTTGTAGGGGCCGCCGGGCGCGGTTCCCAGTCCGCCTTGGATTGCCTGCGCGTCCGTGCAAGTCCCAGTATTCGATTCGCAGTGAAAGTCATTCAGGTACGAGTCCACAATTGCGACGTAAGTCAGGCCGCTCAAATAAATTCCACGAGTCGTATCGTCGTGCGCGGTGCCGTGCATCCAAACGCGGTCGAAGATGATGTGATTCCCACTTGTTTCAGCGGATGGGTATGCCAGACTGCCGACTGCGCTTGCGTTGGCCAGCCGCGTTACCTCCAGCCCGAGGAAGCGGTAGTGGTTCGCGCCCGCTCCAAAAACGATGGGACCGGAACCCGAAGGCTGGCCCATCACCAGTTTGGCCATTACATTTTGCGTCGAAGAACAATTCAACGCAGGTCGTCCCGGAAGGGAAGCCACACCCGCGAAGCAAGGCGTAAGGCGAGTCCCTTCAGGCGGCAAGCTGGAGTCCGGGGCCGAGGTGCGGACAATGATCCAGTGCCGGTCATCGCAACTCTTTCCAGGGAAGGTCCAGGAGCCGGTAAAGGTGGCTCCGGCTTTTAGACTGATGGTGTCGCCGCAGGCGGAAGAGTTTAGCGCCGTCTGCAAGCCAGCAGCATCCGTCACAGACCAGGTCTTGCCATCGGCGGGAGTATTTGCCAGAGCGCTCTGAACGTAAACCCGGGGCAACTCCGCAGGGCCATCAAACTTGTTGTTCGTATTGACGACATTCACCGCCAGGGCAAGGGATGCGATGGCGGTGTGCGAATCGCTGTCCGTCACCTTGGCTGTGAAAGAAAACGATCCCGTCTTTGAGGGATTTCCGCTGAGCATTCCCGAGTCGTTGAGCGAAACTCCGTCAGGAAGCGATCCCGCCGTGATGCTCCATGAGTAGGGTTGCGATCCTCCGGTTGCTGAGAGGCCAGCAGAGTATGCCGCGCCCTTCGACGCGTCCGGCAGGGCGCTGGTTGTGATCGACAATCTCGACGACGCCACCGGAGTGACCGAAATCGTTGAAGACGCTTTTGCCTCAGATTCCTCCGCGCTGGTGGCCGTGACGGCCGCATTGACCGCCGTGGTCACAGACGGGGCGGTGAATAGTCCGCTGGTGGAGATCGTTCCTGCGCTGGCGCTCCACCTAACCTGCTTGTTATCCGAGCCATGGACTACGGCCGTCAACTGCTGGCTCGCCCCCGATGAGACAGTGACGGTGGCTGGCGAGACCGTCACCGTAACCTTCTCTTCTTTCTTCTCTGCAGCCACCGTGACCTTAAGACCTAAGTCCGTAAGAGCCTGCCAATCGTGGCTGGACGCTCGAACCGTGAATTCGCTGGTGCCCGTCTGGGTCGGCGTCCCTTCAATCACTCCGGTCTTTGGGTTCAGGGAGAGCCCGGCCGGCAGACTACCAAAGCGGATCGTGAAGTGGTAAGGGGCTAGGCCGCCGGTTGCCACAATTTTCCCTGTGAAATGTGTTCCCTGCGTGGCGCTCCCCAACTGAGCGGTCACCGTGATGGGTTTCTTGGCTTGAGCAGTGGTCGAGTTGGTAGCGGCTTGGACCTGCGTGACAGGCCCGCATCCGATCATGGTTGCGAGAGCCAGTGCGAGCGCCGTCAGCCAGGGGCCAAGGAGCGACCCCCTGAAACCCGTCGCGCCGCCAGTCGCGGAATTCTCGACCCAAAAGCCTCGTTGCATACACACCCCTGGAGCTACTGAATTTTGGGGGAACTCACAGGTCGAGTCCTCAGGTGAAGACTGTATTTGCGCATGGCACGATCGGGTAGGTCTCAGTAGGACACGGGGGCAGTTTCGTTAGGACATGTACCGTCGCGTTTACTCCCGGTTGCTAGGGTCTTGTTCCTATTTCAAGCAGTCGGACGGCCGATCCAGACCGCACAGGTGGTGCGGCGTTCGGCCGATTGCGGGTATGGCAAGTTCTCTTCGCGATTTCTGGAAGCGGATTCTAATCCAAGCGCCGAGTCTGCCAAACACAGTGGACCTCGCAGGAACCTTGAGGACTAAGTTTATGCACGGGTCTCGGTTGCGGCGAGGGCGCTATTCTTCCCGGCAAGCTGGCCCGCACGCTGCACGGTCAACTTTAACACTTCCACGAATCGCCGCGTAACTACCGGCCAATCGTATTTCTGAGCGGTGGCGGCGGCAGCAGCTTCGTAACGCCTGCGCGTGGTTTCGTCCTTAAGGAGCAGGACGATGGCGTCGGCGAAGGTCTTGGGCTCGTCCGCCAACACAATGTCTTTGCCGTGGGTGACATCCAGTCCCTCGGCGCCGATGGTTGTGGAAACCGTCGCTTTCCCCACCGCCATTCCCTCGTAGATCTTGATCCGTGTTCCTCCGCCAATGCGGAGCGGCACTACAAACACCGAGGCACGGCGCAAGTATTCCTCCACCGCCGGCACGGTGCCAGTCACTTCCACCGTGTCACTCGCCAAATCCTTCACGCGCTGGTGGGGTCGGCGTCCTACGATCAAACAACGCGCCGACGGAACTTGCGCCAGCACCAACGGCCAGACCTCCTTGCAAAAGTACTCCACCCCGTCGATGTTCGCTTCCCAGTCCATGGACCCGGTGAATACAACTTCCTGCCCGGCCGGACGGAGGCTGGGGTCATACTGAAATTTCTTGAGATCTACTCCCGTGGGTACGACGCTGATTGCAGAGTGCGGCACCATGGCGCTCATGACGTCCCGATCCGCCTCGGATACAGCAATTACATGATGAAAGCGCCGCACCTGCTTCGGCTCGAATCGCGACATTCTGGCGTACTCAACTTTGGAAACCATGCGATCGAGCCATTTCACTTCGAATTGTGCCATGCGCTTCCAAAGCACCGTCTCCACGTTGTGTTGAAAGAGGGCAGTGGGCAAGGTGAGTTCGGAAGGGAAGTTAAGGGACGACGCTAGAAAATCGCATACCGCAACATCAAACCTCCGCTCCTCAAACCACGCCGTCACTAGCTTGCGTACCCGGGCATCGGTGAATTTCGTTACCGGATAGGGCGCGAGTTGCGGAAAGCGCCGCACATAGTCGAGGTGGCGCTCCAGGGGAGTCGCGTCCGGCGCGGCCGTATGGACCGTGACTGTGCCAGGTATATGTTGCGGAATCTCCCGCTCGTACGCTTCGTCCCGCAGGCCCCCGTAATACGAGAGGTAAGTGAGCTCATGTTCAGCCGCCAGGCAACGCAGGATGTTATAGGTCCGCAGTTGTCCGCCGCTGTCGAGCGGCAGGAGCTTGCCAGGTTTGACCCAGAGTATCTTCACGATCGCCTGCCGTTACCAGCAGATTCCTTCGTAGGCCGGACCGCCGTCCGGGCGTCGAACCTTGTCCAGGTTGACCAGATCGATCACTTTCTGGCCGGGCTTCAGCATGCTGCGAAGCTCGTCCCGGTCAACGCGTGTTGCGACGACAATCACTTCGGACTCGCCTACGACCTTGGCTAGATCGTTGCCCAAGACCTCGCCCAGATGCGGAATCTCCTCCTCAATATACTGGCGATTCGATCCGATCAGTCGGCCCATCGCGACGTTCTCGTCCCAGATGAGAAGCTGGCGGCCTTCGCCTAGCAGGCGTTTGGCAAGGATGACCTGCGGACTCTCGCGGAGATCATCCGTGTGCGCTTTGAAACTGAGGCCCAATAACCCGATCTTCTTCTTGCCCGTGCGCAGAATCATATCGACAGCGCGATCCAGATGTCGGTCGTTGCTGGGCAGAATCGACTCGAATAACGGGAGCTTGAGGTCCATTTCACGCCCGCGATGGCTCAGGGCACGGACGTCCTTGGGCAAGCACGAACCGCCAAACGCGAACCCGGGCTTGAGGTATGCGGGAGAAATATTGAGCTTCGTGTCTGTGCAAAAGATTTCAACCACCGCTTCCGGATCGACGTGCAATTCCTTAGCGAGCGATCCGACCTCGTTGGCGAAAGCGACCTTGAGCGCGTGCCACGAATTGCAGACGTACTTCACCATTTCCGCCGAGGTAAAAGAGGTTTCAAAGACTCGCCCCGGTGCCCAAGCGTAGATCTCGCGCAGGAAGGCGCTGTGCGCTGGATCGGCGGCGCCGATCACCGTCATCGCAGGCTCCATGAAGTCTTTGACGGCTGATCCTTCACGGAGAAACTCCGGATTCGAGCAAACGCCAAAGTCCTTCCCCGAACGCTTCCCGCTTGCCTTTTCCAGTGTCGGGACGACAAGAGTTGCTGCAGTACCCGGCAGCACGGTGCTGCGCAGCACCACCAGATGGAAACCCTTCTTCTTGGCCAAGACTTCGCCAATCTGCCTGCAAACGGGCTCGATATGTCCCAAGTCGAGCTTCCCGCTCCGCATGCTGGGAGTGCCCACGCAGAGGATGGAGATATCCGTCTTCTCGACGGCCTCGGCCACATCCATCGTGGCGTGCAGCAGTCCGGCCTTATGCGCTTCAGCAATCAACTCACTCATGCCGGGCTCAAGAATGGGGCTGCGCCCGGACGCCATCATCTGCACCTTGTCGCGATTCAAGTCCACACCGACGACGGGAAATCCTTGCTTGGCAAAGCAAGCCGCACTGACCGAACCGACGTACCCGAGTCCAAACACGCTAATCGAACGAGTCATGATTCCTTTGGGACGCTACCTGCGATTAAAGAATGTCGTATTGTTTGAGCAGAGTACTGTGCAAGAAACTGCACATCTTTTGTCCGATCACGTTTCCCGACATCAACGCCGGACGAAACCTGTATTCGTGTATGCAAAGGAAGGATACCAGCTAAACCCGCGGTCTCCCAGCTTGGCCCGCCCTCCTGAAATTACCGAAGTTATTGAAAGCAGGAGGTCAAATCGGTAGTTTGCCGCTGGGGTCCATGGGCAATTCCTGTAAAATCGGCTTAGTTCCTGCCTTTGCAGACCATCCTTAAATATGCCGAGTTGGAAACAGCGAATCGGGCGTCTAGCCTCCATGGAACGGGCGGAAGCGTGGGACCGTTCCCGGCAGGCCGCGGCGCAGCGCTGGGATGCTTTGCTCTCCAAGTTCGGGCACCAGTGGCCCTCCGGGTTGAGGTCGGCGCCCGTCTCGCGCAGAGGACTGTTCTTCGTCGAGCCAGAGTCGGTGCCGCAATTAATTGCACTTCTCAGCCAGCGGCTTCCGGACCAGGCCGCAGCTCTCGTCGATCGGGCGGAGCGGATCCTGGAACATCGTTTCGATCTCCTGGGCTTCAAAGACCTCGACTACGGTAAGACCATGGATTGGCACCTCGATCGCGTTCACGGCAAGAGCGCCCCCCGAAACGCAGCCTTCCGTGTGCCATACCTCGCCTTCAATGAGGTGGGCGATGCAAAGATAACTTGGGAACTGAATCGTCATCAGCACCTGGTGGTGCTGGCAAAGGCCTACTTGCTGACGGGCGACGAGCGTTTCGCCAAGGAAATCTTCGGTCAATGGTATTCCTGGCAAGAGCAAAACCCTTACCCCATCGGGATCAACTGGGCTAGCACCCTTGAGGCCGCTTTCCGCAGCCTCTCCTGGCTTTGGGTGCGCGCTCTCCTACAGGACAACCCGATGGTGCCCGCGGCATTCCATGCCGACCTGACTCGGGCTCTGGCGCTGAGCGGCCGCCACATCGAGCGCTACCTCTCCACTTACTTCTCCCCGAATACTCATCTACTGGGCGAGGCAGCCGCGCTGTTCTGCATTGGAACAAGCTGCCCGGAAGCGATTCGTTCCGAGCACTGGCGGGAACTCGGATGGCGGGTGGTCGAACAAGAGGTCCGGAAGCAAGTGCGCGACGACGGCTTCTACTTCGAACAGAGCGCCTACTACCACGTGTACGCCCTCGAGTTTTTCCTGCACTGCGGGCTCTTGGCCGCGCGCAGTGATGCTCCACCCTCCGCGGAATACGCCGGCACGGTCGAACGCATGTGCTCCGCGTTGGCGCTGCTCAGCCGCACCGGAATCACCGCAAGTTTCGGGGATGATGACGGCGGGCGCGTGGTAGATGGCGACAGGAACAGAGCGGAAAACCTGACCGAACCCCTAGCCGTCGCCGCCGTGGTCTTTGGCCGAGGCGACTTCAAGTATCTCGCCCGGGGACTCAACGAGGACGTGATCTGGCTCTTGGGCGCGGAAGGAGTCGAGCAGTTCGACGCCCTAAAGGTCGTCGCTCCGCGGCTCTCTTCCACGGCGATGGAACCTTCAGGCTTCTATTTGATGGCGAGTGCCGAGCCCGTCCCGCAGCAACTGGTGCTCGACGCCGGTCCGCAAGGCGCAGGGGCCGGAGGCCACGGACATGCCGACGCTCTCAGTGCGCAACTCCTGTACGACGGCCGCGTGCTGCTCCAAGACCGCGGCACGTTGGAGTATGTCGGAGAAGGCTCGGACCGCGCCGATCTGCGCGGCACTGCAGCCCACAATACGATGACGGTGGATGGCGTGGGGCAGAGCGACTCCAAAGGGCCGTTTGCTTGGGATCGGCTGACCCAGACGCAGCGGGAGGTTTGGATCGCGGGCGAATATTTTGATTTGTTCCGCGCCAGCCACAATGGTTATGTTCGTCGCGGGGTTACGCACCGTCGATGGGTGTTCCATCTGCACGGGCAATTCTGGTTGGTTCGAGATGTGGCCGAAGGGCAGGGAATCCACAAATTGGAACTAGCGTGGCACCTCGGAGCAGGCTTGCAGCCCACCAAACAGGAAGGCCGGTTCCTGTACGGCTCGGGCGTGGAGTGTGGCCTTGCAATCGTGGGCTGTGCGGGTGATCCATGGCAGCGAAAGTCATCGCCCAGTTGGTGGTCTCCAGTTTACGGCCGCCGCGAAGAGTCCTGGACGCTGCACTGCTCCGTCGAAACTGAACTGCCCGCGGAGTGCGCGACAATACTCCAGCCGCTGGCGAACCGCACTCAGGCAGCCGACAGTCTTCGTTCCTTAAATGAAATTGACGCCGCCGAAGTTCGCAGCTATATCTACGATGCGGGCCAAGAAAGGCACGGATTTTTCTTCCGCCAGACCCGGGAACCCTGGATGCATGGCGGTTGGGCCAGCGACGCCGAGTTTGTTTACTATCGTGTCAATCCTGACGGCCTTCGCGACCTGTATTTTTACAATGGCAGCTATGTTGAAGCCGGCGGGAAGCGCGTGGTCTCGGCCCGCGGCGTAGTTCCATACTGCCAACTGGTTACCCATGGCGACGCGACGCGGGTCGTATCGCCAACGAAAGACCAAATCGTCGTTCACCAACTCCTGAGTCAGACGGCCCCTGGGCGCGACGTGGCGCTTTCCGGCGCCTTTTCCGGCGAGAGACATCGGAGGGATCGATAAATGTGCGGCATCTGTGGAATCTTCTATCAAGACCGGACGCGCCGCGTCGATCGCTCCACACTGGCATCCATGAACCGCCAGATCACCCACCGCGGCCCGGATGATGAAGGACTCTTCGTCGACGGCAACGTCGGTATGGCCATGCGACGCCTCAGCATCATCGACGTCAAGTCCGGCCACCAGCCTCTGTCCAACGAGACTGGCGATGTCTGGATCGCTTATAACGGCGAAGTCTACAACCACCAGGACTCCCGCAAGGAAATGGAAGGGCGCGGCCATCGCTACCGTACCCACAGCGACACCGAATCCATCGTGCACTTATACGAAGAGTACGGCCGCGACTGCGTACAGCATCTGCGTGGCATGTTCGCCTTCGTCATCTGGGATCAGCGTCGCCGAGTTCTCTTCGGCGCCCGCGATCGCTTGGGGATCAAGCCCTTCTATTACCGCCGCGAACAAGGCACGTTGCTCTTTGGTTCCGAAATAAAAACGCTGCTCGCCTACCCCGGCGTAAAAGCCGAATTCAATCGCAGCATGCTTGGCGAATACCTGGCGTTCGGCTATACCTCCGGCACGCACACCCTGTTTTCCGGAATTCGTAAACTCATGCCCGGCCACTGGTTTGAACTCGACGAAACCGGCGACTGGCGCGGCGGACAGTATTGGGATCTGGACGTCACGCAGGACGATGGAAGTCTCCCCGAAAAGCACTACATCGACATGTACCGCGCAGGTCTCGAAGAGGCCGTTTCCAGCCACCTCATGAGCGATGTCCCCCTGGGGGTCTTCTTGAGCGGCGGCGTTGACTCGAGTGCCGTGGCTGCTCTTACGAAGCGCATTCGCCAAGCTCCGGTTGAGACGTTTTCCGTAGGCTACGAGGAGGCGGCCTTCAGCGAGCTGGGATACGCACAGGAAGTGGCAACTCACATCGGCACGCAGCACCACGAGGTCCGGGTCTCGCGCAAGGAATTCTTTGACGCGCTGCCCAACTTGATCTGGCACGAAGACGAACCCATCGTATGGCCCTCCAGCGTTGCCCTCTATTTCGTCGCCCGATTGGCGCGCGAGCGAGTCACAGTCGTCCTGACCGGCGAGGGCAGCGACGAAACGCTCGGCGGCTATGGCCGCTATGCTCGCACCCTATGGAATACCAGCGCCGACCGCTTCTACCGCGGCACTACGCCCTCATTCCTCCGCCGCCAAATTCGCAACTCGATCCAGTCGGAATTACTGGGCGCGAAACTGCAGAAGCGCCTCGAGCACACCTTCCTCGGCCGCGACGGCGAGCACTGGGAGTCGATGTACTTCGACAATTTCTATTCCGCCTTCACCGGCGATGAGCAAAACGAGTTGCTCACCTCGGAGGCGCGAGAGAGCGCCGGTAAACCCTACGCCAGCGCCATGGGCTACTGGGAAAACTCCTCCGGCGACCTGCTCCACAAGCTGCTCTACACGGATATGAAAACCTACCTCGTAGAGCTGCTCATGAAGCAGGATCAAATGAGTATGGCGGCCTCCATCGAGAGCCGCGTACCGTTTCTGGATCATGTACTCGTCGAGCAGGCGATGCGCATCCCGACGAAATATCTCTTGAACGGCCTATCCGGCAAGATGGTTCTTAAGCGCGCACTAGAAGATCTTTTACCGCGCAACATTCTCTACCGCAAGAAAATGGGTTTCCCCACACCCTGGGCGCGGTGGCTGCAAGACGATCAGCTCAACGAAGTGGAGCAAATGCTGACAAGCGATCGCAGCCTGGCCCGCGGCCTGTTCCGGGGCGAGACGCTCCACTGCATCTTCGCCGAACACCGCAAGAAGCAACGCGACCATACCGACCGCATTTGGCGCTTGATGAACCTGGAGCTGTGGCACCGAGTATTTGTCGACGCCGAGGCGCCCAAGACCCAATCCGCCAACGGAGCTTTATAGGTTTCATGCTCAGAGCAGCCAAGCTCGGAACGTTGCGTCTCCTGCAACGCAGCGGCATTTCCGCGCGCATCCGCGATAGCCGCTGGCGTCAGGAGCGACTCCTCATCCTCTGCTATCACGGTGTCTCCCTCGAAGACGAGCACCAGTGGCGCCCCAACCTCTATATGCCGCCCGCAACGCTGCGGGAGCGCTTTGATGCCTTGCGCCGAGGCGGCTATCAGGTTATGCCTCTGGGAGAAGCAGTCGAAAGGCTCTACAAGAACGACCTGCCACCGCGCAGCGTAGCCCTTACTTTCGATGATGGCGGCTATGACTTCTACAGGCAAGCCAGCCCGATTCTGCGCGAGTTTAACTATCCCGCCACCGTCTATCAAACAACCTATTACAGTGACTACGCCCGGCCCATCTTTGGCATCGCAGCTTCATATCTGTTGTGGAAGCGCGCAGGCGAAGTCCGGCAGCCTCGTCCGGACCTGGGATTTCGCAAGTCCATGGATCTACGCACGGAGGACGGCCGTCGGCAAGTTGTGACAGAACTGGAACAGTTCAGTATGTTGGAAAAGCTCACCGGATATCAGAAGAATGAACTGCTGGAGCGTCTCGCCGGCTTTCTCGGTTTGGACTACCATGTGTTCGTCACGAAACGCCTGCTCCAGATCATGCGTCCCGAGGAAATCGCCGAGATGGCTCGTGCAGGTTTCGACATCCAGTTGCACACACATCGGCACCGCACACCGTTAGAGGAAACCTTGTTCCGCAAGGAAATCACAGATAACAGGCAGCGGGTTGTCGAGGCAAGCGGCCGGACGCCCACCCACTTCTGCTATCCGTCGGGACACTACGAAACCGCATTCCTTCCTTGGTTGGAACGAGAGGGCGTGATTTCGGCAACCACCTGCGACCCGGGCTTAGCCAGTAAGCAAAGCCATCCTCTTTTGCTACCGCGCTTCGTGGATACGATGATGCAGCCGATGCACGTTTTCGAAGCCTGGCTCAGTGGCGCCGGCCATCTCGTATCGGCGCGGCATCCTGCAGCGGTAGCTCGCGCTAACGAACGGGCTGCGGTTTCTTAGGCGCTGGCATTTCGGCTGCCGCAGTCAGAGCGATAATTTCGTTCTTTAACGCCGCTCCGCCTGCCAACAGTCCCGTCAGCTTCGGTTTCCGATTATTAAACACAAGCGGTGACTGGTCCAGCGTCCCTGTGAAGCCTCCCGCCGACTCGATCAAAGCGACTCCCGCCGCCACGTCCCATTCATGTTTCGGCGTTAACGTCCAGGTGGCATCGGCCAAGCCAGCCGCAACGCAAGCGAGCTTATAGGCAACCGAACCCGCTGGACGAACCTCAAAGCCCTTTCCCTGAAACTGATCCCATTCCCCGCGCTTCACTTCGCTGCGGCTCGCCAGCACCACTCCACCTTCGAGCTTGGCACGAGAGCTCGGCTGCGCCGGTTTGCCGTTGAAAATCAACCCACTCTCCACCGTACCGACAAAAACTTCCTGCGTGGTCGGATTGCAAATCCCCCCTGCAAAAGGCTTGCCGTCGCGTGCCAACCCAATCGAGCAACACCACTCCGGAATCCCCCGTACAAACTCGCGGGTGCCATCCAGCGGATCCACAATCCAGACCCAACTGCTTTCCAGGCGGATGGGATCGTCCACACTTTCTTCCGAAAGCCACCCTTCGCCCGGACGCAGCAGGCACTTCCTGAGCGCGGCATCAACCTGTGTGTCGGCTTGCGTTACTGGATCGTGTCCAGCTTTGTATTCCGCTTCCACGTCACCCGGCGTGAAACGGGCAAAAATAGCGCGTGCGGCAAGCAACGCCTCTTCAATGCGAGATAAAGCTTCAGTATGCGAAATGACATTCATAAAATGGAATTAAGCCCACAACATACGGGTTCCGGTAATCAGCAACACAGCGCAAAGGATCCTTCGCAGCCACAGGACCGGTGCGCGGGTAGCTAGATATGCCCCAAATAACCCCCCAGGGATCGATCCGATCAGCAGCGCCGTGACCAGGGTGAAATCGATATTGTGCAGCCGAAAGTGCAACAAGCTGGTAAAGCCGGTAAGAATCAGTGCATGCACGATATCCGTGCCCACCATGACTCGCGGCGGATAGCTATAAAAAAGCAGCAGAAGCATCATGACAATGCTGCCTGAGCCCACTGAAGTCATACCCACTAGAAATCCGGCGAGCAGTCCAATTACGGTCATTCCAAAAAACGATTTCGCCGTGGGCTGGCGGACCACGAGCTCCCCTTCAAACCGGCCCTGCAATAGCAGCAGCATGGGAATGCAAATGAGTAGGATGCCGATGGCGTGCGAGATAAAACTATTGACGCCATCGCCGTAAAGAAAGCGAAGGTGCTTCAGCACGGCTACGCCGCCGTAAGAACCGGGAATGCTGCCGCACGCCAGCGCAATCACAACCTTGCGTCGAACGGTGCCTTTACTGAGATGGACCCAACTAGTGCCAATCTTGGTGATGAAGTTGAAGAGCGCGTCCGAGCCGACAGCCAGCATGGCTGGAACGTGCAGCCCGTAAATGAGAATGGGGAGCAGCAACACGCCGCCCCCCAAACCCGTCATGCCGATCAGGGTGCCAACCAGAAAACCGACGAGAATCTTCAGCTCGAACATTGGTCTCGAAATGTCTCGAAGTTTTTCCGACCCCTCTTACTTGTCGTCGCTAACGCCGATATAACCCTCGCGCTCCAGGTGCAGAACGATCTCCTGGGCCGCTTCTTCCGCGCTCACAGCTCCCGTGTCGATGGTCATGTCAGCCTTCACTGGAACCTCGTATGGATCGGAGATCCCCGTGAATTCCTTGAGGATACCCGCGCGGGCCTTGGCATACAGCCCCTTGCGGTCGCGCTGTTCGCAGACTTCGACGGAAGTAGCCACGTGAATCAGAATGAAGCCACCGAATGGCTCGATCGTTTCTTTCACGGCCTTGCGCGTCGCTTCATAGGGAGCGATCGGAGCGCATACCGCAATACCACCATTCTTAGTGATCTCCGATGCCACGTACCCGATGCGCCGAATGTTAATATCGCGATGCTCCTTGGAGAACCCAAGCTCGGAAGAAAGATTCTTGCGGACCAGATCCCCGTCGAGAATCGTCACCGGGCGTCCGCCCATCTCGAGAAATTTCACCATCAAGGCGTTCGCAATGGTCGACTTACCCGATCCCGAAAGCCCTGTGAAGAACACGGTGAATCCCTGCTTGGCGCGAGGCGGATAGCTGCGGCGCAGTTCGCGAGCTACTTCTGGATACGTAAACCACTCCGGAATATCGCGGCCCTGGTTCAAGCGGTCGCGCAGTTCCGTTCCGGAAATGTTCAGCGTCGGCACGTCCTTCGCCACTTCGTTGTCCGGAGCGTAGACACCTTCCTTTTCCAGATACACCATCATGTTGAATGGCACCATCGTGATGCCCATTTCTTTCTCGTGCTTGGCGAAGACTTCTTGCGCCTCGTACGGCCCATAGAAAGGCTTGCCCGTCGAATCCTTGCCCGGGCCGGCATGGTCGCGGCCGACAATGATGTGCGAGCAGCCATAGTTCTTGCGGATCAGTCCATGCCACATCGCCTCGCGCGGTCCACCCATGCGCATGGCCAGAGGGAGCAGCGAAAGCTTAACGGTTCCGTGCGGATACTTCGGCAGCAAGAGCTGGTAGCAACGCACGCGTGTGTAGTAATCCACATCGCCCGGTTTGGTCATGCCGACGACCGGATGCAGAAGCAAACTCGCTTCCACATTCTTCGCAGCCCGCATGGAGAGCTCCACGTGAGCGCGATGCATTGGATTCCTCGTTTGGAACGCAACAATCTTCTTCCAGCCCAGTCGTGCAAACTCCGCGCGCAACTCCGCCGGCGTCAGACGAATGCCACGGAAATCATAGTGAACCGGATGCTGCAGGCCCTCGACCGAGCCGCCCACATACACCGGATTCGTCCGGTTCATCGTCTGGTCGGCGCCCGGATGCAGTTTGTCGGTCGTCCCGAAAACCTGCTGCGCTTCAGCCGCACGATCCGGCTTGTAAATATCCTCGACGTTCAGCACAGCGAGCATGACGCCTTCAGCATCCCGCAGAGCCAGCTTCCCACCAACCGCCAGCTTGCCTGCAAACTCTTCCGGTAAATCCAGCGTAATCGGCATCGGCCACAAGGTGCCATCGGCCAACCGCATGTTCTTACAAACCGACTCGTAGTCGGCTTTCTTCAGAAAGCCGCGAAGGGGCGAAAAGCCTCCGTTGAGCAAAAGTTCTAGATCGCAAAGCTGGCGCGGGGTGAGGTCCCAGGAAGGAAAATCTTTGGATGCGGCTTGTAAGGCTTTCTTGCGTTCGGGGCCAAGGATCAAATCCACGAGTTCCCCGCCGTGCGGGCTGGTCAAATGACTGGTCGCTGTCAAACGTATCTCCTTGAAAAGAACAGATTATTTGCGGCTATGACTGACATGGAAAACAGACGGGGCAGAACCCGCTTCTCAACAACCCCTTAAGGCTCAACTCTTTGGGTGCTCTCGTGCTGATGGAAGTCGCAACTTTATCTACCGGTTGGATGGGAACTCCCGGCTAAATTGTGGAAACGAAAACCCTTAACGACCACCCAAACCTGAGGCTCAACGCGGAACGCACCGGATGTGCAATCCCATGCACACTCCCCGGCTTCTGCAAAACTCATAACGCTCGATCCCAACCAATGCACAAACTGGATGCCCTCTATAGTAGGGGATCGACGGTTGATTTGCCAGCAGAGAACGGCCCCAGGATAGCGGTGGTAACGTCGGTACCCAGCGCGTCTGCCCATCTAAAGGGGGGAGAGTTGGGAGGGAACCATCCCCAGCGGATTACGCCACATCTAAAGGAGGGAATGCTCGGGCCGCGCCTCGTTGCACTAGAGTGCCTTCGACAGTCGATCCGGGATAGCCTAGACTTGCTGTACGAGTTCCACTTAGGAGTTCATTCCCATGCGTTTTGCTGGTTATTTCGCTCTCGCCCTGACGTTAAGCGCAATCCCAGCGATTTCTGCCGCGCAAAAACCAAAGAACGATGGCAAAGTAGGCTATTCGCGCCTCGCAGGGAAGGGCACGTCGGCCGATCTTTCGCATCACAAAGACAACTCCGCGCTGGTCTTGCGGCAGAACAGGCACGGTGGTCCGGCCGCGGATCTCAACCGGATCGAGCAACAGTCCTTGCACTCCCAGGTGGGTACCTCGAAGCAATCGCGCATCCGTCCCGCAGGCGTCCCGAAACTGGGTGCGACGAAGGTTGATAAGAGCGTTCCGATCAACTTTTCCGGACACGCTCCAGCGCACAGCCTCACCACGACCAAATCCACCGGTAAGGCGCCCGGAGCGGTACCGGCTAAACCGCACTAGCTCGCGTTTCGCGCCCGAGCAGTAGCTCCCGGAGCTTGCGCCGTCTGCGCCGCAACAACAGGTTCCTTCAGCGAGTACTTCACCAGACAGTAGACGGCTCGCACGCCATCTTTCCACCCAATCTTCTTGCCTTCCTCATACGTGCGGCCCCAGTAGCTGATCCCAACCTCGTAAACCCGCAGCCGGCGCTTCGCAATCTTCACCGTAATCTCTGGCTCAAAGCCAAAGCGGTTTTCCTCGATCGGAATGGCTTGCAGAATTTCCCGCCGGAAGACTTTGTAGCAGGTCTCCATGTCGGAAAGGTTCATGTCGGTGAAAATGTTGGACATCAACGTCAGCAGCCAGTTCCCAACCGAATGCCAGAAATACAGCACGCGGTGCGGCCCCCCACCCAGAAACCTCGAACCAAACACGACATCAGCCTTGCCCTGTTCGAGCGGCCCCAGCAACACCGGATACTCCGCTGGGTCGTACTCAAGGTCGGCATCCTGCACGATGACGTAGTCCCCCACAGCCTCCTGTATCCCGCGCCGCAACGCCGCTCCCTTACCCATGTTCTGGGGCTGCAGTAAGACCCGAATCTGAGGAAATTGCTGCTGCAGTTCCGCCAGTATCTCGCGCGATCCGTCCTTCGACCCGTCATCCACGCAGATCAGTTCCAGCTCCACGGGAACAGCCAGCACCCTCTGCACCACTTCGTGCAGGGTTCCCCGTTCGTTATAGACCGGCATCACGACTGACAACTTCACGGTTCCTGGGCCTCCTGACTACTTTGCAATGATCGTGTCGAGGTGAAGACGCTGGACAAGACATGCATGAAGGTGGACAGCCGAAAGTATCACACGCAAGCCCTAAACTTCTCGGAGACGCGTCTCAACGTGGAATTTCTTCCTGATACAGGGGGAGGAACCACCGAGTAAAATGGGAACATTGTTCTAAGCTATTTTACCTAGTTGTCGGACCGTTACAGGTAAGTGTGGATTTTTTTAGCGGCAATTCGATCGCCGAATGTTACTAAAGTTTGCCGGGGGGTAACCAGTCATTAAAGTCCATAAAATCATATCTTTACCACTTCCATTTGTCACAGAATTGTCACTGTAAGGGCTTCGTTCGAACCCGTCTGTGCAATTCTCCGTCTCAAATTGGCAATCAGGCTGCTACTGTATGCCGCAAGTACAGTCTTGGGCATCGTTTTCACTCACATCTGGCGTGAGGAGGTGCTAGACGTACACCCCCAGCCTCTCCCGCGCCGCGGAGAGCAGGGAATCGCCCAAATTTCACCGAAGTGGCTGGCAAGTCACGTCCAGAAAGGGGACGCCACGTGGAGGAAACCAAGGTCCAGCTTGGACCGCGGGAAAGGCAAATTGCGGAACTGCTGCTACAGGGTTGCGACAACGAAGAAATCGCCCGGCAACTCAACATGGCGCGCCGCACCGTCAAAGCGCATTTCAACCGTTTGTTTTTGCGTTTCGGTATTACTACCGGCATCAAACGGGTCCAGCTCGCAACTTTACTTTACAGGAGGCAACTGTGCTTACAGTCGAACGCTACGGCAACCGGATCCCCAGTGAACGCGAATACCGCATCATCGAACTTGTTGCCCAGGGACTCAAGAATCGCGACGTCGCCAACGAAGTTGGTACCACCGAACACGTCATCAAGAACTACCTCCGCGTCATATACGACAAGCTCGGACTCTGGAATCGCGTCGAGCTCGCCCTCTGGTATGAAGCCCGCCGGGCCGAATTCGCCCAAGCCTGATGCCTTCGCTCATTGGGACGACCCGGGCCACACCGCCCGCCGCTCCCAGGTAACGCACTAAACCGCGTTACCAACCGACTTCGCGAACTACGGCGCCGAAACCGGCGCCGTTTTTTTTCGGAACAGGCAATCAGCGTTTTCTCGAAATTACTTTTGACTGCGGCTGAAATCGGGTTATACTCATTTTTGAAATGACCATCCAGACCAAACTCATGGTGAGACGGCGACGCATCAATCGCGCTCGGCCCTCGGGATTGGTCTGACTCTAGCTTTCTAAGGTCAGATTTCGCTTCCGAAGGCCTCGACTCGCATCGAGGCCTTTTGCTTTTGGCCGGTAGCCAAGCTGGAAAGGCACGTGACTGTTACTCACGCCATGCGCAGGTCCGAATCCTGCCCGGCCAGCCAGATGTATGCGAAAAACGGCTCGCTAGTTCAGTGGGAAGAACGCGGCTCTCATAAAGCCGTCGCGGATGGTTCGAATCCATCGCGAGCCACGAAGATTTTGCACGGGTAGCTGGGTGACTGGCAGAGATGGCTAATGCACTCGATTCTTGATCGAGACCAGGCTGGTTCGATCCCAGCGTCACTCACCAAATTTGCGGGATTGGCAGATAGGGATATGCACTCGCCTTTTAAGCGAGACGAAGTGGGTTCGATTCCCACATCCCGCACCAAAAGCAACAAAGAGGCGGCATAGCATAACGGATCAATGCTCCGAGCTTCTACCTCGGACGATGAGAGTTCAAATCTCTCTGCCGCCTCCAATGTGGGGATGTGGTCCAACGGATGAGGGCGCAAGGCTACGAACCTTGAGATCAGAGTTCAATTCTCTGCATCCCCTCCACATTAGTTAGGCTCGCGTGGTCTAAGGCATGATGAGTCCAAATGGGTGGGTAGTGTAATCGAACAACACGGCAGCGTCCGAAGCTGCAAATCCGGGTTTGATTCCCGGCCCGCCCTCCACTGATTCCCAGTGTGGATTCGGCAGCGCACTCACGGAAAGGTTGTCACTTTCGGCGTTACGCGAGGATGCATCGCGGTTGCCTGGCCCGTATCGGCGATCACGTGGCTGATCCCGCCGTGATCGCCCAGCGCCACGGTAATGATGTCGTGGAACCGCACTTGCGGATTTTTAGGCGTCTCGATCGCGCGGGTCAGTATCACATTCGGATAAATGAAGACGCTGTAAACCCCGAGCCCCCATGCCTCGTGATGCGTGACTCCATCCGCCAGCTTGTACGAGGCCCAGCCATTCACGCCCGGCGCACTCGTATAGCTTGCCTGGTTCGGAGGATCGTAGGGAATCTCGGACTGATAAAAATAAGTCCTCCCGCCGTTGCCGTTCCACAGAACCTGGAATTTCTGGTGATGCTCCACAAACAGGCCATAGATCGTGACATCGTTTCCATTCACCACTAGCCCATTCTCGCTGGTATTTAGATCCCAGCCCACTCCCTTGCCGTGATCCGCCCTCCAAATCCACGTGTGGTCCACCAGCGTGTCGTTGCTGTTGATTCTCAAATTCACCTTGGCCCGCCCGATTCCCGCGCCGCCCACGCGAAAGAAAATGTCGTGCAGAGTGATCGGGTCCTTCGCATGGCGCTCGCGACTGCCCTCCGGTCCCACCTCGAGCAGCGCCGGAGACTCGCTGGGCCCCGCATCGAAGAGCAGTCCCGCAATCTCGATACCGTCCGCATCGGCTGTCGTCATCGCCGCCGTGTCTTTCACCGGGCGCAGCGTCGCAAACCCCAGACCGAGCACGACTGTATGCGGCCGTGTCACGCGAATCGGGCCGATTAGTTCGTAGATCCCCGGAGTAAGAATCAGGTTCTTCCCTTGGGCGAGCTGTGCGTTGATCGTCTCTGCCGTATCCACATCTGCGCGTGCGATATAAAACTGCGCAATCGGAATCGTCTCTCCCGGCGTTTCTCCGCCGCGCCATGTGATTCCGACGCTGTCACTGCTCAACTCTGGAACCCGCACGCTGAACTCGCCCGCAGCATTCACTTGCAGGAACGGCTTTTCGCGCACCACCGGGGTTTGCGCCACCTTCGTGTACGGCGGCTCTGGCCACGCCCCTTCTGGTGGATGCACGACGCCGACAAACACCATGTTCCAATTGGAGCCCGTCCAACTCTTCCAATCGCAGTTGCGCGAGATCCATTGCTGCTGGCTCCCGGAATCGACATTGCCGTCCACCAGCGAATCCGACATCCAGCCCCCGCTCGCCCACCCGTGATGCTGGTGGAGCACCAGATCGCCGCGCACATGCATGCGCCGCAACGACACCGCCTGCGAGACCGCCCACTGCATCGTGCCGCCCGCCGGCCCTACCGAGAATCCTTCAGCAGCTCGCCAGAACGTTGTGGTCGCGTTGTCGTGCTCATGATTTGCATCTGCGTGCACGTTGCCTGCAATTCGCGTTCCGTCGGGCGACGCGCCCAGCCCCATCACCTCGGTGTAGAAACCGACCGGAACGTCCACCGAATAGCTTCCGGGAAAAAACAGCAGCGCCTTGCGCTGCGAGCTAAACTCATTGTGCCCCTGTGTCGCATACACCGCATCGATCTGCTTCTGGATCGCCCGCGCTGTCATCGACGGATCGAAAATCAGAACATTGGGTCCGAATTCCGGCTTCGCGCCCTCTGCCGCAAGCGCTGGCAGAGCCACCGCCAGCAGTCCTGCCGTGAAGCCCCAACGTTTTAAGAGTCTAAGTGCACGCCTACCAAGCATGAGTCCCTACCTCCGAAGGCATTATTCCTCAAAAGGGCCAATTGACGCGAGGTCCGGGACGCTTGCGTGTTTTCTGCCTTATGCCGTTGGACCTCACTTTCGGTAAGTCCTAACCACTCTTATATTGACGAATCCCCGGAATAATGCCAGAGTAATAACTGAGATCTAGCAATGACGCGCAGACCCCATATCGAATCCTTTACAACGCCAGCCACGCAAACGTGGCTCGACGCGGGCAAGGGTACGTTTATGTAACGGGGGCAATTAGCTGCGCGTAGCTTTTTGAGCCTCCGATACAAATCGGGGGCTTTCGTATTTTGCGGCGCATTCGGCTAGTGGCAGGCCGCCTGTCTTTCTAACAGGAAACGACGGTTCAATCCCGTCATGCGCTACCAACTTACTTGTTACTCACTTTAGGAGGCGATCCAAGTTCTGTAAGGCTCTTTGATCAGGCGTGCATTCCCTCTTCGTTCAACCGGCAGGATGCTGCGCTCTGAACGCAGCGATCGTGGTTCGAATCCACGGGAGGGAGCCGGAGCTATGGTCTATCGGCAGGATGGCTGACTGTCTATCAGCAGGGACGGGTTCAATTCCCGTTAGCTCCGCCATAGGTTTTGCGGGAGATTCGTTCAGCGGCTAGGACACTGGCCTCCAGATCCAGTTACGAGGGTTCGAGTCCTTCATCTCCTGCCAGTTGTTGGCAATAAGCGGGCGTGGTATAGCGGGTACCCCCAAGGAAGAGATTGGCTCCTCCCCGCTTCCGCTTCACCACTTCACGCACACCACCTGCCGCAACGTGTGAACGATCTCGACCAGATCCTTCTGCGCCTCCATCACGGCATCGACGGACTTATAGGCCATTGGAGTCTTGCCTCCACTTAGTGATGCCGGGGTGGGCGGCCGACCCTTCCAGTCGGTTTGATCTCTCTTCCCAAACTAGAATCGGATGTCAGTTCTTTGCGAAAGCAAAGAGCCTGCCTGAGCGAAGCCGAAGTGGCGGGAACGGGAATGCATGTACGACAAAAGGTCCTTCGGAGTCTGTAGTATTGGCAGTATTGTTCCCGCCCTCGCAAAAAACGCGAGGACGGGGCACCCGAGATTCCGTTTTGGAAAGAGAGATCAAAACCAAGAAAGGGTTGGCCAGCCGCCCAAAAAATATAGGAAGCAGGACGGGACTCCATAAACAAACCAGCGAGAGGGAGCGTGCGAGATGTACGAGCCACTAACTGTGGGCGAAGAGAGATTCCAACTGTTGGGGCCACTCGCCTTTCCACAGTCTATTTTTATCGAGTCGCATCGTATTGATGCCTGCATGGACTATGCCGCACGAAATGGACTCGCGGGAATAGCGATCTCAGCTCTCACTGGTTTCAAATTGTTGGATCTCTCATTCCTCGTCCGCTTCCCGTCTGTGGAGCATCTAACAATCCTCCACGCCGATATGCTGGATATCTCTGGAATTACTACGCTCAAAAATCTCAAGTACCTACAGATGAATGGAACCCCAAAACAGTCAGTTGATTTAGCAAATTTCCCTCTCTTGCGTGAGCTACGAGTTCAGTGGTGGCCTGGACTACGATTCCTAGGAGCGTTGACTTCTCTCCGAACGCTAATGCTAAGTCACTACAAACCGTCGAGTGACGATCTAACCGCGTTACCCGCAATTCCGCAACTTGAAGATTTAAGCCTCGTTCAATCGCGCAAATTGGTTCTCTCTGGAATTGCTCGTTTTCCTCAAATTAAGAAACTTGCAGTCTACTATCTACCGGCACTGACAGATCTTTCCCCATTATCCTTCTTTGCGGATGGCGTTATGGAATCGCTGGAATTCGGGAACTGCCCCAAGATCACTAACCATAACGAAGTGAGGGTTGTTCGATCCCTCAAACGGCTCGCGTTCAACCAATGTGGGGAGATATCTTCGCTCGCTTTTTTGAACGAGTTGACAGAGCTGGAAAGCTTTTCGTTTTTCGGAACAAACATTGTCGATGGAGACTTGACGCCATGCTTAAGATTGAAGTTCGCTGGCTTTCTGAACAAACGGCACTATTCACATCGCAGTGCAGAATTCCCGCCCGTAGGCGGCACAATGAGTTCGTGAAAAATCGAGTTTGGGGCGGGTGAAAATTCGGGGACAGAAGGGACAGCGGGTGGCCCAAGCTTTTGACCTCTCTGTTCCACTTCCGGACAAGATGGGTGCCCCACCCTTGCGCACTTTGCAAGGGTGGGATCGCGATGCTGCCGATACAACCATAGCGAGACGCCTAAGCCGCCCACTCCCGAAACGAGATCTTCCCCCATCCCTCATTTACCGCAACTTTCCCCGCTTCCCCTAACGAATGAAACCGGAAACTGCTCCACCACCAATCCCCAGGCTCCGCCACCAATCCCCGCTTCACAGGATTCTGATGCATATAGTTCAACTTCTCCACTCGCTTCTTCGCCGTCCACACGTTGAAGTCATAGA
>Ga0137409_10000659_pt1 | contig 37861 bp, 34 predicted proteins | sample CZODoug1_16funga_FD_122059 | JGI IMG/M metagenome (GOLD analysis project Ga0137409, IMG submission 122059) | Vadose zone soil fungal communities from Angelo Coast Range Reserve, California, USA - CZODoug1_16fungal (Hybrid Assembly) | ecosystem: Environmental > Terrestrial > Soil > Vadose zone... | reverse complement strand
CTGCTCGTCGAAGTGAAGGCCATCGAGGGTCCCATCCGTCAGGTCCGCCATGAATTCGGCGCCCTGCGCAAGAAGAAGAAACAGGCCAGCCGTTCCAACTCCATGTTCGCCTCTCGCGACTCTTTCTCCTACACCGACGAGGAACTCGCCGAATACGAGAAACAAGAAGGCGAAGCCTCCAAGTCCAGACGCAACAAGCCTCGCGTCAACCTCGGCGATCCCAACGGCTGAATGGGGCAAAGCAAGCTCCAAGTTCGTAGTTCTTAGATCTTTGTTCTTAGCTCTTAGTTTTTCGTTCTTAGTCCTACGTTCTGAGTCCTCAGTTGTTACCAGGCAGCCTCGCATTCAAGTTCGTCCCTCTGGTTTTACCTGGTTCACCAGGCCCGTTCCCCCCCCTTACTAAGAACTAAAGACTAACAACAAATAGCTACTTCCCCTGCAAGGTTTCGCCGCCTCGCCGTTCTAATTGCGAGTGGCATCCCCGCTGGTTCGCTCTGACCAGGTCGGGGTTCACACACAGGAGGCTTTCATGGAACGTTCGATTTTCACCGCCCTGATCGGCGGACTTCTCGGTATTACCACTCTTGGCGGCCTGGCTTTCGTCGGCTCAGCGCCAAGCTCACCCGCCGCTCTCCCGTCTCGACCTGAGGGCGATTGGCGGCTGCTCGATCCCGTCACCTACGAGAACATCTCCGTCTTCCCCGTCGTCAGCTCCTACAGCCAGGACACCAGTACCTTCCTCACCCTCGAGGAAGGTCTCGCCACCGGCAACGTGGCCGTCCATGAGCAAGGTTCCGAGAGCATGGTTCGCGGCCGCGATGGCCATCCCGTATATATTCCGCAGCCCGGTACCAGTGCTTCCGTCAACCAGCTTGTCCTGATCAATCGCAGCAAGCGCCCGCTGTTGCTCCTCGCTGGCGAACTCGTCAGCGGCGGCAAGCAGGATCGCGTCATCGGCAAGGACCGCATCGTTCCCCCAGGCGCCCCGCCGCTCCCTCTCGACGTGTTCTGCGTCGAGCACGGCCGTTGGACCGGCAGCTCGCAATTTGCGGCTGCACAAACCATCGTCCATCCCAGCGTCCGCGAAAGCGCCGCCGTTGATCAAGCCCAGAGTAGAGTCTGGGACTCCGTTCGCAACGGCACCAACTCGAAGGCCCCCGCAACCGCTCCTCGCGCTCAAATATCCGCTGACAATCTCCAAAGCGCCATCGCCGGCAACGGGCGCACCGAAGCCTACGAAAAAATTTATGAGTCGCGTGCCGTCGGCGTATCGATCGATGAATTTGTCATCGAAGTGCAGCGCCGTTTCGCGCAAGCCACTTCAAGTTTGAAGAATGAGCGCGTCGTCGGCGTGGTCGTGGCTTACGGCGGCGAAGTCGCCTGGAGCGACATTTTCGCTTCCGGCGATCTCTTCGATCACTACTGGCGTAAACTTTTGCGCAGCTACGCCGTCGAAGCCCTCACCCGTCCCACGTACCGCCAAGCCGCCTCACGCGACAACGCCAACGAGTTCTTGCGCCGATTGAACGGCCGCGAAACTGAGGAAACCGAGCCCGACGTTTATCGCTGGCGCGAAATCAAGGAAGGCCAGCTCGCCCAAATCGAGCTCGACGCCCTCCAACCCAAACCCATGACCGTTCACCGTTTGCTGTTGCATCGCACCAGTTGACGCGATCCGGAAGTCAGCAGCTGTTAGGGGCGCAGCATGCTGCGCCCCTACTTGGCACGATCAAAGCGTCGCACCGTACTACGATCTGGCGTTTCTTCGAGCAGTTGCTTCACCGTCCTTTGCAAACTCGGGTGCACCGCATGCGGCGCAATCTCCGCCAGCGGCACCAGCACAAACCGCCGCAGATGCATGCGCGGATGCGGCACCTGCAATTCCGGCGTGTCAATCGTCTCCGACCGGTAAAGCAGGATGTCCATATCGATCAGCCGCGGCCCTTTCACTACCAGCTTCTTGCTCCCCGTTCGCAATTCGATTCCACGCAGGGCTCGCAACAATTCCAGCGCCGGAACCTCTGTCTCTCCCCCGACCGCACAATTCAAAAACCACGGCTGCTCCAAGAAGTCCACTGGCTCCGTCTCATAAAACGACGACACCCGCGTCACGCGCACATCTGCATCTCGCAACGCCCTAATCGCCGCGCGCAAATTCTCCTTCCGTTCTCCCACATTCGATCCCAGCGAAAGATAAACCGTCTTTTCAGCCATGCTCTCTCATCGACGAAGCCTACTTCGCCGCGTTCGCCTCGCAACGCCCCTTAGACTACCTCGAAACTCTCGTGCAAGCCTTTTCGCGCGCGCTGCACGCTTTCCTCACTCGCCGCCGAGCCGCTGGCCACGACTGTTGAAGAATTTAGAGTCCGTCGTTAGAATGCCGCCATGCGCAAGGTCGTTCTCGGCCTCGGCATCAGCCTCGACGGCTACATCGCCCGTCCCGATGGAGCGGTCGATTTTCTCTTCATGCCCAAGGACTATTCGATGGGCCCGTTTTTCGCCACGATTGACGAAGCGATCACGGGCCGGAAGACCTATGAGGTGGGACTCAAGATGGGCGGTGGCTCGCTCTCCGAGTCGAAGATGGCTATGTACGTTTTCTCTCACTCGCAAGCCCCAGGAAAACGTGGCGGCGTCACCTTCGTCAACGAATCCCCGAAAAGTTTCGTCGAAAAACTCCGCAAGCGCTCCGGAAAAAACATCTGGCTGATGAGCGGCGGCGAGCTCGCCCGCGACTTCCTCAAAGAAGATCTGGTCGACGAACTATATATCGGCATCGTTCCCGTCCTGATCGGCGAAGGCATCCCGCTTTTCCCCAGCGGCTTCCCGCAACGCGAATTTACCCTGCTCGAAAACAAGACCTTCTCGAAAGGCCTGATCGCCCTCAAGTACGCCCGCGCCCGCAAAAAACCAAAGCGCAAAAAGTAGGAGTTGGCGTTCCGTCCGGCACTTTTGCCCCACTTCGCGGGGGCAAAAGTGGAGAGGAGATTGAACAGCAAGAAGGAGATGGCGACGTCCCGACCGAGTCGAGATAATTGCCGTCGCTACATGAGCGAGCGGGTCAGAACAGCCGCGGCTGGCGCTTCGGCAGGTCGCGGCCGAAGTATTCGTAGGCGCGCTGCGTGGCAACTCGGCCGCGTGGGGTGCGGTCGATCATGCCGATCTGCATGAGGTAGGGCTCGTAGATCTCTTCGATGGCGTCTTCTTCTTCGGAGAGGACTGCCGCCAGCGTTCCCACGCCGACCGGCCCGCCGGCATATTTATCGAGCAGCGCGATCATCAGGTTGCGGTCCACTTCGTCGAGGCCGCTCTCGTCGACGCCCAGCATTCGCAAGGCTTCCTGGGCCACCGCACGAGTGATGCGGCCTGCCGCGCGCACTTCCGCAAAATCGCGCGCGCGCCGCAGCAAGCGGTTCGCGATGCGCGGCGTGCCACGGCAACGGCCCGCGATTTCTTCGGCACCGCCTTCGTCCATCTGGATGTTCAGGATTTTTGCCGAGCGGTGAATGATGATCAGCAAATCCGCCGGCTCGTAAAAATCCAGCCGGTGTACGATGCCAAACCGCGAACGCAGCGGCGCGGTAATCAATCCTGCGCGCGTCGTCGCGCCAATCAAGGTAAAGTGCGCCAACTGGAACGGATGAATCCGCGCGCCCGGCCCCTGCCCGATAATCAGGTCGACGCGGAAATCTTCCATCGCCGGATACAGCACTTCCTCCACGGCCGGCTGCAAGCGGTGAATTTCATCCAGAAAGAAAACTTCCTTTTTTTCGAGCGAGGTCAATATCGCCGTCAGGTCGCCTTTGCGCTCCAGCAGCGGGCCCGCGCTGGTCTTGATGGGCACGTTCAATTCGTTGGCGATGATCTGCGCCAGGGTGGTTTTTCCCAGCCCGGGCGGCCCGTAGAGCAGCACATGGTCCAGCGCTTCGCCGCGGCTCCGCGCCGCATCGATGGCAATCTGAATATTCTCTTTGACGCGTTTCTGCCCGATGTACTCGTCGAGGCGCTTGGGCCGCACGCTCACTTCGATGCGCGCGTCTTCGTCAAACGCCTGTCCGGACACAATTCGTTCTGGCTGTCTCTGTGGCATCATCCGTTTTGCCGTTCCATCCGCCATCGTTTCTGCCGCCGACTCCCGCAATTCTCAGTCTGCGCTCAATGGGGCGCAGCATGCTGCGCCCCTACAACCAGAACATGCTAGGCGCCGCGTGCGGCACGGCCCTTTGGTGCACTCAGCGACTGCAAGGCACCGCGCAACAATTTTTCAAAATTTCCGGCGCCCGCCTCGCGCTTCGCTTCGGCTACGGCGGTTTCCGCGGCGCGTCCGTCGTATCCCAGGTTTACGAGCGCGGACACCACATCCGCCTCGATTCCCGCGTGCGTTGAAGCCGTCGGTTTCTCCGTCTCCACCGCCACGGCTTCCAGTTTGTCCTTCAACTCGACGACCATGCGCTCCGCCGTCTTGCGCCCCACGCCCGGAATTCTTGTCAACCGCGCCAGGTCGCTCCCGCGAATCGCGGGCACGAGTTCTTCGACGCTCATCCCGCTCAAAATCTTCAGCGCCAACGTCGGCCCTACGCCGGAAGCCGAAAGCAGCATCTCAAAAAAATGCTTTTCGCGCGCGGAGACAAACCCATACAGCGCCAGCGCATCTTCCCGCACATGGGTGTGGATCAGGAGGGTCACTTCGGTGTGCAGCTCGCCGAGCGCGCCGTAGGTCGAAAGCGGCACCTGCACGAGGTACCCCACGCCGCCCACGTCCACGAGCACTTGGTTCGGTCTTTTTTCGGCGAGGCGTCCGCGAAGCTGGCCAATCATCGTTCGCCAGTATTGCCGCTTTTCCTTCGCCCGTCAACGCACACTCGAGTCTGTTAGGGTTTTATTCGGAAGTGCAGCACGGCGGAAATCACCTTATGCACACGGAGGCGGGGATGAGCTTGCTCCCAAAAGAAATCGAAAGTCATTATTTCGAAAGCCGCGAGCGAGAGCGGCTGTCGGCGGATCGAGGCGAACTAGAGCGGCTTCGCACCGAAGCGATTCTCGCGCGCGATCTCCCGCCTGCACCCGCCGTGGTCGTTGACGTGGGGGGCGCGGCGGGAGTTTACGCTTTCCCGCTTGCCAAGCAAGGTTACGAAGTGCATCTGATCGATCCGGTCGAACTCCATCTGGAACAAGCGCGATCGCGCGCGGCGACCTCCGGCGTCGCTCTGGCGTCCTTCTCACTAGGGGACGCACGCAAGCTGGAGTTTCCGGCGGGCGGCGCCGACGCGGTTCTTTTGTTGGGGCCGCTCTATCATCTCATCGAACATGAAGATCGCGTGCAGGCGCTTAGCGAGGCGCGCCGCGCCCTAAAGCCGGGCGGCGTGCTGTTTGCCGCCGTGATTTCGCGTTTCGCTTCGTTCATCGACGGGCTCCTGAGCGGATTTTTTCAGGATGTCACGTTCCGGAAAATCATTGCCGACGATCTCTCCTCCGGCCAACACCGCAATCCGGTAAACCATCCCGCTTACTTCACGACTGCCTATTTTCACCGCCCCGAGGAATTGGCCCACGAGATTCGCGAAGCAGGTTTCGAGAATGCCCGCATCCTTGCCATCGAAGGAATTGCCTGGAGTGGGGCGCGCTTCCGCGAGACATGGAATGATCCGGCACGGCGCGAGAAGTTGATGGAGTTCTTATCGTTGATCGAGCGCGAACCTTCCCTACTGGGCGCCAGTGCGCACATCATGGCGGTAGCACGCCGGGTGAGTTAGGGAGCGTCGGCAGTCTCAGCGGCCGTATCTTCCAAATAATTCGGCTTGGGCGAGGATGTGAAGCTTCATGGCGCGTTCCAGGTCAGCCTTCGCAAATCTTCTCCGCACCGCGGCATCCTCCTCCGTTCTCACTCACCCCGCTCCGCGGCTGCGCAGAAATTCGGCGACCTCCGCGTGGCCACGCTCCTCCGCAAACTTCAAGGCCGTTTTCCCATCATTGGTTCTGGCACCCAAATCAGCGCCGTTTCCCAGGAGCATGCTTACAATCCCCAGGTGCCCATTCGCGGCGGCAGTAAGAAGGGGCGAGTAGCCGGCTGCGTAGCGGTAATTCGGGTCGGCGCCATTTGCCAAGAGCCACGCCACAATGGCGGTGTGGCCGCTGGCTACGGCACCGGTCAGGGCGTTGTAGCCCGTCCCGTTGGTCGCCACTGCTTTGACGTCTGCGCCTTTCGCAAACAAGTATTCGGCTACTTCGAGATGCCCGAACACCGCCGCCAGGGCAATTACGGGAAACCCGTCGGGCGAGTAGCCCTTCGCTTGGCTCGGCTCGTACTCGACGAGGAGTTTCACGCGCTCCAACTGCCCGAGCGCCGCCGCTTCATGCAGCTCCAGCGGAAGTCGCTGAGCCAGCAACATATCGCAAAGCTCCTTGTTCCCGCTGTACACCGTCAGCAACAAGGCCGATTGCCCCTTTTCATTCCGGGCACTCGCTAATTCTGGTTCAGCGGCCAGCATTCTTTTAACTGCTGCGGTGTCCCTTGCTTGAATGACTTTGAAGAATTGAGCAGTGCTGCTCATACCTGCGCTTCCTCCGAATCCACGCAATCCGCAGGAAAAGGAGAGTAGCGCATACGGCTGCTTGGCGCTGAGGAAATCTGTGGAAAGCAACAGGAGAAGGATTTCGCGGGGCACGTTGCGCAGCCACGCGCCCCGCGCGATGAAATTGGATCAAAGGGGCAGATGCCGTTGTCGCGCCGGTTTGTAATGCCCCGGCAGCTGGGCTGGTCGCTCAGCGGTTTGCTCCCCTGCTGCGTTCCATTTGAATAGATGATTCGCACTGGCGAGTGGATGCCTAGTAAGAAGAATCAGTCCCGGGCTAGCCGGCGGCGCTCAACGGCGCGAGCGGTCCTTGCGCACGGCTTCGTCGATCAGCGCATCGAGTTCGCTGCGCGTCAGCGTCACGTCGTCGCCCGCGTTTTCGCCGCTATCGCGGGTGATGGGCAATTCCGCTCCGCCGCCCGGCGGAGGCGCGACAAAGTAACGGGGACGGGCCGCCATCAGCTTGGCGACTTCCCGGCTGGAGAGCAACACCGGCTGACCGGCCATTTCTGCAGCCAGGGTGATCTTCGCGCTGTGCTCGATGGTCTCCATTCGAAAGAACGCCGTGAGAAGATCCGGGCCGCAGGTTACGGCCCCATGATTGGCAAGCAGGAGCGCGTCGTAGTGCGGCACAAACGGCTCGATTGCCTCGCTCAACTCCGGAGTCCCCGGCGTGGCATATTGCACCAGGGGAATCTGTCCAAGTCCCACGATCACTTCAGGAAGCAAGGCTTGGTTCAAAGCGCGCCCGGCGACCGCAAATCCGGTGGCTGTGGGCGGATGCCCATGGCAGATGGCCATCACGTCCGGCCGCATGCGGTAGAACAGGAGATGCATCGCCAGTTCGGAGGAAAATTTGCGATCGCCGGCAAGCTGACGCCCGTGCATATCGGTGATCACCAGATCCTGCGGCGCGAGCATGCCTTTATTCATGCAGGTGGGAGTCGTGAGAACGCTGCCGTCATCGAGCCGCACGGAAATGTTTCCTTCACAGGCGACGATGTGTCCGCGCTCGTACATCCAGCGCCCGGCGATACAGATCTCGCGGCGGTGCTGCTCTTCACTTTTCGCGTGGCCTGACGAGAGTGAGTCCGAAGTCACCGGCGGACTCCTTCCTGGCACGGAGAGTTTTTCCGAGCCGTTCAGCTTGAATTGAGCCGGGTACAGTCCGTAGGGGAGTTACGGAATGTCTCATGCCTATCCCCATTAGAGTGGCAGGAGCGAAGTAGAAATTAATACAAGTTGCCTCCAGAAGCTAGGCATAAATACCGCGGAGTTTAAGGGCGCTGGCGACCCGGTCGATGGCCAGCATATAGGCCGCAATGCGGTTGTTGACCTTGTGGATACCCGCAAAGCGCACCACTTCATCGAAGGCATTATCCATCACGTCGAAGAGGCGCTCGTTCACTTCGCTCTCCCGCCAAAAGAAGCCCTGGCGGTCCTGAACCCATTCGAAATAGCTGACGGTGACGCCGCCAGCGTTGCCTAGAATGTCCGGCACGGTGAAGATGCCCTTGGCATCGATAATCGCGTCGGCCTGCCAGGTGGTGGGGCCGTTGGCGCCCTCACAGAGAATCTTTGCCTGCACCTGATTGGCATTCTTCTCTGTGATCTGGTTTTCGATGGCCGCGGGAATAGCGATCTCGCATGGCTGGAAGAGCACATCGCGGGAGCTCATCTTCGTTCCGCCGGCCGGGAAATCCTGCAGCGGTTTCTTCTGGGTGTAGACCCAATCGATCGCCTTCGGCACGTCGAGGCCCTTCTCGTTATACAGGCCGCCGCCTATGTCCGCCAGGCCGATGATTTTGTAGCCCGCTTTATGCATGAGCTCCGCGGCCATGGAGCCCACGTTCCCGAAGCCTTGAATAACGACGCGGCAGCCTTCTTTCTTGATTCCCAGCTTGGCGAGCGCCTTGTCGCAGCAGATCATCACGCCGCGCCCGGTGGCTTCGCGCCTTCCGCGCGAGCCGCCCAGCTCGATGGGCTTGCCGGTCACGACGGCCGTGGTGGCCTGACCGACGTGCATGGCGTAGGTGTCCATGACCCAGGCCATGGTCTGCTCGTTTGTGCCGACGTCGGGTGCAGGGACGTCGCGCTCCGGACCCAGCCAGTTCGCCAATTCGGCGGTATAGCGGCGGGTGAGCCGCTCGAGCTCTCCGCGCGACATCTTCCGTGGGTCGCAAATCACTCCGCCCTTAGCGCCGCCAAAGGGAATGTTCACCACTGCGCACTTCCACGTCATCCACGTTGCTAACGCGCGCACTTCGTCGATGGAGACATCCGGAGCAAAGCGGATTCCGCCCTTGCCTGGCCCGCGCACCGTGGAGTGCAACACGCGATATCCCGTGAACACTTCCAGAGTACCGTTATCCATCCCGATGGGAATGTAAAGCGTGATTTCTTTGCTCGGGTATTTTAAGTAGCGGTAAAGTCCCTGTTCGAGTCCCAGTTTGTTCGCGGCCACTTCAAAGCGCGCTTCCGCGTTCTGGTAGACATTCATCTCTTCGGGCATTGGAGCTTGCGACATGCGAAATTCTCCTTTGTAACGGCGCGGTATTCCTTCGTTCGCACTCAGGATAAAGCTGCGCCCGCGTGAAGAGCCGGCTACCATACGGTCAACGCAGGGATAACCGCGGCCTTTTCGGGGCCGGCCGGCCTTACGCAGTCCAACCTGCAATCAACACTCACAGGCGAGAATTGAAAGGCCAAGGAAGGTGAGTACCAGCGGTCTACCGTACCGCCGGAACCGCCAATTGGCCGGGCCGCCAGTATACGAACCTACTTGGCATGCCGCAAGCGCCACGGCTCTGAACGGAGAGGCAGACTGAATCTGGAGGCACACCCATGTCGTGGGTGGGCGAAATCCCAAACGGTGGAGGATTACTGCAAGCGGAACTGGATTGTCACGGCCAAGTGCATCGGCACGAGTTTGCCATTGAGAGATGCGGGCTGGTACTTCCACTGTCTCAAAGCGTCCATGGCTGCTTGGTGCAGCAACGAGGGGCCGGAAACGACCTTCATCGTCGTCACGTGTCCGTTGGCATCGATCAATGCGTCGATGAGGACGTTGCCCGAAACATGCTGGCTCTTGGCAAGCGCCGGATATACCGGGGGCACGGAAAAAATCAGTTTTGCCTGTTTGGCGTCTCCTCCAATGGGAAGCGGTGCTGCGGGTGCCGAAGGCTGATTGTTGCTGCCGGCCAGTCCGGCGTTGAGTGCTGGTGCGCTGGACTCGGGCTGTGCATCGTTGTTTAGGGCGATTCCTGCGTCAGGCTCCGCGCCGTTCTGTGCGCTGCGGCTTGGCGAGACCTTGGGTTTGGCGAGATGAACTGCTCCAAGGATGGGCTTCTTCGGCTGCTCCGCAGCCGGCTGGGCTACAGCCGATGTCGTCGCACGAGGACCGGCGTTTGCCGGATTCGACGAAGGCTGCGTATTGTGTGCCGTTTCGGCTGATGTGCCTGCCCGCACGGCGGTCAGAGTAGCCGGGCCCGAATTGGACTGGGCGGAAGTGTTGGTGAGCGGCGCCGAATTGGATTGCGCGGAAGTATTGGTGAGCACCGCCGGATTCGATTGGGCCGGAGGATTCGTCTGCTGCAGTGCATTCCCCTGGGGTTGCGATGGCGAACTCGCCACGGGAAGAGAGGCCACGGAAGCCTGCACATTCGACGCCGACACCGGACCGGCATGGACGCCAGCTGACTGCCGTTGCATGTACCACCAGCCACCGCCAGCGAGCAGGACACTAGCCGCAATCGCTCCGATCAGAATGCCTTTGCTCGAACTCCCGGATTCGCCTTCCTCTGTGCTTTGCTCCTCATCAACGGGGACTTCCTCGCCGAACGTCGGCGGCGGCAACTCGGGAACGTACTCTTCTGTCAAGCTCTCCGCGGCAGTTTCTTCATCCTTAGGCTGTTCCGCGAGGCGCTTTGCTTTTTCTTTTTCGATTAGTTCCTCGGTGGAGGAAGGCACGGCGGCGTTGCGAGCGAGAGGCTCGAGCCACGCTGGAATTTTCAGCTGTTCGTCCGCGAGCGACAATTTGCCTGGCCGGGGCTCAAGCTTCGCAGGCTCTACGGGCGGGGCGGACGCGGGTTCCGGCGTGTGAATTTGAGATGTTTCCAAAACTTTTGCGGCGCTCTGCGCAGGTTCTTTCATTATGACGACGGGAGGCGCATGCGGAACTTGCACTGTAGCCGGGGCAGGCGCCGCAGCTGCGCCGGAGAACATCATATTCGAAAGCTGTTCCTGGAGGCGAGCCGTATGCTGCTTGAGCGCTTCGGTTTCCGGGGCAGCGGAAGGCGGTGCGGGGGGCGGAGGCACGACCGCGGGAGAAGCCGATTTGACTTCGAAGAGAGAGAGCAGATTCGAAACAGACGCCGTCGCCGGGACGCCCGAGGTCTTGGCGGGCTCAAGAATGGAAGCCTGCGCCTCCGACGCACGTGGTGAATCAAAGAGCGCAGATTCGGGTGGAACGGGTTTCGCGGGCGCGGGATTCACCGAAAATTGCGGGGCGGCGGACACCGGCGCAACCGGGACGACAGGCGGAGGCGGCATGGTTGAAGGAGGATACAGTGGAGCTTCCGGATCGAAAGTCGCGGACAAAGTGGAGGAGAGCGGCGCAACGGGCGCGGCTGGCTTCTGCGGAACGGGCTCTGCAACTTTCGGCGCCGTGGGAATCGATAATTTCGCTTCGGCGAGCTTTGGTTCAGCATCTTTCACAACGGAAATTGGAACGGCAGGCTTCGCTGCAAGGATGCTCGGAGTACCGTTACCGTTCGCCCCAGAGGCTGCAACATTGGGCGCGACCGGCTGGGGAATCGCAGGCGAGCCGCTGGCCAAGAATGAACTGACCGCCGCCGGGGAAGGGGCCTCGGGCTGCTGGCCGCCACCGAGGCGGTCACTCGGAAAGCGCATGCCCCAGAAGCCGACCACGGATTCCGTGAATTCAAGCTCAACATACCCGCTCACGTTGCGATAGTTCTTGGACTTGACAACCTGGCAGACAACTTCTTTTTTGGTTTTTTCGTTGGTGAGAAAAAGTAATTGCCCGGGAGCAACGGAAGAAGTAAGACGGATGACGGCGCCGTTGCCGAAAACCAGAACGGTCTTGGTGGTTTCGGAGAAAGGCTCGCGCTTGTCGCTGCCCTCAACGGTGCGCGCACCGTTGATAGTGACCGGCACTTCGAGCGCGACGGGCTGCTGCTTGATGGCCATATCACTGGGCAACGTGGTGGCTGACGCGGGACGCTGCGCCGTTTCCGGCCTTGCGGATAAAGTTTCGTTCTCTTTGGCGGTAGGAGGCATAGCTTGCACACTCGCGAAGGGTGATTTTCTTGGTCGTCCTGTCCCCGACAGGATTTCCAGCGAACATCTATATGTTCTGCCTCCAGGGAGAGCGCCAGCTATAGTACGGTCGTACTACGGTGGAAACACCTGTCCGTGTGGACAGGTCAAGATTTCACCTAGGGCAAGGCGTCGCGAGAGATAATTCGGAGAGGCGAGGAGCGAGAGAAAAAAGTTGCGAAGGTTATCGCGGAAGAGGGGGCTGGAAGCGCTGGTCGACTTCGACTTGATAGCCGGTGACGAGTTTGTTGGTTTCGTTGGCCATGCCGATAATGGCTTGAAGCTCCTTGAACATGGCGTCGGTCATTCCTTTGCCAAAGGCAGAAGCAGTGTGCGAGGCGATGCAGTAGTTGCAGTTGTTGGTGACGCTGACGGCGATGTAAATCAGTTCCTTGGTGAGCGGATCGAGCGCGCCCGGGCCCATGATCTGCTTGAGACTTTCCCAGGTGCGTTTGAGCAACGCGGGATCGTGCGCGATGGCTTTCCAGAAGTTGTTGATCCAATCGATTTTGCGCGTGGCCATGATGTCGTCGTAAACGGCGCGCACTTCCGGCGCTGCGTCTCGGTATTCAATCAATCCGAATGTGGCCATGAGGGTCTCCCGAAAAAATTTGTATGCACATCTTCCAAGACGGTAGCAGGAAGCGGCTCCGGCTGGGTAGTGCAGAGTGGGGATGGTTGCTGAAGCAAAAGAGGTGAAGCGTGGCTCGGGCTTGAGCATCTCCGCGCGCGAGAAGGAGCGTTGCATCGTGAAGGAAAGAGGTGAAAAGAGCTCAACTTTCCGGGCTTGCGTCAATGGAAAAACGCGCTGCGTGAGCATCCTGACGATGAGTTTTTTGGGTTCGTCGAATGAAATTCATTCTACTTGACAGGCGCCGAAGGGAGAGTTAAAACTCAAACACCAAAGCCATATTGGCCTTAGAGCTGTGCTGTTTTTTTGAACCGAAAAGGGCGAGCTGGTCCGGGGAACTTGTCCTTGTTTTCGAAGACGGGGATTCGATCCAACAACCGAAATTGAATGGTGCGCGAGGCGGCCTTTCAGCATGTTTTATTTGTAGAACGTCCTGCCAAAAAACAGGGCGTGGGTGCTGTCAGTTGTAGCTTTTATCTCGATGAGGGGGTGTTGATACTATGAAGCGCCTAGTTTTAGCAATTCTTGCAGTTTTGTCGCTCGCAGCAGCAGCAGACGCGCAGACGTTCCGAGGTGCGATCAACGGGACGGTGATGGATCCTTCAGGTGCAGTGGTTCCCAGTGCAGCCGTAAAAGCCACAGAGTCAACAACGGGTATCGATCACACCACGACGACGACGAACGACGGGGTCTTTGCGTTCCAGGATATCCCGCTCGGCTTTTACAAAGTCACGGTCACGGCTTCGGGTTTCCCAGCCTACACGGTAGACAAGGTCGACGTTACCGCAGGCACCATCTACACGTTGAACGTCAAGCTTACATTGCAGCAACAAGCCACCACGGTCGAAGTCTCTGCGGCGGCATTGTCTCTCGACACCACTACTCCAACACAAACCATGACCATTGGAGAAGCAGTTATGGATGCTGTTCCCATTGCAGGGCGCGACTTTACACAGTTGATTGGCGTGCAACCGGGCGCTGGCGGTATCAATGTGAACGGATTCGTCTCCGTTAATGGCGCGCGCGCCAATCAGTTGGACTGGCAGATTGACGGCGTGGATAACAACGACTTCTGGCACAACCTTCCGGCCGTCAACCAGGGTGGTGTCGCGGGGATCGCAGGTATTATTTTGCCCATGGATTCCATCAGCGAATTTTCGTCGCAGACTCAATCCGGGTCCGAGGCCGGGCGCAGCGCCGGCGGCACGGTCAACGTAACCATTAAGAGCGGCGGTAATGATATTCACGGTTCGGCCTACTATTACAACCGCAACGAGGCCTTCGCGGCGCACTCGCCCTTCTTTGTCCCTAATGCCCAGGTGCCCAAATCGCCTCCCTTGCGCAATGAAAACTATGGTTTTTCGGTTGGTGGGCCTATTAAGAAGAACAAGTTCTTTTATTTGGTGGGCTATGAAAAGCAGGATTTCCTTATTGGCTTGTCGGGCTTGGCCACCCAGCCATCCCAGGCATGGGTCAACCTGGCCAAGGACATTCTCACTAACCCCGGCGGCAAGTACGGCGCTTATTCTTCGGTTGCTCCCAGCCCCACCTCACAGAATCTGATCGGGCCGAATGGCTACTGGCCGCAAGGCACCACACCCGGTAGCATCACCAACGCCCCTCTCGCAGTAGGCAATTATTTTTCTCCTGTGCCTGCGATTGGCTATAGCTACAACGGCGTGGTTAAAGTGGATTACAACATCAACGACAAACACCGTCTTTTCCTGCACTGGTTTGGCGGGCAGGGCAACCAGATCGCTCCCGTGGGGCTTAGCGCGGCGCTGGCTAATGCGTCGTCCATCGACTCCTTTTATTACGAATGGGCGCCAATTCACGTTTTCAACTATTCTCTGGTGCTCAATTCCACTCTTTCGTCGCGCTTGACCAACCAAGTGCTGGTGGGGGCCAACTACTTCAATCAAGTCTTCGCCGATAACAACCACAACTTCCAGCCGGGGTTTGGTGGCTTAAACGTGAGCCCTGATATGCACTTGCTGGGAGCATCAGAGTTGCAGATTCACGGTTTTGACGGCGTTGGCATTACCAATCCTAACGGTCGCAACGATATTACCTACCACATTACCGACAACGCTTCCTATGTTCAGGGCACGCATCAACTGCGCTTCGGCGCGGAGATCCGCTTCGCCAACGTAAACGAGTTCTACCACCGGCGGGGACGCGGCAGATTTACGTTTGACGGTAGTCAGGGACCTTGGTCCAGCTGCGCCACCGCGGCTTGTACGGCTCTGAGCACGTCAGGTCTGCTCGGCAGGGCCGAGTCGCTAGCTGATTTCTTGGCCGGCGACGTAGCCAAATCCCTTCTCGCTGTCGGAAACCCGGAGCGAACGGTGCGCGTGAACGCCTTTAATGCGCATTTGCAGGACTCCTGGCAGATTACCCGGAATTTCAATCTTAATCTCGGCCTGCGCTGGGAATACTTTGGTCCACTACACAACGGTGACAAGGATCTGGCGTTCTTTGATCAGGCGAAGGGCTTTCGGATTCAGGGCGCGGGCGCGGATAGCGTGTTCCCGCCCGACCGGCGGGCCTTCGCCCCTCGCCTGGGTTTTGCCTACCATCCAGCCTCCTTTGGCGGTTGGGTCGTGCGCGGCGGCGTGGGCGTCTACTATGACCAGATCAATATGAATCCGTTCCTTGACAACCACGTTGGCAGCGATGGTGTGGAAGGGAATCCGTTTGGCCCGAAGCCCTATCCTCTTTACACCACAAACGCCTTAGGACAGACATCCTACAATTGGGACCAGGCGATGGCGGCCAGCCCGACCGGCAACATCTTTCCAGGTGTCCAAACGTGTGCCAGCCGCTTCTGCACCGCGCCAGGGGATCCGCAAAGCCTAGGTATTTTCTCGGTCAATCAGAACTTCCGCACGCCCTACATCCTTAATTACAACCTGCAGATCGAAAAGTCCCTCGGCGATAAGGTCATCGCACAGATCGGTTACGTCGGGGCCGAGGGGCGCAAGCTCTCTATCTTCGGCGATATCAACCAGAATGGCGCTTTTCCGCAGTTCAGCTCTGTGATCCAAATCAGTAGCTCCGGAACTTCAAACTACAACGCCCTGCAAGCCCAGTTGCGTACGAATTCCTGGCACAACCTGAGTGGTGCGATTGGCTACACCTGGGCCCACGCTCTGGACCAGGTCAGCGAATACCGCGGCGTGACCTTGGACAATGCGTTCGACAAGCACTTTGACTACGGCAACAGCGACTTCGACACCCGCCATCTCTTCACCATTAGTATGGTGTATGACGTGCCGAAGGCTCGCTGGGCCACAGGACCCTGGGCCAATCGTCTGTGGAACGGCTGGCAGTTCTCCACTTTCACCAACTTCCACACCGGCCAGCCCGTTGAGGACGGTCGCCTTGGCTTGGACCTGATTGGTGATCCGTACTCTGGCGCGAGCCACACCTTCGTTAAAGGTGTTGGCGAGCAGTGGTGGAACGGCAACGCCTTTGCCGAGCCTCTCCCCGGCACCATCGGCAACCTCAGCCGTAACAAGCTCCACGCACCTGGTTTCGGCAGCATAGACGTGTCCGTGATCAAGAATGTGCCCATCACGGAACGGTTTAAGATCCAACTCCGCGCCGAGATGTTCAACATCCTCAATCGCAAAAACCTAGCTGGCATCTTTGGCGGCCTCAACGAAGGCTGTGGGGATGTCCCGACTGTTGTTAAGGGTGTTAACCGCTTGCTCTGCGGAAATGCCCCAGGCGGCTTCGGTTGGGTCCAGGACACCATCTCGGACTCCCAGGCCGCACCAGGCATTGGTCCTGGCGAGCCGTTCCAGATACAACTGGCCGCCAAGATCATCTTTTAGCCGCTGTGCCTCGGGGAACCGTTCAACTTGCAGCTCGCGCTGAAGATCATTTTCTAACGGCTGTACAACTCTCAGCCAGAAGGGCCTCCCGATCGGATCGGGGGGCCTTTTTGCTTTTTTAGAGCGCTAACCAGTGTCAGGAATGCTCCCGATCCATTCTGTCAAGGATGCGCCTGGTCCGTGCCTTGACACTCCTCCCCCCTGGTTTTTTGTAAGTTGCATCTTAAGGACTTACTGTCTGCGTAAGTGGTTTAGAATCAACAGTTCAGGCGGGTGCGTAAGTGTTGATTCTAAAAGGGTTTGCCGTCTATGCGGAGGCGGTAATTATGGTCGAAGTGGAGTGCGCTGGCGTCCCTATTTGGGGCAGAGTGCGGAATGGATGGATCGGTTCGTGCTAGGTTGTCCGGCTGAGCGGTTGACGCAATGCACCGAGCGAATTGGTTTGCGGGAATGGGATGGGTCTGGTTGGTGCTTGGTACGGCGGGATGGAGGCAGGATCTTTCGTCACGGACAGGGTGGCAGGCGGCGTGGAGGGAGGTAGCGCGAAGTTCGGCAGGCGGCAAAGGCGATGATCCTTCGGCTTGGGGAAGTGGCGAGTGATGAGTGACGAGTGGCGAGTGGCCGGCGCGGGGTGCGGAAAAAGCGGGTTCCTCCCGATAAGACTCGGGACTCGCGCCGCTTGTCGGACGCTCGTCGCTTCGCTCGGAATGACAATTCACCGGAGTTTCGGCTCGCTCGGAATGACAATTCACGGGTGTTTCGGCGGGCTGATGGTTGGGTCGGGCTGGTTGGACATGCGGAGTGGCCGGCAAGGAGCCGGTCTGAAGACCGGCCACTACATGCTGAACGAATTCGGTGCTAGTGGGGGGCATTGGAGTGTGCGGCGATGGGGCCGGTTGTGGGGGTTGAGTTTGTCGCTGAGCGGGCTGGGGTTGAGGTTGGGGTGATTCGGACTGTTGGGGTTCGGGGTCGGGCGGGAAGAGGTAGTCGCGGTTGCCATTGACGGAGGTGCGGACGGAATCGCGCCAGCCGTCGGTGCCGAAGGCGTTGATGTATTCGTGCTTGGAGAGGTGGATGGACTGCATGAGAGTTTGGGCCAGGTAGGCGACGGTGTGAGCGGTTTTGGGTTTTACATCGCCACGGACGACAGCGGGGATGAGGCGGCCCAGGGCGGTGCTGAGGTCGCAAGCGGAGAGGTAGTCGCCGGAGAAGAAGTAGGCCAGGTCTTTGCCGAGTTTTTTTGTGGCGCGGGCTCGGGCTTCTTTTTGGGCGTGGTAGAAGCAGAAGCGGGGATTTTTGCCGGTGCGAGGAGTGCGGCAACGGCGGCCATCCGAGAACGTAAACGAACACAAGGACACGCGGTCGTTTGCACTGAGAGAGGACATAGAAGTCTCCTTAGAGTCGAGTTTTGGGATTGCTTGCTGAAGAGAACCGATACCCCACGCCAATCGGGAGATTGGCGTTCCCGGTGGATGCCCTTTCAGGCTAAACCCTTCCAGGGTAAACCGGCGGTACAAAACAGAAACGCCTCGCGGGGTGGCGAGGCGCAGTATACAACAGGGATATTGTACCATGAGGGTAACGCGGGTCAAGCTAAAAAATCAGGGGTGTTTTGCGGGACGCTTCTAAAGGCTTGGTGCGCGAGCGGCGAGGAAAAGCAGATTCTCCGCGCATAAAGCGCGCGGAGAGGAAGCGGTCCTCGCTTCGCTCGGAATGACGTTCACGGGGCGCACGGCGAAGTATCGGTTAGCGGCGGAGGAATTGTTCGAGGAGGAGGCGGGAGAGGCGGCGGGTGTGGTGGCGGAGGACGCCGCGTTCCTCGAGGAGATTGTCGAGGATGACACGGAAGCCGAGTTTCTGGAGCTCGGGAAGATCAATGGCCACCGGTTCGGCGCCCTGCGCGCGGTAGCGCCGGGCCACATCGGGCGAGACGGGCTGGCGATTGGCGACAACCCAATCGATGACGCGGCGCGGCACGTGTTTTTGGATGGCGCGGAGATGATCGCCGAGGGCGTAGCCGGCGGTTTCGCCGGGCTGGGTCATCAGATTGGCGACGTAGACGCGCGGAGCTTTGGAATTGGCGATGGCGGCGGCGATTTCCGGGATTAGCAGGTTCGGAAGAATGCTCGTGTAGAGGGAGCCGGGGCCGAGGAGGATCAGGTCGGCGCGCTTGATGGCTTCGATGGCTTTGGGGAGCGCGCGCACGCGGCGCGAGGAAAGGGTGAGTTTTTTGATTGGCGCGAGGCTGGCGGTGATGCGGGTTTCACCGTGAACGGTGCGGCCGTTTTCGAGCGCGGCAACGAGATGAACGTTCGAAAGCGTGGAAGGAAAGATGCGGCCGCGAATGGCGAGCACTTTGCTGCTGACGCGGATGGCTTCGGTGAAATCGCCGGTGACGTGGGTGAGCGCGGCGAGGAAAAGATTGCCGAAATTGTGGCCGATGAGGCCGTGGCCGGCATGAAAACGGTATTGGAAAAGGCGGCCGAGAAGGGCTTCGTCTTTCGAAAGAGCCACCATGCAGTTGCGAATGTCGCCAGGCGGGAGGATGCGATTCTCGCGGCGAAGGCGGCCCGAACTGCCGCCGTCATCGGTGACCGTGACGATGGCGGCGAGATCGGCGATAGGACGTTCGGCACTGGCATGCTCGTCGGTGCGGCGGATCACGTGTTCTTTCAGGCCGCGGAGGAGCGTGGAGAGGCCGGTGCCGCCTCCGAGAGCGACTACGCGGAAGCCGCGGGAAGGAGTCTTCGATTTGGAGGGGCGCTTTTTCATGCGGGTGTTCGGGATGGGGCGGCAGGATTCATTTTACAGAAAAAAATTTAACACAGAGAACTCAGGGGGCGCTGAGAACACAGAGAAGAAAAAAACCGGACAAGCTGAAGTCTGTCCCACTAAACGCTACCCGGCGGTGCCGTCTTTCTCCGGATAGAGCAGCTCGGTGAAACGCGGGTCTTCCTGGAGGAAGGCAAAATCTTCGTCGTTGCGAGCGTGATAGCGGTTTTCGGGGCGCAACTGAATGGCGACCTTGAGATTGGCCAGGGCGGAATCGGCTTCGCCGGTAAGGCAATCGAGCGCGGCCAGCGCGTAGTGAATATGGTCGGCCTTGGGCGCGGCTTTGCGGGCCTTGTCGAGACTTTCGCGGGCGTCGTCCCAGCGGCCGATGTTCATCATCGCGACGCCGCGCTGATAATGCTCATCCGCGGTGCGAGGATTTTGTTCGTGAGACGGCTTCATGCGCTGCTCGGCGATTTTCACGTGCATGCGCGCGCGATCCGCGAGCTCCTTGCTGGGGCCTTCCAGAACTTTTTCGAGTTCCTGCTTGGCGCGGGCGAATTTTTGCTGATGAAAGAGGGACAGGGCTTCATCATAGACTTTGAGTTGCGCTTGGACGAGAGGGTCGACGAGCTCGACGCCCCCACGCTGGGCGGGCGGAGCGGGAGGGAAAGTCTTTTTTTTCTGTGACTTAGACTGACTCCGCGCCGTGCCCTTGGAATGCCTTGCCGAGCTTGAAGAGGGCTTACGCGCTTTTGCCATGGGGCGAATGCTAGCAGAGCAGGATTCTGGCGTCAACGGATGTGAACGTGGGCGAATTGCAGGGGGCGGGAGCGTCAGGCGTTACCGAACGGAGGCATGGGCCAAAAATAGGGCGTGGAGTTCGGGACGGAATCGCGGACACTGTAGGTGCAGCACAAGAAGGCGACACGCGGGGCGGGAAGATTGGCCTGCCTGCGCCGCGTATGCTATAAGTTTGTGGCCGATTGCTGGTTGACGATAACGTGCCTTTCATCAATTTTCCTGCTCGCGAAATTAACTGCAAGCTCGTGTATTACGGTCCAGGTCTGGGCGGAAAGACGGCCAACCTGCAGTGGATCTACGATCACACCGGACAGAACCAGAAGGGCAAGATGGTGTCCCTGGCGACGGAAACGGACCGCACGCTTTTCTTCGACTTCCTGCCATTGGACTTGGGAACGGTGCGCGGATTCAAAACGCGCTTTCATTTATATACCGTGCCCGGGCAGGTGTTCTATGAGGCCAGCCGGAAGCTGATCCTGAAAGGCGCGGACGGCGTGGTGTTCGTGGCGGATTCGCAGGAAGAGCGGTTGGACGCGAATTTTGAGACCATGGAAAACCTGCAGGAGCACCTGAAAGAGCACAACCTGAATTTCGCCACTATTCCGTATGTGCTGCAGTTGAACAAGCGCGACCTGCCGAATGCCATGGCTGTGCCGGAGCTGACCAAGCAGTTGCAGAAAAAGGGCGAACCGGTTCTGGAGGGCGTGGCGATTCAGGGATTGGGGGTGTTCGAAACGCTGAAGGAAGTGGCTAAGCTGGTTCTGGCGGAATTGAAAAAGGGCGGGTAGGCTTCTTCGCGAAAATTCTTCTCGGAGTTCATCCAAAGATAACAGCGTGAATTTCAAAGCAGAAGGATCCGTGTGTCTACGCAAAGTTGGCAAGCGCGGCGGATTCGGATTCGAAGGTGGGGATGGCTTCGACGAGGCGGGTGACGGTGAGGGCGTCGCGAACGCGGCCCTGGCCGCAGACCAGGCGGAGCATGCCGCCTTCGCGGGCGAGCTTGATGGAGATGCGCACGAGCGTGGAGATGCCGGAGCTGTCGATCTGCGGGATGCCGTTCAGGAGGACGACGACTTTCTTCGCGCCACCTTTGACCACGGATTCGAGAGCGTCGTGGAGCAGCTCGGCAGGCTCGCCGATGGTGAGCCGGCCGTGGACTTCGAGTACTGACACCCCGCCGGACTCGCGGACGTTGATTTCCATGGGCAACCTATCAGTCATAGCAGTGCGTCAGACTATCCTCATTGGGCTGCGAGGCCCATTCGCCAGGCCGCAGGGCATTATACGCTGGAGGGTGAGCCGCATAAAGGAACCGTTCCAGAAGATTACAGGCGACTATTGCAGAACCAGGGTAGCGACGCATCAGAAAAACAAATTCAAGAAATAGAAATTTCAAACAGCGCGGTGGGGCGCGCATGCGTATAATGCTGGGCGACGAAATGGCGGGTCCCCGGAAGTCGAATCCAGAACCAGCGGAGCGGACATATCTATGAAGTGCGCAGGGTGGAAGTGTAGTCTCAGCCTTGTCCTGATGCTTGGGGCCATCCTGCTCGCGGCTGCACCGCTCTCCGCGCAACAAACGCCCACCTCCTCAACTGCTTCTTCGACGACAGCCACCTCTCCTACGACACCGGAAATTCCCAAAGTAGTCAATGAAAAACTGGCGCAGCTGGACAAGGACGTGAAAGCGGCTCAGTCCTCCGCGGACAACGCCTGGATGCTAGTAAGCGCGGCGCTGGTATTGATGATGACGGGGCCGGGGCTGGCGCTGTTTTACGGCGGCCTGGTCCGTCGGAAAAATACCCTGGCGATCATGATGCAGAGCTTCGCGTTGATGGCGCTGATCACTGTAATGTGGGCGTTGGTCGGCTACAGCTTGTGCTTCGGCGGGGATGGCCATTTTATCGGGAGCTTCGAGCACGCGTTTCTGCGCGGCGTGGGCGCGGACCCGAATCCGGATTACGCCGGGACGATCCCGCAATTGACCTTCATGGTCTACCAGTTGATGTTCGCTATTATCACGCCCGCTTTGATAACCGGCGCGACGGCGGAGCGGATGAAGTTCAGCGGCACGGTCCTCTTCCTGGCGCTGTGGTTCCTGGTGGTTTATGCGCCGCTGGCCCACATGGTGTGGGGCAAGGGCGGGCTGCTGAACGCGTCTCTCGGAGGAAAATTCCCGACGCTGGATTTTGCGGGCGGTACGGTTGTGCACATTTCTTCGGGCGTTTCCGCGCTGGTGTGTGCGCTGTATCTCGGCAAGCGTACCGGATATCCAAAGCAGCCGATGCCGCCGCACAGCCTGGTGCTGAGTTTCATCGGGGCCTGCTTGCTGTGGGTAGGATGGTTCGGATTCAACGCCGGCAGCGCCCTGGCGTCGAATTCGCTGGCCACGAGCGCGTTTGTGGCGACACACTTTGCGGCTGCCGCGGCGGCGCTGAGCTGGAGCGCCGCGGAGTGGATCAAGAACGGCCGCGCAAGCGCGCTGGGCGCGATTTCCGGCGCGGTGGCGGGACTCGTGGCGATTACTCCGGCGGCCGGTTTTGTGGGGCCGATGCCGGCGCTGGCGATTGGTTTGATCGCGGGCGTGGTCTGCTACTGGATGGTGACGAAGGTAAAGGCCATCTTCGGGTATGATGACGCGCTGGATGCCTTCGGCGTGCACGGCGCAGGGGGCACGATCGGCGCGTTGCTCACCGGCGTATTCGCTCAACAAGTGATCAACCCCATCTTTGGAGCGGGCAAGGCCGTCGGCGGGCTGGACGGGCATTGGGGCCAGGTCGGCAACCAGCTCGTTGGCGTTTTGATCGCCTGGGTCTTTGCGCTGGTCGGAACGCTCGTGCTGCTCAAGATCGTAGATATGCTGACGGGCGTACGCGTGCCGGAAGAGCACGAGATCGAAGGACTGGACATTACGCAACACGGCGAAGAGGCTTATAACCTTGAGTCGTAGGGAAAGCCGTCAAGGGAGCGTCAGGCAGGGGGCGGAGCGGAAACATCCATGATGAAACTTGAAGCAATCATTCAGCCCTCGCGGTTTGAATCGGTGAAAGATGCGCTGCGCGAAATCGGCATCGAGGGGATGACGGTGACGGAAGTGCGCGGTCACGGGCGGCAGAAGGGGCACACCGAGGTGTATCGCGGACGCGAATACACGGTGGACCTGCTTCCGAAAATAAAATTGGAGATGGTGCTGCCGGACGCGCTGGTGAACCGGGTGGTGGACACAATTTTGAAGACGGCCAAGACAGGAAAGATTGGTGACGGTAAGATATTCCTATCGAGGGTTGAGGAAGCAATCCGGATTCGCAATGAGGAGCGCGGTGAGAATGCGCTCTAGCCTTTCGCTTTTGGCCGCCGGGAAGCCGGCTCGATGACCGCCAGGGCGATGAACGTGACGATCGCTGCGCGCCCCAGTCTCAATCCGGGCATCCCACCCGCAAAGAACATGGAAGGTTCCCCAACGCCCCTATCCGTGCTCGGCCCGCAGGCCGACGCCGAACGGCAACGCATCCGGCAACAGTTTGAGACGGGTACCAGTGCGCGAGAAACGCTGCGCGCGCAGTGCGAACTGGCGGACCGCAACGTCCAGCAAATTTTCGCAGAAGTCCTGCGAGTCCACGACCGCGAGCCGCAGGGGCTTTGCCTGCTGGCGCTGGGAGGGTACGGGCGGCGCATGCTGTTTCCCTACTCCGATCTCGACATTCTATTTTTGCTGGGGAACGAAAGAGTAGAGCAGGAATCGCGGCCGCTCATCTCCGAATTTTCGCGGACTTTGTGGGATATCGGATTTCGCGTAAGCTCGGCGGGGCGCACCTTGGAAGAGTGCAAGCGGATCGAAGAGGACAACGCGGAGTTCCACCTGGCATTGCTGGATCGCCGATTTCTGGCGGGCGATGCCGCGCTCTTCGAGAAGCTGGACACGAAAGTGCTGCCCGCGTCGGAAAAGCAGGCGCAGCCCTTTCTGCTGGCGCAAATTCACAGGCTGACCAGGGAACGATTGGCGCGCTACGGAAATACGATTTTTCACCTCGAACCCAACGTAAAAGAGTCGCCGGGCGGCATGAGGGATTATCAGGCGACGATTTGGCTGCGGCAGGTAGTAGACGAAAAAAAGGGGATTCGCAACATCACTGCCGCGGAAGAAGAGCTTTCCGTGGCGGCCGTCGATTTTCTCAGCGCCATCCGATGTTTTCTGCACTACAGCAACGGCCGGAACGATAACACGCTCACCTATGAGTTGCAGGCAGCGGCGGCAGAACGGGCGCTGGGCGTGGGGGACGGCGTGGCGCGAACTCCCGCGGAATGGATGCGGCAGTATTTTCGCCACGCCCGTACTCTGAACCGGCAACTCTTGCGCTATCTCGAGCAGAAAGCTCCTTCGTCATTAACTCTGCGGCAGCGCCTGTTCAACGCGACGCGCGCCGCCAGGCTCAAGCCGGGCGATAACAGGTTTTTCACGGTGCGAGACGGCTTGCTCGAAGTGCTCGATCAGCCGGTGCTGTCCGACCGCGCGATCACCTATTCTCTTTTCAGGGAAGCGGCTCATACGGGGACTCCGCTGAGCCGTGAGGCAGAGCGCAGCATCGGTTATATCCTGACACATCCGGAACTCCCTCCGAAGAACAGGGAGATTCCCTGGGCCACGCTGCGCGAGATTCTGGGCTCCGATTATCCGGGCGTGGCGTTGCGGTCGATGCAGCGGCTGGGGCTGCTGACGGAAATCCTGCCGGAATTCGGAAAGATCGACTCACTGGTGGTGCGCGATTTCTATCATCGCTACACGGTCGACGAACATTCGCTGCGGACCATCGAGCACCTGCAGGAATTGGCGGAGCCGCCGGATGAGCGAGGAGCGCATTTCGCGCCGCTCTGGAAGACCGCCGAGCGGCGGGATTTACTGATCCTTTCACTGCTGCTGCACGACGTGGGCAAAGGAATGCCGGCGGAGAATCACATCACCGGCAGCCTCGCGGCGCTCGATAGCGCCGCCCGGCGGTTGAATCTTACGCCGGAAGAGAACGAAGAAGTCCACTTCCTCATCGCACATCACCTGGACATGTCCGCCACGGTGCAAAGGAGAGACATCTTCGATCCTGCCACCGTTTCGGCTTTTGCGCAGTCCGTCACAACGCTGGAAAGGCTGCAAAGATTGTGCCTGTTGACCTATGCGGATATTCACTCCGTTAATCCGGAAGCGCTGACGCCGTGGAAGGCGGAAATGCTGTGGCAGCTCTTCGTGGCCACTTCGAACCACTTCAGCCGCACTCTGGATCGCGACCGCTTGCACGCGCCAGATGAAGGCTCGCTGCTCGAGCGCGTGAAGGCGCTGGCGGGCGACACCAGCGTCGAAGAGATTGAACGGTTCCTCGAAGGATTCCCGCGGCGGTATCTCGCGGTGCATTCGGCGGCGGAGATTGCCGCGCACTTTGCGTTGTACCGGAAACTGGGCACTGATCCGGTGCAGACCGAACTCCTCGCCACGCGCCATGGATTCTCCCTGACGCTGCTTACGGCGGACCGCCCGGCTCTCTTCGCGACGATTTCGGGCGTGCTGGCCGGTTGGGGCATGAACATTAACAAGGCGGATGCTTTCGCGAATGCCGCCGGCGTCGTGTTGGATACTTTCCACTTCGCGGATTTGCACCGCACGCTGGAGCTGAACCCCAGCGAAGCCGAACGCTTCCGCAAGAGCCTCGCCGATGTCGTGAACGGAAAGGCGCCCCTGGAGCCGCTCCTGAAGAGCCGCGAGAGCGCCAGCCGCGGACGCGCGCCGAAAGTTACCGTGGAAACGCGCATCAACTTCGATGATTCATCATCGGCGCACAGCACGCTGCTCGAAATCGTTACGCAGGACCACCCGGGATTGCTGTACGAGATCGGTTCGGCGCTGGCGCGCCTGGGATGCAACATTGAAGTCGCGTTGATCGACACGGAAGGCCAGAAGGCCATCGACGTGTTTTATCTTACCGCGCAGGGCAAGAAGCTCACCACGCAAAAACAAGAGCTACTCCGAGAAGTGCTTCAAGGAACTTTGGTTTAAGCCGTTCCCTCTGAATTAAATCGCACTCCTCCAAGAGAAATTGCGCCAGCTTTGTACCCGAGAATTGGTGGACGTGACCGGGATCGAACCGGTGCCCCCCCTGCTTGCAAAGCGGAAAAACAAACTCTATCTTATTGGTTCGCTTGGCTTTGTTTTGTGCCCTAGTACCCGGTTTTAGACCTAATTTGGCAGCTATCGGACCCAAAGTTGGACCCAGGTTTTGTGACTCCCTGCCTAACCGTCAATTTTGATCAATGTTGCTAGTGTAGTGTCCGAAAAATAACTGGACAACTCAGTGTTTCGCCTTTCGCAGACGCGGTAGAGTGCAACCCGGCTGAATCGTTTCCAAGGTCTGCCGACAGCGCGATAGCTTCGCTACGATGGATTCCACAGTGGCAGTCCAGACAAAGGGCTTCGGGTTCTCGTTCCAGGCGGCCAGGAACTCCGTGATCGCCTTCTCGAGATCTTCCACGCTGCCGAAGGAGCCGCGGCGGATTCGCTTGCTGGTTAATTCGCCAAACCAGCGCTCCACCAGATTTAGCCAACTGGAACTGGTGGGCACAAAGTGCGAGATAAAACGAGGGTGGCGCTTCATCCAGGCTTGGACGCGGGGATGCTTGTGGGTGCCATAGTTGTCCGGCACCAGATGCAAGGGAATCTCTCCCGGGAACTCTTGCTCGAGGCGGCGTAGAAACTTCAGGAACTCTTGGTGGCGATGTCGTTCGTAACACTGTCCGATCACCCGTCCTTGCAAAACTTCCAGAGCGGCAAACAAAGAAGTCGTTCCGTTCCGCTTATAGTCATGGGTCATGGTTCCGCAACGCCCTTTTTTCAAGGGCAGGCCCGGTTGCGTGCGATCCAGCGCTTGAACTTGGCTCTTTTCATCCACGCAGAGCACCATCGCCTGTTGTGGAGGATTCACATACAGGCCCACGACGTCGGTCAATTTCTCGAGAAACTTCGCATCCCGCGACAGCTTGAAGGTTTTGACTCGATGCGGTTTCAAATTGTGACTCTGCCAGATATTGTTGATGGTGGACTTGCTGACTCCCTGGCGAGCGGCCATGAGCCGGCAACTCCACTGGGTCATGCCCTTGGGTTTGCTGCGGAGCGTGGCATCCACAATCGACCGGATCTTCTCCGGCCCATAAGTTGGTTTGCGACCTCGTCCCGGCGCCACTTCCCACAAACTATCCAGGCCCTCCTGCGCAAAGCGCGCCCGCCACAGGGTGACCGTCTTGCGATTCACCTGCAAGCGTTGAGCGATGGCATTGTCGGATTGCCCTTCGGCGGCCGCCAGCACAATCTGACTTCGCAAGGCCACCTGCTGCGGTGTGCCGAAGGCAGCCAGCCACTGTCGTAGTTGCTGTCCGTCAGCATCTGGAAGGTCCAAGGCTGGTGCGGGTCGCGGCACCACCACATCATCATAGAGCATGGTTCGCTTGTCCATCTATTTGCTGGACACTACACTAGCCCTTATCGCTCTTTCAGCAGCCTGGGCCGCTGGTTCAAGTACAATCTCTCCGCTGTAAAGTTAGCATCCAACTGGGGAAATAATTAGCGGGGTTCGCTTGTTTATACAGAAGTGGGCAGGTACCGGCCTGCAGCCGAAGGGCGATGAGCATGAAACGCTGGAAAAAACTTATTCTTGTACTTGTCGCGCTTGCGGTCCTTGCGGCCGTCTATGGAGCCGTGTTGATTCGCCGCGGCTTCAGCACCTTGGACGAGCCATCCGCTCTGGAAAGCTCGTCGCTCGTACCGTCCGGAATCTGGCCATCCCCGCCGCCGCGCGCCATGAAAACAATCCCTTGAAAGCCTCTCCGGAGATCCTCAATGAGGCCCGCGACAGCTTCATCGACCGCTGCGCGACTTGCCACGGCAACCTCGGCAGCGGCCAGACCCAAGTCGGCCGGAGCCTCTACCCCAAACCGCCTGATTTGCGCTCGCCCCAAACGCAGAATCTTACCGACGGCCAGATCCGTTACATCATCAAGAACGGCGTCCGACTAACGGGCATGCCTGCCTGGAGCCATTCGCACGAAGAACAGGACAACGATAGCTGGAAACTCGTTCTCTTCATCCGCGACCTGCGCCAACTATCAGCCGGCGAGAAATCGGCGCAGCAAGCGACGGCCGCTTCCGCGCACTACACGGGCTCGCAGGCTTGCGAAAAATGCCACCAGCAAATCTACGAGCGATGGAAGAAGACGCCCATGGCCAACGTCGTCCGCGATCCCCGTGAGCATCCCGAGGCCATCATTCCCGATCTCGCCACAGATCCCATCGCTAAATTTACGAAGGACCAAGTGGCGCTCGTCTACGGGAGCGTCTGGAAGCAGCGCTACTTCACAAAAATCGGCGATGACTATTTTCCGGAGCCGGCGCAGTGGGACGTGACCAATCGTGTTTGGCGTCCCTACTTTGTAGCCAAAGGAACGGACTGGTGGGAACCCTTTTATCCTGCCGACAACATGCAGCGACCCACCGGTCCTACCTGTGATGGCTGCCACTCCGTCGACTACAACATTCACACCAAGAAGGTCGTCGAGTGGAACGTGGGTTGCGAGCGTTGCCACGGTCCTGGCAGCGAGCACGTCGTCCATCCCTCGCGCGGCAATATTCTCAATCCCGCGCGCATGGACTATGTGGAAGCCAATGACGCTTGCATCCAGTGCCATTCACAAGGACGCCCTTTGACGAGCCCCATTGAAGGGAAGTATTACGACTGGCCGGTTGGCTATCGCGCCGGACTCAACCTCCGCGATTTTTGGCAGCTCGAAGACCACACCCTCGGTGAAATGACCTTCACGCATTTCCCCGATGGCACCGCTCATAAGAATCGCATGCAGGGGAATGACTTCGTTCAAAGCGTAATGTACCGCCGAGGGATCACCTGCTTCTCTTGCCATGATGTTCATGGCACCCGATAACTACGCTCAGCTAAGAAAGCCGGCTGACAAACTCTGTCTCGACTGCCACGGCCCCATGTCTCCCAACGGCCCCCGCACGGCTACCCTCGAGCAGCACACCCATCACAAGGCCGGCACGCCCGGCAGCCAGTGCATCTCCTGCCATATGCCGAAGATCGAGACCACCCTTGCTGACGTCAAAGTCCGCGCTCACACTTTCGCTTTCATCTCCCCGGCCATGACAGACAAGTACAAAATCCCAAATCCCTGCACGTCCTGTCACACGGATAAATCCACCGCCTGGGCCACTGAAGCCTTGCGCCACTGGCCCGAGCGCTCTCCCTGGCGTCTCGATTGAGAACTCTCCGCGACCGGCATCCGCCGCCTCAACTATGCCGTCGACGCCCAGCACCAGGACGCTGCCGCCGTCGTCCGCTCTCGCGCACCCCCTTTCATCTGGGATCTCGCCCGAGCTGATTCGACAAGCAACAACTGATTGACAGTCATTGCATCTCGCTGATATATCCTTACGCAAACTCATCCTTCAGCGGATGGGACGGCAACACCCCTCGCTCTCCCTGTCCGGCGTGTTCTTGGTGCCTGAAAAGGAGCAAAAAATGAAAAAACTATGCATGAGTGCCGCGCTAGCGGCCATAGCTGTCCTTGTGTTCGGCAATTTCTCAACCAAAGCGAAGACCGATGACGAAGCGATCATCTCCGCCCGCATGGTTGGGTTGGGCGAAGTCCCACCCACCAACAGCAAGGGAGCGGCGGATTTCCACGGAACCATCAGCTCGGACGGAACCACGATTACCTACACTCTGAAATGGAGTGGCCTCACGACCCTGCCCCTGGCCAGCCACATCCACTTCGGTCCCACCAAGGTAAACGGCGGCATCATGGTGTTCCTGTGCGGCGGGGGCGGAAAGCCGGCCTGCACTCAGGCCACTTCAGGCATGGCCTCGGGCACCATCACCGCGGCGGACATCGTCGGGCCGGCCGTGCAGGGGATTCCTCCCGCTCCGAACGGCAGTTTCGCCGATGTAATCCGTGCCATCCGCACACACAACGCCTACGCAAATTTGCACACAGCCATGTTCACCGGCGGGGAAGTGCGAGGCCCAGTGGAGGCGCACGGCGAGGACGACGAATAGGAACGGCAAAGCGCCAGGTGCCCATGCGCGCTTTGCATGTGGGGATTTTGATTTTCAATCAAGATACAAACTGGATCTCGAGCGAACCGGTCAGAGATAGAGGTTATATCTCTTTACTTTTTGCTCTGGAGCAGCGCGCAATTGGCCACGCATCTCACGGCCTGCATCTCGATTTCCGTTTTTTTATGATTCGGGACGCTTGCCGTGGACTCCGGCACAACGATCAGCGATTGCGGGCCATCGCCTGCATTGAAGGTGCACTGGAACTGCAAAGACTGAACGCCGCGCTGCTGGCAGGAGTTTTTCTCCAGTGCGGACTCGAACATCTCCGGCTTCGCATGCAATTGGTTGGCGATTTCCGACGGCACCATCGCCACCACCATCGGCACCGGCGATTTAATTTTGATGCTCACTTGCTCGCCGTCATGGTCCGGCGTGAACCCGCCATAAACTTTCAGGAACGACGTGAGCTCGTATTTTTCTTTGACCTGGCGAATCCACTGAAACTCGGGCTGAATGCAGTTCTGCACGCAGTCCCAGCGGTAGTATTGGATGTGAACGTCGTTCGGTGAAGTGAAACGGCGGGAGACCGAGCCTTGCCCGGTCATAATTGTCGCGATCCCCACTCCCACTGCCTGATCCGTCTTGCTTTCGGGCTTCAACACCGCGCCGAGTCCGGCAAAGACCGCCGCATCCGGGCTGTTTCGTTCGTCACGAATGACCAGCGTCATTGCCTCGGGCGGCAGGTCGCAGACGTACGTGGCTTCCATCACATGCTCTTGCGTGCACAGTTGCTGCAGATTGACGATGGCCTCGGGATATTGCAACGCCTGGTTCCATCCCTCAGCCGAGGTCAGGAAAATGGTTATGGGCTTTTGCGCCTTGATAACCACGTGGATGTTGCCGCCATTCGCACCCGGGTGATACGTCCGCCCGCGATGATAGTTCGCGGGGTCCAGCCGCACGCTCTCATCATTGGCGGGGAGCCAATCGAAAACTCGTTGCTGGCCAAAGGACGGCCCGGAGAACCCACAAATCAGCAAAAGCGCGAAAAGGAACGGTATTTTGGTGTTTCTCATAGTAATTCCATTGAAACGCGAAGGTCTTTCCCCCGCAAGGTTTCCGCGCAAACGTGTCTCCTGGAAGTATCCTGACCGATGGGACAGGTGCGCGAAAAGTCCGAAGCCAACGCGCCATGCTCTCCTTGCTCGTCGCCGTCAACTCGGCCACGCCCGGGTGCTTACCCTCTTGCAGCAAATCCGGCCAAAGGTTCGCCGGTCGCGCCCCGCGTAATAATCTCCGGCCAGGCAGCCGCCGTTCGACATTCTCAACATCGCTGTGCCAAAGTGCATGTGCATCGATTTCTTCGCGTTTGCCAGTGGCTGATTCTGATACTGGTAGACCAACGAAGCGCCTTCCGGGTCATCTACTTGAATCACTGCCGCGCAACTCCGTGAGATGGACGTGGGCGTGGTGAGGTACACGACGATTTGCGTCCAACTCTGGAAAATGTTGATCATCAGATCGTGGCGCTTCACATGTCCGTCAAACGAGGTGATCAGATAACCGTGCCAGCGTCCGGTCAGGTTCGGGATTCGAACCAGCCCCAATCTGTGCACAAGGCTGCTCCGCCAAAGGTACCTGTCAAAAAGTGTGTAGAGCACGCCGTAGAAAGCCATGCTGGAAGGAGCATCCGCCCACCAAGGTAGTGAGAGGTGGGCGGTAGCGAGAGATTTCGAGGTCACCCACGCCAAAGCAATCGCCAGCAACGCCAGCGATAGAGGAACGATCCTCCTTTCGCTGGAGTCTGTGCTGTAGCCGTGCATACTTCACCGGCCCGGCCGCTCGCGTCCGAACAGGCCTCTCAGCCTGCTGGAATGCGCCCTCCACCATCAATTGCTGCTGGCAAGCGCCCGGTAGAAGAACTGGCCCTGACCGTAACTTGGCTTCCTGAAGAGGGGCCCGCGGGTATCCTGAGTGTCAAGCAACTGCTAGTGGTAGCGCTCCTTCTGATTTCTATCCTACTCCTCTTGGCTGCTGAATTAATACTTATTTACCTATGCAAGCGCCCTTCGTGTTGGGGATTAGCCGAAGGGAGCTTTCGAATGGTGCCTGGAGCGATTCCGTGAAGTCGTACCCCAATTCTCCCCATCTCGCAAAAGCTCTGGTAGAATCGCTGCCATGAAAAGACGCACCTTGCTTCAATCGCTTCCCGCAGCAGTGTTGTTCCCAACAACAGCAGCCTGGCTTGCCTCGGGTCAAGAGAAGTCGGGCTCCGGACAACCCGCAACACCCGTCTACGAACTCCGTATCTATCACGCTTACGAGGGCAAACTCGATGACCTGTTGCGGCGCTTTCGCGAACACACCACGAAGCTCTTCGAGAAGCATGGAATAAAAAACGTGGCGTACTGGACGCCCACCGACGAACCCCTCAAAGGCAAGACTCTCGTGTACATCCTCGCGCATCCGAGCCGAGAAGCCGCGGCCGCCAACTGGCAGGCCTTCCGTGACGATCCCGAATGGCAGAGTGTTCGCGACAAGTCCGAAGCCAACGGGAAGGTGGTTGAGAAGGTTGATTCGACTTATCTCGTTTTGACAGACTTCTCCCCAAAGCTATCTTAAGTAGAACCCTATGACTTACGACCCTTAATGCGTCAATACGAATTTGGGCCGTGACACAGCCTCCGCCTTCTTCTCTCTTCGAAGTTGTTTCTCTGCATTTCTGCGGTAGGTTTTTCCGCACCTCCTAAGTCGTCTTGCCGTTGCGTCTCTTGGTTTAACCGGTGTGAAGAATTCCACAGACGAAGCAGGGGTCGGAGGTATAGCTTGTCCATCGAAAGTGAAAAGGGGAATAGGCCCGCGATGACATCGTTGGAATGCCTCCGAGGACGTCATCGCGGGCACCTGATTCACAGTGGACCGGAAGTCGAATCGGAGCAGCCTGCTGCACTGCGCAAGAAGCAAAAGATGATGGGTTCCGTGAGGAGTAGGAAGGGAATTCGCGGCGGCAACCACTCGTTCAGTACGTCAGCGACCAGCCGACCACGGTCATCGTCAGCACTAGCAACAGCATCCCCGTGCTGACAATGCTCAAGGTTCTCCCGTGGCCCAGGAGATAGTCGCGCGATTCGGGATCAATGCAGAGAAGAATGGTAACGACCAGCACCACGCCCCATGCGAGCAGGATGGGCACGCCCTGATGCCGGCCGATCATATCGAAGAATTGAGAGGGAGGCTGGCCCGCCGGAATCCACCAAGGCAGCAGCGGCGCTATGCCCGCGGCGAGCGAGAATGTCAGCAATTTGCGTGTGAACCAGCCTTTGACCTTCGGCCGGGCTTCTTTCCACACGAAATAGTCCCAGGCCAGCAAGCCGATCGCTAGCGGCACCCAGCCATACATGGCCGCCTGCTGGTTGAACCAGTACCATCCCCGAAACAAAACGCGTCCGTGGTGCGCCAATGCCAGCCGCGGCAAAAGGAACAGGCTGAGAAACGTGTTGCAAAGCACGGCCACAAAAATCGTCACCAAACTCATGAATTGGAACCAGTACCGCGTCGGCACTCTTTTGCAGCGAGTGCAGACGGACTGTTTGGGCAGGAAGTTCAGTCCACAGCGGTCGCAATACACGTTGCTCTCCACACGCAGGGATTCAAACCAGCGATCGCCGTCAGCTTACTGCGCTTGCCGTTCCAAAAACTACTGGTCAGAGGGTCAGTTTTGGTCTCGGTCTCTTTTCTTGCACAAAAGTTTTGATGGCCACATTCCAGCGAAATGCGCGTTCCGCCCCGCGCACCACGCTGTTCTGCCGCCTCCGCGCAGTTGCTCATGCTCGACGGCGTTTGATAGAGTGCCTATTCACGCATTCGAAAGCCGACACCTCTTCGGCGGAGACAATCATGGCGATACCGAAATACGCTCTCGACATTCTGGTCTGTCCGGTTTGCAAGACGCGGGTGGAACTGCTAAGCGACGGCTTGGGCCTGAAGTGCAGTTCGTGCCGCCGCGTCTATCTTGTGCGCGATGAAATTCCGGACATGCTGCCGGAAGAAGCGAAGATCGCTCAGGAATAGACGATCGAGAAACAGAGAAATCAAAGAGAGCGAATGTCCACCAACATTGCCGATGCCGTTCCCCGGGTGAAACGATGGATCCCGCGCCTGCGCGGCAAGCGCATCGGCGTGCTCGGCGATCTCATGCTGGATCGCTACCTTTGGGGCACGGCCTCGCGGCTCTCGCCGGAAGCGGCCGTTCCCGTCGTGGATTTCGTCGAGCAGGGCGAGTGCTTGGGCGGGGCGGGGAACGTGGCCGCAAATATCGCTACGCTGGGCGCGCACGTGGAAGCGTTCGGGGTTATCGGCAATGACGAGCCCGGGCGGGCCTTGCAAAAATGCTTTCGCGCCGCAAGCGTCGAGGACAAAGGCATCATCGCCGATTCGAAACGAGTCACCACTGTGAAAACGCGGATTATCGCGCGGCACCAGCAGGTGGTTCGCGTCGATCACGAGCGCCGCGAGCCGCTACGCAGCGAAACGCAGGAAAAACTTCTACGCTTGTTATTTACAGCGCTTAAGAAACTTGATGCGCTGGTGCTTTCCGACTACGACAAAGGCTTGATCACCGACGATTTCGCCGACCGGGTTCTGAGCGCGGCGCACCAATTGCACGTTCCAGTTTTCGTAAAGCCGAAAACATCCAGGCTATACGCGTATCGCGGCGCGCGGGCCATCGTTTGCAATGCCAAGGAAGCGGGATTCTATGTCACGCGGTCGGTCGCCGACGAGAAATCCGTGGAAGAAGCCGGCCGCGCGCTGCTCGCGCATTTCGGTTGCAGCGCGGTGGTGATCACGCGCGGTGAAAAAGGGATGAGCGTATTTGAGGAATCTTCGCCCCGCCATCTGCAGGTTCCGGCGACGAGTTTTGAAGTGACCTACGCGCGCGTGGGCCAGCCGGGAATCGAGCGCGGGGCAACGGGTCGGCAGGTCTTCGATGTCACCGGGGCCGGGGACACCGTTCTCAGCGTTCTGGCGCTTGCGGTCGCGGCTGGGGCGCCGCTCGCCGACGCTGCCATGCTTGCCAACACCGCCGCCGGCGTCGTCGTCGGCAAACTCGGGACCGCTAGCGTCAGCCCGCAGGAGCTTCTTCACGCGCTCGACGACATCCGCCGGTAGCCGCAGCGGACGTACTTTTTGCGGAAATGGCTAGGACCCGGGAACCGGGAAGCTGAACGATTTGTCCGACGTTAAAACCCAAACTTCGACCACTCTCGTCTTGCGGCTCTTTTCCGTGTCGGAAATGTCCGGCATGGGCGAGTAGGGACTAATCTCCACCGAGACCGCAACGGCGTTCGAGCCGCTGGGTGCTTTGGCATGGATAACCTTGTAGCTCTTTACCGGGCCGTAGTAGCCCTGGGGTCCCCAGTCGGCGAAAAAATCCTTCATCGAGTAGCTCAAACCGGGCTTCCAAAGTTGATAGGCCTTCGCGGTGTCGTCCGCGACGAGCGCGTCAAAGAAACGCTCCGCGGCCCGCTTTTCCGGGTAGTAGCGGAACGTGTACCACAGCGCCACAATCGCGACCAGCGCAAGCGCCGCGACGGTGAAGGCCATGGCTCGGGATTTATCTGGTTTATCGGCAGGTGGATCTGTAAGTGACATTCAGTAGTCTCCTGCCCCGCGAGCGTCGGAATCAAAGTTGCCGTTGTCGCGGTGCTATCCCTACACCCGCGCAACGGTAAAATCCTAACAGACTCCGTGCGTCTGCGTAAAAGGAAGCGGAGTGTGGTGGCGGCTACGTTCCGGGCCGTGAGGAGTGCGCCATAGTTCTCAGCCTCCGCCGGACTATGCCAATCGTTCCATTTGTGGACTAACAATTATTCAAAGACTTCTCACTCCTGCCGGATTCCATCAGTTATGACTGCTGTTCGACACTTCGATTCGATCTGTTGGTTGGAGCTCCAATTTGACGCGAATTATGACGGCGCGTAAAATTTGAAGGGTGCTTATACCCCTAATCCAGTCTTTACTCGCTTTCTTCGCTTCCAATCTCGGCCTGATTCCCGCTACTTCAAAGCAATCGACTGCGACACCAACGGTTTCCCAGGGCAGTCCTGTCGTTCGCCTTATCTTAACAAAGGCATGTTTGGTGATACTCGCAGGTTTGTTTTCAGGATTCGCAGCAGAAGTGCATGCACAAACGTGTGACGATGGTGACGCCTGCAACCGTTCAAGTTCACATAAGGTGCTGCATGTCGATGGAGATACTTACTCGCTGCAATCGGCAATAGCGGCAGCGAACAGCTCTGGTAACACGTCTGTCATCATTTCTTCCAATCAAACTCTCACTACCGGCCTGACCTTGACAGGGACTGGTGTTGAATTAACGTGCCAAAATCATGCGACGTTAACGGCGGGCGGCGCCGGATTTTGGATGGTAAAGCTTTTAGGTACGACAGAGTTCGTGGAGAATTGCGGCTTTTCTCCCGGAGGTAACTCTGGCGCACAGGCTATCTTCGTCGACGGCGCAAGCAACCCCAACATTGAAGGGAATACCATATCGGGCTTTGAGGCAGGGAATGGCTCAATCTATCTGGTCGGCACATCCAACGCCATTGTTCGAAACAATCGAATCACGGCGGGGATCGGAGGCCCGGACGGAATATTTGGGGAGAAAAACACAATCGACACAACTGTCGACGGGAACTACGTGGATGAATCTCATGGTGCTCCTGGGGCACATGCCATTGGCTTCCATTCTACGGTCGCCTCGGAATCCGTGAGTGGCACAAAGGTCGTGAACAATACCATCCTGGCTGGAAACAACTTTTGCGTCGAAATCGGGCCATTCGGCGGGCTGACGCCTGGCCGGGTCATTGTCGGCAACAACACCTGCAGGCTGACCAAGAACGGTGGAAGTGGGGGATACTCATTCAGTGTCTCCGGATCGTCTATAACCGGCAACACATTTGATGCCAATAGCTTTACGGCGATGATTGCAGCGTACGAGATAGTTTCCTCCTCCAATACCTCCGTGGTCGGTAATTCCGCCACGATTGGGCAGGCTTGGACTTCTGTCGATACGGCTGCAGTGGCGATAAACCAATCGAATGGCATCAGCTTTACCGGCAATACGATCAACGGCTGGGGAGGTGGAAACGCTCTGGCAGCCGCGGGCTGGGGTGTGATCTTGACCACGGCAGGAGTAACCAACAGCATCGTCAGCAACAATACTGTCTCGGGTAACGTTTTTGTTTTCCCCAAGGGGCAGGGTTCGGGCGCAATTTTCCAACAGTGTCAAGCGAGTGGCGCAGTGTGTTCGAACAACTCCTACAGCGGGAATGTCTTGGTCGGAGACGGGACGCCAAACTCATTGGGATTCCGGCTGGAAAACGATACCGGAACAATGCAAAACACGCTCATTTCAGGAAACTCCATTACAGGCACGAATTACGGTGTCGACGTCTGGAACTCGACCGTCGACGGAACGCATATTTATTACAATCTTTTCAGCACAACCAGCGCCAACGTAGTTGACAGTGGGACACGTACGACAAAGGCCCCGTAGATTCGACCTGGCTGAATACGAGAATTACCTGGTTTCAGCATTGCGGCGAGTAGCATGATGCCAGTGGATGTATAGACGGGAAACCGGAAACCGGAGACCGGCCGAATACAGAATTAAGCGTCGAGGGCGCCAGCGGAGCCGGCGGGGAGCTCGATCTGGTACTTGGTGCGGGCTTTTTCGGCGTGCTGTTCGAGGGCCAGGGCGATTAGTTTGTCGATCAATTCGCGGAAGGGAATGCC
>Ga0137409_10000657_pt1 | contig 37893 bp, 34 predicted proteins | sample CZODoug1_16funga_FD_122059 | JGI IMG/M metagenome (GOLD analysis project Ga0137409, IMG submission 122059) | Vadose zone soil fungal communities from Angelo Coast Range Reserve, California, USA - CZODoug1_16fungal (Hybrid Assembly) | ecosystem: Environmental > Terrestrial > Soil > Vadose zone... | reverse complement strand
TTCGTGTACGAGCTTGTACGTCTTGTCTTCCGCATCCGTCGCCCAAAGCTCCAGGAGGCCTTCTTGTTTGAAGGCTCGCAGCAAAATGGCACACGGTGGGTAAGTGAGGGCCTTTTCCTGGAATCTCTTCCGCAGGACTTCGTCTTTTTCATTCGACGCTGTTTGTACGCGCGGGTACTTCCGTTGAAGGTCGCGAAAGGATTTCGGTTCTTGCGAAGAAGAGGGAACGCTCAACAAAAAGAGGAGCGGTAGCACGATTCTTGCCGTCTTCGTCACCCCATCATGTCCTAGCAAATAGCAGGAATAGAATTGCGGCCGCGAGCCCGGCGAGGAGTAATCCCGCGAAGACGCGGAACAGCAGGGAAGAGGGAACCGTGGGAATGGGTCCGGGCGGTCTCTTGGGCGGAAACGGCGGATCAAGAACACCGATTCCGGTCAATTTGCGCGGAGGGCCGCCGCCGCGTGCGGAGGAGGCGTGCGGGTCAAGTTCATATTCGTTTTCGACAAAGTCGTAGGGCACGGCAAAAATGCTACTCCCTTGTCGAAAAACTGTCTAGAAAAGGCGGAAGACAGCTGAAGACAACAGGAAGACAGCTGAAGACAACAGGAAGACAGCTTCGACGACCACCCAGTCCGATTTTGGCTCTGGCGCTACTTCAGGCCCAAGAGCCCGCTTTGGGAAACGTAGTTCTCATTGCTTTTGGTTTATTGACGTGGAACTTCACGCGAGGTTTAATTGAAACTCATCGAGATACTGCAATGCTCAGGGCTAGATTGTTCATTTTTCTGCTCGCTGGGTTCTGTTTGACCGTTGCTACTGGCTCGTCCGTACCACGGTCCTCTATGGGGCAGTTTACTGCAAATGGCGCCGCGGGCGTGCAGCCTGTCCTTCGCCTGGAAAAGAATCGATACGTACTCGGAGAGGCCATTCGATTCTGGGTTGGGGTAATGCCCAAGAATTCGAAAGTGATTCCTGAGGTGCTCAGGAAGCCTTGTTCGCTAATTATAACCGAACCGGACGGCACTCATAGAGTTGACTCAGTCGGCTGGCCCACGGACGGGATGCCCGATCGTGGTTGGTCGGGTGGTTGGGGTTTTGGGGAGGAGAACGTAAAAGCCGGTCATTACATACTACTTTTGGAATGTGTCGGCGAAAGAACGCCGCCGGTGGAATTGATTGTTGAGCGAAGCGAAATCCTTGAACAAATCAAGGCAGAGTTTCGGTTTGAGCGTGAGGGAGTCGTGATGAGAGCCGCCCAGGTGGCTGTTGTCCTAACGGTTCAGAATAACTCTGACGCAACAATCCGATTTCCTCAGCGGGGTGCGATGATGGAAGGCGTCAGTTTAAGAATAGTCCGGAAAGAGCCCGCCTTCCATTCAGACTTGTTCTTCCCATGGGAGAAACTGACCAAGTCGACTGTCATCCCGGATACGTACACCTGGGATGTGGCCTCCGAGGTTCCCTCTGTAGTCCTACAACCCGGGGAACATTTTGAACAACGCTTTTTGCTTGAAGATGCCTGCTCGTGCGATCAAGCGGGAGACTATGAAATCGGGTTTACCACTGTGCTTTCGGTTTTGGTGGGTGAGAAAAACAGTCAGTACGCGGATATGTGCCCGATTAGGTTCCCCGTTACGGCCAGCGCAAAGTTTGTTCTAGGTAGTTCCGATCAATTTTAAGCGGTTACCGGAGAAGGTACAATGCACCCAGATATTATAGACGACTACGTGCTGGAGAAATTGTCGTGACGAGAGACGAGGCTTGGAAACTGGCCGAGCATTGGATTGCGGCCTGGAACGCTCATGATCTGGACCTGATCCTGGCGCACTATGAAGATGCAATCGAGTTGACTTCACCCGTTGCCGCTCAACTGCTAGGGACGGCTGATGGGAAGGTGATCGGCAAGGCGAACTTGAAAGCTTACTTTCGACGAGGGTTGGAAGCGTATCCGGAACTGCATTTTCGCCTTAATGACCTATTCTTGGGTGTAAGCAGCGTCGTGCTCTACTACACAAATCAAAAGGGGACGCACACGGCGGAATTCATGGAGTTCTCGGCGAATGGAAAAGTTGCACGAGTTGTCGCGAACTACAGTGCTCCGAAGTCGTGATCCTGCACATTCGAGAGTCCTAACTCCTGAAAAAACGGAAAATCAGACATGTTGTTCCCAGTACCCAGGCAATCCGACTAAACAGGAGTTCCGTCGTCAGACCGAGTGCGCATGCACTAAACCCGAAACTGCCGAAGATGATGGTCCAGATGCTGATACATCAACGCCGCCCATTCCTCCGGAGTCAGCGGCCCGAAAAAGAAGTGCGGATGCTTCGTGCATGCCCCAGGCCCGCCCGCTGCAAAGCGGTCAATGAATTCTCGTAGCCTTTGTCTCTCCGCCACGAAGTCCCTCTCATCACTCACCACCAAGCTCTTGTCCGTCCCCGAATTGCGGGGCATCGGCTTCTCGTTCACGATCATCGACTTCTTCGCCAACCGCCCCAGCAGCCGCCCAATCAATATTCGCGGCGGAAATTTCTCCCCCATCGCCATCTCCATTGCCGCGGAACAATGCGCCAGCGCCTGCGCTGGATTCATCTTGCCCCACTGCCGCTCGCTATCCGGCCTCAGCTGCGCCATCCGCCCCTTCACCTGTTCCACCGTCGCCGCTTCAAAAAGATTTTTCATGCGTAAGCTCGCCCCCCGTCACCGCCAGGGCCTCATGTCTCGAAGTATAAATCAAGCGCGCCAACGTGGCCGCATCCACTTGCTTGGTAGCCGCGCCGAATTTCACTGCAGCGGTATCCATGCTAAAAAAGAGAGTACCCGGACGGTTACGCGCCTACACGGGAGTTATCGTCAGGAGCCGTAGACGGCCAACCACTTACCACCATCCGCCGCGACAATCTTCTCCATCACTCTTTCAATATTTTCCTTTGTAAGGTTTTTCACAAAGACCACTGGTTCACCAAAGAAATAGTCAACGCCTTCGTTCTCCATGCACCAAGAAATGTTGGTCGGCGTGGACACAACAAATGTAAATTCTCGCCCGTCTTCTAGAACGATATGCACATCGAGATTGTCATTTTCGGGATTGCACTCTGCCAGGTCCGACAGATAGTTGATTGCGAGTATTTTCACCATTGGCCTCGCCGTATCCTATTTGTCAACGTGAGAGGATTCAAGAGCATACATTCATTGCCATCACCAATTTGGTGCCAAGGTGTTTCGTTGGCGCGAGGCGAAGTTCTTGATTGTTTGTCTACACGCGTGATTTAGCTGAATCAGACGGTTATAGACTGCTAGAGCAAGTAAATTGCAAGAAAGCTCACCCACAATCGTTCCAAGGTTGTAGACGGAGATTCCAAAATGACCAGCCACGCGCCCTCCAATCCGAGATCCCGTTTCAGAGCTATGCGCACGCCCATAGTTGTCTTGCTTTTGTTCCTAACCGTTGTGGCTGCGCTTTCTGGTCCCGTGTTCGCACAGAAATGCTCCGATCGAAACCCAAATCGGGCGGTGGCAATGCTTGAGCATTATTACCGCGTCTGTAGCGCACCACACTCACACGATCAGGTCATGGAGGAAGGCGAGAAGTTGGGTGACTTCTACATCGCCGCGCAGGTCGCTGACGCTCGAGCGATTCCTGTTCTCAGAAGAATTGCCGCCTTGCCGAAGGGCAGCGAGTGTTCTGGCTCGCTCTATATGGTTCAGGTGGCCTTAGCCAAACTCGGTGATCAACGCACCTACGCAGCGATGAAAGAGGTGTGGAAAGAAGAGACTCCCTCGCCCTATCTGGGCAGTTTGGGTTTATTCGCGGAAGTGGGGGATGACTGGGCTCTTTTCACGCTAGTCGAATACCTGATTGATCACGCCGACGACCCTCGGATGCATGCGGAAATTGGCCCCTCAGACGCGCCCTACGATGGACAGAGCGGGATCCTCCAGGCAATCCGTGACATTGGGTTGATGCGCCGGATTCCGGAATTACCAGAGGCGGATTATTCTCCTGCAGGGATTGTGAAGTGGAAAGCATGGCTCGAGAAATACGAGGGACGGCGATTCGCGAGGCCGGTGTCTGAAAAGGTTGCTGACCCTTACCTCCAATGTCTGGCGCGGAGAGTGGAGTGGGGATTTCCGGATGCGATGTTGGAGATTGCGAGGTCAGGCGACGAATCGGCGATGTCCGTGCTCCGGAAGTTTCCCGCACCTGCTGCGGGACAACCCCTCGGAGCGCGGAATTTATTTCCGGAGATATTGCGTTACGAGGACGGCGGAATACCAGACAGGTATCGAGAGGCGCAAGGGAACTTGGAAGCTGGATTGGCAAAGCTCGGTGATCAGCAAATGCTGGAGCAAATCGCTATTGAGCTGACCGGTTTCCCGTACTACTGGGACTTCGCACCTGTGGAGGCCGTGCGGAAACTCAAATTCGTCGGCGGTAGGCGTGCGGTGGACATTCTCATTGGCGCACTGGGGAATTTGAAGGGGATGGAAGGGGAAGGAGAGAGAAATTTTGAGCAATGCATCGAGCCGTCGGTTTATTTAGGGCTTCATCGGACGCCCGAGCAAGAGGCATTCGTTCGCAAAGCATGCGATCACGATCGTTATTTTAGCCACGTGAGAAACACGAATGCTCTTGTGATGATGACTCTGCCGGAAATGGTTAGAAATCCTCCTCTTCCGGCTGATGCCCCGGCCACTCCTGACAATGTCCTGAGGTGGAAGGACTGGTGGGCAAGAAACAAAGACCAAGCGGTGTTTGTGCACAGACCCATTCAATCCTTTGAATAGTGCCTCAGCGCACTGTGAGAATCCCTAGGTGTTGGCGTCGAAACGGACCTCCTTCTTCCAGACGATCAACGTGATCGCGGCAATCTTCCTCGCCAAGGTCAGGCGGTCGAGGAAAGTTCTAAGATCGTCCCCTTGGGCGCCCCACTTCTTTTGTCCTTTACAGCCAGAGACTTACGGCAGTAGCCTTGCCAGTGTTTAGAACTCCCACAAATCTGGCTGGGATACGGGATCGCAGGCCATGACTGACATCGCGCCAAACGAGACTGTATCTTTGATCATTGGGAAAGCGGAAGCACTGATCCTCTTTGAGCTTCTGTTTGATTTCTATAGGCAACCCACACTGGAAATCAAAGGTGACGCCCAGCGATTGGCGTTAGTGCGCGTGCATGGCGCCCTGGAAAGTACACTCGTCGAACCATTCTCGAAAGATTATGGCGAAATCATCAGTGCCGCTCGAAGAGACCTCCTGCAACAATAGGGCGATCCATTGTCCCCGCTATCTTAGGGAAATGTTGACGTGCAGTTTACGCTCCTCTGGCATCTTGCAAGAGGAGGACTCAACTATGCGGCAACGCTACCAACATGGTTGTCGGAGGTGCGCAAAACGCAAAGCTGGACCTGACTGCTGGGAGTATCTCTGGCGGGAAAACGATGAGGCGGGGATGCGCGTTCGCAGGACTGCCGTCATTGGGACCGTAGAACAGTATCCGACAAAGGATTTAGCCCAAACAGCAGTGAACGGGCTCAGACTGCAGGTGAACGAGGACATACTACGCCATCCAGGGCGTAACATCTTTGTTGCGGACTTGGTCGATCACTACGCGCAGACGGAACTCTCCGAAAAAACTAGCTGGCATACTCATGCGACGCGAATTGTGTACCGCCAATACCTGACAAGGTGGATACGGCCGCATTGGGGAAACGTGAACGCCTGCTCCGTCCGAACAATAGCGGTTGAGCATTGGCTGAGACAGTTGCGACGTGCTGACGGCATCCCGCTAGCCAACACAACGAAGGCGAAGATCCGAAATCTGTTCAGCGTGCTGTTCAATCATGCAATTCGTTATGAATGGCTGCGTCAGGGAAGAAATCCCATTACCCTTGTCCGTCAAAGTGCGCAGCGTAACCGGACTCCTGACGTGCTGGAGCCGCGTGAGATCCAGTGCCTTTTGCTGCAACTGAAATCAAGTTTTCGCCTGATGGTGCTGCTGGCTGTCACGACGGGACTTCGTCGGAGCGAACTGCTTGCCCTCAAATGGAGCGATGTTGATTTCTCCAACATGCGCCTTGATGTCGTGCGCTCCATTTATATGCGACACATTGGGGATTGCAAGACGGAAGCATCGCGCAAGCCGGTGCCCCTGGATGAACGTGTAGCCGCTGATCTCTGGATGTGGAAGGAGACTAGCCGGTATCGTCAACCCGGCGACTGGATATTTGCGAGCGCCCGCCATCAGGGGAAGTATCCGTTTTGGCCAGATGCCGTGCTGCAAAAGGTCATTCGCCCGGCGGCATTGCGCGCCGGCATCAACAAGAAATTTGGGTGGCATACGTTTCGCCACTCATTTTCAACGATTCTCATCGCCAATGGAGAAAACGTGAAGGTAGTCCAGGAGTTGATGCGTCATGCCAGCAGCCGCTGCACGCTTGAGATATATTCGCAAGCCCGAATCGTGGCCAAGCGCCAAGCGCAGCAGCGCGTGGTCCAAATGATTCTCTCTGAGGAGACCGATGTACGGGAACGCCTGCTTGCATGCGGCTTGCAAATCGATGTTCTGTGAGCTGCTTTGGTTCAGGGTTGTGGTCCTCCTGGGTGAGTTCGGTCAGCGGCTCGACCGACTTTTAGCAGCTCTTATTGGAGCAATGTGGAGCAACGCAAAACGAAAGCTGCATTCGTATGTTATTGGAAGATATGGTAGGCCCGTGGGGACTCGAACCCCAGACCTCTACCGTGTCAAGGTAGCGCTCTAACCAACTGAGCTACGGGCCTAGAATCCATAAAGTTTAGCACGAGTGCCCGTTCAAAACGGAGCGAGTGCATGCGTCCAGCGAATGATGCTCCCGACGAGAAATCAGGTGGTGTGGTAGTGTGTCCGGGGAAAGTCCTGGAAGAGCATGCCGATCGAGACGATCATCGAGCCGTTCCGAATACACGCAGAGCCACATCGAATACGTAGTGGAAGTGATTCTGGACGTTTGGCGCAAACGCGAACAGTTCCGCGGCTACGAAATAATCCACCAGGCAAAGTTCTTGCGGCACTTTTCGGCCCGGCTAAAACCGGTTGCAAGCTGAGGCCGCCATGAAGGTAACGATTGATCCGAAATTGAAAACGAAGTGCCCGCGAACAGCGTTGGGCTGCGTGACGGCGCAGGTGGAGGCGGGGGCGTCGCCCGCCGCGCTGCTCGAAGAGATGAAGGCGCGGGAGAACGAAATTCAGAAATTGACCTTCCCGCGCAGTGTACTGGCGTCGCCGCAGGTGGAGGCGACGCGCATGGCCTACAAGGCTCTGGGGAAAGATCCGTCGCGGTACCGCGGTTCGGCAGAGGCGCTGTTGCGGCGCGTGGTCGCGGGAAAAGGCTTGCCGCAAATCAACGCGGTCGTGGATGTGATTAATCTCGTATCGGTAGAGAGCCGGTTGCCGATCGGGCTGTATGACCTGGCGCGCGTTACCGGCGAAATTGTTTTTCGCGCGGGGCGCGCCGGCGAAACATACAAAGGCATCGGCAAATACGATTTGAATCTGGAGGGAATGCCGGTGTTCGCTGATACGGTCGGGCCGCACGGCAGCGCGACGAGCGATTCGGAACGAACGATGGTGACGGCGGCGACGAAAGAGGTTCTCGCCGTAATTGTTTCCTTTGGCGGATCGGAGAATCTCGAACGCTGGAGGCAAAGACTTGGGGCGCTCTTGCAACAATATGCGGCTGGCGCTGACGTCTTGACGAAGGTCGTAACTTAAGCGGTTCCGGATGGTAATTGAGAGCCAGGGCGACATCCTCAACTCCGCCGATTCTGCTGGCCTCACCACCCTATTTTCTTCCCCCTCAAACGATATTTCTTCGTGGCACAAGGGCGGGGTACCTCTACCCCCCGGAGTGTTTTTGCCAAAGAGTGCGGAATCGATTGAAAACAAAAGAGTTGAGCTTTTGGTGAGTGCAAAAGAGTGCGCAAGTCTGAGGTGTATCCGCATTCGGTGCTGAAGCGCTCTGCGGGAAACGCAGGTAAGGACATGCTATTATTCTCAAGTACAGCAGCAAGGAGGCCTCCATGACTGAGCGCATTTTCGCGCCATCCGACACCGCCTGGTGAGGTCCACAAGCTCGGGCAAAAGCACTGCTGAGCCTCTCATTTACGACAACCGGGAATAGTCAATCGAGTTTCTTGTTGTAACACTGCATTCATCTTAGGGTTATTTGCTTGCCATGGCGTCGTCGTAGACGGGAGCTACCAAGTTTGGTATCCAAGGGTCCAAGAGCTTCACGCGGCAAGGACACGAGCAACGCCGCGGTTCCCGCACCACTCTCAACTATCATCATGAAGCTCCCCGCCAAAAACGCGGTGGAGCGCTACCAGACCGCCTCCGGCCTGAAGCCGATCTCGGGCGGTGCCTGACGCAACGGGAGTCGCATAGCCGCGTTGATACGTTCCCGCTGGGCGCGCCCGACGCGTCGCACCCGTTGTCGTTCGTTAGGTCGTCTCTCCGCATCTGCTGATTCTGATCCTGGATGCGGAAATGAATAGCGAGCTTTAAGAATGCAGCGATGAGCAGCGCGATCGCTGTGTTGCCGAGGCAGCTGTATGTTCAGGTCCAATCCTGTTTTGTGGCCCAAGCCGCCTGTGATTTGGAGCTTTGGGATTGCGGTTCTATCGGTCGCCACAGCTCTGATTCTCACACAGTTGCCGGCGCTGCATTTGGAAGCGGCCCCGGTTTCACTGTTTCTTTTCGCCGTCATGTTCAGTGCGTGGGTCGGCGGAGTTGCGCCGGGATTGCTCGCGACGGCCCTCTCCGCTCTCGCTTTCTATTATTATTTCCTGCCTCCGATGCATTCGTTGGCTGCGAAGCCCGAGGGGATACCACGGTTTATCGCTCTTGCGGTTTCGCTGCTGTTTGCCGGATTGCTGAGCGCTGCGCAAAGGAGCGCCACAGAATCGCTCAGGCGCGCGCGCGATAACCTGATTGGAACAGTTCAACAGCTCCAGAGAGCCAACGAGGCGTTGCAAGCAGAGAGTCGTGAACGCAAGAGTGCCGAAGAGAAGTTGCAGCAGAGCGAGGCCTATTTATCGGAAGCACAGCGACTAAGCCCCACCGGCAGCTTCGGCTGGAGGATTTCCACTGGCGAAACCATCTGGTCAGAGGAAACCTTTCGAATCTTCCAATACGATCGAGCAACAAAACCGACCGTGGAACTAGTTCTCCAGCGCGTTCATCCGGAAGACGCGGCCCTCGTGAAACAGACCCTCGAGCGCGCGTCGCAGGATGGCAAGGATTTTGATCATGAATATCGCCTGGTGATGCCGGATGGTTCTGTCAAGTATGTCCATGTTGCGGCTCATGCCTTAAGCGATGAATCGGGCAGCATCGAGTTTGTCGGGGCGTTGATGGACACCACCGAGAGAAAGCGGGCGGAAGAAGCGTTGCGGCGGAGCGAGAGCTATCTGGCGGAAGCGCAGAGGCTCGCGCGTACGGGGAGTTGGGCTTGGGAGGTGGCGGGGGGAGACGCCTTGCATCTCTCCGAGGAATGGTATCGCATATATGGCTTCGACCCAGATAAAGGCACGTCGGCCTGGGAAGAAAAGGCACAGCGCATTCATCCGGAGGATCGAGATAAGTGGCAACGGGCAATCGATCGAGCAATCGGTGAAAAATCGGATTACGAAGTGGAAATGCGAATCCTTCTTCCGGACGGCACGGTCAAATACATCCACACCGTCGGCCATCCTGTTTTGAACGCATCCGGGGATGTGGTGCAATTCGTGGGAACCTCGACGGACATTACCAACCGCGTGCATGCCGAAGAGGCGCTGCGCCAGGCGCAGTCGGATCTCGCACACGTCAACCGGGTGACCACCATGGGAGAGCTGACCGCCTCCCTGGCGCACGAAGTGAAACAACCGATTGCCGCCGCCGTCACCAACGCCAATACCTCCTTGCGCTGGCTCGCCGCCAACCCTCCGAATTTGGAAGAGGCACGCGCGGCTGCCACGAGAATGATGAATGACGGAAGGCGTGCGGGGGAAATCGTCAGTCGGATCCACCTGCTCTTCAAGAAGGGTACGCCGCAACGGGAGTTGGTTGATATAAACGAAGTCATTCGAGAGATGATCGTCCTCCTGCGCAACGAGGCCATGCGATACTCGATATCAGTCCGGACGGAGCTGGAGGCAGATCTTCCCCCGGTCGTGGGGGATCGCGTGCAATTGCAGCAGGTGCTGATGAACCTCATGATCAATGGCATCGATGCGATGAAGGATGTGGATGGAGCGCGCGAGCTAGCCATCAATTCGCAGCGAACGGAAAACGAGCAACTGCTGGTCTCGGTCAGCGATACCGGCGTGGGACTTCCCCCGCAGCAGGCGGATCAGATCTTTGAGGCCTTCTTTACGACCAAACAGCACGGCACCGGCATGGGGCTTCGCATCAGCCGATCCATCGTTGAATCGCATGGCGGCCGCTTGTGGGCTGCCGACAACTCTCCGCGCGGCGCAAGTTTTTACCTTACTCTGCCCGCCAACGTCGACACACATGAAAACGCCCGCAGGCGCTCCCACAGTGTTGGTCATTGATGACGATGGGCGTGCGGCCATCCAAGCCTGCTCAAATCGACGCGCTTACGGCCTGAGACCTTCGGGACAGCGCAGGATTTCTAACGCAGACAGCGGCCCGGATGATTACACCGTCGAGGAGCACACCGGCAATCTTGGATTCCCGATACGTGGAAGATTTGAGCGCGGGTACGAGCAGGTGCTCGTAGAAGATGCGACGACCAGCGTGAGTGCTGGGGCGCATTTGTTTGAGCGCAGGATGTTAGATTGACTTACTCAGGACAGGCTGCGCCGCCATCAATCCAAACTTTCACCTGCGCCACGGTTTCCGACCGGGAGAGAGGCGGCAATATGCGGCCTTCCCCGGGGCTCCAACCCCAGCGGACAAGATCGTCGTCCGCGAAGTGGCGACGAAGTTCTTCGAGGGATCGTCCGCCATTCTGCTTCGCATCTTTGATCTGCCTGCAAAGCTCGCCTGCTGAGCGTCCAACAAACACCATTTTGTGCTCGGGGGAAGTCAGCGCCCACTTCGGATTGCCGGGCGGCATGTGCGCGCCAGGAAGATTCGTCGCTTGATGGCATGTATCGCATCGCATGCCGTACACCCCGCGGCCGTCCTTGCCCCGTGTTACGTTCTGAAGATGCACATGACTGTCGTCTCCCTGAAGAGGTGCATCGCCTGCGGGATGACAATTCTGGCAGCGCGGCGAGGTTAAGACACGATAGATCTGCAGGAAAGCGGCGCGAGAGGCATTTGCGTCGGGCTTGGCAGCACGAGCTGTCCATGAAGTAACGAACAAGGCCGCAACCGCGCCAAACCCGAAGATTGCGAGCACGCGAGTTATGGCCGGTTCGCTTCTCCAACGCCGGTGTTTTTCGTTCGCCGTGAATGCCGTCATGATTTCGCTCCCTCCTTCGCGAGGTCACTTGCGCGAATTGGCAGGCTGCGAATGCGTTTGCCAGTCGCCGCGAAGATTGCGTTCGCCAGAGCCGGGGCGACCGGAGGCACACCCGGCTCGCCCACTCCTGTAGGGTTCTCGCTGCTCGGGACGATGTGCACATCGATTTCCGGCGATTCGAAGATCCGTAACATCTGGTAATCGTGAAAATTTTCCTGCTGTACTCTTCCATCCTTCAGCGTGATCTCCGTTTTGAGCGCTGCGGTCAGGCCAAAGATGATGCCGCCTTCCATTTGCGCCTTGACGGTGTCCGGATTGATGACCGTCCCGCAATCGACGGCGCAAACGACGCGATGTACGCGCACCGCCCCGTTTTTCTCCACGGACGCTTCGACTACCTGCGCCACGTAGCTATCGAAAGAAAAATGCGTTGCAATGCCGCGGCCCACTCCGGCCGGCAGCTTCGATCCCCAATTCGCCTTCTGCGCCGCCAGTTCAAGTACTGCCCGCATCCGAGGCTGCTTCGCCAGCAGCGCGCGCCTGAGCTCGTAGGGATCTTTTCCGCCGGCATGCGCTACTTCGTCCAAGAATGCCTCGACGGAAAATCCGGTGTGCGAGTGGCCAACGGAGCGCCACCATTGCACGGGCACGCCGATCTTGGGTGTGTGCAGATCCACTTGCAAGTTGGGAATGTCATAAATGATGTCCGCGGCGCCTTCGACTGAAGTGCCATCGACTCCACCCTTGATCATGAACTGCTCAAACATCGTCCCTTGCATGATCGATTGCCCGACGATTGTGTGGGTCCAGAGAACAGGATTGCCGCTCGCATCTAAGCCCGCGACGAAGCGGTCATGCCACATCGGCCGGTACCAACCGCCCTTCAAGTCGTCTTCGCGTGTCCATACAACTTTCACTGGAGCTTTGGCGGCCTTGGCCACGTGAACGGCTTCCACAACAAAGTCCGAAGCGGGATTCGCGCGCCTGCCGAATCCTCCCCCCAGCAGTGTGGTATGAATCTGCACTTTCTCCGGAGGCAAGCCCGCGACTTTTGCCGCGTTTGCGCCGTCCACCGTTTCAAACTGCGTGCCCGTCCAGATTTCGCAACTGTCCGCCTTCAAATCGACAACGCAGTTCAGCGGCTCCATCATGGCGTGCGCCAGATACGGCACGTCGTACTCCGCGGTAATTGTTTTCGCCGCGGTTTTGAGGGCGGCTTCAGGATCACCCGTCTTCTTTGCGATGGTTCCAGGATTTTTCGCCATCTCTGTAAAATCGCGCAGCATTTGTTCCGTGGAGAGAGTGGCATTTGGCCCCAGGTCCCAATCGACGACGAGTTTGTCCCGCCCAATCTTCGCCGGCCAAAACCGCTCCGCAATCACGGCCACGCCGGACGGGACCTGTTCTACAGCCTTAACACCAGGAACTTTCAGCGTTTCGCTCGCGTCGAACTTCACCACCTTTCCGGCGAACGCCGGCGGCCGCGCCACTACTGCCGTGAGCATTCCGGGCACTCTGACATCCAAGCCGAATTGCGCCGTACCGTTGGTCTTCGATGGAGTATCCAATCGCCGCGTCGGCTTGCCAATCAGTGTGAACTCCTTCGCAGGCTTGAGTGGCACGTCTGCGGGCGCTGTCAGTTGAGCGGCCGCGCTGGCGAGTGAGCCATACGTCGCACGCCGGCCCGTCGCGCCGTGAATGACTACACCCTTGTCGACCTGACAGCTCGAAGCCTCCACATTCCACTGACGCGCAGCCGCTTCGACCAGCATGATGCGAGCGACGGCTCCCATCTTGCGATAGCGCTCCCATTCGGCGGGAGAGGTCGTACTTCCACCGGTCATCTGAATTCCGAACACGGGATGATTGTAGACTTTGTCCACCGGCGCTGCTTCGACGCGGATCTTTGACCAGTCTGCCTGCAATTCCTCGTTCAGCAGCATCGGCAGAGAAGTGTAGATTCCTTGGCCCATTTCCGAGTGCGCGGAGATCACGGTCACGCTCTCGTCTGTCCCGATTCGCACAAACGCATTGATTGCGAATTCCTTTTCCCCCGCTGCTAAGGCATCACTCGTTCTGCCAGGCAGCGGCGCGTGCAAGCTCACAAGAAGCCCGCCGCCGATGGCCGCCCCGGTTCTAATGAACTCCCGCCGCCCTACAACTGCCGACGCGCTCATTTTGTCCTCCTTTCACTCGCCAGCTCCGCGGCTCTATGGATGGCTCGGCGAATTCTTGGGTAGGTCCCACAGCGGCAAATATTCCCACCCATCGCTTCATCGATGTCCTTATCCGTGGGCTTTGCGTTTTCTGCCAGCAAGACTGCGGCACTCATGATCTGGCCCGATTGGCAGTAGCCGCATTGTGGTACGTCCAACTCAATCCAGGCTCTCTGCAGCGGGTGCGTGAGATTGGCGGATAACCCCTCGATGGTGGTCACGTGCTTGCCTTCCGCGCGCGATAGCGGCGCAACGCAAGATCGAATGGCCTTTCCGTCGAGGTGCACCGTACATGCCCCGCACAGCGCCATCCCGCAACCGAACTTTGTGCCGGTCATTTCGAGCGAATCCCGAAGGACCCACAGCAAGGGGGTCGCGGGGTCGACGTCGACCTGCACCGGCTTTCCATTTACAAAGAAATTTGTCATGTGTGGTTTCCCTCCGCCGTTCTTGAATACGAGCTTCGGGTTGTGACCTTAGGATGGAATTACAACGCGAAATGTTACTACGTCTTTTGAGAAATTGTCACTACCTTCGGCGATCGGCGGTTTTATCAGGAGCGTCAATCGCTGCTGCTCGTCCGGTCTTGGAACGAGAACTTGGACTCGAGCGGGAACGGCTTTCCGTCCAGCTCCGCATAGGGATAGATGAAGTAGTTGAGCGGATCGCCCTGCTGCGGAGGGTCGAGGCGGATGTCTCGTCCGACGGTAAACTGCAGGCGATTGTCGTCGTGCGCCCCGAAGAAATAGTTTTTCTTCTCTGGGTGCTTCCAAGCTTCCGAGGCGTCAACCGGTATCCAGCCGTAGGGCTGGACATAAAATTGCGCCCAGCAGTGATATCCCGTTACGGCGCCATCATGCTGATCAGCTGGCAACGGAAAACCAATCTCGAAGCGCGCAGGAATTCCGGCCGACCGCACCATGCCGATAAACAGCGAGTGGAAATCAGTGCAGTTGCCACGCTTGGCCGTGCAGGCCCATATCGCATCGCCGTTGCCCCAACCAGTGCCGGACTTGTCGTAGCGCATCGTGGCGATCACGTAATCGTAGATGGCCCGCGCTTTGGCAAGCGGGTTTTGGATACCACGCGTCTCCTGAGCAGAGAGATCCGCGATGGCCCCTTGGAGAGGGACGCGGCGGTCCGGCTGGAGGAAACGCTGGAGACCTGGCGGGTCTGCCGCCGGTGATTGCGCGCCGACCGGGTGCGCGTCCAGCTCGACGCGGTGTTCCTGGCGGGCCACTTGAAAGCTCATGCGCACCTCTGCCAACGAGCTCACCTGCGCCGCCGGAACTTGCAGATAAAGGTACTCGTTGCCGTATTCCGGATCTCGGCGCTTCGCATAGGGGAAAGGAGATTCGATTTTCAAGCCGCCGATCGCCTGGTATGGATCCGATTGCGGCAGCGGAATCCAAATCCTCAAAGTTCTGGCGCCTAGAGGCGAGGCGGGAATTTTGGTGAGATAAGTAAATTCGAAGTTGCGTACGGGAGCATTCGTCTGCGACGGAGCAGAAAAAGCCGCCCCGAGAACAGCGAGCGCAAAAGTAAAAGCAAAGCCCAAAGCAATGGTCTTGCGAGAAATCATTGGCGAAAACCTCCTTCGTAAAATCGACAATCCGGCTTGGCGCTAATCAGGCAATGGGGATAGGAAACTCAAACTTTGAAAGGAAACCTGCCAGCGGGACCCGCGGTTAGCGGGCTGTTCAAGTGAAGCCGTGCGAAGGCCGAAACATACGTCACTCTAATAGCATTGAGAACTGCTCAATTGCAAGTACTTCCCCACTAGATTAGCGGCGCTACTCGGGAGAGCGCCTGGGTCACCGCGCCCTCTCCAGAAAACAAACGCGCAAGCCGTGTGTTTTCTGTCACCACTCACCGCGCCTGCTGCCACTTGCTCGGAAGTCATGCGCTTGCCTGTGAGGCGCGCTGAACGGAAACTGAGGCGCTGCGAAATATCGAAGCAATCATGGGGGCCTCGGCCCCACGATCAAGAAAACGCGCCGGTCAACGAGAGACGGGTTCGGCGAGTTGAGACTCGCTCGGGGTGACGCGGCGCTTGAGGAAGCCGCGGGCGGCGAGGAGTTCGGCGTTGAGCAAGGCGGCTCCGGCGGCGCCGCGGACAAGGTTGTGCGAAAGCAGCGTGAGTTTTACATCGAGCAAGGGACACTCGCGGACGCGGCCGACGACGGCGGCCATGCCGTTGCCGGCGTCAACGTCGCGGCGGGGCTGGGGACGATTCTCGTCGTCGAGGACGACAACGGGATTTCGCAGGGCGGTCGGGAGCGCAGCCAGCTCGGCGCCGACTTCGAAATTGCGCAGGGCTTCGCGGACTTCGTCGAGCGAAGCGATTTTTTTCAGGCCGACGGAGACGCATTCGAGGTGGCCGTCGATCACGGGCACACGATTACAGTGGGCGCTGAGGCCAATGCCGGCGTCAATGAACCGCGAGCCATCCCATTTGCCGAGCAGCTTCTGCGGCTCGGCCTCCATTTTTTCTTCTTCACCGCTAATGAAAGGAACGACGTTGCCCTGGATATCCATCGAGGCGACTCCGGGATAGCCCGCGCCGGAGATGGCCTGGAGCGTGACGACGAAGATTTTTTCCAAGCCAAAGGCGTCGGCGAGCGGTTTTAACACCAGGACCAGGCCGGCGGTCGAGCAATTGGGATTGGTGACGATGAAGCCCGTGTCATAGCCGCGATTCTTCTGCTGCAAGGGGATGACGTCGAGATGGGCGGCGTTCACTTCCGGAATGAGCAGTGGAACATCAGGGTCCATGCGGTGATTTCTGCAATTGCTAACGACGGGATAGCCGGCGCGAGCGAAATCCTCTTCGGCGGGGCCAGCGACCGAAGAATCGAGCGCGGAGAAAACGAAGTCGCAGTCGAGAGAGGGATCCAGACCCTTGACGACGAGAGTGCGAGCCACTTCGGGAATCGGCGCGCCGAGGTGCCAGCGAACGGCCTCAGCATAGGTTTTGCCGGAGGAACGCTCGGAGGCGGCGACTTCGGTGAGCTCGAACCAGGGATGACCGGCGAGCAGGCTTACGAGACGCTGACCAACGATTCCCGTCGCGCCCAAGACGCCGGCCCGCAACTTTTTCTCAGGACGCCTTACCGGCGCGCCCGCGTTTTCTACACTCACCTCGGTCGAATTCGCTGACTGTTTCGACTGCATGTTGCCGTCACCCCCATTTTGAGATTGTGCCCTCATGCGGCACCGCCGTGCTGAGATTTTTCTATCCGCGCAGTAGCAGGATGCTCCGGTACTCGCGGCGAACCAATCCGTGTGCCCCGCGCCTGCGGATTGAAAGTATTGCGAACCCAGACGACCATTTCGGTTTCGGCAGCGAGAGGAAGCACTTTCGCGTGGAGAACTTTCGCGCCGCTCGCGGCGAGAGCGTGGGCTTCATCGTAGCTGAGCTCATGCAAGAGGCGCGCTTCGCCGGACTCATTGGGATTCGCGGTGTAGATGCCGTCGACGTCGGTCCAAATGACGAGTTCGTCGGCGTCCACGACGTGCGCGATGATGGCCCCGGAAAAATCCGAGCTGTTGCGGCCGAGCGTGGTGATGCGGCCGTCGGGCGTTGCGCCGATAAAGCCGGTAACGACAGAGACGACGCCGGCCTCAAGGAGCGGAAGAAGAACGTCCCGGCCGCGCTGTTTCGTTTGTTCGAGATGCGGCTGCGCGTCGCGGAAGGTGTCGCAGGTCAGGACGAAATCCGAGGACGTGACGGGCACCGCAGGGACTCCTGACTTTTCGAGCGCGGCGGCGAAGAGCCTTGCGCTGAAGCGTTCGCCAAAGGAAGCGAGGCGGTCGAAGCGCTCGGCGCCGGCGGCGACGCTGCCGTGGGCCGGAACTTCGTGAAGAAGGTCCCGTCCCAAGAATTGCAACTCCCGGCGCACGCGAAGGCCATCGTCCTCGCTGAGCTGCAGATCGCGAAGCACCACGAGGTGAAGATCCATGACGAGTTCGGCTTCGCGGCGGGCATGCGCGAGCTCGCCATCGGCGAGAGTGCGAGCAATGGAAAGGAGATGATCGGTTACGCCCTTCATGGCGGAGACGACCACGATGACGTTGGATGCCCGCGTGGCGGCGCGAACGAGGCCTGCGGCATGGAGCATGCGGTCCGCACCGAGAAGAGAACTGCCGCCGAACTTGAAGGCGACGAGGTTCCTGCGTTGCTTGCTTGCCCCGCCGGCGCGATGCAGTCGTTCCTGCAAGGCGGCGGGGCTTCCTTCCGCTGCTGATGCTTCCTGTACGTTTTCGAGACTCATGACCTGCGCTCCTGGATTTCCTCTGCGATTCCAACCGTTGGAGCGTCTCTGGAAGGGGCTTAAAAGAAGAAACCCACCGCCAGGTTCGCTTCTGGCGGTGGGTTGGAAACTCTTTGCTCGTTCGCTAGCTGTTTCTCCACGCGCCGGAAGCGGAAATAGTCGTCTTAGTCGTAGTCGACATGGACGACTTGGACGTAATTCGCTTGGCGGTGATAGACAACATTGCGAGAGAAAGAATAGCACGGGCGAGGATGGAAGTGAAGGAAAATTTTGGAGATGGGGCGGAGGCGCTGCAAGCGGTCTCCCTGGCCCTTCTATAGGTTTTCCGTTAGTCCGGGGGAGCAGTTTCGCGGGAGAAACGCCTGTCCCGTGGAAAGAGTGCGAACACTGGCAAGCAGGATTTCATGGGTGTCGGCTCATAAGCCGGCGGAATTTGTGTTTGCGAAAAGAAGACTGGAACAGGTGAGGCCGGATTCGGCTTTTTGGAGTTCGGAAATGTCGATGGAAGTGACGTGGAAGCCACGCGCTTCGATGCGGGCGCGTGTGCGCGGAAACGACACGGGGAAGATGATGGTATCGACGAGAGCGAGGGCATTGGCGGCATGAGGCTCAGCTGGATCGACGTCGATCCATTCATGGCCGGCGAGCGGCGTGGTGTCAAACCATGCGCGGTTGGCAAGGAGCGTGTTGCGGCCGAGATACGTAACGGCGGATTTCAGATGAAGGCAGCCGGTGGCGGGAACGGCGATGACTTCGTACTTGTGCGGCGCAAGAATGGCGGCAAGCTGGCGGATGCCTTCCGCGTTGCTGCGCCTGGTGAGGCCGACGAAGAGTTTTCGGCCGATGCGAAGGACGTCGCCACCTTCGAGAGTGCCGGGAAGAGAAACGTATCCTAGCTTTCGAAACTTGGCGAGCTCTTGAGCAAGCGACGGCGCCTCGCGGCGGCGGGTCTCCGTTCCGAGCGGCAGGATCACAGCCAATTCATCGAGAACGATAGCGGGGTCTTCGACGAACATGGAGTCGGGAAGACCGGCCTCGGCGGGGAGCGAAATGACGCGGGCGCCCAATTTGCCGAGAAGCTTCTCGTAGGCGTGGTGCTGCTCCTGGGCTGTGGCCAAATCGATGGGCTTGCGATCGATGAAGGAAAGTTCGCAATTGACGATGGCTGGGCTGACGGCACGCGTGATGGCTGTAAGCATTCTGACCGAGAAAGTTTACACGAGAACGGTGCGAGGTGAGGAAACGTTGAAGGAAAAGGGCAGGCAGAATAGATTTCAGGTCTGCAAACAGATGTTCGGGAGGGGGGTGCAATGAATGCTTCGATGAGGCACGCGGCGGCGATTTAGAAAAATGCGGCCGCTGACGCGCGGGAGAAGATTATCGCCGAGGGGTAAGGGGCCATAGGGGCCGCGTGAGAGATCCAGAGCCGCGTAATTCCCGCGCCGAGGAGCATTCCGGCAAGAATCAGGCCGATCACCCCGAGCACAATCCAAACATCCGACCTTGAAAGAGCCAGGCCGCGCGAGCTTCGAGAAGAATCTTGAGCGGAAGCAGCGGATGGCTGGCCCGGGGCGAAATGAGAATGGGGGGACTCGTCGGAAACCTCCGGCTGCAGCAGAAAGCAGTAGCCTTTCCGGGGAATGGTCTCGATATAGAGCGGCTTATCGGTGGAATCGCCAAGCGCCTGGCGGAGTTTGTTGACGGTGGTGTTTACGTTGGCGTCGTAGTTCACGTGCGTATCAGCGGGCCAGAGCCGCGCGCGCAGCTCTTCGCGGGTGACGACATCACCCGGTTTTTCGAGGAGTGTCAGAAGAACCTGATAAACCTTGCCCTGGAGCTTGAGCCGGGACCCGTCCCGCGTAACTTCCTGCCGCTGCTGATCAATCCGGAAGGGCCCAAAGAGGACATAGCGGCCGGATGACAGGAGTGTCCGGTCCGAAGTGGCCGGTTCGTCCGGTTCTAGCATGGAGATCACTTCCGGTGACATATACGCCCACCCTTATCGTGTATAGACGTAAAAACCAGCCGAGTGTTTTGTATTCATACGAAAAAATTCATAGATAAGTTCCACGAAACCATTGACCCGGAACCGCACTATTGCGGTGCAATAGGAAGGAACGTAAAAAGCGGGATGTTACAGAAGGAAAACGGCTAAATTTAGAAGTCAATTATATGAATTAGCGGATTCAATGCCGCCAGCGAAGTGCCGTTTTGCGGCATTGCGCCCCTAAGACCGCAAATCAGGAACTTCGTACCGCAGCAGGGGGAGAGAATGCGGCATTTCATGACGTTGTATGCGGTAAATTTTGCTTCTTCCGTGCGGAGCAGCGGAAACGCTGGAGCGGGTGCAAAGGGGCGAATCCTCAGGGTAAGTCCAGGTCGAGAGCGTAGATGTCCGTCAAACCGCGCTCCACCATCACATAGAGAGAACCGTCCAATCCAAGCCCGCTGAAGATGCAGTGGGAGGGGCTGCCGCGAAGGATCTCGCCGCAACTGAACACCTTCTCTACCTGGCGATTCGCGATGTTCACGCGATAGATGGCCTGCTCGCTGCCGAGTTGATCCTGAAAATAAAGGGAGGAGGAGCCGGAAGTCCAGAAAGGAGCGCCGAGAAGTCCGCCCTCGGCCACGTCACTCCATTTTTCCGTCAGGAAATCATAAAGAAGCAGCCGGTGATTCGTTTCGTCGAGAGCCGCGATGTAACGTCCATCGGGAGACCAACGAGGTGCAACCAATCCTCGGGACTCCGGCAAGACCGTCCACTCGCTAGTGCTTGATTTGAACAAGTAGATACCAAATTTGGGCTGCGTCTTTTTTTCGCGCATGCTGACGACGATTTGCGTTGCGTCGGGCGACCAATCGGCGTCGGCGGCCTCGCGGCCCTCGGGAAGGACCGCGCGCAAGCCGCCGCCGTCCGCGGAGAGGAAATAGATCTGGCGCAAGTAGCCGGGGCGCACGCCAGTGAAGAGAATCTGCTTTCCGTCCCGCGACCAATGAGGGGCAGAAGCGACCAGCGGAGGTTTGGTTAGACGCAGGCGCTGAGAGCCATCAACGCTGCTCCGCCACAGCGAGCCGTCCGGACGATCGGTATACAGAGCCAGATGGCCGTCGGGAGAGACGCTGGCTATTTCCGCGTTGGCATTGAGGATTAACGATTCAGCACGATGAGATTGCGGTTCGATTTTCTGAAGTTCGCGATTCGAGCGGAAACTGAAAGCAAATACGCGGGAACCCGTTTGCGAGGGGATGGCCACGTGCAAAGAATCAGGGCCGTGCGTCAATTGCACAGGATCAAGATGCGATCGGCGGAGCCAATTCCAGGCTTCGCGGATTCCCCAGAGGTTGCAATCGTAGTTTTCGCAGCCGGAGAAAAGAAAATACCTGCCGTCCGCGGTCCACTGCCCGGCGGACTGAGAGGCCGGCTGCCTCCCGCTGGCGAGAATCGGATGCAAACGGGAACCATCGGCGGCCATTTCCCAGACGGCTTGGGTGCCATCCTCGCGCTTGTCCATACTGAAGCGAATGGTTTCGCCGTCGGACGACCAGGCCGGAAAATGCGGAAGTCCGGGGCCATGCGCGAGCTCGCGGAGCTGCGTCCCATCGGGATGGATGGTATAGAGACTGCGGCCGCGAACATAAATGATCTGGGTTCCATCCGGCGACCACGCGGGCTCGTGGCCAATGGCTTCGCCCATGCGGCGCGGCTCACCGCCCTGCACGGGCCACAGCCAGAGCGGCATCTCGTCATCACGCCGGGTGAACTGTCCGATCAGAAACTGTGAATGGTCGGGCGAGAGGGCGAAGAGGCGGGTGTTTTCGAAAGGAGCGGGCATTTTTTCCGCGTTGCCGCCTTCCACCGAGGTTTGCATCAGATTCCAGTGGCCGCCGTCACGCTCGAGAAAAAAGATCCTCGTGCCATCCGACACGATCCCGCCCCATTCATCAATTCCTCCGGCGTTGGTAATGCGCGTCATGCGCTGCACGCTAGGACGAGGGACCGGGTACACGATGAAAAAGAGCAGCCAGGAACCAAAAACAATCGCGCAGGAAAGAAGACTGAAATCGATCCACCGCGCCGCGCGCTCCGCCTTTTTCCTTTCTCTGTAAAGCTCGGCAGCTCGCTCGGGAGTGAACTCCGGATGGAGGCGCATGCGGACTTCGAAGGATTCTTCGGAAGTCTCCGGAGAAACATTTGTCGAGGGAGAAGCGGGGCTTGCGGTACCGCTGACGGAATGGACCGGCGCGAGGAAACGATAACCCTGCCGGGGAACGGTTTCGATAAAGCGCGGGTTCTCCGCATCATCCTGAATGGCGGCGCGGAGTTTCTTTAGGGCGGCGTTGAGGCTGCCGTCAAAATTAACATGAGTCCCGTGCGGCCAGAGTAACTGCCGAAGCTCCTCGCGGGTGACGATCTCACCGGGTCGCTGCAGAAGCAAAGCCAGGATGCGGAAGGGCTGTTCTTGAATCTTGAGGCGCACGCCCTGCCGAGAAAGAATTCCCTGCAGAAGATCGACCTCATAGAGGCCGAACCGCAGGGCAAGTCTGGGATCGACACGGTGCTCCACGAAGAGTTAAGTCCCCTGGAATCAGTGGGCGGACTATACCACTCGAAGTGCGTCCAGGGAAGAGGGTAGTTCATTCACTGGCTTAACATATTGAATATAATGGCTTTATGAGGTCATATTATTTTCAGAGTTAGTTCGTTTGACGCTCTCACGCAATTCAAGTTGAATGAACTCCCCGTAGCAGATCAGATCATTCCGTCAGCTGCCTGCTTCGGGATTCTTGAAGTTAATGGGAGGACTTGGGAGAGTTAATTTTTGAATGCCCGTAGTCCCAGAAACCATCGAAATACCCGCGTTCGCGCCCTCTGAACCAATCCTACCTAGAGTCGGGCGCGGGTATTTCGATTCTCAATTTAAGTGAGCTCTACTCTCCATTCCGGATTCCCTGCTTTCCCCCGAATGCTCATCTTCAAGTATAGTCGTCAAGGATGCCTCCCCTAGTTTGTTGGCTGCAGGGGAGCGAGTCTGTTAAACTATAGCTAGCTGGGCCGCACCTAAGGTTGTGTGACCGTCAAGCGGTCAACCTACATAAAAGGACTTTCGTCCGGGCTGCTGGTTGTTTCAGCAGCTATTTTTGTCTTTAGAGGACTTGGGCCCGACTCGGTCGGGGCCATGACAAGCAGGAACTATGAGTCAAAATATTCGAAACATCGCCATTATTGCACACGTAGACCACGGCAAGACCACGCTGGTTGACGCCATGCTGAGGCAAAGCGGGATTTTCCGCGCCAACGAGGCCCTCGTTGAGCGCGTGATGGATTCGAACGACCTGGAACGCGAGCGCGGCATCACCATTTTGGCAAAGAATACCGCGCTTTTCTTCCACGACACGAAGATCAACATCGTGGACACGCCGGGGCACAGCGACTTTGGCGGCGAAGTGGAGCGCGCGCTGCGCATGGTGGACGGCGTTGTGGTGCTGGTTGACGCCAGCGAAGGACCGCTGCCGCAGACGCGTTACGTCCTGCAGAAGGCCCTGGCCGCGAAGCTGCCTCCGGTGATCGTCCTGAACAAGATCGACCGCACCGATGCGCGGCCGAAAGAAGTTCTCGACGAAATCTACGACCTTTTCATCGATCTCGACGCCACCGAAGACCAGCTCGACTTTCCCGTGGTGTACACGAATGCGCGCGACGGAGTGGCGCACCGCACGCCGGGTGACGGTTCGAAAGATCTTCTGCCGCTCTTCGAGACCATCGTAAAACACATTCCTGCTCCTCCTGGAGACCCGGAAGGAGTTCTGCAGATTCAGGTGATGAACCTGGATTACAGCGAATTTCTGGGACGCATCGCGATCGGGCGCGTGTTCAACGGCACGCTGAAGCGCGGCGCGGACGTGGGCATCGTCAAGCTGGACGGCCGGTTGACGCCGACGCGAATCACCAAACTGTATACATTCCGGGGCCTGGAACGGGATGAAGCGCAAGCCGTCCCGGCAGGCGACCTTGTGGCGATTGCCGGCGTTGAGGGCATCAACATCGGGGAAAGCATTACGGATTTGGCAAACCCGATGCCGCTGGAGCCCCTGCTGATCGACGAGCCCACGCTTGCCATGATTTTCACCGTCAACAGCAGTCCGCTTTCGGGCAAAGACGGAACCTATCTGACTTCGCGCGACCTCCGCGACCGCCTGCAAAAAGAACTTCTGACCAACGTATCCATTCGCGTGGAAGACACCGACACGCCGGAATCCTTCCGCGTGCTGGGACGCGGCGAATTGCAGCTCGCGATTCTGATCGAAACGATGCGGCGGGAAGGTTTTGAGCTGATGGTGGGCAAGCCCGAGATCGTCACCCGCACGGAAAACGGCAAGAAACTCGAGCCGCTGGAGCGGCTGGTGATTGACGTGCCCGAGAATTTCATCGGAATCATCATGGAAACGACCGGCAGCCGGCGCGGCGAGATGATCAAGATGAGCAATCACGGCTCGGGCCGCGTGCGCATGGACTTCAAGATTCCCTCACGCGGACTGATTGGGCTGCGCAGCCAGTTGCTCACGGACACGCGCGGCACGGCGCTGATTCATTCGATTTTCGAGGGCTGGATGGAATACGGCGGAGAGATGGCACTGCGTCCAACCGGTGCGCTGGTAGCGGACCGCAGCGGACCATCCACCGCATTTGCGCTGTGGAACATCCAGGAACGCGGCGAATTGTTCATCGGGCCGGCGATCGATGTCTATGAAGGCATGATCGTGGGCGAGAATTCGCGCGAACAGGACATGGACGTTAACGTGACAAAAGAAAAGAAGCAGACGAACATGCGCTCCTCCAGCGCGGACGAAGCGATCCGCCTGATTCCGCACCGCGAGCTGAGTCTCGAGCAGGCCATCGAATTTATTGCCGACGACGAGTACGTGGAAATCACGCCGAAATCCATCCGCCTGCGCAAGAAAGTTTTGCAGGCCAACAAGCGGCCGCGCCGCTGGCAGGAAATTCGCGCCAGCCAAGCCACCACCAACTAACAGGGCGGTCTTCTCAGTGCGCTGATTTCTCGAGCAACTCTGTCAGATACTGCTTCCAAACGACAGCCTTCGTATGCGTGCCGTGTCCGCGCGTTTCGTCGCTGATGGGAATTAAAACGAAGCGCGCGTTTTTCACTCTCTTGATTTCGCGTTCTGCAATGCCAAGCTCTGGCGGGTTGATGAAATCGTCCGCGGAATTGATGAACATGACAGGTGCGGTGATTTTTTCGAGTTGCGGCGAGGGATCGTAATTACGCGAAGCATTTACCGCATACATGAGATTGTTGGCGTCCAGCCCGGAAGAACGCCATTTGAAAGAGTCGTCCAGATCTTTATCCGCGCCGTCACGTGTCGGCAGAGTTTTCTGCATGTAGCGGGGGGCGCTGCCGGCGATCAGCAGCAAATCGACAGCCGTGCGCAAACCTTGCTGCGGCTCAGCCGAGTATTCTCCTCCTTTCCATTCCGGATCGTTTCGAATCGCGTCCATCACCATCTTGCGCCAAATGCGGTTGCGTCCGGCAATCTGCACCGGCTGACAAGCCAGCGGCATGAGAGCATCCATGAAATCAGGATAAGTTTCTCCCCACACAAAGGAATGCATGCAACCCATCGACGTGCCGAGGATCAAGCGCAGATGGTTTACGGCGAGTCCCTCGCTGAGAAGCTGGTGGTGCGCGGCGACCATGTCGTCATAGTCGTATTGCGGGAAGCGAGCATGCAGCCCGTCGCTGGGCTTCGAGGATTTCCCGTGACCAACGCCGTCGGGGAGAATGATGTAGTAGCGATTCGCGTCCAAGAGCTGCCCCGGACCGAAGAGCTCTCCGGCAAATTGCGGCTGGAGGAATTGCTGTCCCGAGCCGCCGGTGCCGTGAAGAATCACGACGGCGTTTATCACGCGGCCCTCCGCGTTGCGCACCGGCTTACCAAGCGTCGTGTAGTGCAATCGCAATTCCGGCAGCGTTTCGCCCGACCGGAATTTGAAATTCTTGACCACGAAATCGCCTTCGGTTGTTGGGGGAAGCGCCGCCTGCTGGCCTGCGGAAGGCGCAGAAGCCAGGACAGTGATCGTGCACAGCAAGACGAAATTGCGGATTACGGACGCCATCAGGGAGCACCTCGTCGGCGAAAAATTTAACACACCTGGCGAGCCCGGCGAAATGCAGAGTCAGCGCGCTTGGAAATTGTTTCTCCAGTATCCACTGCGCATTAGTTCCGCTGATTTCGTAGGCGTTACCCCCACAAACTGGTGCGTTCCCCGCAAAAAGTGATATAAAGTCATGGCCTCGAATGCAGCCTGCCTCGGAAACGCTGCATCCAAATGGCTTAGGCGGCGGAAAAACCGCTAGCGCCGGCTTCGCACCCAAGGAGACTGATGGAATCCGCGAGCAATCGATCCACAGAAGCTGCCGCAGCCTCGTATCCCACCATCGCCGCGACGGCTACCGCGCTGCCGCCCCACACCATCACGCGCGATGACGTAAAGGTTTGCCTGGGACGCGTCTTTGACATCCCCGAGCGCCGCCTCGAAGCGATGATGAGCATCGTCGATAACGCCCAGGTTCACAAGCGCTACGCCATCTTCCCCCTCGAGTACACCATCCAGCCACGCCCGCTCTTGCAAACGAATAACGAATACATCGAGCACGCGGTGAAGCTCGGCCGGGAAGCGGCGGAAAAGTGCCTGGAGCGCGCCGGCTTGAAACCCGATGAAATCGATATGATCATCACGGTGTCCTGCACGGGCTTCATGATTCCGTCGCTGGACGCCCACCTCATCAATCTGATGGGATTCCGCTCGAATGTCCGGCGGATGCCGTTCACGGAATTGGGCTGCGCCGCGGGAGCCATGGCGCTGGGACGTGCGGCGGATTACTTGAAGGCCGAGCCCGGCGGGAACGTTCTGATCATCGCCGTGGAACTGCCCACGCTTACCTTTCAGCGCAAGGACATTTCGCAAGCCAACCTGATTTCTTCGATCCTATTCGGCGACGGCGCCGCGGCCGTGGTAGTCAGCGGAAAACAAACTCGGGGGCCGAAGATTCTCGTCTCGGAGACCTACACGTTCCCCGATTCGCTGGGCGCCATGGGATTTGATCTACGCGATTCCGGATTCCACATCCTGCTGGCAAAAGACGTTCCGGAAATGATCGGGACAAGGATCGGCGGGCTGGTACAAGGCTTCCTCGATCGCCACGGCCGGAAGCGCGAGGAGATCAAAGGCTGGATTCTGCATCCGGGTGGAGCGCGGCTGCTCGGAAACATCGAGACGGAGCTTGGTTTGTGCAAGTGCGACACCCAGCCATCCTGGGACATTCTCGGAAACATGGGAAATCTCTCCAGCGCGACGATCCTTTTCATTCTGCAGGAGTGGATGGAAAAAAGACCGCTCCAGCCCGGTGAATACGCCCTGGCAGCGGCTTTTGGCCCGGGCTTCAGCGCGGAGTTTCTGCTATTGCAATGGGCCTGAGCGTCACCGCGTTTCTCGGTCTGCTCCTTGCCGTGGCGTTTTTGCGGCTGGCCGAGTTGCGCATCTCCAAGCGGCACCAAAGGGAGATGGTTGCGCGCGGCGCGGCGAAAGTCGATGAGCCGAAATTCCGTTGGATGGTGCTGCTTCACACCGCCGTGCTGATTGGCGCCGCACTGGAAGTAATCCTCCTGCGGCGCCACTTTATCCTCTGGCTGGCCGCGCCGATGTTTGCCGTCTTCCTCGCAGCGAATGCCGTGCGTTGGTGGGTCATTCGCTCTCTCGGGGAGCACTGGAACGTTCAGGTCGTGGATTCCACGCGCCTCGGCGTGGTGACCTCGGGACCTTTTCGCTACGTTCGGCATCCTAACTATGCGGCCGTATTTGCGGAGATGCTGGCTCTTCCGCTTATTCACACGGCGTGGATCACCGCGCTTGCGGGGGCCATTGCGCACATCGGAGTCCTGGCACAACGCCTGTCCACCGAAGAGCGCGTGCTTTTCGCAAATCCTGCCTATCGCGCGGCGATGACCGGCAAGCCGCGTTTCTTGCCCGGACTCTTCTGAAGAGCGGCCTTCGAATGAATTGGCGTTATTACGGCGCGATTTCTTTGCTTTTGTTGACAACGGCCGCCTGCCCGGCCCGTCCTGACGAGGTTGCCCAGAGTCCGGCATTCACAACCGTGGAGGAACTCTCGTCGGGATTTCATTCCCTCTACGCGCAGAACTTTTCAGACGCGCGCGAAAAATTTGACAATTGGGAATCCCAGCATCCCGAAGAACCCTTTGGCCAAGTCGCCCTCGCGGCCAGTTATCTCTTCGAGGAGCTTTACCGTCAGAATGTGCTCTCCAGCGATTTTTTCTTGAATGAGAAGAGATTCCTGCACGGAATTGAAGGCAAACCGGATCCCGCGCGGATGAAAAGTTTTCAGGACGCGCTGGACCGGGCGCGAAAACTAGCCAAAGAGCGGCTGGCAAGGAACGCCAGGGACCCGGAAGCTTTTTTTGCCCTGACGCTGGCCGCGGGAATGGAATCGAACGCCGACTTGATGCTCAAGAAGCAGCATCTCGAGAGCTTGAAGCGGCTCAAGGAAGCCAACGAACACGCCAAGCAGTTGCTGGCGGAGCAGCCGGACGCGAACGATGCGTATGTCGCCCTTGGCTCGGCCAATTACATCATCGGAAGCCTTTCGGGCGGCGCGCGCTTCATGCTGTGGTTCGGTGGAATCCACGGCGACAAGAAACTTGGCATGCAGCAACTCGAAAAAACAATTGAAAACGGACGGTATCTGCAGCCGTTTGCCAAGATCTTGCTGGCATTGGCGGCTCGCAGAGAAAAGCAAAATCCCTTGGCGCAGAAACTGTTCCTCGAATTGAGCGAGGAATTTCCGGAAAGCTCGCTCTACGCCGCCGAATATGCAAAAGCGATGGGGCGGCCCATCCCTGCGCAGATGCATCCCTAAGCTTGTTTACATGCCTTCCGCCCGGCCGCCGTAGGTCTTTCGAAAAAGTCATCCGCAATCTCTCTAATGCATTAGAATCGCGTTCCGCAGGTGACGCGCGCGCTCAGTCATCTGCACGAGGCGGTGAAACGTGTTCCAAAAGGACTTACTGAAGGGCCGGGCGATTTTTCTTACCGGCGGGGGGACAGGACTCGGCCGGTCGATGGCGTTGCGGTTTGCGGAGTTGGGCGCGCGCATCTTCGTCGTCGGCCGGCGGGAAGAGCCGCTGCGAGAAACGTGCGACGAGATCCACCGCTCGGGCGGTGCAGCCGCGTACACGACTTGTGACGTGCGTGACTATGCCGCCGTCGAAGCCGCGGCAGCAAAAGCCGAGGAACAATTTGGCGATATCGACACGCTCGTCAACAATGCGGCCGGAAATTTCATGGCGCGCACGGAAAAACTGACTCCCAATGCCTTCAACTCCATCGTCGGCATCGTACTGAACGGAACATTTCACTGCACCCAGGTATTTGGCAAGCGCTGGATTTCCCAAAAGCTCGGCGGCAGTGTGCTGAACATCGTAACCACCTACGCGGCCGCCAATTGCGGCTCGGGGTTTGTCGTTCCGTCGGCTTGCGCGAAGGCGGGCGTTTTGGCGATGACCACCTCGCTGGCCGTGGAGTGGGCGAAGTATCACATCCGCCTGAACGCCATCGCGCCGGGGCCGTTCCCAACAGAGGGAGCGTGGTCGCGGCTGATGCCTTCGAAGCCGTTCGAAGAGCACGTCAAGGACAAGCATCCCATGAAGCGCTTCGGGAAGCACGAGGAGCTGGCCAATCTCGCGGCATTTCTCATCAGCGACATGGCGGAGTACATCAACGGCGAATGCGTGGTGATCGACGGCGCGCAATGGCTGCGCGGCGCCGGCGAATTCAACGATCTGCTGTTACTGCCGGAAGCTGCCTGGGAAGCGATGGAAGCCGCGCGTCCGAAAAAATCTTGAAGCGGCCTACTGAGGCAGCGCGCGTTTCCGAAGTTCAACGCGAAGCTTGATCTCTCCGATGGATTGCCCATTCCATTCCGCATGAACGCTGATTTCCTGCGGCTCCTGCTTCTTGGCGCCATTTTCAGCAAGCGCGGGCAAAGTGATTTCGATGCGCGTGGCCGCGACTTGCTTCGCCGCCACCGTAAACTTCCCGGTGCCGCTTTGCGTCGTGCAACCCGCGGGCAGCACGGCGGAGAGCGTGATCTCCTGAGTTTTCGTGGTTCGATTGCGAACCCACAATGGAATCACCAGTGTTCCGGGAGCCTGAAGGGCGATCTCCGGCGGCTCGGGATGCGGCAGACTCGTGAGCCCATGAGCGCGCCGAAACTCAGCGTAGAAACTGTATGGGCCGCCCAGCTCCACCGATAATTCAGGCCGTGCAGGTTCAGGAGAAACATCGGGTCGGGCGAAGGGAATCGCACCCGGCGTGATGCCATCGAAAACATCTCCGGTCACGCTGCCGCCGACAAGCGATTTGCCGAGCACGAAATGCAATGCGTCCGTCCAGCCGCCATCGGAGGTGGCCATCTTTTCGATTTGCGCTTCGTCCATTTGGGCGATCTTGTCAAGAAAGGACTTGGCTTGCGTCTGGTGGGCGCGAAACGAATCGAGCGCCATTCTCCAGTACGGCTGCTTGCTCGATTTGGAAATCTCCTTCACGGAGTACTCCGGGCCTTTCCCGCGAAAAATGTCTTCGCGGTCCGCATCCGGAAAGTAATAAATCTTTTTCGGCTCCCAGGGCCGCAAATTCTCCAGATAAGGTTCCAGTCGCTTCGTCGGCCCGGCAACCTGCTCCGCAAACGCAACTGGGTCGCCCGCCAGATCGAACGCTTCGGTTGCCAGCACGCCGGAAGCTTGGTGGTCGCCGTGGTCTTCGCCAATAAAAGTTCCCGGAAGAAATGTGAGAATCGCTTCCGGCCGCGTGAGCCTCACGAGCCTGACCAATTGCTCCAGCGATTCGCCGTGATCCCAGTTCGCCAGCGACTGCAATACATTTTGCGACGCCGTGTCCTTGCCACCGAGAAACCATACGTTGGTGATGCCCAGCGTCGCCAGTGCATTCCGCGCTTCAATCTCGCGGACCGCGCCGAGCGCCGCCGCTTGTTCCGCTCCAGCTTCATTCGCGCCGCTGCTGCCGCGCGTGCCAAACACAACTGCAATTCGCTTATGTTCGTCGAGTGCGCGCGCAAGATACGGCGTGGCCGCGCCCTCGTCGTCGGGATGCGCCACGACCAGCAGAATGTCCACTTTGTACCGCTCGTCCGGCAGCGGAAGCGCTTTGGGCTCCTGCGCGCCGCGCGCCGGTACTGAGAAAAATAGAAAAAGTGCGAAAGGTAGTTGTGTCGCCAATCGTTCCATTTACTGGCCTCTGAGATTTCCGACTGTCACGGAAGAGCAATGAGTTTACCCTGTTGGATAGCCAGGACGAAACGCGCACTGAATACGAAATCGCTGGGGTGGAGCACCATCCTCGAAGCGCCGGCGCGACACTGACACTTTGCCGTGTTCCGTGCGTAGGAGAAAGCAGGGACTTGACTATGCGTTCGCCGAACAGTGCTTATCTCCGCTTTCTCGCGGTGGCGTATGCCGCTCTGCTCTCCATTGCTCCAGGAGCGCCCGCGCCTGTTTCGGCAGCGGATGATCCGCTCGGCCCAGCCGTTGAAGCTGCCAGGAAAACCCGCGATGAGAAACAACTGCAATCCCTGAAGGCGCAACTCGAACAGATGATCGCTCAGAACCCCAACGATGCGGGCCTCTATCTTGATTTAGCAAAAGTTCAGGAGTATTTCCTGGACGTCTATGAGATGCCCAAAGACAAGAAGGCCGCCGGAGAAGCGGTGGATAAAGCCATTGACGCGGCGCAGCACTCTATCCAGCTGAACGACAAATCCGGTGACGCGCATAGCCTGCTTGCCGATCTCTACGGCAGAAAAATTTCATTGGGCAACGCCATGTTCGCAGGCCCGAAGTTCGGCCCCAAGGTCAACGAGGAAAATGCCAAGGCTATGGCGCTCGATGACAAAAATCCTCGCGTCTGGGCCAGCCTTGGCCGTCAATACTTGATGACCCCGAAGATGTTTGGCGGCGACGTCCCCAAGGCCATAGAGAGCTTTCAGAAGTCTTTGGCCTTCGATACCTCGCCGGACGAAACCTGGGTATGGCTGGCCAAGGCCTTTCAAAAACAAGGGGATACGAGCAAAGCACGGGAAGCGGTACAACACGCCTTGTCATTGAATCGGGGATCTCGCTTCGCCCTGACGACCGCCGCGAGCTTGGAGAAATAGGTGAAGAATTTGGTTTGTGACCCAAACTAGTTTGCGACCTTTTTGATGATCTGACCGAACGATCGATAAAGATATCGACATGCCTAAATATATCGATATACGGTATGCACTACTATTGTGTATCGATATTTAGATGGACATACGTAGCCATGAATCGATAGAATGAGGGTAGGGCAAATCCATGGAAACGGTAAAAGTCTCACCCAAGTTTCAAGTGGTCATTCCCAAGAAAGTTCGCGAAGAATTGGCGCTTCGCCCCGGGCAAGAATTGCAGATTTACGTCCTCGACGGAACGATACGCCTAAATCGGCCGGGGTCCATAAAAGATCTTCGCGGAATCGCCAAGGGCATGAAGTGGAAGGATGAGGACCGTGACCACACCGAGCGGTTCTGACCGATACGTTGTGGATTCTTCAGGTTGGGTTGAGTTTCTCGGCAACGGTCCCAAGGCCGATGCGTTCGCAAAATATCTCGAAAACCAAGAAACCTTGCTGCTTCCCACCATCGTCGTTTACGAGGTCTACAAAAAAATGCTCCGCGAGCAAGACCTGGCGCTAGCAGAAAAATTTCTGTCGACTGCTTTCAGCTTTCAGGCACGTGAAATCGTTCTCGATGTCTCCCTGGCCGCTTTGGCAGCGAAGAAGGGCTTGGCTGCAAACCTGCCGATGGCGGACGCAATGATCTACGCGACGGCTCAGGCGCACCAGGCGGAGCTGATCACATCGGACGCGCATTTTTCCGGACTTCCGGGCGTCACGCTGATTTAGTCACAGACTGGGTTCAGTTTCGATTCGCGGGCAATTCGTCTGCCGCGCCTTGACCGCATGGAACACCGCCGATAAGCTTAGTGTTTCTCCTTCCGGGTGAACACGCGCATGGAGCAGATTCACATCACGTTGCCGGACGGCAGCGTCAAAGAGGTGCCCAAGGGCACGACACCGGCCGACGTCGCGAGAAGTATTTCCCCGCGGCTCGCGGATGCCGCGCTTGTCGCGCGTGTTGCCGCGCCCAACGACGGCGAAGGCGAGCTGATCGACTTGCGCCGCCCTCTGGATCACGACGTGAAGCTGCAAATCCTCACGGAAAAAGATCCCGATTCGCTTTTTGTATTCCGGCATTCGGCCGCGCATCTGCTCGCCGCCGCGGTGATGGAGCTGTATCCGAGTGTGAAGCTCGGCATCGGTCCGCCGATCGACACCGGCTTTTTCTACGAATTCCTGCGCGATGAGCCGTTCACTCAGGAAGACCTCGCAAAGATCGAAAAAAAGATGCACGAACTCGCTGCCCAGGACTTGCCGAACGAGCGCAAGCTTATTCCCAAGCCCGAAGCGCTGGACCTCTACAAAAAGAGCAACCAGATTTTCAAGTGCGAGCTTGTGGAGGAAAAAGCCACCGAGCCGATGGTCTCGTTCTACACCACTGGAAAGTTCATCGACTTCTGCCGCGGCCCGCACATTCCTTCCACCAAGCGCATTCAGGCGTTCAAGCTGATGAACGTCGCCGGCGCCTACTGGAAGGGCCAGGAAGGCAATCCCCAGCTCCAGCGAATTTACGCGGTGGCTTTCTTCACGCAAAAAGAGCTGGACGCGCATTTGCATCGCATCGAGGAAGCCAAGCGCCGCGATCACCGCAAGCTCGGCACGGAACTCGACCTCTTCAGCATTCAAGAAGAAGCCGGCGCAGGCCTCATTTTCTGGCACCCCAAGGGCGGCTTGATTCGCACCATCGTGGAAAGCTGGCTGCGCGACGAGTTGCTCAAGCGCGGCTACGACCTCGTCTACACGCCGCACATCATGCGCCTCGATCTTTGGAAAACCAGCGGCCACACGGGTTTTTACAAAGACAGTATGTTTGGCCCGGTGGAAGTCGAAAAAACCGACTACCAACTCAAGCCCATGAATTGCCCGGGCCACATCCTGATTTACAAAGCAAGGCTGCACAGCTACCGCGAGCTGCCTGTCCGTCTTGCCGAACTCGGCACGGTCTATCGTTACGAACGAAGCGGGGTGCTCCACGGCTTGCTCCGCGTCCGCGGCTTCACTCAGGACGACGCGCACATTTTCTGCATGCCCTCGCAAATTGAATCCGAAGTCGAGGCTTGCGTCGACTTCGCCTTCGCCGTCATGAAAAATTTCGGCTTCGACAAATTCGAAGTCGAGCTCTCCGATTGGGATCCCGCGCATCCGGAGAATTACGCCGGCAAGCCCGAAGACTGGCATCGCGCCACGGCCGCTCTCGCCGACACCATGAAGCGCATGAACATCCCGTACAAAAAGATGGCAGGCGAAGCCGCCTTCTACGGCCCGAAAATCGACGTGAAGCTCATCGACGCCATCGGCCGTTCCTGGCAGCTCACCACCGTACAGTTCGACTTCAACCTGCCCGCGCGCTTCGGCCTGCAATACGTCGCCGACGACGGCGCCAAGCATCAGCCTTTGATGGTCCACCGCGCGCTGCTCGGCTCCGTTGAGCGCTTCTTCGGCATCTTGATCGAGCACTACGCGGGCGCCTTCCCGCTGTGGCTCGCGCCGGTGCAGGTGGAAGTCTGCCCCGTCAGCGAAAAAGTCGCCGATTACGCCAAGCACGTCACCGAAACTCTGAAGCGCCACAACCTCCGCGTCCACCTCGACGACCGCAACGAAAAGCTGCCCGCAAAAATCCGCGACGCGCAGCTCCAGAAAGTCCCCTACATGCTCGTGGTCGGCCCCAAGGAAGCCGAAGCCGGCACCGTCTCCGTCCGCCATCGCAGCAAAGGCGACCTCGGCCCCAAGCCCCTCGCCGAAGTCGTCGAATCGCTTCGGCAAGAAGTCGACTCCCGCGCGACAAGTTGAATAGTCGTCGCAATGCTTTGTTGACCCGGCCGTGCAGACCTCTCAAATCATCCTGAACGAAAGCGCTTTCGCTCAGGGTGTGCGTCACCTCGCGAACCGGGACACCCATCTGGCTGAGGTCGTAAAAAAATACGGCTCACCACCCCTCTGGGTACGTAAGCCGGGATTCCCGACACTCGTCTACATCATTCTCGAGCAACAAGTTTCTCTAGCGTCCGCGAAAGCGGCCTTCGATCGGCTGAATGCCGCCGTCCGCCCGCTCACGCCCAGCCGCTTCCTGAAGCTCACCGACGCGGAGTTGCTGCGCATCGGCTTCAGCCGCCAGAAAACTCGGTACACCCGTCTGCTCGCCGAATCTCTGGCGCGCCGCTATTTCGATCTGCGCGATCTGCACGACCTGCAAGATGAAGCCGCCCGCAATATGCTGGTGGCCTTCAAAGGCATCGGTAAATGGACCGCCGACATCTATCTATTGAGCGCGCTGCGCCGCCCGGACATCTGGCCGGTGGGCGATCTGGCCTTGGCCACCGCCGTTCAGGAAGTAAAACGCCTTCGCCAGCGCCCGTCGCCGGAAAAGCTCGAGAACATGAGCGCGCCCTGGAAACCATGGCGCGCCGTTGCCGCCCGCCTGTTCTGGCATCATTATTTGAGCAAGCGCGGCCAGCGCAGCTCGTCCATTTCTCTCTAACCCGGCGATCGTGCGTTGCTCGCGGGAGGTCACGAATGTCACGACCACTTTCACGGCGCATTTTTCTCGTGCTGACCGGTTGCGTCCTTGCCGCGCCATCCGTCGCAAAGGCCGACGGCGCGGAAGATGACGACGAGGTGCCCGCCTTGCTCGATCACATCATTATCGGCTGCAACGATCTCGATCGCGGCATCGACCTCGTTAAAGAAAATACCGGCGTGCGTCCCACACTCGGAGGCGTCCATCCCGGCCGCGGCACTCGCAACGCGCTCCTCTCTCTGGGCGAGCGCCGCTATCTGGAAATCATCGCCCCGGATTCTTCACAAGGGCAGATCGTTCACTTCCCGCAAATCCTCGGGATGACCGAGCCGCGCCTCATCGCCTGGGCCGTCCATCCTCCGGACATCGCTGCCACCGCCAAGCTGCTCCGCGAAAATCAAATCGCCTTCAAGGGTCCCGACGACGGCTCCCGTCAACGCCCCGATGGCCACGTCCTCAACTGGAAAACCGTCAATCTCGCCGACGACCGCCACGGTCTCCTCCCCTTCTTCATCGAATGGAGCGCTGACTCCGTCCATCCTTCCAAGGATGCTCCCGCAGGTTCCCGCTTAGAGCATTTTGAAATCATGAGCGCGGATCCTGACGAACTCTCCTTAACGCTGAAACGCATCGGTCTCGACCTCCCCGTCCAGCGAAGCGACAAAGCCCGCCTTCACGCGCTCATCAGCGGGCCAAAGGGCGACCTGAAGCTGAGCACCTGACCTCGCGCTTCGATTCTTGCGGGGTCTCCTCCAACCCGTCGTCTCCAGCTAAATCCGCTGCCATACCCTTTTGCCTCTTGCCGTGCAGCCGCTGGCGCATGCTATACTTTGAAGCCCGTCCCCAGTCGTTTTTCAACTGTGTGGCGTGGGTCATCGCTTCGCGGTGATACGTGGGGTTTCGAACGGGCCCAGCCCTGGATGAACCGGGGAAAGCAGTTCTTGTCGGCCGCTTCGTGCCCATAAATAGCAAAGTGCTTGAGGGGGACTTATCGCAGAACGCAGCTTCCGGCAGAGCGACCGTATTCGCGTCAACGAACGAATCAGGGCTCGCGAAATCCGGGTGATTGATGAAGAAGGCGGCCAGCTCGGCGTCATGCAGCCGTTTGAAGCCATAAAGCTGGCGAAGGAAAAAGGGCTCGACCTGGTGGAAATTTCACCCACCGCCGATCCGCCGGTTTGTAAGATCACGGACTACGGCAAGTATCTTTACCAGGCCAACAAAAAGGCTCACGAGCAGCGCAAGAGCAGCCGCGGCTCGCAGTTGAAGGAAGTCAAGTTTCGGCCCGCCACGGCGGAACACGACTATCAGGTTCGCAAGAACCAGATCATCCGCTTCCTCGGCGAAGGCCACAAAGTGCGCGCCATGATTTTTCATCGCGGGCGCGAAATGGCCCACCAGGAAGTCGGGCGTGCCAAGATGAACCGCTTGCTCATGGAGATTGGCGACCAGGGCCAGATCGAAACCATGCCGCGCATGGAAGGCAACGTCCTGGTGGCGTTACTGGCGCCGAAAAAAGGCGTCAGCGTCGCCAAGCCCGCGGGACAGACGTCATCCAGCGCCCAGCAGTCGCAGTAAGCAGCGCCATCCAACGCGCGAACGTAGTTTGTGACCGGCGTTATCAGGCGCGCGACCATGATTTTGTAGGGGCGGGGCTTGCCCCGCCCGCCGTAGCAAACGGCACAGTAAAATTGTCGAGAGGATTTCCAGCAATGCCAAGGAACGCATCGAAACCGAAATTAAAGTTGAAAACCCACCGCGGCGCCAGAAAGCGCTTCAAGTTCACCGCCAACGGCAAGATCAAGCGCGGCCACTCCGGCAAGCGCCACTTGATGGGTACAAAAAGGCCCGGCCGCATGCGCAAGCTGAAGAAGCTCACGCTGGTAAACAAAGCCGACGTGGCCAGCGTCAAGCAGATGCTTCCCTACGGCTAGTCGAGTTTCCATGTAGGGGCGCAGCATGCTGCGCCCCATTTGAGACCAACAGCCGTTAACCAAATTCGAATTTCGCCGTTGGTCAATTCGAATTTCTAAGAGGGCCACTCTCGCGTGCGCCCTCCAAGGAAAATGCGGGACGCAAGTCCCGCAACATCGTGCCAGGCAGCGCTTCACGGGTGCCTGCCGGCCGAT
>Ga0137409_10000656_pt1 | contig 37941 bp, 29 predicted proteins | sample CZODoug1_16funga_FD_122059 | JGI IMG/M metagenome (GOLD analysis project Ga0137409, IMG submission 122059) | Vadose zone soil fungal communities from Angelo Coast Range Reserve, California, USA - CZODoug1_16fungal (Hybrid Assembly) | ecosystem: Environmental > Terrestrial > Soil > Vadose zone... | reverse complement strand
TCGATATCTCCAGCGAGATGGTCGGGCGTGCACAACAGGCTGCCGCGAGCGGTGCACCGTGCCCGATGACTTTCGAGAGCGGAAATGCCACGAATTTTCAGGATTTTCCGCGGGAGCAATTCGACCGGGTGATCGCCGTTTTTATGGTCAGCTATTTGAGCTGCGCTGAAATGACCGCGGTATTCCGGACCGTGCGTTCGCGCCTCGCTCCGGGCGGTCGTTTCATTTTCACGGTACCGCACCCATTTCTGCCCTACATCCGCCCTCTGGAGAAGCCCGTTTACTTCGACTCAAAGGGACGCGACTACTTTGCCGGTGTCGATGAGTCCTATGAAGGGTACATCTGGAGACGTGACGGCAAGGCCGTTCCCGTGAGTTACATGCACAAGACTCTTGCCGACTATTTCAACGCCTTGGCCGCTTGCCGGGTTCCAAACACTCCCCAAAATCATTGAACTGAAGGTAACCGAGGAGCATCTGGCTCTGGACCGTGCGTTTTTCGAAGGTGCCGTGGGTTATCCGCTGCAGGTACTGTTTCGCATCGATGCACAGTAAGGATCTGGTCGCAGCATCGGGGTCGCGCGAAGCGCCATGGAAAACTCGCTATTGCGCGGCTGTTAGGGCGCAGAAGCAAGCGCGGCTGGCCAAGGCTGCGGCCAGTTCACTCGACACCGTTGAATCGCGGACGAGCGCTGTGGTGAGTCGAGCAGGGCCATAGCATCATGCAGACATGCCTGTAGTTCCAGCCGCACGTATACGGCCTCGCCGTCCTGGCCAGCCCGGTAGGCAGACTGAACCGCTATCGTTATGCCTCTTTCTCGATTGGCGAGATACTGTTCATGCGTCATCGGCTTTGGTGGTGGACTGGCGCAAGCCGAGACAATCAGACTCGCGATGCAGAGTACGGCGATTGATGATTTCCGCATGACTTCCATTGCGCTCGTCTCCTAGAAACTGCAAGGCGAAGCATAGCTGTGGGAGGTTTCACGCCGCTGCGACAGAGTCGGCGATTTACGACACGGGTGCAGGACCGATGTAGGGAGCACCATAAAATCAATGGGTTACGAGCGATCAGCGAGGCGGCATTTGGACGGCGTCATGGCTGCCATGCTCCGGCGCCGCCCGTTTGATCCAAACGTTACGGCTTCGGCGTAACAATCGGATATTGTGACTTCACATTCTGGCCCGATACTGCCGCTGCCGGCGGTGCGCTCCACCAGCGTGATTCGGAACTGATCTGCGACTGTTCTATGGGCGCGCTTCGAGCACCAGATTGAAGGGAGTCTCGGTAGCGCGCCTAAATCGGCCGAAGCCACCTCCGGTCACGACTACCTCACGTAACCGACGCTCGCCCGCCTGTGCGCCAAGTGCTGGGCCATTGCGCGCAAGCGACACCGGCACGCAGATCTGCGACGACGCTCCGTACATCACTCGACCGACCGGATTCAGATTGTCTTGAACATTGTCGTTCGCGAACGGCTCGACGATCATCACCGTCCCATCGTCTTTCAGCGCGCGTCGCGCATGGCGCGACACTCCAACGGGATCTCCCATGTCGTGAAGGCAATCGAAGAATGCGATGAGATCAAATGACTCGCCGCGGTAACTCACCGCATCCGCCTCCTCAAACTGCACGTTCGTTACGCCTGCGGCAGCGGCTCTTTCGCGGGCTGTTCGAATGGAATCGGCATGGTAGTCGTATCCGGTAACTTTCGAGTTCGGATACGTTTTGGCCATGAGAACCGCGCTGGCTCCATGACCGCAGCCGACATCGGCTACCTTTGCTCCCGCCTTGAGTTTTTCAACGACCCCGTCTAGAGCTGGAAGCCACGATGTGATGAGATTGGCGTTATAGCCGGCGCGGAAGAACCGCTCCGTTCCATGAAAGAGACAGGGATGGTGCTCGCCCCATTCCATACCCTTTCCAGTGCGGAAATTGTCGAGGGTACGGTCTAAGGCGTGAAAGGTGGCTTCGACAATGTTGTACGCGCCTGGCATGTCGACCGGCCCATTGGGGTCCGCGAGGCAAAGCGCCTGTTCTGGGCTCAGCGACCAATTATTCTTCGTCGCGTCGAACTGCACATATCCGCCGGCTCCCTGATTGCCGAGCCACTCGCGAACGTACCGCTCGCTCGTGCCGGTTTTCTGCGCCAGGTCGGAGGACGTAATGGGGCCCTTGGCGAGCTCCTTATATAAGCCGAGCCGATCTCCGACCAGCATCAGTGCAGCGCTCATCGCTGCGCCAAGATCACCCACTGCCTTGCCGAGAAACTCATTGAGTTTCGATTCGTCGATAGCCATGTCAGATTTCTCCCCGGTTTGTCGCGTTCGATGAAGCGATCTAGTGCCGCTGGACTTTTGCGCGGAGCATACGCCTGCAAAATCTTAGACTCCAACTTGTTGCGGCAGAGCTTGTGTGCGTCGCACCAACGTTTGTCCCACGTTTTAGACCCCACCCGATCTCACTCGGGTAGCTTCATTCTCTTCTACATGGCGCCGAAGCTGCGCGAGTCGACGATCCGTGCTGTGTTATGCGGTTGCGCCCTGCATAAATTTCTCGGCGCGGCGGCGCATCTCGTCAGGTGGTATATCCTCGATGTGCGTTGCGACGGTCCATGTGTGTCCGAACGGATCTTGCAACGTCCCCGATCGATCTCCGTAGAACTGGTCTTTGACGGGTTGCAGCTCCTTTGCTCCGCTTGCGACCGCTCGTTTGAAGACTTCGTCCACCCGCTCGACGTATACCATCAGGCTCACACCGGCTCCGCCCAGCGATTGTGGACTGCGGTGGCCCATTTCAGGATGTTCGTCTGCGAGCATGATTGCCGAATCGCCGATCCGAATCTCGGCGTGGCCGATTTTGCCGTCCGGGCCCGGCATGCGCATCAGTTCGGTGGCGCCGAATACACGTTTGTAGAAATCGATAGCGTCGGCAGCGCCTTTGATAATGAGATAGGGAGTGACCGAGTGATAACCGTCTGGAATCGATTTGGTCGCCATGATTATCTCTCCTTTTTAGCGGTTGATCGGGTGAACGCATTGCCATTCTAGAACTCCCCTATGTCAATGCAAGGAGCCGGTCATCGGTAAAGATCTAACGAGAAATTCGAGCCGGCGTTCACTCTCCTGACCGCCCAATGAACGCAGGCCCCTTCGAACTCATCATTGGAACGATGATCCGGACGAAGTCAATACTTCGATACGGCGAGCAGGTGAGATAACATGCCGCCGATCCGTTGCGCCGCGATCGCCGATGGACTGAGCGACACCATGTATCTTCAGAAAGGAGTTCGGATGCCCACCTTGATTCGTGTGTCATTGCTGCTCGCCGCCGCGAGCATCGCTGCCCCTGCCCTGGCCGACGAGGGAATGTGGACCTACGACAATTTCCCCGCCGCCAAAATGCGCGCGAAATACGGCTGGGCGCCGGATGCCGCATGGCTCAAGCATGCAAGGCTGGGCAGCATCAGGCTGACCCTTGGCTGCTCCGCCAGCCTGGTATCGTCCGACGGCCTGGTGATGACGAACCATCATTGTGTGCGCGAGTGCGTCAGCGATCTGGCGGATGCGCAGCATGACTACATTGCCAACGGATTCTATGCCGCGGCGGGTGCGGAGGAGAAGAAATGCCCGGCGATGGAGGCGAATCAGCTGGTCAAGATCACCGACGTCACCAAGCAAGTCGAGGCGGCCACCGCTGGTAAATCGGACCGCGCGTTCCACGAAGCGGAGCGGGCGGCGAAGGCGCAGATCGAAAGCGCCTGTGGTACGGCGGCGGACGTGCGTTGCGAAGTGGTGACGCTGTATCAGGGCGGCGTATACGATTTGTACAAATACAAGCGGTATCAGGATGTTCGCGTGGTGTTCGCGCCGGAGGAAACCGCGGCCTTCTTCGGCGGCGACCCCGACAATTTCACCTTCCCCCGCTACGACTTGGACGCGGCATTCGTGCGCATTTACGACGGCGGTGCGCCGCTGCACACGGATACTTTCTTGAAATTTGCGGCCAAGGGCGTCAAACAGGGCGACCTCGCGTTCACGAGCGGCAACCCCGGTTCTACCGAGCGCGACGATACGCTGGCGGAGCTCATATTTCAGCGCGATGCCGCACAGCCATTCATTTTGAACCTATATTCGGAATTGCGCGGTGTGCTGACCGAATTCGCCACGAAGGGACCCGAGCAGGCGCGCACGTCCAAGACCTTGCTCTTCGGAGTTGAAAATTCGCTGAAAGCCATCAAGGGCCGACAGCTCGCACTGGTGGAAGGGCCGCTGGTGGCGGACAAGGCTCGCGCCGAAAAGGAATTCCGCCGGCGTGTAGCGGCCGACCTCAAGCTCGCGAAACAATATGGGGGCGCCTGGGATGCGGTGGCGGCGGCGGTGGCGCATGAACGGAATATCTATGTGCGCGGCTTCCTGCTGGAGCGAGTCCCGCACCGGATGTCTGATCTCTTGGGCCATGCGGTGGCTCTGAACCGTTACTCGGCCGAAATCGGAAAGCCGGACGGTCAGCGTTTGGAAGAATTCGCGGACGCCAACTTCCCGGCGCTGCGGCAGGAGATCGTCTCCTCCGCACCGATTCACGGCGATCTGGAGAAAACCGTGCTGACCTGGTGGCTCACCAAGGTACGCGAATACCTCGGCACTTCAGACCCCGATGTGCGCGCGCTTCTCGGCAACAATAGCCCGGAGGAGATCGCAGACATGCTCGTGACCGGCACGAAGCTGGCTGGCGCGCCGCTGCGCGCCAAGTTGCTGGAGGGCGGCGCGAACGCCATCAAGGCCTATCACGACTCTTTGATCGATTTCGCCCGCACGCTGGACGTTCCCGCCCGCACGGTTCGAACCGATAGCGAGAACCATGTGAAAGCGGTAATCACCAAGAACGCCGCGCTGATCGCCAAAGCGCATTTCGCGCTGGAAGGCAAGGCCGCCTACCCGGATGCCACCTTCACGCTGCGGCTATCCTACGGCGCAGTGGCCGGCTACGAGGAGAACGGACGCACGGTCAAACCGACGACGAATTTCGCCGGCGCCTACGCGCACGCGACCGGGCGAGATCCGTTCAAGCTGCCGGACAGCTGGGTAAAAGCGCAAAAGTCAGTAGATCCAAGCGCGCAGCTCAATTTCGTCTCGACCAACGACATCATCGGCGGCAATTCCGGCTCGCCGGTGATAGGACGCGACGGAGAGGCGATTGGCCTGATTTTCGACGGCAACATCCAGTCACTCGGCGGAGATTTCGGCTACGACGTCAGCCAGAACCGGGCGATCGCCGTCGACGTGACCGGCATCGCCGAGGCGCTGAAGAACATCTATCACGCCGATCGCTTGGTCAAGGAACTGACGCGTTAGTCACCCATTGCATCATCAAAGGACTTTGTAGCCGAAGGATATTCCGAGCACCCGAGGGCGAATCGGCGTCTGTTCCACGATGAAATTATCGGTGCTGGTGAAGGTGGATGCGTGCGAATTGGCCAGATTCTCTCCGTACAGCGTCACGTTCCAGGCATCCTTGGCGATTCCGACCGAAGCGGAAAAGGTCGAATAGGCGGGATTTTCGAATCGCAGCCTTGAGGTGCCGATGCCAACCGATCCCGCCGCGAAGGTTGGGTTGGAGCCCGCCTGCGTGAATGAATGCCCCGAGTGCGTGGCGCCGAACTGTACGAAGGAGTTGTAGTCCGCAAACGACCATTCGTAGCGGGCCCGCAGGCTGAATTGCAACGGCGGCGCGTTCGCCGTGGGCGATCCGACCGGGCCGAACGGGTTCGTGATGGCGGTACAGCTGCCGCCGGTGGAGTCGCATTGTTGCGTGATGGCATGACCGAAATTGGCACTGAGTGGGTTGTTGTCGATCAGCGCCGGCGAATTCGTCTGTCGAGTTTGATTCCAGGAGGCCGCCCCTTGCACGGTGAGTCCACCGACCACGCGGGCGACGATCGAGGTTTCGATGCCTTTGACCAAGAAGTTCTGCCCGTTTGTATTGAAGAACAAGTTGCCCAACAAACCGGGATCGAAGAAGGAGATCTGCACATTGTCCCAGTTCTCACGGTAGACGGCGCCATTCCACTGAAAGCGATGGTCGAAGAACTCGGTTTTCCAGCCGATCTCGTTGTTCGTGAGCTTGTCGGAATCCCATGAGCGCGGCAGCAGGTATTGCAACTGGCCGTCCGTCCCGTAGATATGTCCCGTGCCTCCATTCTCATCGAAGCCGCCCGGCCGGAATCCTTGCGACCACGTGTAATACACCATGACGTCCGGCATGATGTGCCAGGTGAGATTGGCGCGGTGCTTGAACCCCGATTCCGAGCCCCGGAGGTTTTGCGCATCGAGATTGTACGAGAACGACGACGTGCAGCCGCCCGGCGGTGTGCCCGCCTCGTAGCACCCGAAACTCGACATGACGCTGCCTTTGTACGAATTCTCGAACAGGAAATGGCGCGTGCCCGCGGTGAGAGTCAGCACCTTGGGTATCAAGTCGAAGTCGACCGAGGCGAAGAACGCGGTCTGTTTCGTTTCACGCGGGGTGTCTTGATAAAACGATTCGGTCGCAGGCCGGATCCCGGCGGGGTTGACCGAGCTCCCCGGGAACGTGCCTAAGTCGGTGAAGCAGCCCGCGGCGAGGGTTGCGGTACATTCCGGTATCCCCTTGTAGCTCCACGCGGTCCGATCGGATAGTTTGTTGTCCTCGTAGAACGCGCCGACGATGCCGCGCACGCGCCACTCATCGGGAGTGCTGACCCGAAACTCGTTCTGGAAGTGCTTGTTCTGCTCGCTGGTGTGCCAGGAAGCGTTGGGGGAGAAGCACTTCGGCGTCAAATCGAAAGCGCCGTAGCACTGATAGTATTCGGCGTAGACGGCACGGGAATAGTTGGTGTAATCACCGGACTGCTCGACGCTCCGCGACAAGTAGCCGGCCGTATAGACGCCCTTCAAGAAGCCGAGCTTGCCGTCGATCGTCAAGGACGTCATCTCGAACTTATCGTTGTCGTAGGACGGGTTGAACAGGGTAACCTCGAGCGGCCGCAACGGAGCGCCATCCGAGGCGTTCGGTTGTTGGTAGAACACTCCCTGCGAATGCATATCTTGGTAGCTCTGCGCCAGCAGCACGTCCCAATCGTCGTTGAACTTGTACAGCAACTGTGCCCGAATGCCTTGGTAGGTCACCGGATTGATGGCTCGTCCCGCGATACTATTATTATTGAGCGTCGGACTGCCGGGCGGCACGCAAAAGCCGTTGTTCGGCAGCCCATCCGGACATTGGCCGTTGACGGCCGGGTAGCCTGCATAATGAATGCCGAGATCGGTGTTCTTGCGCGTGAAAGTCGCCGGTACGTTGTCGATGTAGCCGCCGCGCTGATCGTTGTAGATGACGGCGCGCACCGCCATGTGCTCAGGCATCAGGGGCAGGTTCAGGACCGCAGTGACGTCGGAATTATTATCCCCATGGGCGGTTGTGCCGTAGCCCGCCTTGACGTTGGCTTCGGTCACATCAATCTTGGGCTCATTCGTGATGTAGCGGATCACGCCCGCTTCGGCGCCTGCGCCAAACAGGGTGCCCTGCGGGCCTTCAAGAACTTCAATACGGTTCAAATCGGCGGCATAGATGTCGAGATTGCGGTTCGGCAGCTGGCCCGATTGATTGTCGAGATAGATTGCGACGTTGGGGAACAGCCCGGTCGAGGAGCTGCCTTGGCTCGCCTGGGAACCCGCACTCAAGCCGCGCATGAAGACTTCGTTCTGCCCGGGCCCGTTGTTGGCGCTGGTGACATTCGGCAGATACTTGATGTAGTCGTCAAAGGTCTGGATGTTGAGCTGCTGCAGGGCTTGGCCGGTAAAGGCCTGCATCGAGATCGGCACGTCTTGTATGCTTTGCGCGCGCCGCTGTGCCGTCACCGTGATTTCCTCGAGGGCGTCGCTCCCCCCCTCCACGGTCGCGGCCAGGGATCTCGCGCCCGACAGAGCGCCCAGGACAGCCGCGATCGCTATGGACAGCTTGGAATTCATCGTTCATCCCCTCTTTATTCGAATTTTCGGTCTCGCGCAGGCTCTTTGGCCACGGCGTGGTTTGTTTCTAGCACCAAATAGACCGTGGAGCAATTAGGAGATCAGGGCGGCGTCTCCGAATAAGCCGTGACTCCCCACCCATATCCCGCGATCCGCCAGCCGACCTCCTCTTGGACCAGCACGAACGACCACGCCCCGTGCTCCTCAAACCGTTTGCCCTGGGTCAGGCCCGTCCAAGTCGTCGGCAAAGAGAAATAAACGCGATTGCCCGCGCGCTTGAAATCATGGGCTTCGCCGAAGGTCGCAGCCAGGTTCTTGAGCCCCCCTTCGGCGGCATGCGCGCGGAGTCCCGCCGACCAGTTCGCCGCCGCTTCCAAGCCGCAGAATATGAACGGCGCGAAATTCTCGACGATGCACGGCCCGCGGCGCGCAAACACCGTCGGCTGCTCGCCGCGGCGCAAGGTGCTCATGAACGTGACCAGGCCCCGCACGGGCTCCATCATCGCTGCAGTCGGCTGCTCTTCCGCGTGGGCGCCGCCGGCCGCCAATAAGCCAATCAGGACCACCCAACAAAGGCGGTATGCGCGCGGCCGAGTCGTCCGCCGAATCGTCGTAAAATCATTTTGGTGCAAGTCTCGCTCCGAATGAGGGGCCGGCGCCCCAAGTGTGATCACCACACTCTAGGGCACTCGCGTGCACTTGCAAAGATGCGTCCGCGCACCATCGGATTTGGGGTGGACTACAAATTCGAATGATCGCGGCTTAGCGCGGCGTGCCGCTCAATTCGCTGAACGGCGGCGGCAGCGTCGCCTGCAGGCTGGCGCGGCCGCTGTGCCCATCGAAATATTTCCCGAGGTATTTGGACTGATCCAACATCTCTCGAGTCTCGGGACACTCGCGCAAATTGGCGAGCACCGGCAAGAGATTCATGTCGGCATAGCTGAACGTGTCTCCGACCAAGTGGCCGGACGGCGTTATCGCGCGCTCGAACACCTGAAGGTGCTCCAAGACCCGGGGTAGCACTCTTTCGATGGCGGCTCGATCCGGGGTTCCATCGCCGGTGCGCGGGAAGAAATGACTCTGCAAGTACACCCGAATCGTCGGAAACATCTCCGCATTGGCCACGGAGACCCATTGTTCGACTTTGGCAAGCAATTCAGGATCCTCTGGAAACAACCGCGGCCCCTGGAACGCGCGATCGACAAAGGTAGCGATCGCCTTCGACTCGAACAATTCCACGCTGCCGCACCGCATGACCGGAATTTTCCCCAAAGGGTGAACGGCCGACGCGGCAGCTGAATGCGGGCGGAGCCCGCATGTTCACGAGCTGCTGGCGTGGCGAGGCTCATTCATGCCTCGCGGCGCCGGCAGGGTCGAGCAAGCGGCCGCGCCACCACGCGATGGTGTCGCCCAAGGCCTCATTCAACGTGAAGCGCGGCCGCCATCGCGCCTCGTCGCGCAGGCGATGAATTTCCGGCACCAGCAATGATGGTTCCCCCGGCGGCGCGGGCCGGGCGCCGAGCCGCAGGAGCTCGGGACGGCCGATCTGCCGGCCAATTCGATCGACGAGATCCGCCAGCGACACTCGCTCGTCGGACCCGATGTTCACGGGGCCTTCGAGTTCGGAGTCCAACACCGCCGCAAACGCCTCCCCGACGTCCGCAACGTGCAGAAAACTGCGAATCTGTCTTCCGTGCGAGCACGGCGCTTCGCGGTTCAGCAGCAGATTGCGGATCACCGACGGCACCAACCGATCCGGGTGCTCATGGGGACCGAATTGAAAAAAAATGCGCCCCCATGCCGTCGACAGACGCTCTTCGCGCCCGAAGTCGGCCAGTATCGCCTGCAAGGCGATTTTGCAAGCGGCGTAGCGAGTCACGGCAGCGGCCGCATCACTCGTGGCAGTGACAGCGTTATTCGCAGCAGTGGCTGCATCACTCGCGGCAGTGGCTGCATCACTCGCGGCAGTGGCTGCATCACTCGCGGCAGTGGCTACATCACTCGCGGCAGTGGCTGCATCATGGCGCGTCGCGCCTGCACCTCGCAGGGTAGCGGCTTTTGTCTTCGCCAGGGGGCTCGACAGCTCGTCGCACACCTCCACTCGGGACCAGTCGTATTCCGCGCAGGTCCCCGCCATCATCACGCGGCTGCCGCCTTGCGCGCGAAAACTGCGCAGCAGGCGTTCGCTCGCCGCCAGCCAGCGAAAATTTTCCTCACTGTTCCAGTACACTCCGGGCGTGGCGATCCAGGCGAAGTGCAGCAAATGAGTGGGCCTCACTTCGCGCGTCAATTCATCGATGGCCGAGTCATCGAGCAGATCCGCGAAGTGTGGCTTCGCGCCCCGCAGTTGCTCAGGGACGTCGCGACTCGCCTTCTCAGAGAGTACTGCGTGCACCTCGTAACCCAGGCGCAGCAGCGCGGGGACGCTCCAGCGGCCGATGAAGCCGCCGGCTCCGCTGACGAGCACGCGCTTGCCTTGCGTCACACGCCGTCCGGCACGTCGAGCAGCGGGTAGGCGGCGTCGCGCTCGGAGATCACCGCCGGCGGCAAAGGCCACTCGATGGAGAATGCCGGATCGTTCCAGCGGACCCCACGGCTGAACGTCGGCGCATACGCCACCGAGATCATGTAGTACACCTCGGTGTCGTCGGTGAGGCTCACGAACCCATGGGCAAATCCCGGGGGGATGAACAGAGAACGGCGATTGTCCATCGTCAACTCCGCTCCGAACCAGCGCCGGTAAGTGGGCGACGTGGTGCGCAGATCCACGATGGCGTCGAAGATCGCACCCGCCGTGCAGCGCACCAGCTTGTGCTCCTCGTGGGGCGCGGCCTGATAGTGCATGCCGCGCAGCGTGCCCTTGCGCGCGTTGTACGACACGCTGCACTGTCGCAACTCGGGACCCAAGCCTCTCGCGGAAAATTCATCCGCGCAGTACGAGCGGGCAAAAAAACCTCGTTCGTCCGGGAGGCGCTCCATGTCGACCACATAAGCCCCGGGCAAAGGCGATTCAGTGAATATCATGGGTCGCGGCCGAATTCGTTTGGACGCCGGCCGACATCGTTCGGGCTTTGCGCATCATGGGTAGATACGAACCTCGGGTACCGGAGTGACGAACCGGCCGCCCCACTGGGTGATTGCCTGTAATTGCTGGCGGATTTCGTGCTGCAGGTTCCAGGGCAGAATCAGCACGTAGTCCGGCCTCGATTGCAGCAACGCCTCCGGCGAAACCACCGGGATATGCGTGCCGGGAAGGAATTTCGATTGCTTGTGGGGGTTCCTGTCCGCCACCTGGGAAATGTCGGCCGGCGTGACGCCGCAGTAATTGAGCAGGGTATTGCCCTTCGCCGCCGCGCCGTAGCCCGCGACCGTCTTGCCCTCGCGCTTCGCCTCGGCGAGGAACGCCAGCAAAGATCGCCGGCAGTTCTCGACGCGTTCCGCGAAGCGCAGATAGGTGCCGAGATCGGCCAGGCCCGCTGCGCTCTCCTGCGCCCGCACCCGGCGCAGCGAGGCGCTGTCCTCGAGGTCTGTGCGGTTCGAGTGCGCGGCAAAGATTCGCAGCGACCCGCCGTGCGTCGGCAGCGTTTCCACGTCGTAGATTCGAAGGCCGTGGCGGCTGAACACCTGCTCGATGGCGTAGAGTGAAATGTAGGAGTAATGCTCGTGGTAGATGGTATCGAACTCGACATGTTCGATCAGCTCGAGAAGGTGCGGAAACTCGATCGTCGCGGAACCCTTGGGTTTCAGCAGCAAGGCTATGCCGGCGACGAAATCATTGAGCAGCGGGACATGCGCCAGCACATTGTTGCCGATGATCAGGTCCGCCTGCCGGCCGCTGCCGGCCAGTTCCTTCGCCAGACGCTCGCCGAAGAACTCGACCAGGGTGGGGACACCGATCTTTTCCGCCGCGGCCGCGACGGTATCGGACGGGTCGATGCCGAGAACCGGCACCCCCATGTCGATGAAGTTTTTCAGCAGATAGCCGTCGTTGCTCGCGAGTTCAACCACCAGGCTGCCGGCGTCGAGGCCGAACCGCCGGCGCGCCATGGTGCAGTACTCTTTGGCATGGGCCAGCCAGTCGTCGGAATAGGACGAGAAGTAGACATAGTTGCCGAACAGTTCCTGCGGCGCAACGTCATAGTCCACTTGCACCAATTTGCAGGATTCGCAGACCTTGGCTCGCAGCGGATAGCGCTTCTCGTCGCGCGCCGCCTCCAATGACGTGATGAAGGCGTTCGACGCCGGCTGCAATCCCAAGTCCGCCATGGTCACGGTCAAACGGCCGCCGCATGCGCGGCAGCCCGTCACGAGGCCCGCCATCGCACCGGCCCACTCATCGCCGACCTTGCCATCGCGTCACCCTTCCCATCACGTTCATCCTTCCCATAGCTTCCAGGGAGCGGCTCCGCTGTCCCATAACGAATTGAGGTTTTGCTTGTCGCGCAGGGTATCCATCGGCTGCCAGAACCCGCGGTGGACCCAGGCGGCCAACTGGCCATCCGCAGCCAAACTCTCCATGGGTTCTTTTTCCCAGACCGTGTCATGCCCGTCGATGAGCTCGAGCACGCTCGGCTCCAGGACGAAGAAGCCGCCGTTGATCAGGCCGCCCTCCGCCGTCGGCTTCTCCTCGAAGGAAAGGACCTGAGTGCCCTGGGTGACGATACGGCCGAATCGCGCCGGCGGCCGCACGCAGGCCACCGTGGCCTTGCGGCCGTGATCGGCGTGGAAGGCAAGCTCTGCGCCGATGTCGATGTTGGCCAGGCCGTCTCCGTAGGTCATGCAAAATGGTTCGCCGGCATTCAGGTATTTTCGCACCTGCAAGAGCCGGCCGCCGGTCATGCTGTCCTCGCCGGTATCGACGAGAGTGACCTTCCAGGGCTCGCTTCGGCAATCGTGATACTCGACCCGGTTCTCCGTCATATCGAAGGTGACATCGGCCTGATGCAAGAAATAATTCGCAAAATATTCCTTGATGACATATCCCTTGTAGCCGAGACAGACCACGAACTCCCGCACGCCGAATGAGGCATACAGCTTCATGATGTGCCACAGGATGGGTTGCGTTCCGATTTCCACCATGGGTTTCGGGCGAGTGTTCGACTCCTCGGCGATGCGCGTGCCCCTGCCGCCGGCGAGAATCACGCACTTCACGGCGATCGCTTCATGAGTTCACCATACTGCGCCACCTGCGCTGCGGAAAATGCGGCCATGTTCTCCCCCGCCGAATGGGCCAAATACCAGTCCGCCGTCCACGACAGCGATTCGCGGATGTCGAGCCTCGGGTGCCAGCCGAGAGTGTCCGCGGCCAATCCCGAGGACAGGGTCAACGCCTGGGCTTCCGGCGGCTGCGGCGACGGATCGCGCACCCAGCCGGGCTTGCCCGCGAACCGCGCACCGAAGGCATCCACTACCTCGCGCACCGTGCAGAAGGATGCCGGGTCCGGGCCGAAATTGACAGCACGCGGCGTCTTTTTCGGCGCCGTCACCAGAGACTCCGCCAAAGCCAGGTAGCCGGACAAGGGCTCGAGCACGTGCTGCCAGGGCCGAATGGCATCGGGATAGCGAAGATTCACGGATCGGCCGGACTCGAGCGCCCTGACACAGTCGGGAATGAGGCGATCCTCCGACCAGTCGCCGCCGCCGATGACATTGCCCGCGCGGGCGCTGGCGATCGGCGGTCCGTCGGCAAAAAAGCTGTCGCGAAAACCGGCGGTGACCAGTTCGGCACAGGCCTTGCTGTTGCTGTAGGGATCATGACCGCCCAGCCGGTCGCGTTCGTCGAAGGCGCGGCCTTCGCCGTGGTTCTCGTAGACTTTGTCGCTGGTAACGACGACCACACACTCGAGACGGCGCAGAGAGCGGCAAGCCTCCAGCAGCGCGGCAGTGCCCATGACATTGGTGGCGTAAGTGGCGAGCGGATCGCGGTAGGATTCTCGGACCAGCGCCTGGGCCGCCATGTGAATCACGATCTGCGGGTCGGCCCGAGCCACGGCTTCGCACACGCGCTCGGCATCACGGATATCCGCAATCACCGAGTGCAGCGCGCGGCCCTCACGCGCCGGCGCGGCCACGATGCTCCACAGATTGGGTTCGCCGGCCGGAGGCAGCGCGTATCCCGTGACTTCGGCGCCCAAGCTCTCGAGCCATAGGGTCATCCAGGCGCCTTTGAAGCCAGTGTGCCCGGTCAGCAGTACTCGCCGGCCGAGCCAGAAATCCGTCATGGTGTGAGCCTCCGTCATCGATGTACCGCTAGTCCAGCCAGTAGGATTTCAAAACCCGCAGGTACGGCCGGACGTGCCGAAATCCCAACGCGCCGCCGAGGCGAATCTGCAAGTTCAAGAATCTTCGCAAACCCCGAACCAACAGAAAAACTTCCTTGTATTGGGCACGGCCTTGCGTGGCGTAGGCGATTTTCAGCGCATCGCACACAACGGCGACCGGCAGTTTGTAAATCCGCGCGCGCGCCACGAAGGGATCGCGGACCTGCGCGGCGAAACTGCGGTCGCGGGTCAGCAGCCACGTGGCAATCCGCTCCATGATGAATATCTTCATCTGCACGTTCGAGCCGCCGCGATAGCGTGTGGGCGTGCGCAATGCTTCGCCCAGCGCATCGGACGGGGTCTCCGCAATCGCGAACATCCTCTCGTTGACCGCGAGCCACGCTCGCCAGAAACGCGGCTTGGCGATGAAGTAATTCGAATGCACGGTGTTCCTCGAATCGGACACGAGCGAGTCCAGGTCGCTCTGCATGTCGAGCCGTTCGAATAGGCGCCCGGCGACATTCTTGAGGCCCGGGTGCTCGGCGTCGCCGTGTTCGAAGACGTTCAGATAGTAAGCGCTGTTGTGAATGCTGGGACTCAACAGGATGACGTCGGTCGCAGAGTCGGCGGCGAGAACGGACTCGCGCACCACGTCGGCGCTCAAGCTGGTCTTGAGCTTGAATTTCGGCGACAGAAACCCGTAAAAGGCATCCTCATCCAGTGCCTCGTTCAGCAAGAATCGTCGGATCGGCCAGTACTCGAACCAATCCGGCCGCTCATTCGTGGAGTTGTCCAAGACCCTGAAGCCCGGATCCAGTTCTTGGCGCGAGGTATAGTGGTTCAGGATCTGATAAATATGCATGGCATGCATGGCGGAAGGATACCGGCTTCGGAGGCCGGACGCATTCAATCCGCGCTCGACCCCGCGGCCAGCCGCTGCAGCAATTCCAAATACCGCGCTTGGTAGGTACGCATCGCGTAGCGGGATTCCACGTGCGCACGCCCGCTTGCGCCGAAGCGCGCGCGCAGCTCGGGCGACCGGATCAGCGCCTCCAGATGCCGTTCCCAGTCATCGACGGTGCGGGCGTGAAACCCGTTGAAGCCGTCGATCACGGCCTCGGTGTTGGCACCGACCGGCGAGGCCACGCAGGGCAATGCGGCGGCCATGTATTGCAGCAGCTTGAACGCGCACTTGCCGCGCGCCCATTCGTCGTCGGTCAGCGGCATGACGCCGATATGCGCCGCGGCGAGTTCCTTGGCCTCGGTCGCCGAGCTCCACGCAATGCGCTCGACGTTGATTAGGGGCCAGTCCGGAAACCGAGAGCAGATGACGCGCATCTTGAGCGTCGGATACCGGGTGGTCAGGCGCGCCAGCGCGGGCCGAATCATCTCCAGATAGACCAGGTTCTCCGGACTGCCGATCCAAACGATGGTCGGCGGATCGGCCGCCGTGGCCGTCGTCGGCTGATAGGCGGCGGTGTCGATCGAGGTGGGCAGGACCATGACGGCCGGCGCGGAGGCGCGCGCGACCCCGGCCAAGACGTCGTTGCCGGCGGCGACCACGTCCACCCAGCGGCAGGTCGCGGCGAATTTTCTTTTGCGCCAGCGCGAATCGTCCGGTGCGTCACCGAGCTGCCGCGGCTTGCGCACGTAAATGGCATCATCGACGTCGAAGATCCGCCGCCGGCTGAAGGAGGCGAACAGGCGCGCCTCCATGGCGCTCAACTTGATCTGGTGCAGGACCACCACGTCCGCTTCGCGCAGCAGCGAGCGGCGCTCCCAGGTTCGAAACCCATAGCGGCCGCTGGGAAAACGCTCCGCCCGCACCTGCCAACCGGCGGCGTCGAGCGTGCCGATGAGCGTGCGCATGCGATGCCGGAACGATGGCTGTTCGAGATCGTAGCCCAACAGAACGACGGTCGACATGGATTCCCTTTGCGCGAGCGATCCGTTACCGCGGCGCCGCGTGAGGCGCCGCTGCGACGAGAGCGCTGAGCGCCTGGATCGCGACTTCGACACCGTCGGCGAGCTCGAGATGGGCGGCGCGTTCGGCAAGCGCCGCGCGCTGCGGCTCGTTCTGCAGCAGCCGGTCCGCGGCTTGCACCATGCCGGCTGCGTCGAGAGCCGCAGCCACTGCCACACCGGCGGCAACGCAGCGCCGCGTGCGCTCGATCTGATCCCCGGCTATGGGTACCGCGATACAGGCGCCGCCGCAGGCAATGGCCTGCAGCAAGGTCGAGCCGCCATTGGCGAGGATCAACCGCGCCGAGCGCATGAGTTCCGCCAAGTCAGCCTGCGGGAGCGGCCCGAGAGGATGCCAATTCGGCTCGCCGGCCTCGCCGGTCGCAGCGCTGCCGCCGCTCGTGCGGCGGTCCGCGCCCGCACTGGTGGGACCTACGTACACCGTCGGCACTCCGCGTGCGGCGAGAGTGCGCGCCGCCGCCGTGAATCGACCCACCGCATCGTCCGCGCCCGGATGACCGGTGCCGCCGCCCGGAACGAGCAACACGAACGTTCCCGCTCCGCAGCCGGCGCGCGACAGAATGGCGCGGCGCCGGCCCAAGTCCGCGCGCGGCAAAATGACGTCCAAGTAGCGCACGACGGGCCGGCCAACCAGCTTGAGCTTGAGTCTTTCGAAGAACCTCAAGGAGCCGGCGCTGAATTCCGGGTACGCGATCCAGTGTTCGTCGATCAGCCGCATCCATTGCCAGCGAAACGCCTTGCGTCTCTGGCGCGGGCGCGCGCTGATATAGACGACGCGCGCGCCCAGCCGCCGCGCCGCGCGCAGCTGCGCGGTGCGCCCGGCGTTGTCGAATACCACGACGCCGGGCCGCCACCTCTCGAGCAACTCGATGACGGCCTTGGAATGAAACGTCGGGGATGAGGTCAACAAGGTCGCAGGGAACGGCGCATCGGCCGCATATGGAGCCTCGCGGCTCAACACGAAGTGTATGGCAGCGTCCTGCCAACGCCGGCTCGCAGCATGCGCGATCGCCATGGAGCGCGCATATTCGCCCATGCCGTAAGTCCCCGACACCGGCACGAAGAGAATTCGCGGCGCTTGCCCCGGACCCGGCGCGTCGGTCACCGCGGAGACGCTGCCGGCGGGGTCGGTCACGGCGGAGACAGTGGCGGCTGGGTCGGTCACGACGCTGTCAAGCAAAGGCGGTGAACCAACGGTCCAACACCAGGAGGTACCAGGCGCGGCGAAATTCGCTTCCCACCGGACGGCGCAATATTCCGCGGTCCATCAGGCGTCCCACCGCCTCGCGCAACACCTGCGGGTGATGGCGCAGCCATCGATGCACCGGAAGACCAAAGCCGGATTTCGGCTGATTCAAATGACCCGGCGGCAATCTCGGCTCCATGAGCTCACGCACCAGCAACTTGCCGCGCCGCCGCTGCTGATCGACGAGCACCGCTGGATCCACGCTCAGCATGAACTCGACCAGGCGATGATCCAGCAGCGGCGGCCGTACTTCGAGCGAATGCGCCATGCTGGTTCGATCGACCTTGGTCAGGAGACCCTCCGCGAGATCCGTATTCAAATCGAGCCAGCGCAATTGAGCGAGCGGGCCAAGATCCTCACGCCAATATTGCCGATAGAACCACAGATAGTCGTACTCCGGCTCCCGCCAGGACTCCGTCAACAAGGAATCGATCTGCTGCGCCGTCAGGCCTCCCAGCGCCGCGGCATAGGCAGGCAATCCCACGTAGGAGTGCCGCTGCATCGACGAGCCCAAGCGCGACAGCGGCGGCAAGTATCGGGCGAGCGATCTGTTGAAGAGGGTCGAGCGCGCGCCGATCCTCGACCAGTACCGCGGATAGCCGCAAAATATTTCATCGCCGCCCTCGCCGCTCAAGGCAACCGTCACCTCGCGCCGCGCAAATTGGGCGATGAGATAATTCGACCAGGCGGCGCTGTCTCCGAAAGGCTCATCGAACAGCGCGGGAATTCTGTCGAGAGCCTCCGCAAAATCCGCCAGCGGCGCCGTCATCTCCAGGTGCTCGGTTTGCAAATGCGCCGCCGCCCTGCGCGCGGCCGCCGTTTCGGTTCGGGCGCCCGAATCGAATCCCAGGGTATAGGTCCGCGGGGTATCCAAGTAGTACGCCGTGAGCGCCGAATCGATGCCGCCGCTCAAAAAGACCCCGACCGGCACATCCGACAATGTATGCGCCGGCACGACATCGCCCAGCAAGGCATCGAGTTCGCGCACGGTGTCTGCGGCGCTGCGCGCGATGATCTCGGGCGACGGGTTCCAGTAACGGTCGATGCGCACGCGGCCCGCAGCCCAAGTGAGCACGTGTCCGGCGGGCAACTTCGCGATACCGCGATAAATGGTTTTCGGTGCGGGAATATAGCCATGGAACAGGAAATCACGCACGGCGCTCTGATCGATCTCAGGCTGACCCAGAACCAACAGCGCCTTGAGCTCCGAAGCGAACGCGATACCGTCCGGCAACAGCTGGTAGTACAAGGGTTTGATGCCCAAGCGATCGCGGACCAGCAGCAGGCGCTGCTCGCGCATGTCCCAAGCGGCAAACGCGAACATCCCAACCAGACGGTGCAGGCAGACGCTGCCTTGCTTCGCCAGAAGATGGACGAGCACCTCGGTATCCCCGGTCGAGTGCCATGGTCCCGGAAGCTCGGCGCGCAATTGCGCGTGGTTGTAAATCTCTCCGTTGTAGCTCAGCACCTGGGAATCGAACACCATGGGCTGGTGACCGCCCTCGGATAAGTCCAAGATGGCCAGCCGGCGATGAGCCAGTGCGACTCCGGGTTGAACCCAGTCCCCTTCGCCGTCCGGACCGCGATGCCGCAGACGCTGCGCCATGCTGCGGGCGATCTCGACGCTCGCCCTCGAACCTACAATGCCGGCTATTCCACACATAGCCGGCAGTCTAACGCGGCCGACGGGCGATGTACCGCTAGTGTCCTGTCCCACAGATAACTGACTCGATCCGCCTGCGGATTTTCGTGCCGGGCAAGGCGCGCCGACGAGGCATAGTGGGCACTATGGCGAGGAGGCGCAACGCCGCCCGGCGCGAAAAGACGCGGCGCAGCGAGTCAGTTATCTGTGGGACAGGACACTAGCCATCGGGCGGCGGTTCGTTTAGGGTGCGTCCTGGAGTCCCAAACACCATGGCAACACCCGCCGATCAACGACTGCTGGAACTACTGGAAAAATGGCTCAAGAGCCTCGAGCTCCATGCCAAGTATTGTTCCCTCGACGACGACAGCTATTGGAAGATCCAGCCCTGGGTGGAACATCAGCGGCCGAGCCGGTGGATCATCGATGTAGCGAAGCAAAAGACTCTCGCGCTCAAGGCCCATGTCGAAGAACGCGCCAAGACGGGCGACGCGAAGTATTCGGATTCGCTGGAACTGATGATCTTCCTCGCCAACCTCGTGGGATCCGAGCACATCGAGCGCTTCATCCCGCTCGCCGATGCCGAGAGCGAGCGTTCCTTGACGGCCGGGGCGCCGGACGACACCGCTCCCCCACCGGCGGACACGGCCACGCGGGAAATGCCGATATTCCCCGACGCCAAACGCACGCCGGACGACTCCGCCCGGACCCCGGTGGTCTCGGTTACGGCCACGCGGGAGATGCCGAAATTTCTTGCCGCCAAACGCACGCCGCCGCCCTCGGGTACCGCACAGGTCGCCCGCACCGAACGCAAGGCTGCCGTGGCCGCCAAACCGGCCGCAAAGCCCGCCGCAAGACACCCGGCGAAGCCCGCACGCCCCGTCGGTAAACCAGCCCCCAAAATCACGCCCGGCGCACCCTCCGAGCGCGGCGGGCCCTCGGATGCCGCACGCGCGCAGGTCATTGCCGATGCGGCCCGCTTGGTGCAATGGGGACGGAAGTGGTACGAGTTGCCGGAACTCATCGCGCGCATGGCGGACCGGCCGACGTTGCCCGAGGTACGGCGTATACTCAAAGAAAATAAACCTGCGATCGATTCAAAGGCGGGGGGCGCCTAGCCGGCGGCGCTCTGCGGGCGACCGCGGAATAATGGGTTGCCACCTGAAATATCCGCGATAAAATCGCGCTCAAAATTTTTTGAACCTCCTCCGTCCATGAATGCTCAAAGGCGCCCATGATTACGACAAAAAATTTATCCAAACGCTATGGCGACAAATTGGCCGTCGATGATTTGACGTTCAGCGTGTCGCCGGGCGAAGTGCTGGGATTCTTGGGCGCCAACGGCGCGGGCAAATCCACCACCATGCGCATGATCGCAGGCTTCATTGCGCCCTCCGCCGGCCAGGTCTCGGTCTGCGGGCACGACATCGAGGATGCGCCCGTGGCGGCCAAGTCCTGCATGGGATATCTCCCCGAGGGAGCTCCCAGTTACGGCGAAATGACGGTGGCCGAATTTCTGGATTTCGTCGCCGACATGCGCGGCCTCACGGGAGAGCGGCGACGCCAGCGGCTCGCCGTCGTCGTCGACCGGCTGGGATTGGCCCCGGTGATCCAGCAGGTCATCGAGACGCTCTCCAAGGGCTTTCGACGCCGCGTCGGCCTCGCGCAGGCATTGATTCACGACCCGCAGGTCCTGATCCTGGACGAGCCGACCGACGGCCTCGATCCGAATCAAAAGCATGAAGTGCGGCGCCTGATCAATGACCTCGGCAAGGACAAGCTGGTCATCGTTTCCACTCACATCCTGGAGGAGGTCCACGAGGTGTGCACGCGCGCCATCATCATCGCCGACGGCCGCATCGTCGCCGACGAAACCCCGACTGCGCTCGAAGCGCGCTCCCGCTACCACCATGCGGTCAGCCTGCGCTTCGAAAAACCCGAGCAACTCGATGCGGCGCGCCGCGAGATCAGCCTGCTCGCGGAGGTCGCCGCCGTGGAATTCGATGCGCGCGAGCTCAGGCTCACGGCGGTGCCGAAGCGGGGCGCCAATACCTTGTCGGCGGTGAGCGCGATCATCGTCAAAAACAATTGGGACGTACCTGAGCTGCATCTCGAATCGGGGCGCCTCGACGAGGTGTTCCGCTCGCTGACGCAACCGCCGGGCATCGCGGTACCCGACGCCGCGCAAGGAGCCGGTGCGTGAGTAAAGTCCTCGTGGTATTCCGGCGCGAACTACGCAGCTATTTTGCGACGCCCTTGGCCTATGTCTTCATCGTCATATTCCTGGTGCTGTCGGCGGTGTTCACTTTTCAGTTGGGCGGCTTCTTCGAGCGCGGCCAGGCGGATTTGCAGTCCTTCTTCCACTGGCATCCCTGGCTGTACCTGGTGCTGATTCCCGCCATCTCGATGCGCCTGTGGGCCGAGGAGCGCAACAGCGGAAGCATCGAATTGCTCATGACGCTGCCCCTCACCCTGTGGCAGGCGGTGGTCGGCAAATTCCTGGCTGCTTGGGTGTTCGCCGGAATCGCGCTGATGCTCACCTTCCCGATCTGGATCACCGTCAATTACCTCGGCTCTCCGGACAACGGTGCCATCATCGCCGCCTATGTCGGGAGCTTCCTGATGGCCGGCGGTTTCCTCTCGATCGGCATGTGCCTCTCCGCGGCCACGCGCAATCAAGTGATCGCGTTCATCACCGCGGCACTGGTCGGATTCGTGTTCCTGCTGGCCGGATTTCCGCTGGTGCTCGATTTCGTGCGCGGCATCCTGCCGCAGGCCATCGTCGATGCGATCGCCTCGTTGAGCTTTTACACTCACTTCGAAGCCATCTCGAAGGGTGTCATCGATTTACGCGACCTCGTGTACTTCGGCGCTCTGATCGGCTTTTGGTTGGCCGCCACGGCCTTGGTACTCGACATGAAGAAGGCGGAATAGTGAACGCGAGTCGCTGGCGAAGAACGGGCTTTGGGGTCGGTGGGCTGATCGCGCTCGCCGTGTTGTTCTTGGGCGTAGTGATGCTGTCGAACGTGGGTCTTCGCGGCATGCGCGTGGACCTCACACAGAACAAGCTCTACACCCTGAGTCCGGGCACGCAGCAAGTGCTCGCGGAGCTCAAGGAGCCGGTCAATCTGTATTTTTATTTCTCGCGCGAAGCCGCCGCCAAGCAGGCACCGCTGATCATGCCGTACGCCACCCGGGTGCGCGAGCTCCTCGAAGAACTGGCGGCCCGTGCCGGCGGCAAGATCCGTTTGGTGCTGGTCGATCCGCAGCCGTTCTCGGACGACGAGGACCGCGCCGCCGAATACGGACTGCAATCGCTCCAGGCCGGCGGCGGCGATGCCCTCTATTTTGGATTGGCGGGCACCAATTCCACCGACGGCCGTTCGGTGATAGCGAGCTTCCAGGCGGACCGCGAGGGGTTCCTGGAGTATGACGTGGTGAAGCTCATCAACGAGCTGGGCACGCCGAAGAAGCCGGTGATCGGCCTCATGAGCTCGATCGGACTACAGGGACGATTCAACCCGATGACGGGTCAAATGGGCGAACCCTGGCCGATTTTCACCCAGCTCCAGGAGCTGTTCACGGTTCGTACCTTGACGGCCGACGTCGATCACATCGACAAAGACGTCGATGTGTTGATGCTGGTCCATCCGAAGGGGCTGCCGCAGAAGACTTTGTACGCCATCGATCAATTCGTGATGCGCGGCGGCAGAATGCTGCTGTTGGTCGATCCGAATGCGGGCGCGGACACCAGCGGTCAGGATCCGTCGAATCCCCTTGCCGGGATGATGGCCAGTCACTCCTCGGACCTCGCGCCGCTGCTCGCGGCCTGGGGCGTCGACTACGACGCGACCAAAGTCATCGGCGACTTACAGCGCGGGCTCGAAGTGCGCACCAGCATGCAGTCGCCGCCGGTACGGCACATCGGCATCCTCGGCCTCGGCCATGACGATATGACTCAAAAAGACGTGGTGTCGGCGTCGCTCGACAAGATCAATCTCTCCACGGCCGGCTGGCTCGCCGCGCGGCCCGGCGCCAAGACCACATTCGAGCCTCTGCTGCAAAGCTCGACCAGCGCAGCGCCCATCCCGGCGCAGCGCTTCAATGCGCTTAACGATCCCGCCACCTTGCGCGACGGATTCAAACCCACAGGTATTCGCTACGCTCTCGCCGCGCGCGTCACCGGACCCGTGGAATCCGCGTTTCCCCAGGGAGCGCCGCCGGATCAGAAAGCCGCCGCCGGTCCGCCGGCCGCCCATCTGGCGAAGTCTCCTTCCGCCAATATCGTGATCATCGCCGATACGGATTTACTGATGGACTACCTGTGGGTGCAGACGCGCGAAGTGTTCGGTCAGCGCGTCTCGCAGGCGTTTGCCAACAACGGCGATTTGGTGGCCAACATTCTCGACAACCTGAGCGGCACCAGCGCGCTGATCAGCGTCCGCGGCCGCGCGACGTTCTCGCGGCCCTTCGAGCGCGTGGAAGCGCTCAGGCGCCAGGCGGACGACCGCTTGCGCGGCAAGGCGCTGGAGCTTCAGGCGGAGCTGCAGCAGACGGAAACCAAGTTGACCGAATTGCAAGGCAAACGCAACGATCAGTCATCGCTCATGCTGTCGCCGGAACAAGAGGCGGAGCTGAAGCGATTCGTCGCCGAGAAGGCGCGCGTGCGCAAGGAGCTGCGCGAGACTCAGCGCGGGCTGGATGTCGATATCAACCGCCTGAATTCCTGGCTCAAGGTCATCAACATCGGCATTGCGCCGCTCTGTGTGGCCGTGGCCGGCGTCATCATTCTGGTGCTGCGCCGACGGCGCAGAACGGCGGCCACGGGCGCGGGCAGCGCGGCGGCAGCAGCGGTATCGAGAGCGACATGAGCCGGCAGCGATTCATCGCCCTCATGGTCGCTGCGGCGCTCGCGATCTCCGGCGCGCTGTACCTGAGCGCCCAACGCAATCTGCAGCGGGATACGCACGGCGCGGCACTGATACCAACCCTCGCGGGCGAGTTGAATACGGTCACTGCCCTCAGCGTGCGCCGGGGGAGCGCTGCGCCCACGGTGACGGTGCACGAAAAGGACGGCCGCTGGACCGTGGCCGAACGCGGCGACTATCCGGCCGATGTGACGAAGCTGCGCAAGCTGCTGCTGGCCTTGAGCGACGCGAAGATTGTCGAAGAAAAGACGTCCAATCCGGCCAACTTCGCGGTCATCGGCGTCGAAGATCCGTCGTCGCCGGCCGCGACCGGCGCGGAAATCAGCGTCACCGCGCGGGACGGCAAACATGCCGTGATCATCGGCAAGCCCGTCGGCGGGGGCAACTTCGCGCGCCGAAGCGGCGGCAACGCGAGCTACAGCGTCGAACCCGGCATTTCATTCGAATCGGAGCCCCGCCTTTGGATCGACTCGCGGCTCTTGGACGTCGCGGTCGGCGGCATCCAACGCATCGAGGTCAAGCCGGCGGCGGGGCCTGCTTACACCGTGCACCGCATGGCCGCGGCCTCCACCAATTCCGGCGCCGCGGCCCCCGCCAATTCTGCGGCCGCGGGCGCCAGCCCGGCCGCTTCCAAGAGCGACGATAATTTCACGCTCGACGGCGTGCCGCCGGGGCGAAAGGCGGCCGACTCCGTGCAGCTCGCGCCCTCGCCCACCGCGTTCAGCGGATTGACCGCCGACGATGTAACCCCGGCGGGCGATGTCGATTTCAGCAAAGCGACGGTCGCGACCGTCACTCTGTCCGACGGCAATGTGATTACCGTGAGCGGCGCGGTGGTTGGGGACAAGCACTGGATTCTGGTGAAGGCGAGCAAGGACGCGGCTCTCGATGCGAAGACCGCAGGCCGCGCATTCGATGTTGCGGGATATCGATTCGATGCCATTTTCCGGCCTCTGGAACAATTGCTGGTACCGAAAGAGACGCCCGCCGCGAAGAAGACACCCGCGACCACCGCCGCCGGCGACTCCGCCAAGCACCCGGCGGCGTCCAAGAAGCAGTCGTCCACCCCGACACCGTGACTAGGAGCCTGTCTCAGGCTCCTGGCGGCACCAGCGCCGGATTCGGTCGACGGATCGCCGCGCTGGTGTACGACGCTGTGCTGCTGGCGGCTCTCCTCGTGGTATTCACTTCCGGCGCCGTCTTCTTGAACCATGCCCAAGCGTTGCAGCGCGAGACCGCGGGCGCTTGGGTGTATCTCTACCGCGCGGGCCTCGTCGGCGTGATCGCGGGCTACTACTTGCTCAACTGGACTCGCAGCGGCCAAACCTTGGGGATGCGCGCCTGGCATCTGCGCGCGGTCACTCCGGCGGGCAAGCCGCTGGCGCTGAAAGACGCGGCTCTGCGCTGCGTCTTCGGCGTGCTCGCCTGGGCGCCGGCGGCGCTCGGTGTGCTATGGCTGTATGTCGATCCCGAGCATTTGGCGCTTCATGATCGATTATCGAAAACGCGAGTCGTCCATTTGCAGTAGGAGCCTGTCTGACAGACAGGCTCCTAGCGTTCTCGTCGAGACGCTAGCGCGTTCTCGATATTGCAATCAAGGTACACAAGCCGATGGCGGCCGTCGGCAGCCAGCCCACGAGAGCGGGATTCAGGCCGAAGATCTGGCCGCCTTTCTCGATGGTTCCGGTAATGAGGAAAAATATGACGCCCAGCATGACGCCGATCACGGTGCGGGTGCCGGCTCCGGTGGTGCGCAGCGGGCCGAATACGAAGGGCAGAGCCAGGAGCGTCACGACGATCACGGCGAAAAGTCTCGCGATCCGCGACCAGTAGCCGATCTCATATGACGCCGTATCCAGGCTATTGCGGCGCAGATGATCGATATACGAAGCCAGGCCCCGCAGTGTGAGTAGCTGCGGATCGGTGGCGGCCAACCCCAGGAACTCCGGGTTGACTTTCGATTGCATCATGATTCCGCTGGTGAGGTCGCTGTCGATTCGGTCGTCGCCGAAATGGGTTGTCGCCACATTGTGCAAGCTCCAACGACCGGGAGTCGCGACCGAAATCCGCTCGGCTCGCTGGATCGACCGCAACCGGGTGGGACCATCCAGCTGGAACAGCGACACACCGCCGAATGCCCGGTCGACCTCGCCGGTTTGCACCCGCAGAATGAGGTTCCCGTCCTTCACCCATGCGCTGCTCGACCCCGCAAAGCTCACGTCCGCCAGCTTGTCCGTGGTCTTTTCGCGCTTCGCGAACTGCGCCAGCGGCGGCGCCGCATACTCGCCTATGCCGTACATCATGAGGGCAAGCGTCAGCCCGGCGAGGCCCACCGGCCAGGCGATACGCCAGACCGATACACCGGAAGCGCGCGTCACCACCAGCTCGCTGCCCGATGCAAGGTTGCCGAGACCCATCAGCGCCCCGATCATTGCGCCGATCGGCAGCAGTTCGAACGCCTGCTGCGGAACATTGAGCAGGGTGAAGAGAAACGCGTCGCCGGCGCTGTAGCTGCCGACGCCGATATCGCCTTGCTGACTGATGAACACGAACAGCGCGCCCAGGGTCAAGAGCACGGCCATCGCCATGGCCGTGTAGACGAGGACGGTGCGAAACAAGTAGCGATCGAGAATATTCATGCCGTCCTCGCTTCACGCACGACCAAGTAGAGGCCGAGCGCGAGCGCCGCCAGGTGAACCCACCACACTCCGATCGCCGGCGACAGATCGCCCTTCTCCAGCCACACCTTGGCGGCGGACAGCAGATTCGAATACACGAAATACACCACGATGGCGAATCCGACTCTGGCGTATCGGCCCTGGCGCGGACGCAGGTGGCTCAAGGGCACGGCGACCAGGGTGAGCACAAGCGCCATAATTGGCGTGGATGCCCTGAATTGCAATTGCGCTATGTCGGACGGATCGCTCGAGCCGATCAATTCGCGGGTGGGCTTGGTGTCCGGATCCTTGGTCCCCACCGCGTCCGCGGGCGCGGAAATGGGAATGCCGTGCTCGCGAAATTCAATCACCCGAAAGTCATCGTGCCCCGGGACGCCTTCATAGCGGCGGCCATTGAACAGAGTCACGAGGTGCACACCGTTCGCCGCCGCTTTGGAATAGGTGGCCGTATCGGCGAGAGCCAACTCGATCCGACCCGCCGACTCGCGCTGCACGAACACATTGTGCAATACGCCCTCTGCGTCGACTCGCTCGGCGTAAAACACCGCATCGCCGCCGCTGAACGATTTGAATCGGCCGGCATCCAGCTGGCCGAATTGCGCCTCCTTGATCGCCGATTGACGCAGCAACTGCGCCTCGCTGTCGGCCTGAGGCACCTGAACGAACACCAGCCAGCCGAGCCCTAGGGCAATCACGGCGGCGAAGGAAGACAAGGGCACGAGCAGTCGCGCCGGGCCAAAACCGCACGCCTGCAGCGCGGCCATTTCGCTGTCGTGGTACATGCGGCCCAATGTCAGCACGACGGCCAGCAACAGTCCCACCGGCACGATGACCGACAAATTCATGATGGCGCCGAGTGCGATCAAATCGAACACCACACGGCGGCCGTACTGGTAGTCCGCCGCCTGGCCGAGCACCCTGGACAACTGGTTCGATACCAGGATTGCCACCAACACGCCGGTCACGGCGAGCCAGGTCTGCACGACTTCGCGCAGCACATACCTCTGCATGGTCCATTTCATGGCATCGAGCTTAGAGCCTTCCCAATAATCTAGTAAACTATTTACTCAACCCCGAGGAGCCTGTCGGACTTAGGGCCATCGTCGCGAGACGGTGGGAGGCCGAGGCCAGATTGGCGCGAATGCGAGGCGCATAGTGGGCACTATGTAACGAGCAGTCGCGCCAATATGGACCGGCGTCCCGCCGTCGCAGCAGATGGCCCTAAGTCCGACAGGCTCCTAGGCACGGACAGACAAAAACGGAGTTTGGGACATGGAATTCAAGGCAATTATCGATGCAAAAGCGCGCAATGAGGCGGGTTGCGCCGTCGTGGGCGTGTATGAAGAAGGCGATCTCGGCATTGCGGCCGCCCAGATCGATAAGCAATTGGACGGGCTGCTCGGCAAACTGCATGGAAACGGCGATTTCTCCGGAAAGCTCGGCGATGTGATGCTGCTTCCGACGCCGGCGGGGACGGTGGCCGCGCGCGTGCTGCTGATCGGTCTCGGATCGCGCGCAGCCTTCGGCCGCAAGCAATACCGCAAGGCTCTGCAGTCCGCCGTTCAAGCGCTCGCCAAGACGGGATCAAGCGATGCGGTCGTGTACCTCGCGCTGGAGGCGATCGGGGGTCTCGATGTGCAGTATCGCGCACGCACCGTTGCGGAGGTCTTCTGCGCGCAATTGTACAAAATTCCGGACCTGAAAACGAGCGCCAAACCCAAGGCCCCGCGCTTGTCCAGCGTCAGTGTGGCGGTGGCCGACGCGCGCGGCGCGAAAGCGGCCGCGGAGGGACTGCGCATAGGGGCGGCGGTCGGCAGCGGGCTCGCGCTGTCGCGAGATCTGGCCAATCTGCCGCCCAATCTATGCACTCCCAGGTACATGGCCACTCGCGCGCAAGGCTTGGCCAAGGAATTCCCCAGCATCAAGACCAAGATATTGGACGAAAAGGGCATCAAAGCGCTCAAGATGGGCGCGTTTCTCGCGGTGACGCAAGGATCGGATCAGCCTCCCCGGCTGATCGTCTGTGAATATCACGGCGCCAAGAAGGGCGCGGCGCCGGTTTGCCTGGTCGGCAAAGGCATCACCTTCGATTCGGGGGGAATTTCCTTGAAGGACCCGCCCGCCATGGATGAAATGAAGTTCGACATGAGCGGCGGGGCCGCCGTCCTGGGTGCAATGCGCGCGGTCGCCGAACTCCAATTGCCGATCAATCTCGTGGTGATCGTCGCCACGTGCGAGAACATGCCGAGCGGCGGCGCCGTAAAGCCTGCCGACATCGTCACGACCATGTCCGGCCAAACCGTCGAGGTTCTGAATACCGATGCCGAAGGGCGGCTGATCCTGTGCGACGCCATCACCTACAGCCGCCGCTTCAAGCCGGCCGCGGTGGTCGACGTGGCGACGCTGACCGGAGCCTGCATCGTCGCGCTCGGCAACCACTTCAGCGGCTTGATGAGCAATGACGACGCGTTGGCGGATGAATTGGAATCCGCGGGCGTCCGCGCCGACGACCGCGCCTGGCGGCTGCCGATCGGCGAAGAATACGTCGATCAGCTGAAAAGCAATTTCGCCGATATCGCCAATGTCGGCGGACGCGAGGGAGGCGCCTGCACCGCGGCTTCATTCCTCTGGAAATTCGCGAAGGATCTGCAATGGGCGCATCTTGACGTCGCGGGCACCGCCTGGCTCAGCGGCGCCCAAAAAGGCAGCACCGGCCGGCCGGTGCCCCTGCTCGTCGACTTTCTGATCAATCGCGTTCAGGCGAAATGACCGAGCGCGTAGATTTTTACGTACTGAAAAGCGCCGCCGCCAAACAGCGCTGGGCGTTCGTCTGCCGCCTGACCGAAAAAGCCTATCTCAAGGATTTGAGCGTCGTCATCGTCAACGACACGCCGGCCGATGCGCAGGCCCTCGACGACTTGCTGTGGACATTCAACGAGCGCTCGTTCATTCCGCACAAGGTCTGCATCGATGAGCATTCGGTGGATCCCGCCACCAAGGTGCACCTCGCCGCCCTGCCGGTGGCCCTGCCGGCCGCCGACTTGCTGGTGAATCTGACCGCCCGCCTGCCGGCCCATTGGGAACGCTACCCGCGTATTGCCGAGGTCATCGACGCCGACGAGGATCGCCGCCGTCTCGGCCGCGAACGTTTCAAGACGTACCGCGATCTCAAGATTACCCTGGAAACGCATCAACTGGACGAGACAGCGGAAGTCTGAACCTCCTATGCCAACCGAACCACATGATCCGCGCGACATTCCCATTCTCACCGAGGCGGTGAAAGAGAGTGCACCGTCGTTGTCGCTCGAAGCCAAGGCGGTGCATGCCGCAATCCTGAGCGAGACCTTGGAGCTCGCCGACTCGCTGCTGCACCAAGCGGTCAAGGATATCGAAGCCACCTTGTTCGAGCGCGTGCTCGACCGCCTGCGCGCTCAGCTCCCGGAACTGGTGGATCGCATTCTGCGCGAGCACGCCGCGGCACAGGAAGATCCGCAAAACCATGGATAAAGCCTTCTCGCCCGCCGACATCGAACCGCGAATTTACGCGCGCTGGGAAGCGTCGGGGTATTTCGCTCCGAGCGGCCGGGGACCGGGCTATTCGATCGTCATTCCTCCGCCCAACGTGACCGGTACCTTGCACATGGGGCACGCATTTCAAGACACGATCATGGATGCGCTCATCCGTCATCGGCGCATGCAAGGCTTCGATACCCTGTGGCAGCCCGGTACCGACCACGCGGGCATCGCCACGCAAATGGTGGTGGAGCGGCAATTGAATGCCGTGGGCCTGAGCCGTCTCGATCTGGGGAGAGACGCGTTCATCGACAAGGTCTGGCAATGGAAAGCCGAGTCCGGGGGGCAGATCGCCAATCAAATGCGCCGCCTCGGCGCTTCGGTCGACTGGCAGCGCGATCGATTCACCATGGACGCCGGGCTGTCGCGGGCGGTGACCGAAGTCTTCGTGCGGCTCTACCAGGAAGGATTGATCTATCGCGGCAAGCGCCTGGTGAACTGGGATCCGGTGCTGAAAACCGCGCTTTCCGATTTGGAAGTGGTCGCCGACGAAGAGGTCGGCAGCCTATGGCATTTGCGCTACCCGCTCGACGACGGCGACGGATTCCTCGTGGTCGCGACCACGCGGCCGGAAACCATGTTGGGCGACGCCGCCGTGGCGGTGCATCCCGACGATGAACGATATCGGCATTTGATCGGCCGCCGCGTGCGGCTGCCGCTCACGCAGCGCGAGATACCCGTCATCGGCGACACGTATGTCGACCCGAAATTCGGCAGCGGCTGCGTCAAGATCACGCCGGCGCACGACTTCAACGACTATGAAGTTGGGGCTAGGCATGGCCTGCCTCTCATCAACATCATGAACCTGGACGCGTCGCTCAACGACGAAGTGCCCGAAGCCTATCGCGGCCTCGACCGCGCCGTCGCGCGGACGCGCGTCCTCGCCGATTTAGGAGAGCTCGGGCTCGTCGAGCGGGTCGAGCAGCACCGATTGACCGTGCCGCGCGGCGACCGCAGCAACGCCGTCCTCGAGCCCTTGCTCACCGACCAGTGGTTCGTCGACATCAAGCCGCTGGCGGAGCCCGCCATCCGCGCGGTGGAAGAAGGGCACATCCGCTTCGTGCCCGACCATTGGTCGGCGGTGTATTACGAGTGGATGCACAAGATCAAGGATTGGTGCATCAGCCGGCAGCTGTGGTGGGGGCACCGCATTCCGGCCTGGTACGACCCCGACGGCCGCTGGTATGTCGCCCGCAACGAGGCCGAGGCGCGCGCCGCCCACGGCATAGACCCGTCGGTGCCGCTGCGGCAGGACGATGATGTGCTGGATACCTGGTTCTCCTCGGCGCTGTGGCCCTTTTCCACCCAAGGCTGGCCCGAGAAAACGCGTGAGCTCGACACCTACTACCCGACCTCGGTACTGGTCACGGGTTTCGACATCATTTTCTTCTGGGTCGCCCGCATGATCATGATGGGCTTGAAATTCACGGGAAAAGTGCCGTTTCGCGAAGTCTACATCCACGGACTCATCCGCGATCATGACGGCCAGAAAATGTCCAAGTCCAAGGGCAACGTCATCGATCCGCTCGACATCGTCGACGGAATCTCATTGGCTGACCTGCTCGCCAAGCGCACCAGCGGTCTCATGCAGCCGCAGATGAAGCCGGCCATCGAGAAGGCGACCCGCAAGCAATTTCCGCAGGGTATTCCGGCATTCGGCACGGATGCATTGCGTTTGTGCTTTGCGCGGCTGGCGACGCAAAGCCGCGATTTGCGTTTCGACATGACCCGGGTCGAAGAGTACCGCAATTTCTGCAACAAGCTGTGGAACGCGGCGCGCTATGTGCTGATGAACGTCGAGAATCAGGAGTCAAGCGCCGAAGGCGCGGAATTCAGCCTGGCCGATCGATGGATTCGGGCGCGGCTCGGGGGCATGCTCGCACGCGTAGAAGCGGGATTCGCCGACTACCGCCTCGATAACGTGGCCAACGCGCTGTACGAATTTACCTGGCATGAATTCTGCGATTGGTATCTGGAACTCTCGAAGGCCGTGCTGCAGTCGGAAACCGCAAGCCCCGCGGCGAAGCGCGGCACGCGCTTCACTCTGATCAACAGCCTCGAAGTGCTGCTGCGTGCGCTGCATCCGCTCGCACCCTTCATCACCGAAGAAATCTGGCAGCGCGTGCGCGGGAGCGCGGGGGCGGCCGGCGACACCATCATGCTGTGCGCCTTCCCGAACGCCGCCGACGTCGAGACAGACCCCAGTGCGGAACCGGAAATGCGCTGGGTGATCGCCTTCATCGAGGGCGTGCGTCAAATCCGCGGTGAATTGGACATAGCGCCCAGCCGCAAGCTCGACGTGCTGCTGCAAAATGCCTCTTCCAGGGATACCGAGTATCTCGACCGCAACCTGCCCTATTTGATGCGCCTCGCCGGCGTCGACGTGCCGCGCATGCTGGGACCGGCTCAAGCTGCGCCGATTTCTGCCGTTGCATTCGTGGGTACGCTGGAAATATTGGTGCCCATGGCCGGCCTGATCGACCCCGCCGCCGAGCTCGCGCGGCTGTCGAAGCAGCAGCACAAGGCCGACGCCGATCTGAAGAAAATGGAGAGCAAGCTGAGCAACGCCGAGTTCGCCAAGAATGCGCCTGCGGAGGTCGTGGCCAAGGACCAGCAGCGGCTTTCCGAGCTGCGCACGGAACTTGGGTTACTGGCGGCCCAGATCGCAAGAGTAACGGCGCTCAAGGACCAATGAACGCGGCGCAACCCGAGATCGACGCCGTTCTTGCCCAAATCAATCGAGTCATATTGGGCAAGGACACCCAGATTCGCCTGTGCCTGACGTGTCTGCTGGCGCGCGGTCACTTGTTGATCGAAGACATTCCGGGAGTGGGCAAGACCACGCTCGCGCACGCGATCGCGAAGAGCCTGGGATTGTCTTTTCAGCGCGTGCAATTTACCAGCGACCTGCTGCCCGCCGACGTGCTCGGCGTGTCCATCTATGACCGCGAAACCGGCGGGTTCAGATTTCAGCGCGGACCGATTTTTGCCCAGCTGGTGCTGGCCGATGAAATCAATCGAGCCTCGCCGAAAGCCCAGAGCGCGCTGCTCGAGGCCATGGAAGAACATCAGGTGACTCTCGACGGCCAGTCGATGGCGCTGCCGGAACCATTCTTCGTGATCGCCACGCAGAATCCGCAGGACCAGGTCGGCACCTTTCCCCTGCCCGAGTCGCAATTGGATCGATTTCTGATGCGGGTGCATTTGGGCTATCCCGCGGCCGCCGCGGAGCGCGAACTCTTGAGCGGCGTGGATCGGCGCGATCTGGTGAACGCGCTGTCCACCGTCGCGACTCTGGATACCCTGCGGCGGCTGCAACAGCGCGTTCTCGACATTCACGTGGCGCCGGCGCTTCTCGACTACGTTCAGGCGCTGGTGGCCCACACCCGGCATTCGCCGGGGTTGAACGCCGGCCTGTCGCCCCGAGCGGCCATCGGCCTTCTGCGCGCGGCGCGCGCCTGGGCGTTGATTGCCGGCCGCGACGCCGTCATTCCGGAGCATGTGCAGGCGGTGTTTGCCGCCGTGGTCGAACATCGTGTGCGGCAGCGCGACAGCGGCCCGACCACGGTGACCCGGCTGCTCGAGGCCGTTCCCATCCCCTAGGAGCCTGCGACCTTGCGTACTCTGCGGCAGGCAGCCATCGATCGATTACGCGCCTGGACCGCGCGCCGGCACGGCCGCGATTCCCTGCCGATCACGATCAGCCGGCGCCGAGTCTATATTCTGCCGACGCGCTTCGGCATCATGCTGGCGCTGATGCTCACGGCAATGCTGATTGCCGGGCTCAACTACAACAGCAACTTAGGGCTCGCCTTCGCCTTTCTGATGGTGAGCGTCGCGCTCGTCACCATGCATCACTGCAATCGCAATTTACTCGGCCTGCAGGTGGATGTGACCACGGAGGCGGATGCGTTCGCCGGCCGCGAGGCGAGCTTCGAGTTCATGCTGCGGAACGAGGCGAACGTCGATCGCCGCGATGTCGAAATCCGCTGCATGACCGCCGCCGGAATGCGCAGCGTACCGGCGCGGTCGAACGAATCCGTCCGGGTCGACATCCCGGTGCCTCGGCGCGGAGTCGTCCGCCTCGACCAGTTCGAGCTGCGCACGCGCTACCCCTTCGGCTGGTTTCATGCCTGGACTTATGTGCAGGCCTCGCTGACCGCGTACGTCGCTCCTTCCCCGCAGGGCAATCGCACACTGCCCGCCGTGGGAGGAACGGGATCCGCTTCTCGATCGGAAACGCGCGGCGATGAGGACTTCGCCGGCTTGCGCGCCTACGAGCCCGGCGTGCCGCTGAAACATATGGCCTGGAAAGTGCTGGCGCGCGGCGGTGAGGCTGCGGTACGGAGCTATTCGAGCTTGGCCGCGCAGCCCGAATGGCTGGAATGGTCGTCCCTCGAGGGCCAGGATACCGAGACCCGCCTGTCCCAGCTCTGCCTGTGGGTATTGGAGAGTGAAGCGGCCCAGCGGGTCTTTGGGCTCAGGATCCCCGGCAAGGAAATCCCTCCGGCGCGGGGCCCGGCGCACCGTTTCGCGTGTCTGCGGGCCCTTGCCACGTACGCGATTGCGGAAAAGCCGCGGTGAGTCCTAGGACCGTATCCTACGAACAACTCGCAGGGATTTCTGCGTGCCTGGCATTGGCCATGGTTGCGCACCTCGGCTCACTGCCGGTGTGGGTGCTCGCCACCGTGGCGGTGTCGGCCGGCATACGGCTGCTCCTCGCCCGCCGCGGCCGCCCCGCCCCGCCCCGCGGCGTACGGCTGATGATTGGAGTCCTCGCCGCCGCGCTGTTGTTCCTGCAATTCCGCACCTTCAATGGCCTGCCCGCAGGCACGGCGCTTCTGGTCCTGATGGCAGGATTGAAACTGCTCGAGACCGACACACGGCGCGATATCTACGTCATCACGCTGATCATCTATTTTGTGAGCCTGTCGGCGCTGCTGGAAGGCAATTCCTTTTGGCTGCTCGCCTACCTCATCGGCGTCTGCTGGCTGACGACGGCGACCCTGCTGCGTCTCACCAGTACCCTGCCCGCTCCGGATTGGCGGCGGAGCCTGCGCTATGCCGGGCGAATATTGAGTCAAGCCCTGCCCCTCGCCTTGGTGTTCTGGCTGCTCTTTCCGCGGTTCGCCGGACCGCTTTGGCACATACCCGACGAGGGCGGCACGGCCGGATCAGGCTTGAGCGACACCATGAGTCCCGGAGACATCACCGAACTCGCGCTATCCGATGAAATCGCATTCCGCGTGCGCTTCGCGACGGCTCCGCCGCCGCCGCAGGAGCGCTATTGGCGCGGCCCCGTGATGCACGAGTTCAACGGGCATACCTGGAGGCGGGCAAAATCCGCGTCAATGACCGCACCCGCGCTGCAGCCGCAAGGACCTGCTTATCGATATACCTTGAGTCTGGAGCCGCATCAGCACAATTGGATATTCGCGCTCGATTGGCCGTCGCATTGGAATCTGCCCCGCGGCGCGCTCACGAGCGATTACACCTTGGTCCAGCCTGAACCGGTGTCGCGCCCGATGGATGTCGCAGTGACCTCCTATACGCGAGTGCAATCCTCGGAGCCGTTGCGCTCATGGTTGCGCCAGATGGATACCAAGCTTCCGGCAGATCGCAATCCACGCACGGCGGAGCTCGCACAAACTCTGCGCGGCGCACACCCGGACGACATGGACTACGTGCGCGCCGTTCTCAACCTGTTTACCGAGCAGGAGTTCTACTACACGCTGACGCCGCCCCGGCTCGCGGACGATTCCGTGGACAAATTCTTATTCGATACGAAGCGCGGCTTCTGCGAGCACTATGCCTCGGCGTTTGCCGTCTTGATGCGCGCCGCGGGCATACCGGCGCGGGTCGTGACCGGCTATCAGGGCGGGACTTTCAATCGATTCGCAGACTATTGGATAGTGCGGCAAAGCGATGCGCATGCCTGGAACGAGGTGTGGATCGAAGGGCGCGGGTGGCTGCGCATCGATCCCACCTCGGCGATTGCTCCCGGCCGCGTGGAACACGGCCTGAACGACGCCGTGAGCGCCGACGAGCCCCTGGGCAGCCGCTGGCATCGACGCACTCCATGGCTCGCCGATGTGCGGCTGCGTCTCGATGCCTTGGGCCAGATCTGGCGCGAACGCATCCTGTTCTTCGATCAAGATTCACAGCAGAAAATGCTCGAGTGGCTGAATATCCCCGAGCCGGACGGTCAAAAGCTGGTGATGGTGCTGACGGCGGCATTGAGTCTGGTACTCGCCTGGCTCACCTGGGCCGTGCGCCGCGAAATCGCTCCCACCCGGAAGGAACCGCTGATTCGCGCCTACTCTCGTCTGTGCGCCAAGCTGGCCGCGCTCGGAATGCCGCGGCTGGCGCATGAGGGCGCCGAAGACTACGCGGCCCGCGTCGCGCAGAGCCGCCCGGACCTCGGCCCCGCCGTCACCGCACTCTGCCGGCACTATTCCATTCTGCGCTACGCGGTTGCTCCCGCGCGCATCACCGTCGGTCAGTTCGACGCCGCCGTGCGCGCGTTCCGACCCGTACGCAACGCCTAAGCCGCGAGATTCTCGCGGGTCTTGAGGAATTCGATCTCCGGCCACCGTTCCTCGGTCAAGCCAAGATTGACCCGCGTGGGCGCGAGGTACACCAGTTCACCGGCGTGATCGATGGCGAGATTGTCGTAGGCCTTTTCGCGAAACTCACTGAGCCGCTTCTCATCGCGGAGGCTCACCCACCGCGCCGTGGCCACATTGATCGGCTCGAACACGCACTGCACGCTGTATTCGTCCTGCAGACGAAAAGCCACGACCTCGAATTGCAGTTGGCCGATGGCGCCGAGAATCAGATCGTTGTTGCGCAGCGGCTTGAAGAGCTGCGTGGCGCCCTCCTCGCAGAGTTGCGACAATCCTTTTTGCAGGGCCTTCATCCGCAGAGGGTCTTTCAAAACCGCGCGGCGAAACATTTCCGGGGCGAAATTCGGGACTCCCGTGAAGGTTAGATCCTCACCCTCGGTGAAGGTATCGCCGATATTGATCGTCCCATGGTTGTGCAGCCCGATGATGTCCCCGGCGTAAGCCTCCTCCGCCTGGCTGCGGTCGGCGGCCAGGAATGTCAGGGCGTCGGCGATGCGGACGTCCTTGTCGAGGCGCACGTGATGCAGGCGCATGCCGCGCGCATAGCGCCCGGAGCAGAGACGCATGAACGCGATGCGGTCGCGATGCCCGGGATCCATGTTGGCCTGAATCTTGAAGACGAAGCCGGTGAGCTTCGGCTCGTCGGCAACGACTTGGCGCTGCAGCGTCGGACGCGGCAGCGGACCCGGCGAATGCCGCACGAAGGCCGACAGCAATTCTCCGACACCGAAGTTGTTGACGGCAGAGCCGAAGAATACCGGCGTCTGTTGCGCCGCTCGATAGCGCTCCAAGTCGAACCGGGGACTGGCGCCGCGCACCAGTTCCACCTCGTCCAGAAACTCCTGGTACCTCGGGCCAAGAAATTCCCGCGCCTCGGCGCTCTCGATGCCGTCGATGGTCTCGTGAGTGCCTACCCGGCCCTTCTCCACCGGCACGTACACATAGATTTTGTCCTCGAGCAGATGATAGACGCCGAGCAGATCGCGCCCCATGCCGAT
>Ga0137409_10000654_pt1 | contig 38021 bp, 32 predicted proteins | sample CZODoug1_16funga_FD_122059 | JGI IMG/M metagenome (GOLD analysis project Ga0137409, IMG submission 122059) | Vadose zone soil fungal communities from Angelo Coast Range Reserve, California, USA - CZODoug1_16fungal (Hybrid Assembly) | ecosystem: Environmental > Terrestrial > Soil > Vadose zone... | reverse complement strand
CGCCCGCTCGCGCTGGTCGCGGTCGATGCTCGTCGCCAGGTCGTCGGTCAGCAAGTGCCCGAGGACCTCCTTCAGCTCGGCCAGGTTCTTGACCGTGTTCTTCCGCTGCCAGAGCGCGCTCTCCCAGTCCGCCGGCGTGACCTTGCGGTACCCCGGAAGGCGGGTCCAGTCGGGCTCGGCGTAGGCGCGCTCTAGCGGGTACTCGAAGGGCTGATCGCCGCTCTCCCGGCGCGAGGCGGGTTTTCTCTTCATGACGGGCTGCGGCCTCCAGCGAGGTTCCTACAGGCGGCAGGAGGCCGGGGTCAAGGCGGCGCCGCGGACCAGTGCAGGATACACTCCGCCGCCGTGCTCCGGTTCCGGCTCGGCTCCTTCCCCGTTTCCGTCTACCCGTCCTTCCTGCTCGCGGCGGCCCTGCTCGGGTACGTCTGGATGGACGCGTGGCAGACGCTGCTCATCTGGATCGGCGTGGTCTTCGTCAGCGTGCTGGTGCACGAGCTGGGGCACGCCGTGGTCGCGCTCGCCTTCGGCGGCCGGCCGGAGATCCGCCTGGAGGGATTCGGCGGTGTCACCTTCCCGCGCCTGCCGCAGCCTCCCTCGGCGTGGAAGCAGATCGTCCTGTCGGTGGCGGGTCCGGTGGCAGGTCTGGGCCTGGGGCTGGCCGCCTGGGCGTTGGGGCGCGTGCTGCCGCCCGAGCCCGGCTCGCCGTCCGCCACCGTCCTGCTGCTCTTCCAGGTCACCAGCATCGACTGGGCGATCCTGAACCTCCTCCCCGTGCTCCCTCTCGACGGGGGCCACGTGCTGCAGGCCGTCATCGAGGGCGTGAGGCGCAAGCCGAGCCCGGCCCTGGCGAGCTGGGTTTCCGCGGTGGTGGCCGGCGGCATCGCGCTGGCGGCGTGGCGGATCTGGGGCCAGCCGTACGTCGCCATCTGGTTCGCGCTGTTCGCCTTCCAGAACGTGACTCGCGCCCGGCTCGCCGGGCAGGAGGTCGCAGCGCCGCCCGCTCCCGCCTCGCCGCCGCTGCGCGACGCCGAGCGGGATGACGTGGACCGCGAGCTGTCACGCGCGCGCGCCGCGCTCCTCTCCTCCGACGTGGAGACGGCGCTCGAATCCGCCCAGCTGCTCGAGGAGGGGGAAGGTCCCTACCGGCAGGCGGCTGGTCTGCGCATCCGCGCCGGAGTCGAGCTGGCGCGTGGCGACAACCAGACGGCGGGCCTGCACGCGGGTCGCAGCTACACGCTCTGGCCGAGCGCCGACGCGGCGGTGGTGGCGGCGCGAGCCAACCTGCGCGCGGGCGAGCGGGATCGGGCCCTCAACTGGCTAAAGCGAGCCCTCGAGGCGGGCGCGCCGGCCGGCACGGTCAAGGACGATCCCGAGTTGGGGCCGCTGACCGGATAGTCGCCGCCGCGTTCCACGCAATCCCGAGCTGGGGCCGCTGACCCGATACTCGCCGCCGCGTTCCACGCAATCCCGAGCTGGGGCCGCTGACCCGATAGTCGCCGCCGCGTTCCACACATCTCCTCGCGGCGCCTCACACGAATATTTGCGAATGTTTGGTAAAACTTTTGACCCCTCCCGGGAGCGCTTGCCAATGTGCCCTGACTACAGCTCCCGCGCTACACGCCCGGGTTGGAGGATCGGTGACCTTCTTTCATGCTTCAGCTCGCGCCCTCGCCGCCGCCGCGCTGGCGGGCCTCTGCGCCTGCGGCGGTTCGAGCGGCGGAAGCGGTCCCACCGCCTCCCTGACGCTCCTGCCATCGGCCAGCTCGGTGCGGAACGACGGCGTCCCGGTCACGCTCCTCGCCAGCGCGGTGACCGCCGCGGGGGTCCCGGGCTCGGGCACCGTCACCTTCGTCGCCGCTTACGGCGCCCTGACCAACTCGAGTGGAACGCCCATCAATACGGCGACGCTCGCCGCCGACGGCACCGCGAGCATCAACTACTCCTGCAACATCGCGGTCGAGCCGCGCTGCGTGGCCGGCAACGTGTTCATCAACGCGGCCTGGAGCTCCGCGGGAAAGACCGTGCAGCTCAGCGTCGCGAACGTCGCGCCGGGCGGCGGCGGCACCCCTCCGCCTCCGGGCGGCGGCGGAGGAACGCCGCCTCCACCGTCGGGGACTCCACCGGGACCTGCGACCAACATCGCCGTGACCGCCTCCGGCCCATTCGTCGTCGGCCTCAAGGGCTCCGGCATCCAAGAGCGCGGGTCGATCTCGTACCTGGTGACCGATTCACTGGGCATCCCGGCGCCGGGCATCACGGTGAGCTTCGCCCTCCAGGCGCCGGCGCTCGGCATCACGCTGCTCAAGACCAGCGCCGTCAGCGACCTGAACGGCGTGGTGACGGAGGCATACACCTCCGGCTCTCAGATTGGCGTCACGGCGATCACCGCGGCGATCGCCACGACCGGCGCCTCGGTGTCCCAGGTGGTCGCCGTCCGCGGCGCGAAACCTTCGGCGAACGGCTTCTACTTCCACTGCGAGCACGCCGCGTTGCCGGTCTACACGACCATCGGCGAGTTCGAGACCATGACCTGCACGGTGCGCCTGACTGACCGTTACGGAAACCGCGTGGGCATTCCCACGGTGGTCAGCTTCGCCACCGAGGCGGGCGCCATCGCCGCGAGCGTCACGACCAAGGGATTCGACGTGGCCAAGCCGAACGACACGGCTGAGGGCACGGCAACCGTGACGTTCACCAGCGACATGGGCAACGGCAACTCGCCCGCCGACGTCGCGCCCCTCGGGCCGACCGCGCAGTTCCCCTGGGCGCGCGGCCAGGAGCCCTCGAGGAATATCGGCTCCCTGACCCTGAACCCCCGCGATCAGCTCGTGACGATCGTCGCCATGACCCGCGGCGAGGAGGCCTTCGAGGACGCGAACGGCGACGGCGTCTTCAGCGCCGGCGAGGCGTTCGTGGACGAGGGAGACCCCTTCGTCGACGCCGACGACAATGGAGCCTACGACCCTGCCCCGGCCAGCGGCCTTTCCGAGATCCGGTTCTGCGGTCTCACTGCGGACTGCTCGACGTATCATGGACCGAATGGCACCTGGGACGCGGATACCGTCATCTGGAAACCGACCTGGGTGGTCTTCACGGCCGCTGGAGTCGCTTCCGGGATCCCGAACACGCTCAGTCTTCCGTTCAATCCTTCGACGCGAATTTTCGACACCGGCACGACGAACGGAACCGACTGCGCCGAGTACGCGGACGCGGCCTCCGCTACGGACCACAGTTCGAAGATCAGCGCATCGGTTTACGTCTACGATCGCTGGCTCAACCTGCCTGCCGCGGGCACCACCACCAGCGTCGGCGGCCCGACCTCCGCCAAGCTGACGGCGACCACGTTCGGCTTCGGAACCCTGCTCGAGAGCTGGGGAGCCATGGGAGTCCTCGGATTCGACTTCGATTGGGTGAGGGTATCCGCGGCGAACAACACGCTGGCATGCTCCGCGGCGACGAGCCCTTGCATCGAGAAGCTCGTGTTCGGCAGCTTCGTGGCTCCCCGGATCGGTTCGATCCTGATCACGAATACGACGACGAAGCCTTTGGCGAGCGACCCACTTGGCGCCGGAAGCTACGGGTGCCCGCCCAACCCCCCGGGCCCCGACTTGTATGGCAATGCCGGATTCCAGATCGACGTGACGGTCACCAGCGCCAACGCCGTGAAGGCCACGACCTTGCTCGGCGGTCGCTACGCCCGCGGAACGGGCAACTAAATCCATCGTCATCGCGGCGCGCCCGCTTCCCTCCGGGGGAGGCGGGCGCGCTCGCTTCGTGGCTTGACGCCGCCCCGGGCGGGCGGCATCTTCCCGCGCCCCCGCGGGTTTCCGTCCGGACGCATGCAGAGCACCTCGCCCAGTTGGAAGCGCCTCTTCCCCGAGGCGACCGATGCGCAGTGGCGCGACTGGCGCTGGCAGCTGCGACATTCGGTGCGCTCGCTCGAGGAGCTGGAGCGATTCGTGCCGCTCACCGAGGACGAGCGGCGCGGCTGCCTCGAGACGAGCGGCATCTTCCGGCTCGGCATCTCGCCCTACTACCTGTCGCTCATCGATCCGGCGCACCCGTTCTGCCCGGTCCGCATGCAGGCCATCCCCGTGCGGGCGGAGGCGACCACGCACCGCGGGGAGCTGCGCGATCCGCTGGGCGAGGACCTGCACCGGCCGGTGCGGGCCATCGTCCACAAGTACCCCGACCGCGTGCTGCTCCTCGCGCTCGACCATTGCAGCGTCTATTGCCGCCACTGCACCCGCCGGCGGATCACCAGCGGCGACGAGGGCGGGATCAGCCGCGACGAGCTGAAGGAAGCGCTCGCGTACCTGCGCGCCCACCCCGAGGTTCGCGACGTGCTGGTGTCCGGAGGCGACCCGCTGCTCCTCGCAACCGAGAGGCTGGTCGAGCTGCTCGAGGGAATCCGCGCCGTCCCGCACGTCGAGATCATCCGCATCGGCACCCGCATCCCGGTCTGCCTGCCGATGCGCGTCGACGACGAGCTGTCGCGCGCGCTGCGCCGCTTCGCGCCGCTGTACGTGGTCACGCACTTCAACCACGCCAAGGAAATCACGCCCGAGGCCCGGGAGGCCTGCGAGCGGCTCGTGGACCACGGCGTCCCGGTGGAGAACCAGGCGGTGCTGATGCGCCGGCTGAACTCCTCGGTCACCGCGATCCGCGACCTCATGCAGAAATGCCTGACGATGCGCGTCCGGCCGTACTATCTCCACCAGATGGACGTCGCCGAGGGGCTGGAGCACCTGCGCACCCCGCTGGCCAAGGGGATCGAGATCCTCCAGGGCCTGCGCGGGTGGACGACCGGCCTCGCGGTGCCGCACCTGGCGGTCGATCTGCCCGGCGGCGGCGGGAAGGTCACCCTGCAGCCCGACTACGTGCTCGAGCGGTCGGCCGCCGAGACCGTCCTGCGCAACTACCGCGGCGAGAAGTACCGCTATCCCGAGCCGGCCGAGTCGGACTGCTCGGTGCCGTACGACGAGGTCTTCTACACCGCCCCGGCCGTCCCGCCGCCGCGGCTGCGCGTGCTGCAAAGGAACCCAGGATGATCTCCCGCATCCTCGAAGCGCTCTTCACCTGGATCTCCGGGGTCATCTCCGCGATGGGCTACCCCGGAGTGGCGCTCCTCATGGCCATCGAGAGCTGCTGCATCCCGCTGCCCAGCGAGATGATCATGCCCTTCGCCGGCTGGCTGGTGGCGACCGGGCGCTTCACGCTGTGGGGCATCGCGCTGGCAGGCGCCATCGGCTGCGTGGTCGGCTCGATCCCCGCCTACTACGCGGGCATGTACGGCGGGCGCGCGCTGGTGCAGCGGTACGGGAAGTACTTCCTGATGAGCACCGAGCACCTCGACTGGGCGGAGCGGTTCTTCGCGCGCCGGGGGGAAATAACCGTCCTCGTCGCGCGACTCCTGCCGGTAGTGAGGACGTTCATCGCGTTTCCCGCGGGCGTCGCCCGGATGCCGATGGGCAAGTTCATCGTCTACACCTTCGTCGGCTCCTTCCCCTGGTGCCTGGGCCTCGGCTGGGTCGGCATGAAAGTCGGCGAGAACCGCGAGATCCTCACGGCCTGGTTCCACCGTGCGGACATCGTCATCGGGGTCCTCATCGTCGCCGCCGTTGCGTACTTCGTATGGAAGCAGACCTCGCGCCGGCAGACGACGCGGGCCCCCGGCGGACCGTAGCGGGACACGCTCCCGACCCGGGTGGGAACGCGGTTTCCCATCCGCGCGCTGTCCGCCAGTGCTGCAGGCTGGCAAGCCTCGTGCAGAACGGAAATGCGACGGCGGGCCGCGCTGGAGCGGCGCCGGGCGCGGGGCGAGACCATGGCGAGCGGGTGGAGGGTGATGGGTCTCGTAGCGGCGGCCTTCGGCGTCGCCTGCGCGCACGGCCCCGGATCGGGATCGTCGGATCGGTCGATGCTCGGCGTCGGGCAGTACCAGGTCGAGTCGATCCGCTCGCGCGCCACGCTCGAGGGGGTGGAGCGCGTCGTCGAGATCTCCGAGTCGGGCACGCGGCTGGTCGACGCCTCGGGCGCGGAGCACGTGCTCACCGAGCGCGGCGCGCTGACCCTCCATTCGGGCGGCGCCTGCCGCCTGGCGCTCGCCGTGTCCGTCGATGGCGAAGAGCCCGGCATCTCCGATCGCTCGTGCAGCTGGGAGTTGAAGGAGGACGTGTTCCTGCTCGGCGACAGCCGCGGCGAGGGCGCGCGCACGGCATATCGGGTGCGCAAGATCGGCGACCGGCTGGTGCTGGAAGGCCTGCGCGACCTGGGACCGGGCGGCGAGGACCTGGGCGACGCGACCGGCGAACGGATCGTGCTGCTGCGCGGACCCATGCGGGGACAACCGCTCGACCGCGTCACCGAGCAGTCCCACCACAGCGCCGGCCCGACCCTCACCCAGGAACTCTAACCGCGACCCTGGCTAGTCTAAAAGCGTCTCACGCAGAGCGCGCAGAGGCCGCAGAGTCTCTTGCTAAAAAAACCTCTGCGCTCTCTGCGAGCTCCGCGTGAAACGTTTGAAGCAGTTACAATGGACGGATGGGCGAGAGGCTCTTCCTGACCTCGCGGCTGCTGTCGGCTGCGGGAGTGGTGCATGGGTTTTCGGTGCGGACGGGCGGGGTTTCGCGCGGTCCGTACGCGTCGCTGAATCTGGGGCGGGGCGTCGGAGACGATCCGGCGGCGGTCGAGGAGAACCTGCGCAGGCTGGCGGAAGCGGCTGGGCTCGGAGGGGCGCAGACCTTCGCTTCCGTGCACCAGGTGCACGGCGATCGGGTGATGGGCGCTGCGCGGGGCGCGGCGATGACCGAGATCTTCGCGCAGAGCGGTGGCGGCGAGGCGGCAGCGGCAACCGAGCAGGACGGACCCGCGCGGGCCGACGCGGTCGTCGCGCTGGAGCCCGGCGTGGCGGCGGCAGTGCGCGTGGCCGACTGTGTGCCGGTGCTGCTCTACGCGCCGGACCGCGGGCTCGCGGCGGCAGTCCACTCCGGATGGCGCGGAGCGCGGGCCGCCATCGCCGGGCGCGGCGTGCGCGCGCTGCAGCACGTCTCCGGGGCCGACCCCGCGCGCATGCTGGCGGCGGTGGGCCCGTGCATCGAACGCTGCTGCTACGAAGTCGGCCAGGACCTCGCCGCGCTGTTCCGCTCGCTGTTCGGTCCGGAGGCCGCGGACGACCCGGCGACCACCGCGAAACCGCACCTCGACCTGCGTTTCTGCGTGGAGGCCGCGCTGCGCTCGGCGGGGGTGCGACAAGAGCGGATCGAGCACGCCGGAGGGTGCACATCGTGCGACATCTCCGCCTGTTTCAGCCACCGCCGGGATCGCGGAACTACGGGAAGACACTTGGCTTTCGCCGAGTCACGCACCCCCTGAGATCGCCTCTTCGATTCTTTGACACGCCCCAGTGCGGCAGCCATCATGCTGAGCAGATCCGCCCGCTTACTGGAGGAATCCCTTGCGGTTTTGGCAGCCGATCCTCGCCCTCGCGTCGTGCGCGGCGTGCGCCGGCGCGCAGGTGCAAAGGGACTCCCAGCTGCTCGAGCTGAAGGGGCAGGTGGCAGCGCAGTCGGCGCAGATCGCCGGGCAGCAGCGCCGCCTCGAGGATCTGGAAGTGAAGCTCGCCGCCATGGCGGCGCGGGCCGAGGCGAAGGCCGCGCCCGTTCCCCATGCCGAGAAGCCGGCGCCCGCATCCGGTCCGGTCGCCGCGCCGAGCCACGAGCCGCGGCCCAAGCTGAAGACGGTGAAGCTCGGCGAGGGCCGCCGCCGGCGCCGCGACTACAACCCGGTCGAGCGCGCCCCGCTCATCCCGAGCTCCATCTCGATCAAGGAGCCCGACCAGGAGACCCTCGAGCGCCTCGAGGCGGCCGCCGTGGATCCCGGGATCCGCGACGAGCTGGACGCCGACCACTCCTTTGCCCAGGCGGTCGCCAAGCTGAACCGAGGCGAGCTGCAGACCGCCGAGTCGGAGCTGCTCGCCTTCGCCGGCGAGCACCCGCGCCACACCGCCGCCGACAACGCGCTCTACCTTGCGGGGCTCATCCGCGAGCACAACGGCGACTGCCCCGGCGCGGTGGCGCTGTTCGAGCGCGTCCCGCTGACGTACCCGGCCGGCGACGCGGTGCTGCCGTCCCTGGTGGAGAAGGGGCGCTGCCTGACCAGGATGCAGCGCAAGGACGAGGCCCGCGAGCTGTTCGCGAAGATCGTGCGGGAACACCCGGAAGGGGTCGAAGGCGGCGCTGCCCGCCAGCTCCTGATGAATCTCGACATCGACTCTGGGAGGCATTGATGCGGACGAAAACCATCTCTCGCTTGCGCAGGGCGGCGCTCGCCACCGCTGCCGCGGCCTTGCTCGTCTCGCCGGCGCGCGCGGAGGAGCTGGAAGGCCCGAGCCGCCTGGCCGCGCCGACCCCGGTGGAGGGCCCCAGCCGCGTCGAAGCGCCGGCCAAGCCGGAAGGTCCCGCCAGGGCAGAAGCGCCGGCCAAGCCGGAAGGTCCCGCCAGGGCGGAAGCCCCGGCCAAGCCGAAGCGCCGGCGCAAGATGGAAGCTCCCGCGAAGGCCGAGGCGGCGCCCGCCATCGAGGGTCCCTCCCCATCCGACGGGCCCGCGCAGCAGGAGGAGCCGGTCGCGCGCGGCGAGACGCAGCCGCAGCGTGTGGTGCAGCCCGAGCACGTGGTGCCGCCCGAGGGTCCCGAGGGCAGGCTCGTCATGCCCAAGTCCGCCGAGGAGAAGGGCATGCAGGTCCAGCCCAACACTCCGGAGATCTACGTAATCGTGAAGGGCGACACGCTCTGGGACCTCTCGCAGAAGTTCCTCAACAACCCGTGGTACTGGCCCAAGATCTGGAGCCTGAACGCGTACATCGAGAACCCGCACTGGATCTACCCGGGCAACAAGCTGAAGATCATCCCCGGGCAGGGCGGCCCGCAGGCGCCGGCGCAGGTGGAGCAGGCCCCGGAGCCGATGAACGAGGAGCGGCCGCACTCGGAGATCGCCAACCAGGTGGACACCACGCCGCCCGAGGCCGCCGATCTCGCCGTGGTGCGCCAAGGCACCCGCGAGTTCGACCAGTCGAGCAGCGCGGTCTCCATCAGCGGCAAGCTCGCCTTCAAGCCGCCCGCGGTGCTCTCCGTGCGCGACAGCGGCCTCGTCTCCCCCGAGGAGATGCGCCAGGCCGGGTCGCTCGACGCGTCCTTCGAGGAGAAGGACATGCTCTCGACGTACGACACCGCCTACGTGCGGTTCCCGTCGGGCGTCGAGGTGAACGTCGGTGACCGGGTCATCTTCTTCCGGCCGACAGGCGAGATCGTGCAGCCGGTCACTGGCCGCAAGCTCGGCACCCAGACGGAGAGCATGGGCGAGGCGAAGGTGATCTCGACCGACGGCGAGCTGGCGACCGTGCAGATCACGCGCACCTGGGAGGAGATCGAGCGCGGCGATCTGGCGCGGCCCTGGACCGAGCAGAACCTGAAGGTGGCCCCCAAGCCGAACACGAGGGAGATGAAGGGCGTCATCGTTTCCGCCGTGCGCCGGGGACTGACCACCTACGGCGAGTCCAACGAAGTGTTCATCGACAAGGGCGCGAACGACGGCGTCGAGGTGGGCAACACCTTCGCCGTCATCCGCAAGGGCGACGGCCTGCGCGATGCGGCCGTGTACGGCAAGGCCTACAACATGGGCGCCACCGGCGGGCGCGCGGCCGGGGTCTCGGTGCCCAACGAGAACGTGGGCCTCCTGCTGGTGGTCGACGTCAAGGACCGGCTCAGCACCGCGGTGGTGGTGAAGAGCGTGAAGGAGCTGCGGGCGGGCGACGTGGTCGAAATGCACCCGCAGGGATCGGGCGGTCCGTAAGATGGCCGCTTGACCCTCCGGCCGGGATGTGGCTTTTCGCAGCACCTCGCGGGAGGGGCGTCGGCGGTGACGGGAAAAATCCACAGGGAAGCGGAGGCGCCGCGTGAGCCTGCAGCGGAGGTCGCCGCCGTCTGCGCGCTCGCCTGCGTGCCCGGCGTGGGCGCCGGAGCGCTGGCGCGAATCGCACAGGCGTTCGGATCGATGGAGGGAGCGCTCCAGGCCGGGCCCGAGGCGCTCGCCGCGAAGGCGGCGGAGCTGAAGCTGCAGAGGAGGACGAGCGAGTTCCTCGCTCGGCGTCCCGATCTCGAGAAGCTCGGCGCCTGGGCGATGTCCACGGCTCGCGCCGCCGGCGCGCGCATCCTCACGCTCGCCGACCCGTCCTATCCCCCGCTGCTCCGGCGGATCGAGAACCCGCCGCCCGTGCTCTACGTGCGGGGCGAGCTGGCAGGCGATGCCAAGCGGGTGGCGCTCGTCGGAGCGCGCGCGGCCGACGAGGCGGCGCTCCAGCTCTCGCGGGCGCTCGCCGAGGAGCTGGCCATCGCGGGCGTCGAGGTCGTTTCGGGTGGCGCGCGCGGCGTCGATGCGGAGGCCCACGCGGGCGCTCTGTGGGGCGGCGGCCGCACCGTCGCCGTGCTGGGGACCGGGATCGACGTCCCCTACCCGCCGGAGAATGGCGCCCTGTTCGAGCGCATCGCCGCCGGCGGCGGAGCGCTGGTCAGCGAGCTCCCGCCGGGAACTCCCGCGTCGCGGCCAAACTTCCCCCGGCGCAACCGGACCATCGCGGGGTTGTCGCACGCCATTGTGGTGGTGCGAGCGACGGCTGAGTCCGGGGCGCTCATCACCGCGCGGCACGCGGCGGCGCAGGGCAGGGCAATCTTCGCCGTTCCCGGCGACCGGGGCGACGCGCTCGCGGCCGGCCCCCATCTCCTGCTCAGCGCAGGGTCGGCCGCGCCCGTGACCTGCGCGCGGGAGATCCTCGAGCTGCTCGGTTGGGCCGTCCCCGGCCAGCTCGCCGCCCGTGCGAGCGCAGTCCCTCCGTCCGGGGCGCTGGCCGAACCCGCGTCCACTGGGCCGCCTGCCGGGCAGGCGCTCGAAGGGCCGGCGTTGCGCGTGTGGGAGCTTCTCGACGGCCGGCGGCCGGTGCACGTGGACGTCCTCGCCACGCGGGCGCAGCTTGGCCCTCACGAGGCGCTCCGCTGGCTGACGGAGCTGGAGCTGAAGGGGCTCATCCACCAGACACCCGGGAAGTATTTCCTCCGCAGCCGGGGTTCGTCTTGAACCGAAACGGGAGTGCCGGCATCTAGAGCCGCCCCAGGAGACCATGGCAAGCGCCAAGACAACACCGAAGAAGGCCCCCTCCAAGGCAAACGGCCGCAAGGCGAAGGGCTCCGCCTCCGACGCGCCGGCCACCGTCTTCCGCAACACGCTGGTGGTGGTCGAGTCGCCGGCGAAGGCGAAGACCATCAAGAAGTACCTGGGCTCCGGGTACACGGTGAAGGCGTCGGTGGGTCACATCATGGACCTGCCGAAGTCGAAGATGGGCGTCGACATCGAGAACGGGTTCGAGCCCGTGTACGAGGTGATCAAGGGCAAGCAGAAGGTGGTCACCGAGCTGAAGGCGGCCGCCAAGAACGCCGACCGCGTGCTGCTCGCGACCGACCCGGACCGCGAAGGCGAGGCCATCGCCTGGCACGTCAAGCAGCAGATCTCGCGCAGCCGGGTGCCCACGCAGCGCGTGCTGTTCAACGAGATCACCAAGAAGGCCATCCAGGAAGCGATCTTGAAGCCCCTGGAGCTGAACAGGGACGTGTACGACGCGCAGCAGGCGCGGCGCGTGCTGGACCGGCTGGTCGGGTACCAGATCTCGCCCATCCTCTGGAACAAGGTACGGCGCGGCCTCTCCGCCGGGCGCGTGCAGAGCGTGGCCGTGCGCCTGGTCGTGGAGCGCGAGAACGAGATCGCCGCCTTCGTCCCGGTCGAGTACTGGTCGATCGAAGCCGACCTCAAGGCCGCCCTGCCGCCGCAGTTCCGCGCCAAGCTCATCAAGCTGAACGGCGAGAAGGTGGAGCTGGGCTCGGCAGAGGTGACGCAGCCGCTCGTCGACGAGGTGCGGAAGCTCCCCTTCACCGTGCAATCGGTACAGAAGAAGGAGCGCCGCCGCAACGCGCCCGCGCCCTTCATCACCAGCAAGCTCCAGCAGGAGGCCGCCAACCGGCTGGGCTTCTCGGCGAAGAAGACGATGACGCTGGCCCAGCGCCTCTACGAAGGGGTGGAGCTGGGCGACGAGGGCCAGGTCGCGCTGATCACGTACATGCGCACCGACTCCGTGCGGCTCTCGCCCGATGCGGTCACGGCGGCGCGAGAATACGTGGCGGGGAAGTTCGGCAAGGAGTACCTGCCCGCCGAGCCGGTGCAGTTCAAGACCAAGAAGAGCGCGCAGGACGCGCACGAGGCCATCCGGCCGACCACCGTGGACCTCGAGCCGGCGCAGGTGCAGAAGCACCTGGAGCGCGACATGTTCCGGCTCTACGAGCTGATCTGGAACCGGTTCATCGCCTGCCAGATGGTGCCGGCGGTGTTCGACCAGACCATCGCGGACATCGAGGCCAAACGCGTCCTGGAGGCCGCGCCGACGCATCCGGCCGAGGCCGCAGCGGCGCTGCGCACGGCGAGCAAGCAGGCGCGCTCCTTCATCTTCCGCGCGACGGGGCAAACCCTGAAGTTCCCCGGCTACCTGGCGGTGTACGGCGCCGTGGTGCCCGAAGAGCCGGAGGCCGGCGCGGAGAAGATGGAGGGCGAGGACGAGGAGAAGGGCGACGTCGCCCGCCAGCTCCCGCCTCTCGAGGAAGGCCAGCGCCTGGAGCTCGTGCAGCTCCTCCCCGAGCAGCACTTCACCCAACCGCCGCCGCGCTTCACCGAGGCGTCGCTGGTGAAGGAGCTGGAAGAGAAGGGCATCGGGCGCCCGTCGACCTACGCGGCGATCCTCTCCACCATCCAGGACAAGGAGTACGTGGAGAAGAAGGAGAACCGCTTCTTCCCCACCGACCTGGGCAAGATCGTCAACGAGCTCCTGGTCGACGCATTCCCGCGCATCCTCGACGTCGAGTTCACCGCTCGGATGGAGGACGAGCTCGACGAGGTCGAAGAAGGCAAGATGCAGTGGGTGAAGGTGCTCGACGAGTTCTACGAGCCGTTCAAGAAGAGCCTCAAGATCGCCGAGAAGAACATGCGCGACGTGAAGCGCGAGGAGCAGCCTACTGATCTGAAATGCGAGAAGTGCGGCTCGCCCATGATCATCAAGTGGGGCCGGATGGGGCGGTTTTTGGCCTGCTCGGGGTATCCCGACTGCAAGAACACCAAGGACTTCATCGAGAAGGACGGCAAGATCGAGGTGGTCGAGGACCTGCCCACCGACGAGACCTGCCCGACCTGCGGCAAGCCGATGGTGAACAAGCGCGGGCGGTTCGGCCGCTTCCTCGCCTGCAGCGATTACCCGAACTGCAAGACGACACGCCCCATCACCCTCAAGGACGTGGTCTGCCCCGACGATGGCGGCGGGCTGGCCGAGAGGCGCACCCGGTTCGGGAAATCGTTCTTCGGCTGCGTGAACTACCCGAACTGCAAGTTCGCGGCGTGGGACCGGCCCATCCCGGGTCCGTGCCCGCAATGCGGCAAGCCGTACCTCCTCTCGAAGTACTCGAAGCGCGAGGGGCCGTACATCGCTTGCCCGGACAAGACCTGCGGGTACCGGCGCGAGGCGCCGGACCCCGGCGGCGAACAGGCGCCTCCGCAGTCGGCCGTTCCCTGAAACCAGGGCATTCCGAAATGCACTTCCAGGGGCCCGCGTAGATCCACGGCTGGCCGGAGGAGCGCATGCGAACGCACGTGGCCGTTCTTTCAGGAGTTTTCCTGGCCGCCTCGGGGGCGCTGGCCGCCTCCGAGGAGCGCGAGGTGCCGGACTTCGACTCCGTGCACGTCGCCTCGGGCATCCGCGCCACGATCGCGGTGGGCGCGCGCAAGCCGGTGCACCTCGAAGCCGACAAGGACGTGCTGGACGCGATCGAGACGCGCGTCGAGCAGGGGACGCTGCACGTAGGGTTCAAGCCGCGCTCGCGCATCTGGAACACGGGCGAGGTGGTCGTGACCGTGCAGACACCGGAGTTGCACGCCGTCGCCGGCAGCGGCGGCGCGGTGGTCCGCGCCACCTTCACGCGCGCCCCGGAGAGCGCCATCGCGGCGAGCGGCGGCAGCGAGGTGCACGTGCGCGGAGTGGACGCGCGGCAGCTCGCGGTGGAAGGGTCGGGTGGCGCGATCGTCGACGTCTCCGGGCGCGCGGACGAGCTCGAGCTGCAGCTCTCCGGAGGGTCCCATTTCGACGCGCGGCAGTTCGAAGCGCGCGACGTCCACGTGCAGGGCAGCGGCGGATCGGTGGCCGAGTTGCGCGCCAGCGGAAAGGTGCGAGGCGGCCTGTCGGGCGGATCGGAGATGCACGTCCGCGGCGGGGCGCGGGCGAGAGTTGCCACTTCGGGCGGCTCGGAAATCAGCGTGGACGACTAGCCGCCACGCGTTTCAGGCAGAGCTCGCGGAGGCGATTGATCAGAAGAAACTCTGCGCGCTCCGCGTGCTCTGCGTGAACTCTTGTAGGCTGATCGGGGTGGCGGCCAGGTCCCGCGCCGGCCGGCTGAAGCCCACCCCCGCCTCGGTACCCGACCCGCGCCCTGCGGGGAGCGAATCCCCGCGGCGAGCGACCGGCCCGGCTGCGGAACACGCCTGAAGCTGGGCACCGGCGCGGGAGCGGCAAGAGGCGGGCGCCAGCCCGGCTGGGGAGGCGGTGTGGACCGCCCGATTCTGCGCATCCAGGCGCGAACCCGTTGCGGCTACGGTCGCGTGAGTGTACGCACATCCGCCGTGCAGCGCGTGATCGTCATCGGAGGCGGGCTGGCCGGATCGGAGGCGTCGCTCCTGCTGGCCGGGGCCGGCGTGCGCGTCGTGCTCGTCGAGCAGAAGCCCGTGCGGCGTTCGCCGGCGCACAAGTCGGACGGGTTCGCCGAGCTGGTGTGCTCGAACTCGCTGCGCTCGGACAACCCCGAGAACGCCATCGGGCTCCTCCACGAGGAGCTGCGCCGCCTGGGGTCGCCGGTCCTGGAGGAGGCCGATCGCGCCCGCGTGCCGGCCGGCGATGCTCTGGCGGTCGACCGCGTTGCCTTCAGCGAGGCGCTCACGCGCCGAATCGCGGAGCATCCGGACATCGAGGTGCGCAAGGAAGAGGCGACCGCGCTGCCCGAGGAGACCTGCATCGTCGCCACCGGCCCGCTCACCGGCGAGGGGCTGGCCCGATCGCTGGCGGACGCTGCCGGCGATTCCGCGCTCGCCTTCTACGACGCGATCGCGCCCATCGTGGCGGGGGACTCGGTCGACCAGTCGGTCGCGTTCCGCCAGTCGCGCTACGGGAAGGGCGGCGGGGACGACTACCTGAACCTGCCGCTCTCGCGGGAGGAGTACGAGCGGTTCGTCGAGGAGCTCCTCGCGGGACAGAAGGTCGAGCCGCACGCCTTCGAGGAGCCGCGCTATTTCGAGGGCTGCCTGCCCATCGAGGTGATGGCGGCGCGCGGGCGGGACGTGCTCGCGTTCGGTCCCATGAAGCCGGTCGGGCTCGTCGACCCGCGCACGGGCCGCCGGCCCCACGCCGTGGTGCAGCTGCGCCGCGAGGACCGGGCCGGGACGGCATGGAACCTGGTCGGCTTCCAGACGCGGCTCACCTGGCCGGAGCAGAAGCGCATCTTCTCGGGCTGCATCCCGGGCCTGAAGGCGGCCGAGTGGATCCGCCTCGGCCAGGTACACCGCAATACGTTCCTCGACGCTCCCCGCGCGCTGGCGCCTGACGGCAGCCTCCGCGCCCGGCCGCACGTCTTCTGCGCGGGCCAGATCACCGGCGTGGAAGGATACGTGGAGAGCGCGGCCTCGGGCCATATCGCGGCGCGCCGGGTGCTGGCGCGGCTGCGCGGCGAGGGCTTCGCTCCCCCGCCGGGCACCACCGCGCTCGGCGCGCTGCTGCGCCACGTGACGGGCGAGGCGCATCCTCCGGGGTACGACTACCAGCCGACCAACGTGGTGTTCGCCCTGTTTCCTCCGCTCGAGGAGCGGCACCGCAAGCACGAACGCAAAGCGCGACTGCTCGCGCGCGCCCGCCGCCACCTCGCGGAGTGGGGCCGCGCGCAAGGCATCCCGCTCGCCCCGGAACCTCCTCCCCGCCCGGTGCACCCGCCTCCACGCGAGGCGCCACGGTGACCGATCAGATCCGGGGACACCATACGCAACTCGCCCGGTTGGCAGGGAGTTACGTATGGTGTCCCCGGATCTCGGCAGGGAGTTACGTATGGTGTCCCCGAATCTCCCGAATCTCCGTATCGGGACGGCCGCTGGCGGTCGGATTGCTGGCAGTTCTCGCGACGGTCGCGTTCGGCGCTTGCACCAAGGGCGGTCCGCAGGGCAAGCGACTCGCGTCCGGCCTCGCGCGCGAGGTGATCGTCGCCCCGGGGGGTGGAATGGCCGCCTTCCTCCAAGGCGCGTCGCACCCCGAAGACCGCGGCGTGCCGGACGATCTGCTGCTCGGCAACCTGATGCTCGCCTCCACTTCCGGGGACTCGCCCGCGCAGCGGGTGGGTGGCGGCGTGCCGACGCTGGCCGGAGCGCGGGCCTTCTCGCCCGGCGGAGAGTGGCTCGCCTTCCTCGCGCAGTGGCGCTTCCGCGCCGGGGAGGGCGAGCTGTGGCTGGCCGGGTCGTCCGGCGGACCGCGCAAGGTGGCGGACGGGGTCTCCGCGATGCGCTGGGCGCCTGCGGGATCGCTGCTCGCGTTCGTCTCCAACGGCAAGCTGATGGTGCTGGACGCGGCCAAGGAACCGGCGCCACCCTCGCTGGCGCTCGACCCGGTCCAGACGTTCGCGTGGGCGCCCGGGGGCAACCGGCTCGCCGGGAGGGCGCCGAGCGTGGAGGGCGGCCGCGTGGAGATGATGGATGTCCGGACCGGCCGCCGGCGCGAGGTGGCCAAGGCCAGCTCCGATCTGGCCTTCGGTCCCGACGAGGCCCTCTACTTGCTCGGTCCGGCCGGCACGAAGGGTGGCGACCGGCCGCTCAGCGTCCTCGAGTCCTTCGACGCGCGGCCGCGCGAGATCGGCCGCGCCACCTCGTTCGCGGCGTCCGACCGGTACGTCGCCCTGCTCTCGACGGACCGGCAGCCGGGAGAAGCGTTCGGCGTCCTCTCGCGCGCGCCGCTCGCGGTCGGCGCGGCCGAGCCGCTCGGGGATCGCGTGAACGAGTTCCGCTTCGCGCCCCGGGGCGACCTGCTGTTCCTGGCGCGGTACGACGCCCGTGCCCGCGCGGGAACGCTGACGCACGCACCTCCCGGCAAGCCTCCGCGCGAGCTCGGGCAGCGCGTTCAGAGCTTCACCGTGCAGAAAGACCGCGTTCTCTACCTCGTGCAGGCACCGCAGAAGGGCGATTTCAAGATCGAGCTCTGGACCGCGCCCCTGGACGGCTCCGTTCCGGCGCGCAAGGTGGACGACGGCGTGTACGGGTATCAGCTCACTCCAGACGGCAAGCGGCTGTTCTGGAAGGCCCGCTGCGCGGGGGGCGCGCGGAGCTGCTCGCTGTTTCGCGCGCCGGCGGACGGATCCGGGCCGGCGCAGCTGCTCGCCGCGAACGTCGCCGGGTTCGAGCTGTCGGACGATGCGGGGCGCGTGCTGATCCAGCAGCCGCACCGCGGCGCGGCGCGCGCCGTGGATCTGGCCGTGCTCGATGCCGATGCCGCCCCACCCGACGGCGGGAGGGTGAAGGCGCTCGCCACCGAGGTGGATCCGAGCTCCCGGTTCGCCGACGCACGCGGCCGGCGCATCGTCTACGCCTCGATGGGCGGGGCAGGCCAGGCTGGCGTGTACCTGCTCGAGGTTCCGTGAAGTTGCTCCGGCGGGGCGCTGCGGCAGGATGCGCTGCGTGGATCCACCGGAGCTGACGGACTTCGCCGAGCACCTGAATCGCATTGCTCGCGCCTCGCCGCACACGCAGCGGGCGTACCTGTCCGATCTGCGGCAGCTCGCGGCGTGGCTCGCGGAGTCGGGCAAGTCGCTCGACGGCGCCGACCGGGACGATCTCCGCGCCTTCCTCGCGGCGCGGTTCGGCGCGAACCAGCCCGCGACGCTCGCGCGCAAGCAGGCCAGCGTCCGCGCCTACTACGAGCACCGGGTCCGGATGGGGCACCTCGCGGACAGCCCGGCGCGCAGGCTCATGTCGCCGCGTCGACGGCGCACGCTCCCGAACGTGGTCTCGGTGGACGACGTCTTCGCGCTGCTGGAGACGCCCAGCGCGCGCACCGCGGCGGGGCTGCGGGATCGCTGCGCGCTGGAGCTGCTCTACGGCGCCGGGCTGCGCGTTTCGGAGCTGGTGGGCCTGGACCTGCCGGACCTGATCGACGGCGCGACCGCGGTGCGCGTCCGCGGGAAGGGCGGCAAGGAGCGCGTGCTGCCGCTGGTGGCGAAGGCGCGCGCGGCGCTGCAGGCATGGCTTGCGCGGCGGCCCGAGCTGGGCACGGGGCCGGCGCTGTTCCTCAACCGGCGTGGCGGGCGCCTCACCACCCGCAGCGTGGCCCGCCACCTCGCCCGGTATGCCCTCATCTGCGGGACCCAGCGGCACGTGCACCCGCACGCGCTGCGCCACAGCTTCGCCACGCACCTGCTGGACATGGGCGCCGACCTGCGTGGCATCCAGGAGCTGCTCGGCCACGCCTCCCTCTCCACCACCCAGCGCTACACCCACGTCTCCTCGGAGCACCTGGTCCAGATCTACGAAGACTCGCACCCCCGCGCCAAAGGTTGAAAAAACAATCGCACCACGGAGAACACTGAGGACACGGAGTTCTTGTTTTTCAAACAGCCAACCTCCGTGACCTCCGTGTGCTCCGTGGTGCAATCGTTTAGGCGCGATCGCGGCGGTGGCGGGCCAGGGCGAGTTGGGAGTCGAGGAAGGACTTCATGGGGGTCCCCTCGGCGGCGAGTTGCTGGGGGATGAAGGACATCCGGGTCAGGCCGGGGAGCGTGTTGATCTCCAGGAAGACCGGCCCGCGGTCGGCGCAGATCACGTCGGTGCGGGAGTAGCCCTCGCAGCCGAGCGCCCTGTGCGCGTCGAGCGCAACCTTCTGCGCGGCGCGCGAGACGCCGTCAGGGACCTCGGCGGGCGTGATCTCGCGCGTGCCCTTGCCCAGGTACTTGCCTTCGTAATCGAACGCGCGGCCCTGCTCGAGGCGCACCTCGCTCGCCGGGAGCGCACGCGTGCCCCGGTCGTCGTCCACCACGCCGACCGTCAGCTCGGCCCCGGAGACGAATACCTCGGCGAGGTACTCGTCGTTCGACGATTCGATGGCGGCGGCGGCGCGCTGCGCGTCCGCCACCGAGCCGACGTGGTGCAACCCGACGCTCGAGCCGCCCGCGACCGGCTTGGCCACCACGCGCCCGTGCCTGCGGAGGAACCCGAGCAGAGCGCTGCCGATCGTCGCCTGATCGCCGCGCGGGAGGTGGACCGATTCCGCGATCGGGACGCCCGCGGCAACCGCGACGCGCTTCGCCCACTCCTTGTCGAACGCCTTCGCCGACGCGTCGGACCCGGGACCGGTGAAGGCGATCCGGCGTTGCTCGAACAGCTTCTGCGCGGTCCCGTCCTCGCCCCCGGTCCCGTGCAGCGCGAGGAAGAACGTCAAGGTCCGCGAGCGCTGGTCGTCGAGGGCTTCCTGCAGCGAGCCATATGCGGCGGCGCCGGCCGGGACGAATTCCTCCTCGAAGGGACGCGCGTGCGAGAGCAGCGCGGCGCGCTCGACGCGGTGGATGGCTCCGCCGGCCGCCCAGAACCAGGCCTCCGCCTGCTCGAGGAACGAGGCGACGTTCTGCCCCGAGGCCACCGACACCTTTCGTTCGCTGGAGGGACCGCCGAAGAGGACGACGAGATCTCGCATGTCCCCCCGAAGATAGCAGACGAGCGCCACGCCCCGGCGCGAGTTAGCATGTGCGCCTTCCGGAGGTAGATGTGCGAGTGCGCTCCACCACAGTCGTCTGCGTCCGCCGCGACGGCAAGGTCGCGCTGGGGGCCGACGGACAGGTCACGATGGACAAGGTCGTCTTGAAGCACGGCGCCCGGAAGCTGCGCCGCCTGGGCGATGGCCAGGTGCTGGCGGGCTTCGCGGGAGCGACCGCCGACGCCTTCACGCTGTTCGAGAAGTTCGAGGGCAAGCTGAAGGAGTACGGCAAGAACCTGCCCCGCGCCGCGGTCGAGCTGGCCAAGGACTGGCGGACCGACCGCTACCTGCGCCGGCTGGAGGCGCTGCTGCTGGTGGCGGACGCGGAGCGCACGCTGATCCTCTCCGGCACCGGCGACGTGGTCGAGCCCGACGAAGGCGTGGCGGCGATCGGGTCGGGCGGGCCGTTCGCCCAGGCTGCCGCGAGCGTGCTGCTCAAGCATTCCCAGTTGCAGGCGCGACAGATCTGCGAGGAGGCGTTGCGCACGGCTGCGCGCATCTGCATCTACACCAACGAGCAGCTCACCTTCGAGGAACTGTAGGCCATGGCCGAGGCGCGCAGCTTGACCCCCAGCGAGATCGTCTCGGAGCTCGACCGCTACATCGTCGGGCAGAACGCCGCCAAGCGCGCGGTGGCCATCGCGCTGCGCAACCGCTGGCGCCGCTTCCGCGTCGGGCCGGAGCTGCGCGACGAGGTGATCCCCAAGAACATCATCCTGGTCGGACCGACCGGGGTGGGCAAGACGGAGATCGCGCGGCGGCTCGCGCGCCTGGCGCAGGCGCCGTTCGTCAAGGTGGAGGCGTCCAAGTTCACCGAGGTCGGCTACGTCGGGCGCGACGTCGACTCGATGATCCGCGACCTGATGGAGCAGGGCGTGCAGCTGGTGCGCGAGGAGCAGCAGCGCGCGGTGCAGGGGCGCGCGCAGGAGATGGTGGAGGACCGCCTGCTCGACCTCCTCTTGCCGCAGAGCGCGCAGCAAGGCGCCGCGGGGTTCGCCACCAACGACCGGAGCAGCACGCGGGAGAAGCTGCGCGGCATGCTGCGCGCCGGCGGCCTCGACGACCGCATGGTCGAGGTGGACGTGCAGGAGCGCCCCCAGGGCAACATGCAGATCTTCGGCGCCCAGGGCATGGAGGAGATGGGCATCAACCTGCAGGAGATGCTCGGCAACCTGCCCTTCGGGAAGAAGAGCAAGAAGCACAAGCTGCGGGTGCCCGAGGCGCGCCGGCTGCTCGAGCAGCAGGAGGCGGAGAAGCTGGTCGACAACGACACAGTGGTGCGCGAGGCGCTCGAGCGCGTGCAGTCGAGCGGCATCGTCTTCATCGACGAGATCGACAAGGTGGCGGGCCCGGGCGGCATCAGCGGCCAGCACGGCCCCGACGTGTCGCGCGGCGGCGTGCAGCGCGACCTCCTGCCGCTCGTCGAAGGCTCGACGGTGAACACCAAGTACGGGCCGGTGAAGACGGACCACGTCCTCTTCATCGCGGCGGGCGCTTTCCACGTGGCGAAGGTGAGCGATCTGCTGCCGGAGCTGCAGGGGCGGTTCCCCATCCGGGTGGAGCTGGAGCCGCTCACCCAGTCCGACCTGGTACGCATCCTGACGCAGCCCAAGAACGCGATCACCCGCCAGTACGCGGCGCTCCTCGCCACCGAGGGCGTGGAGCTGGCCTTCGACGAGAGCGGCGTGCAGGAGCTGGCGCGCGTCGCCCAGGTGATGAACGACCGCGCGCAGAACATCGGCGCCCGCCGCCTGCACACCGTGGTGGAGAAGGTGCTGGAGGACGTGAGCTTCCAGGCCGACTCGCTGCGCGGTCGCGCGATCCGCGTCGACGCGGCGTACGTGCGGGAGAAGCTCGACAAGGTCCTTCAGGACGAGGACCTCTCGCGCTACATCCTCTGAGTCACTCCGCGATCGCGTCGTAGCCCCGCTCGGAAAACTGCAGCAGGCAGAACCCGTGGCCGAACGGGTCGGCCAGGATGGCGATCCGCCCCCAGTTCCGGTCCTGCGCCGGCTCGTCGACCTTCGCGCCGGCGTCCACGGCGCGTTCCACGGCCGCATCGACGTCCGGGACCACGAAATCCAGGTGCACCGGGGTCCAGTGGCGCGCGTAATTGCGCGGCCTCGCGGCCGGCGCGGGCGTGGTGCCGGCGGCTTTCGCGAGCAGGTAGATGCGCGCCACCGCACCGAGCAGCTCGACCCCGTCCTCGCCGAACCGCCGCCCGACCGTGAGCCCGAGCGCGCGCGTGTAGAACGCCACCGCCTTGTCCAGCTCGGGCACGTCGATGTTGACCAACAGGTCCATGCGTGGGGCATCCTACGCCGCCGCCACCAAACGCGCGCTCGCTTTCCACGCGCGATACTCGCTACCCGCGGGGCGCTGCGCGCTTCGCCTTGGCCGCGGCCGCCCCTTCCGCCGACACCACGCCTTCCTCGAGCAGCTGGGAGAGGATGCGGGCGGTGTCCAGGCGGTGCAGGCCGCAGATGGCGTAGAGGTCCTCGAAGCTGACCGCGCCGTCGATCTGCGCCAGCACGAAGCCGGCGCGAGGATCGAGGTTGAGCCAGATGATCTCGTCCGGGGGCAGGAGCACGAGGGGGATGCGGTCCATCGCGCCGAGCTTGCTCTCGTACATCTGGATCAGGTTCTCCTCGCACAGCGCGTGGAGCTTCTGCGCCTCGTCGTCCTGGGGCTTGCGGGCGAGGATCTTCGCCAGGAGCTCCATCGCCCCCGAGAAGTCGTTCAGCGCGACCAGCTCGTGCGCTCCGGACGTCCAGGCGGCCAGCTCGTCGTCCTCCGCGGGAGGGACCGGCATCGGCTCCTGGTGGATGGTCCATGCGCCGCCGGCCTCGGCCTCGGCGCCCGGCGGCGGCGTGTCCTGCGGGATGGCCATCGAGGGACCGTCGTCCCAAGGGCTTTCTTGCGGCGGCGCCTTGGCCTTCACCTTCGCCTGCGAAGGATTGGAGGGGAGGCGGCCGGCCGTCTTGCGGGCCGGGTCCGTCGGCACCTGCCGCTGCGTGGCGGGCGGCGGAAGCCAGGGATGCGCAGCCTGCAGCGGCGCGGCGGGCGGAGCCATGTGGGCGTGGATCCTCTCCAGCGCGCTGCGCAGGAACTCGCGCGCGCGCAGGTTGGAAGGCTCCAGCGTGTACGCCTCCTCCCAGGCGCGCACCGCCTCCAGCATGCGCCCCTTGCGATAGTGGTCCAGGCCCTCCAGCAGCAGCGCGGAGAAGTTGTTCTCCTTGGGCGGCGGCGGCGTGCTCACGTGCTGCCCCCGCGGGGCGAGACGAGGCCGCGCTCCACCGCGCCGCGCAGCGCGCCGAGCATGCGCTCGAGGCGGTCGATGCTGGACGCGAGCCCCACCGTCTCCTTCTGCTGGATCTGCAGCCTGGCGACGCTCAGCGCCGCCTCGGCCCGCTGCACCGGCTCGTGGCCCAGCCCGTCGGCGGCGGCCTGCTTCAGGCGCGGCCACAGCTCGTCGAACTGCCGGAAGACCTCCTCCGCGCGCGCCTTGTGCTTGTGGAACTCGGGATCCTCCTTCTGCCCGAGCATCCACTCCTCGTTGGCCTTGGTGGCGGTCTTGATCTCCTCCTCGGTGAGGCCGGAGCTGGCCGTGACGGTGATGCTCTGCCGCAGCCCGGTCTGCACGTCGAGCGCGGAGACGGAGACGATGCCGTCGGCGCTGATGTCGAAGATGACGTCGATGTCCACCTCGCCGCGCTTTGCCTTGCGCAGCCCGGTCATCATGAACTCGCCGAGCAGCTCGTTCTGGGCGGCGATCTCGCTCTCGCCCTGCAGCACGGTGATCTTCGCCGAGGTCTGGTCGTCCTTGACCGTGGTGAAGACGTGGTGGGCGCTGGTGGGCACGGTGGTGTTCTTCGGGATGATGCTCTGGAAGAAGCCCCCCGCGATGGCGATGCCCAGCGAATGCGGCGTCACGTCGAGGAGCAGCATCTCCTGCTCCTGGTGCAGCAGCATCGCGCCCTGGATGGCGGCCCCGAGCGCCACCGCCTCGTCGGGGTTCACCGCCTTGGATGGCTCCCGCCCGAACATCTGCCGCACCCGGGCCTGGATGAGCGGCATGCGCGTCTGGCCGCCCACCAGCAGCACGTCGCCGAGCTGGGTGGGCTTCACCTTGGCCTCCGCCATCACCTGCTCGCACACGCCCAGGCAGCGGTCGATCAGGTCGAGAGTAGCCGCCTCCAGCTGCGGCCGGGCGAGCGTGACCTGAAGGTGCAGCGGCCCGGCGCCCTGCGCGGTGGCGATGAAGGGCAGGTTGATCTCCATCTGCTGCGTGCTGGACAGCTCGCACTTGGCCTTCTCGGCCGCGTCGCGCAGCCGCTGCAGGGACATCTTGTCCTTGCGCAGGTCGATGCCGTGCTTCTCCAGGAAGGGCTGCGCCAGCCAGTCGACGATGCGGTTGTCGAAGTCGTCCCCGCCCAGCAGCGAGTCGCCGCCGGTCGCCTCGACCTCGAACACGCCCTTGTACATGTGGAGCACGGTGAAATCGAAAGTGCCGCCGCCCAGGTCGAAGACGCAGATCTGCTTCTCGCCGACCTGCTTGCCGAATCCGTACGCCAGCGACGCGCTGGTCGGCTCGTTGATGATGCGGATCACGTCCAGGCCGGCGATGCGGCCGGCGTCCTTGGTCGCGTTGCGCTGCGAGTCGTTGAAGTATGCCGGGACGGTGATCACCGCCTTGGTCACGGTCTGGCCGAGGAATGCCTCGGCGTCGAAGCGCAGCTCGGCGAGCACCATCGCGCTGATCTCGGGCGGCGAGCAGGTCGAGTCCCCGAGCTGGATGAGCAGGTCGTCCCGCTGCTTGTCGTGCGGCACCACCGTGTAGGGCAGGCGCGCCAGCGCTTCCTGCGTGGAGCGCGACGACCACTTGCGCCCCATCAGCCGCTTGACGCTGACCACCGTGCGCTCGGCGTTGGTGACCGCCTGGCGCCGGGCGAGCGCGCCGACCAGCCGCTTCCCGTTCTTGGCGATGGCGACGACCGACGGGGTCAGCCGGTACCCGCTGCGATTGGGGATCACCACGGGCGTGCCGGCCTGCACCGTCGCGACGACGGAGTTGGTGGTGCCCAGATCGATGCCGATGACCGGTTCCGCCATGGCTCACACGCGCTTGAGCAGCGCGCGCGCCTCCTTGTGATCGGTCTTCGCCTGCAGGACGCGAGTCAGCTCGGCGCGCGCCTTCACCTTGAGCCCCAGGGTCGCGAAGGCGCTCGCCAGCAGGAAGCGCGTGTCCACGTCGTCGGGCGCGATCTCCACCGCGCGCGCGGCGAAGGTGCTCGCCTGCTGGTGATCGCCGACCGCGGCGGCGCAGCGCGCGGCGGCGGCCGCCGCCGCGGCGTTGGTGGGGTCCATCTGGAACGACTGCGAGTACGTCTTGAGCGCCGCCGGGAGGTCGCCTTTCTCCTCCTGCTCGCGCCCCGCCTTGAGCGCGAGCTGCGAGCGCGATCGGGCCGCCTCGCGCTCCAGCTCGGTGAGCTTCTGCGCGATCTCGCCCCGGCGCGGGTCCAGCTCCCGCGCCGCCTTGAGCGCGGCGATGGCCTGGGCCCGCTCTCCGTTCAGCGCCAGCTCGAGCGCCTCCTCGTAGAGCTTGTGCGCCGCGCCGATGCGCGCGAAGCCCTTGGTGCGCAGCAGCCGCTCGCGGCTCTCGCGCTGGCGCCTCTCCTGCTCCTCGCGGCTGAGCGCGCGCCGCTCCATCGCCTCGCGCTCGCGGTGGGAGAGGCGCTTCTTGAGCACCTGATCATAGGCGGTGCGCGCGTCCTCGTCGGAGAGCACCTGGTACGCGGCGGACAGCTTCTGGAACGCGCGCGAGAGCAGCGGTCCGAACTCGCCCACGTTCTTGCGGAACCAGGCGTCGGGATGGTAGCGGCGCGAGCGGTCGAGGTACGCGCGCCGGATGGTGCCTCCCTCCGCGTCGGGAGTCACGCCCAGCAGATCGTAGAGCGAGATGTCACGCCCGACGGCCTCGAACGTGCGGAGCTCGAGCTGCAGGTCCGGGGGGAGGTCGGTGCCTCCGCTGGCTTGGGTCGGAAGGGTGGCCATGAGCCTGCGGCCGGGCGGCCGCGATCCTGGAACAGTATCGTACCGGTGTCACCGAACAAAGCCAGGATCAGGCCTGTGCGATGGCCTGCGCGAGCAGCTTTGCTGCCTCGTGGATCTCGCTCTCCGACACTGTGAGCGGAGGTGCGAGGCGCAGCACCCGATCGCCGATCGCGTTCACCAACAGGCCCAGCTCGCGTGCCTTGGCGACCACCTTGGGCGCGAGGTCCTCCGCGAGCAGGACGCCGCGCAACAGGCCCAGGCCGCGCTCTCCCGCGGCGCGCGGCGTCGCCTGGGGTAGCGCGGCCAGGCGTGCCTGCAGCACTTCCGAAACGCGCCGGACGTGGTCGAGGAGCCCACCTTCGAGCAGATCGACCACCGCGCAGGCGGCGGCGGTCGCCACCGGGTTGCCGCCGAAGGTGCTCGCGTGCGTTCCCGGCGTGAAGACCTTCGCCAGTTGGTCCTTGGCGAGCAGCGCGCCGAGCGGCAATCCGCCGGCGATGCCCTTGGCCAGGCTCATCGCGTCGGGCTCGATCCCGAAGTGCTGGTGCGCGAACATCTTTCCCGTCCGGCCCATCCCCGTCTGCACCTCGTCGAGCAGCATCAGCGCGCCGTGCCCGGTGCACAGCTCGCGCACCGCCTTGAGGTAGCCGGCCGGCGCGGTGATCACCCCGGCCTCGCCCTGCAACGGCTCGAGCAGGACCGCGCAGGTCTTGTCGGTGACGGCCTGCTCGAGCTGCTTCACGTCGCCGTAATCGATGAATCGGAACCCCGCTGGGAGCGGCCCGAAGCCCTGCTGGTACTTCGGCTGCCCCGTCGCCGCCAGCGAGCCCATCGTGCGCCCGTGGAAGGAGTTGTTCATGCAGACGATCTCGATGCGCTCCGGGTGCCCGCTGTCGACGTGCCAGCGCCGGGCGAGCTTGATCATCGCCTCGTTCGCCTCGGTGCCGCTGTTGCAGAAGAAGGCGCGGTCCGCGAAGCACAGCCGGGTCAGCTTCTCGGCCAGCCGGACCTGCGGCTCGGTGAAGTAGAGGTTCGAGGCGTGCCAGAGGAGCTTCGTCTGCTCCAGCACCGCCTCGCGCACCCGCGGGTTGGCGTGGCCGACCGAGACGGTGGCGATGCCGCCGATGAAGTCGAGGTACTTCTTCCCGTCGGCGTCCCACACTGCCGTCCCTTCGCCGCGCACCAGCGCGACCGGCTGCGTCCGGTAGTTCTGGAACAGCACCTTCTGGGCGCGATCGGTCAGCTCGCGATTCGTCATGACGCCATTCTATCCGTTGCAGGACCGGGCGCGAGAAGGAGAACACCGCCACCTCAGGAGCGGCGCGTGGTGCGCACGTACTCGATCAGGTTGTCGAGGTAGCTCTCGATCGGCGGGCAGCGGATGCCGGTCCCGTCGAGGATCTCCAGCGTGTACCGGCTGGAATAGAAGCCGAGGTGGTTGACGTAGGCGATGGCGGCGCGCTGCTCGCGCGTCAACCGTTCCAGGCCGGGCAGCTTGAGCAATGCATCGGTCAGCTTGTACCCGAGCGACAGGCGCGGCAGCTTCTTCCCGCTGCGTTGCGCGATGGTCTCGTACACGCGGCGCGCGCTGGACGGGTTCGGATCGACCAGGTGGAAGGTGCGGCCGACGGCGCGAGGGTCCTTATGGATCGCCGCGGCCGCGTCCACGACGTAGTCGATGGGCACGGCGTTGAGCGGCGCAATCCCGTCGCCCGGGAGAGGCACCGGGACCTGCAAGGGGCTCGTGACCAGCAGGATGGCCAGCGCGTAGGGGCCCTCGAACCGATCGATCTCGCCCGTCTTCGTGTCGCCCACCACGATCGACGGCCGCAACACGGTGGTGGGGATCTGCCCCATCGCGCGCCGCACCAGGAGCTCGGCCTCGAACTTCGACTCCTCGTAGGGATTGCGGAAAGCCTGCCCGCAAGCGAGCTCGTCCTCGGCGATCACTCCCACCCGGTCGCCGGACACGAACACGGTGGAGAGGTGCGTGAACCGCCGGAGCTTGCGGCAGTCGACGGCCAGCTCCAGCACCGCCTGGGTGCCGGTCAGGTTCACGCGCCGCATCTCCTCGCGCGGCGAGCTGAGCGTGCTCTGCTCGGCGGCGTGCAGGACGTCGGTCACCCCGGCGGTCAGCTCTCGGTACTCGGAGGTGGAGAGCCCCAGGTGCATGGCCGAGGCGTCGCCGACGAGCACCTCCATCGCGCCCTGGGCGAACTCGCGTGCCGCGCCCGCCTCGTTCTCCGGCACCAGCAGGGAGACCTGCGCGCCCCCCGCGTGCAGCCGCAGCGCCATGCGCCGCGCGAGCAGCTTGGGGAAGCCGGTGATGAGGACGTGGTCCATCACCCGCCTCGCTGCCAGCCGGCGCGGAGCGCGTCCAGCACGCGCGCGACCTGCGCGCGCAGCAGCTCCGGCGCGCCGGTGTTCTCGATGACGAAGTCGGCCACCTTCGTCTTCTCGTGCGCGGGCAGCTGGGCGGCGATCCGGGTGCGCGCTTCGGCGTCGGCCATGCCGTCCCGCAGCGCGAGCCTGCGCACCTGTTCCTCGACGGGCGCGGTGACCACGATCAGCCCGTCGAGCCCATGCTGGAGCCGGTTCTCGACGATCAGCGCCGCCTCGTAGAGCGCGAGCGGCTGCCCGCGCGCGGCGAGCCGATCGAGGCGCGCCCGCACTTCCCTGCCGATCAGCGGGTGGAGGATGGCGTTGAGCGCGGCCCTCTCCTGCGCGTCGGCGAAGACGCGGCCGGCGAGGGCTTTCCGGTCCAGCTCCCCCTGCGGGGTGAGCACGCCGGGAAAGCGCGCCACCACTTCGGCGAGGCCCGGTGTGCCGGGCGCCACCACCTCGCGCGCCACATGGTCGGCGTCGATCACCGGCACGCCCCGTTCCGCGAAGAGCCGGGCGACCGTGCTCTTGCCGGTTCCGATGTTGCCGGTGAGACCGAAGACCCGCATCGGACTCAGTCTACAGCCGCCGCCGATAGGGCGGCGCCGTGCCTTTCGAAGCGCGGCGGCGAACCGCCGCGTTGCGCCACCGTAGACCCGCTGATACGTTCCCCAGCCCCTCGATGCGCCTCGCCTTCACCGCCGCCGTGCTCGCCCTGGCCGCGCCTGTCCTGGCCTCCGATCTGGTCGGCCCGGAGAGCTGCCGCGCCTGCCACGCCGAGGCGTACCGCATCTGGTCGCAGAGCCCGCACGCCAGAGCGGTCGATTCCTTCACGCCCGACCAGCGCCGCTCGGCGCTGTGCCTGTCGTGCCACTCCCGGGACGAGCAGCGGTCGAATCCCGCCGATCCGGTGGCAGGGGTGTCCTGCGAGAGCTGCCACGGCGGCGGCCGTTACTACCAGCCGGCGGTGGTGATGCGCGACAGGGAGCTGGCGCGGCTGTTCGGCATGCAGGACGCAACCGCGACCTGCGTCTCTTGCCACGGGCCGGCGTCGCCGTCGGCGCAGCCCTTCGACGTCAAGGGGGCGCTGCAGCGGATCGATCACTGGACGGCCGAGCGCGCGAAAAGGCAGCCGGGCGCGCAGGCGAGGACAAAGGACACCCAGCTCGCCGCGTGGCTGCGCGGACGGCGATGAGCGAGACGCTGGTCCAGGCCGGTCCACTTCCCGGCGCGGTGAGCGAGGTCGCGCAGCTCCCGCCCGAGGAGTCGAACGCCCTCGTCGAGCAGGTGTTCCGGTTCTTCTGCTCGCTCCGGCTCACCCTGGCGAATCTGCTCTTGCTCTTCATGGCGATGATCGCCGGCACCTTCGTCAATCCCCAGAACGACTCGCTGCTGAACATCGAGCGCGCCTTCGCGAACCGGCCGGTGGTGCTGGGCGCCTACCGGTGGCTCGAGCTCTACGATCTGTTCCACAGCTGGTGGTTCACGCTGCTCTTGGTCTCGCTGGCGCTGAACCTCATCGCCTGCTCCGTCGAGCGCCTCCCGCGCATCTGGTACCTGGTCCGGTACCCGGAGACGCGCCTCGACCACGTGGTCGGGCTGCGTTTCCGCACGGCAGTGTTACCCACCAGCCTGTCGGCCGAGGCCGTCGCGGAGCAGCTGCGGGCGCGCAAGTACAGCGTCCGCGCGGCGGAAGGCCGCGTGTTCGCCGAGAAGGGCAGGTACGCGCGGTTCGGAGTATGGGTGGTCCACCTCTCTCTGCTCCTCATCCTGGGTGGCGGCATCATGGGCCGGCTCACTGCCTTCGAGGGCGTAGCCAACGTGCCCCAGGGAGGTGGCCAGGCGGACGCGTTCATCGAGCGGCGGCCCGACGGCACCCAGTTCCGCCAAAAGCTCGTGGACCAGGACGGCCGGCCGCTCCTGGTCCGCTGCGACGACTTCCGCCTCAAGGAGTTCGAGCCGGGGCGGCCCAAGGCATTCGAGTCCGACCTGCGCGTCTTCCGCAAGCTGCCCGACGGCAGCGCGGGCGAAGAGCTCGCCCGCGAGACGATCACCGTCAACCACCCGCTGCGCCATGGCGGGCTCACCTTCTACCAGGCCAGCTACCAGCAACTGGAGGAGGGGATGCGCGCCCGCGTGCGGATCCTCGACAAGGCCACCGGCGCGGAGGTGGAGCGTCTGGCGGCCGCCGGAGAGCCGATCCAGGTGGCCGAGGGGCTCAGCTACCAGCTCGTCGATCACCAGGAGGATTTCTCCGGCCTGGGGCCGGCTGTCCAGATCGTGCGCGCGGAAGAGCCGCCGGGGTCTCGTCCCGAGGCCGGGCCCGACGGCAGGATGCGGCCGTCGAAGCTCGCCAAGGTCACCTCGTTCTGGGTCTTCGCGAAGGAGCCCGACTTCGATCGCGACAACCGCGAGGACCGGTTCGCGTTCCGTTTCGAGCGCTTGACGCCGTTCTACGCCACCGGCCTGCAGATCGCGCGGGATCCTTCGACGCCGGTCGTCTACACCGGCTGCTTCCTGCTCTTCCTCGGCATCGGCATTGCCTTCTACACCTCGCACAAGCGGGTCTGGGCCCAGGTTCGCGAGGGCAAGCTCGCGCTGGGCGGCGCCGCGCACCGCAACGCGGAGGCCTTCGGCCGCGAGTTCGACGAGGTGTGCGAGATGCTGGGCGTCCCGGGTCGCGGCGGGGGAGAGCGGGCGGCCGCGTGATCGTCCTCGAGGCCGATTTCGTGAAGTCGGCCATGGCGCCCGAGCAGTGGCCGCCGGCCGACCGTCCCGAGGCCGCCTTCTGCGGGCGCAGCAACGTGGGCAAGTCGAGCTGCCTCAACGCGCTCACCAACCGCCGGCAGCTGGCCCGCGTGTCCCGCACGCCCGGGCGGACGCGACTCCTGAACTTCTTCGACGTGGGCGTCGCCGAGCGGACCCGCTCGGGCGGCCGGGGGCCCGAGCACCGGCTGCGCCTGGTGGACCTGCCCGGCTACGGCTTCGCGTCCGGCCCGCGCGAAGAGCGTGAGCAGTGGAAGGCGATGATCGAGCGCTACCTCACCGGGCGCGGGACGTTGCGCGCGCTGGTGGTGATCGTCGACGGCCACCTGGGCGCGCAGCCCAGCGACGTCGAGATGGTCCGCTGGGGCCAGTCCCTGGGGAAGCGGATCCTGGTGGTCGCCACCAAGCTCGACAAGCTCGGCCGCACCCGCCGCCCCGCCCAGCTACAGAAGATCGCCACCACGCTCGGCGTAGCGCCCGACGAGGTGATCGGCTTTTCGGCCAAGGAAAAGTTCGGGGTCGACGAGCTGTGGCGGGCGCTCTCGAGTGATCGGAGCGCGGCAACACCCGCATGATTGGCGGTATTGCGGTCCCTCATTGGCACCGTAATTACTTCGTAGCGATTGGGCTGGGTGCCGCAAGTATTACCCGTTACATCGTTGCGGACCGAACAAGATACGGTAACTCATTCAGGTGTTGAGGCCCTCGTAGCTGAAACGCATCCAGTGTAATCGCAGACCTAAGTCGCTGGCGGCAAGGTTGCAACGCGGGCCTGCGCCGCCGCCCCTTTCCGCCGCCCCCGGAAACCGCTCGCGTCGGCCGGGAGCGTGCCCATGTCAAAGACTGCGTGTTGGTCATTTGCGACGATCGTGCTCGCCGGAACGACGGCAGGAAGCGCGCTGGCCGCGCCAGTCGTCATCCAGGGGAACAAGGTTGGCTACGATTACTCGCCGACGAACGTGCCGGTCACGACCATCAGCGTCACTGCTGACTTCTGCATCTACTCACCGCCGAACACGGGGCACTTGGAGCTGGGAAGCAGCAGCGCCAATCCGTACAGCATCTCGTTCAACACTCCGGAAGACGGCCACTGTTACGGAGCGAGCTCGTCCATGCCCGCAGGCTACGACGTGCAGGCGTCCGCTTGCGTCAATTGCACGTCGCATCCGCCCGATAGCTTTGTCGACGTCGGGCCTAGCGGTGGCCTGCGTACCCTGGGAATGCTGGGCTCGGTGAGCTATGTGGACATCCAATGGAGATATACGATCAAGCCGACCATCAGCGTGGCCACCCCGATGGTCAAGATCGTACCGGCGGCGGTCCCTCCGTACCCGATTACGGAGGAAGGTGGATCGACTTCCAACACCGCCTGGCTGACGGCCGCCCGCAACGAGTTCGAGGCATTCCAGGTCGTCATCTACAACAACCGCGACACGGATTTGCCGGGCATCGACGTTTCAGTCGACCCACTCGGTGGACCGAATCAAGCAGTGATTCCGGCCAGCAACATCAGGGTGTACCGAGAAGCATATGTCCAGACGCTGAAGCCGAGCAATAAAGAAGCTCTGCTGCCTGGGCCGATACCGGATCCACTCGTACCCTTGGTGGACGAAGGCTATGGCGGCGCACCGGAAACCCGCTCGGCATTTTATCATTTTTCACCCGAGTCGCTCGTTGACGAATACAACCAGGGATGCACATCGCCTTCGCCGCCGAGCGCCTCTACCTGCAACCGCATTCCGCCGAAAAAGAACCGCGTTCTATGGGTAGACGTATTCGTGCCGCCGCGCCTCGGAGGCCAGCAGACGCCGGCCGGGTTGTATGGGGGCGGCATGACCATCAAGTACGATGGCATGTCGGTAGTGCTGCTTCTGTACGTGACCGTCAGGGACTTCGAGCTGCAATCCACGGCGACGCTCGCTTCTCGCTTCAACATGTCAGGGAATCAGATCTGCGCAGCCCATTTCGGCTCGGCGCCGTGTGACGAGCCGGCGATGCGCCGCCTTTACGGACGGCTCTTGCTCGATCACCGAGTGAGCTCGGAAGTCGCGATGAAGAACGACAATACCCCGTGGGACCAGTTCCGGACCGACTATTTGCCCCTCATGAACGGCACGGATCCCCTGCTTCTCTTGAAGGGTGCCCAACTAACGACGCTCAACTACGTTGGCGGCAACTTGGACGTGCGCGATCCGACGCTGAACAATCTCGACCTCACCCGACATCAAGCGTGGGCAAGGGAGCTCGACGGTTCGCTGTACACGATTCCGCGCACAAATCCGAATCTGACCTGGTTCAAGCGGACGATGGACTACATCTGCGACGAGCCATCGCGTGCCAGCTCTACATGCAGTTGGGCACTGACGGGCCAGACGGATCCCAGAGCCGCTTGTCCGACATCGGCCAACCCGCCAGCGCCGACGATTCTGCGCCTGCGCGCGCAGAACGCCAATCCTCTCGGGTTCAACACCTTCACGGCAGCCTCGATCGACGATGTTCAATGTCGAGATCTTTCGTATGCCTCGGACCTGAAGACAATAGGCCCTACCGTCACCGGAATGGACGTCAAGAGGCCAAACGAAAACAGGGAAGAAGCGATCGATCTCATTACGCGCACGGCCAAGGACGGCCGCCAGCGCGACAAATATCCGGGCGTCCCGTTCACCTGGTGGTACCAGAGCTGCGCCCTGCAGGGCTGCAACCACAATTTCACCGCGGCCCTGAATCCCGACTTCTACGACAACTGGCCTAGCTACTACGTGGACGCCCCGACCATGCACCAGCACAGGGCGCTCGAGTGGCTGTCGTATGCGAATGACATCTCCGGAGAATTCTACTGGGACGTGGTGAGCCAACTGCCGAACGCGTGGAGCAGCATGCCTTTCTCTCCCGACGTCGGTCCCAACGGCGATGGCGATCTGATGTACCCGGGTACTCCGGTCGCGCCGTCCACCAGCGGCTTGTCCATCGGCGGGACGCGTCATATCCCCATCGCGAGCCTCCGGCTGAAGATGATCCGGGAAGGAATGGAGGACTACGAATATCTGAAGATGATGGAAAAGCTCGACCCATCCGGGGGAAGGTCGAATGCTCTCATGCAGGTGACGCCTTTGTTCGCTCCTGGCGTCCCGCTCGGGACCGCGACGACCAGCTACCATGCGTTCAATTCGGGCAAGGGTGCCGGCATGTTGGCCACGAGGACGCCACCGAACGATCTCATGAGCGCACGGCGGAACCTCGCGGACCAGATCTTCGGGCTGTCCGTTGCGCATGCGATCACTCTCACGCTCACCGGCCACACCGCGAGTTCGTCCACTTATCGGGTAGAGGCGACGTCGACGCCGGGCGGCGCCCCGCTTCAGCTGGTGGCGTCATCGCCGGCAGTCCAGCTGAGCACCTCCTCGATCACGGCGGGCACGACGACGGCCGTTGCCACGGTGAGCGCCGCTTGCCCGACCGCGCAGAGCTCGTCCTTCGCCGTGACGGCGACTCGCAGCGCGACGGGTCAGGAGCGTTCCACGGCGGCCTCGCTACCCCAGACGTTCTCGGCAGCCGTGTCGCCGGGCTCGGCGACCATTCCACCAGCCGGCACTGCCTATTACACGATCTCTACCGCCACTGCAGGATCGCCGCAGCTGATCTCCTGCTGCTCGACCACCGGGTTGCCGGCGGGGGTGCCCGCGAGCGTCAGTCCGTCGAGCTTCCCCGCCGGTCAGAGTGCCACTCTGGCACTGACCGCACCCGCCAATTCCTCCAGCTCGACAGGGACGTTCACCGTGACCGCCAGCGGCTGCGAGCCGAAGTCGGCATCCGCGGTGCTCAGCGTGTCCAATCCGTGTTCCGCGCCGTACTCGTACTGCCCGGCGACCGCGACCTGCCGCAATTTGAGTACGGACCGGAACAACTGCGGTGCGTGTGGCTACTCGTGCGGGACCGATGTGTGCTCGGGAGGCACCTGTGTCCCACCGCCGCCGCCGTCATGCAAGCCGCCCTGCGTGACCCCATAGCCCGATCCTGCGAAGGCCTTTCTCGGTGCGTAACTTTATCTCGATGAAACATCTGTCCAGATTCGTATTGGTTCTTCTCCTCGCGTCCTGCGGCGGGCGACCGCTGCAGGACGAGCGGGAAACGCAGCCGCCCCGGTGTGCGAGCACGGCGTCCCGGCCCGGCGCTCCCGGTGGCCTGGAGATGACCGCCCGCGTGCGTAGCGTGGAGGCCCATTGGTCGGCTCCGGCGAGCGACGGCGGCTGCGCGATCACGTCCTACAAGATCAGGGTACACGCTACGGAGAGCGCGGCTCGTGTCGTCTCCACGTCGGGGACCTCGCTGGTAGTGGATGGCTTCGTGAATTTCGATCGCGTGTGCCTGTACGTATCGGCGGTCAACGATGTCGGCATCGGCCCGGACACCTCCGCTGCGAATCCCTTCCTGTATCCTTGTGTTCAACTCGCCGACATCCCGTTCGACGCGGCAAACGTGGCGGCCTTCCTGGAAGGCCATTCCGTGAATCTCTCGTGGACGCCTCCGGAGCGATGGCAGTACCTGAATCAGCCACAGCACGCGATGCTGCCGCTCCTGGACTATCGGGTCGTCGTAGAGCCCACTGGTACCGTGTTCCGGACACCGGATGGCGCCACGACCGAAATGACGATACCGGGGTTGCAGGACGGCACCGAGTACACCTTCGTCGTGCAGAGCGAAAATGCCGCCGGACTCAGCCATGAGGTGCGTAGCAACGCAATCCGGCCACCATTGAGCACCTGGAAGCGGGGACCGAGGCTGCCTGAGGGTGAGTTCGGCCATGCGAGCTTCGTCTGGAACGGGGCGCTGTACACGGCCGGGGGTACAGCTGCATCGCTCACACCCGTTCAGGCTTGGTACGCACCGCTGGATACGAACGGGGTGCCAATCTCGTGGCAGCCGGCGGGCAGCTTTCCGGCTGAGGAACTTTCTGCGACCGTGTTCGCGACAACGCCGGATGGACAGCGTGCATTCGTGTACGCCATCAGCGGCCCGACCAGTGGCCCGGCGATACTGCGTTCGGAGATCGGTCCCGATGGAACGCTGTCCAGTCCAACTCGTCTTCCCGACTTGCCCTTTGCACGCGGGTACCATGCCGCCGTTGCGCACAACGGGGTGATCTACGTGCTCGGCGGCTACGACCCCCTCGCTCCGCGGACCGGTCCGAGGGAGAGTGCCGACGTGTTTCTTGCTCGCATCGACAGTCAGGGCGGTGTGGGCGAATGGTCCCGGACCACCTCGATGCCTGAGCCACGCGAGTTGTTCGCGGCAGCCTTCGTCGGCGATTTCCTGGTGGTCGTCGGCGGCGAGCATTCATGGACTGACGTTTCGTACGCGAGAGTTCGGGAGGATGGCACTCTCGATCCGTGGCAGCGTGCGCCATCGCCACTCCCCAGACGACTCACGAACGCCGCCGCGCTGGCGGTCGGTGCTCGCCTCTATGTTGCGGGAGGGGACGCGGGCGGCTCTTGGTGGAGCGCGAGGGTCCTGATGGCAACCATGGACCAACTGACCGGGAAGTTGTCGCCCTGGGAAGACGCCGATCCCATGGTCGGGCCGCGCGAGCAGCTCGGGTTCGCGGCGAGCGGCTCGTCCCTCTATGTCACGGGCGGCAGAGCGGAGGCTGGCGCAACACTCTCGACCGTCCAGTACGCCCGGATCGATCCACAGACCGGCAAGCTGCTGCGCCAAGAATGACGGCCCGCAGCGCACGCGCCGCGGGCCGCCGATTGATGAGCCTATCTGTTTTTTACGTGACGGGCATCTGGGAGCGGCTCGGGCTCCCGAACCCGCCCTCGTTCTGCTGCAGCTCTTGCGCCCTGCGCCGGACCTTGTCGCCCAGCTCGTTGCGCAGCTCGTCCCCCGACTTCGGGGCGAACGCCAATCCGATGCCCGCGCCGACCAGGCAGCCGAGCACGAAAATGCCGAGGCTGCCCAGCGTCGTCGCGAGCGCGCTGCGGCGCTCCTGCAATCCGATGGATTCCAGCACGTCGTCGCGATCGATGTCTTGCAGATACTTGAGCGCCTTCAGGCCGCTCTTCTTGAGATTCATGCTGAGCCTCCTGCGTACGAGAAAAAGTCTGTCCGCTTCCGCACGCAATCTGCGCACGCCCGTCGCAGGGTGCCGTGCGGGTGCGGCGCGCCCGCTAGACCGCGGCGCCGCTTCCGGACGAGCGCTCGCTGTCGCTTCCGCCGGCCAGCCCGCCGATCTGGCTCTTGATGAGGGGCACCAGCGCCAGCCGCATGCCCACCTTGAGGAGGCGTCCGGTCATCGGCGAGAACAGGCCGCCGCCGAGCAGGTAGCCGACACCCAGCGCGGCGAACATCATGCCGATCGGGTGGCGCTCGACGCGCCCGCGCAGGTCGATGGATCGGCTCAGGTTCTCCATCGATCCAGACACCGCGCTGCCGAATGCACGGGCCTCTTCCACGGCCCGCTTCGCATGCTCGAACGCCTCGCCGTTCCCGCCCGAGCCTTGGTAATCCGTCTCGATCGCCACGCCGTCCTCCTTGCGCCTCAACGCGAGACGATCTTCCCGATCACGTACCCGAGCGCCAGGGCGCCCGCGAGGCAGACGATGGGGCGCTCGCGGATGAACTCCGAAGCCTGGTCGAGCGCCTGATCGACGGCCACCTTCGTCTGCTCCATGATGCGCTGCGCGTCCTGCGCGCTGAGGTCGCCCAGCATGCCGGCGCCGAAACCGTTTCCCGACTTCTCCACATCGATCATTGGGGACCCTCCGACGGCGCGAGAACGGTGCCGAACGGATCTCAGCCCGCGCCTGTCAGGCAACCTAGGCACCGCGTCCGCCCGCCGCTACTGCGCCGGGACGGCCGCCTGCCGTGCGGAAGCGAACGCGGGCTGGCGCGGGAGGAGGTCGAGCCACAGGGG